>Ga0306920_100001273_pt1 | contig 31140 bp, 29 predicted proteins | sample flu12Cox44000170_FD_204666 | JGI IMG/M metagenome (GOLD analysis project Ga0306920, IMG submission 204666) | Lab enrichment of tropical soil microbial communities from Luquillo Experimental Forest, Puerto Rico - flux4day.12C.oxic.44.000.170 (v2)... | ecosystem: Environmental > Terrestrial >...
GGCAAATATTTCACCGGCGACGGCTGCCGGCGCGACGCCGACGGCTATTATTGGATCACGGGACGCGTCGACGACGTGATCAACGTCTCCGGCCATCGCATGGGCACGGCGGAAGTCGAGAGCGCGCTGGTCGCGCACGCGGTGGTCTCGGAGGCCGCCGTGGTCGGCTATCCCCACGACATCAAAGGCCAGGGCATCTACGCCTATGTGACGTTGATGGCGGGCACCGAGCCGACCGAGGAATTGCGCAAGGAGCTGGTTGCCTGGGTCCGCAAGGAGATCGGCCCGATCGCCTCGCCCGACCAGATCCAGTTCGCACCTGGATTGCCCAAGACCCGCTCCGGCAAGATCATGCGACGCATCCTGCGCAAGATCGCCGAGGACGAGCCGGGAAGTCTCGGCGACACCTCGACGCTCGCCGATCCCGCCGTGGTCGATGATCTCGTCAAAAACCGGCAGAACCGGAAGTCGGCGTAACCGAAGCGGAAGCGCGAGCTCTCGCCTCTCCTGCCGCAAGGAGAGGCGGCGCGGTGATGAAGCCAAAAACTTCTCTGTGGGCGCGCCGTTTTTTACATTTCTGTGACACGTTGTGGCGACGTTGCGGCATTTTCCAGCCGATGTTGTTTTCAAGTCATTTACTTTATCTCCAACATTTTCTTTTCTCTCCCGACGTAACCGCATCCACGAGCCCGCGTGGAAACGGTGCGGTTAACACGCGCGGTTAAGAATGTGTGGGCGGCCCTCACGGGTGGCGAATTGGAGAGGAATGATGTCGAAGCGGATTTTGGTGGCCCTTTTGGCCGCGATCGGGGCGGCTCCACTGGCTGCGACCGCGGCCCATGCGCGAGGGGAGCTCGTCGGCCTCCATAGCGGCGAATATTCACCGGGTACGATCGTGATCAAGACCAACGAACGCCGCCTCTATCTCATCCTCGATGATGGCCACGCGATGCGCTACCCCGTCGGCGTCGGCAAGTCCGGCAAGCAATGGGCCGGCACCACCCGGATCGACGGCAAGTACCGCAACCCGGCCTGGTCGCCGCCGAGCGCAGTCAAGCACGACAAGCCCAACATACCCGACCTTATTCCGGGTGGCTCGCCGAGAAATCCGATGGGGGTTGCCGCCATGACGCTGGCCGGCGGTGAATACGCCATTCACGGCACCAACATGCCTGGCTCGGTCGGCGGGTTCGTTTCCTATGGCTGCATCCGCATGCTGAACACCGATATCAGCGACCTTTTCGACCGGGTTTCGGTCGGCACCACGGTCGTGGTCACGCGTTGAATCGCACAGATCTCAGTTCTAGAAATCCGAGGCGATGCCCTTGTTTTCCCAGTCGCCGTAGCGCGTCGGCTCCGGCCCCTTGGGGCCGCCAAATTCCTTCGGCATCGGCGGGGCATTTGCGGCGACCGCTCGCCGCGCTTCGGCCTCGGCAAGGGCGCGTTGGGCCTCGGGGGTGAGCGGCTTGCGCGGCGGCACCGATGCGGTGGCCTTGCTGCTTGCGGGATCATCAGGCATCGCCGGCCCTCCTCCAAAACCCCAACGATCAATAGATCGTGGGCGCTTGCGAAAAAGACAAGGCAGATTCTTATATTTGGCATATTCGCATGGCAGAGCTGTCATCCCGTCAGCGGCATGCGCCGAACCCTCGCGGATCTGCCTCTCCTCCGAGTAACGTTCCAGCATGCCTGCCCAAAGATTCGCTCGCCCATCGGAAGTTCCCGGCCTCGCGGCGCGGCGCATCGCGGCCGACGTTCTCGATGGCGTCCTGCACAAACACCGTACGCTTGACGAGCAGCTGGAGGGTGGTGCCGCGCACCCCGGCTTGAAGACGCTGGCCGATCGCGACCGCGCCTTGATGCGACGGCTTGTGGCAACCGTTCTGCGTCGGCTCGGTACGCTGGGTCATGTGATGTCGCGGCTGCTCGATCGGGGCATCCCAACGGACGCACCGCGCGCACAAAGCGCGCTTCTCATCGGTGCCGCGCAAATCCTCTGGATGGACGTACCCGACCACGCCGCGGTCGATCTTTCGGTACGGCTCGTGCAATCGGACAAGCGCGGCGCCAAATATGCGGGCCTTGTCAATGCCGTGCTGCGTCGCTGCGGACGCGAGGGCAAGAGCCTCATCGAGGAAGTCAAATCGCAGACGCTCGATATTCCACCCTGGCTCCTGGGGCGCTGGACGGCACGCTACGGCGAGGCGACCACGCGAGCTATGGCCAACGCTCTCAGCCACGAGCCTTCGCTCGATATCACGGTGAAATCCGACGCCGCGCAATGGGCGGCGCGCCTGCATGGCGAAATGCTGCCGACCGGCAGCGTGCGTACGCTGCTGCAGGGTTCCGTGACCAACCTTCCCGGCTTTATCGAAGGCGAGTGGTGGGTCCAGGACGCGGCGGCCGCCTTGCCGGCGCGCCTGTTCGGCGACGTTGCCGGCAAATCGATCCTGGATCTGTGCGCGGCGCCGGGTGGCAAGACCGCCCAACTGGCGCAGGCGGGCGCGCAGGTTTTAGCTCTGGACCGTTCGCCGGGCCGGATGACGCGGTTGCGCGACAATATGGCACGGCTTCGGCTGAACGTGCAGACGGTGATCGCAGACGCGGTCGAATGGCAGGACAGCACAAACCGCGGTTTCGACGGCATTCTGGTCGACGCGCCCTGCACCGCGACCGGCACCATCCGCCGTCATCCCGATGTCGCCTGGCTCAGGCAGGAGAGCGATATAAACGCACTGGCCTCCCTGCAGAGGCGCCTGTTGCATCGGGCCGTCAGCCTGCTGAAACCCGGCGGAATACTGGTCTATTGCACCTGCTCGCTTGAAGGAGAAGAAGGCGAAGCGCAGATTTCCGCGCTGCTGGCGGAGGAGGGAGCGCTGCAGCGTGTGCCGATTGAGCCCGGCGAGGTCGGAGGCCTTGGCGAACTCCTCGGGTCCGAAGGCGACTTGCGCACCCTGCCCTGCCACCTGCCGCATGCCGACCCAAGACTGGCGGGGCTTGACGGCTTCTACGTCGCGAGGCTGGTTAAAGGCTGATTCGAGTGCACGCTTTCAAGAGGGTGCCAGGCCGGCATTTCCGGACTAAAAGGCTTCGTCAAAAACCATTTTCCCTTCATCAAGGTCAGGCGTGTCGGTCGCTCATCGCAGACGCATTTCAACGCTGATCATGGGCCGTTTCGCGCGGAACGTGATGGCGCGCGTCAGCAGCGCATCAGTTGGGTTGTCGCGGCTATGGCCAGGCCGCGCCGACCGGCTGATCATCGCTCCCCACGATCTGAGAACCGCCGATGCCACCCGCGCGGCCGAAATCTATGCCGGCCGATTCGTTTTCGCCGGAAAGATCGTGACCTGCCACGGCCGCTCGATCTTCGAGATCGAACCGCCCTCCGAAGACTGGGAAGTGGCGCTGCTCGGTTTCGGATGGCTGCGGCATTTGCGCGCCGCCGACACCGCATTGACACGCGCCAACGCGCGCGCGCTGGTCGATGACTGGATCTCCAACCAGACCAACAAGCGCCCGATCGGCCGCCGTGCCGACGTGCTCGCGCGCCGGGTGATTTCGCTGCTGTCGCAGGCACCGCTCGTGCTCGGCGACACCGACGGCAAGTTCTATCGCCGCTACCTGCGCGGGCTGACGCGGGAAATCCGCTATCTGCGCTACACCATGCTCGACATCACGGATGGCGTGCCCCGGCTGCAGGTGCTGATCGCGCTGTGCTATGCCTCGCTCTGCCTTGCCAACCAGGCGCGACTTGTGCGCAGCGCAGGCCGCAAGCTGGCGGAAGAATTGCAGCGGCAAATCCTGCCCGATGGCGGCCACATCTCGCGCAACCCTGGCGCGCTGATCGAGCTTCTAATCGACCTGTTGCCGCTGCGGCAGACCTTTGCCGCGCGCAACATCTCCCCTCCGCAGTCGCTGTTGAACGCCATCGATCGCATGATGCCGATGTTGCGCTTCTTCCGTCACGGCGACGGCTCGATCGCGCTGTTCAACGGCATGAGCGGGACGCCGTCCGACCTGCTGGCGACACTGCTTGCCTATGACGACACCCACGGCACGCCGATGGCAAGCATGCCACACACCGGCTTTCAACGGCTCGATGGCGGCACCACGACGCTGATCATGGATACAGGCCCGCCGCCACCGCCTGGCGTCAGCCAGGACGCCCATGCCGGGTGCCTGTCGTTCGAATTATCATCCGGCACAAGCCGCATCGTCATCAATTGCGGCATGCCCACCACGAGCCGCGACAATTGGCGCACCTTTGCGCGCGGCACGCCGGCGCATTCGACCCTGACCTACCACGAGACCTCGTCGTGCCAGTTCGTCGAGCTGTCGGCGATGAAGAAGTTCCTGCACGGGGCGCCGATCGTCAGCGGTCCCGTCGTCGTCGAAAATCACCGCGAGGCAGTCACCAATGGCGAGCTGCTGAGCACCTCGCACGACGGCTATCAGGCGCGGTTTGGCGTCATGCATCGCCGCGTAGTGATGATGGCGCCCGACGGCTCCAGGCTGGACGGTGAGGACACCGTCTCACTCGCGCCGGGCGCGCGCATCAAAGGTAGTGAGACCGATTACGCGCTGCGCTTCCACCTGCATCCCTCGGTGAAGGCAAGCCGGCTCAGCGATGCGCACGGCGTCATGCTGGTGCTGCCGAACCGCGACGTCTGGACCTTTGAGGCGTTCGACGACAAGGTGGAGCTCGAGGATAGCGTGTTTCTCGCCGGAAATGACGGCCCGCGGCGCACCGCCCAGATCGTAATCAGGCAGGATTCGCGCCATGTCACCTCGATCCGCTGGAGTTTTGTACGGTCCGCGACGTCTCCGGCGGCGACCAATGCCCGCCGCAACGCGCGCCGGGAGCCGGAATTGCCGCTGTAAAATTGTGACCAATGCCGGAACACGCGTTTTCTAGTGGAGCGGATTTGACGTTCGCTACCCTCGCGCGGCAATAGCTTCATGCGAACGTCAAATCCAAAGCTCCCCTAGCATCAATAAGTTGCTAGTGGTCCTCTGATTCTAACATTCGCAAAAGCGGCTCTCCGGATGGGTAGCGAATGTTAGAATCGGACCACTAGCCACGGTTTCAAGGCCGGAAAAATCATGCTACCCGGCGGCCTGCCAACTCTCGAAACAGCGCAGCAGGACGTAATCATGACCGACCGCCTCCGCCGCGTGACCCGCGCCCTCCTGTCGGTTTCCGACAAATCCGCCCTGATCGAGTTTGCTCGCGCTCTCGCCGGCCACGACATCGAACTGGTCTCGACCGGCGGCACCGCAAAAGCCCTTGCGGATGCGGGTCTCAAGGTCAGGGACGTTTCCGAACTCACCGGATTTCCCGAAATGATGGACGGACGGGTCAAGACATTGCACCCGAAGGTGCATGGCGGCCTGCTTGCGATCCGTGACAATCCCGATCACACGCAGGCGATGAAGACCCACGGGATTGGGCCGATCGATCTTCTGGTGGTCAACCTCTATCCGTTTGAGGCGACCATCGACAAGGGCGCGGCTTTCGAAGAGTGTATCGAGAACATCGACATTGGCGGGCCCGCCATGATCCGCGGCGCCGCCAAGAACCATGACGATGTCGCCGTTATCGTCGAAGCCAGCGACTACCAGGCGGTGCTCGATGAACTCGCCGCCAACAAGGGCGCAACAACGCTATCGTTGCGGCGCCGCCTCGCCGCCAAGGCCTATGCACGCACGGCCGCCTATGATGCCGCGATCTCCAACTGGTTTGCCGCGGAGCTCAAGCTGGAGACGCCCGACTTCCGCAGCTTCGGCGGACGGCTGATCCAACCGCTGCGTTATGGCGAGAATCCGCATCAGACGGCGGCGTTCTATCGCCTGCCCGACAAGCGCCCTGGCGTTTCCACCGCGCGTCAGTTGCAAGGCAGGGAATTGTCCTACAACAACATCAACGACACTGATGCGGCCTATGAGTGCGTGGGCGAGTTCGATCCCGGGCGAAGTGCGGCCTGCGTGATCGTCAAGCACGCCAATCCCTGCGGGGTCGCAGAGGGGGTGGATCTTGTGACCGCCTATCGCAAGGCGTTCGCCTGCGATCCCATCTCGCCCTTTGGCGGCATCATCGCGTTGAACCGGACGCTGGATGCGGACACCGCACGTGCCATCACCGAAATCCTTACCGAGGTCATCATCGCACCCGATGCGACCGAGGAAGCGATGGCCATCATCGGCAAGCGCAGGAACCTCCGGCTGCTGCTCGGAGGCAGCCTACCCGACCCGCGCGCGGCGGGGCTGACCGCAAAGACGGTTGCCGGCGGTTTCCTGGTGCAGAGCCGCGACAACGCCGTGGTCGACGACATGGCGCTGAAGACGGTGACCAAACGCGCGCCTACGGACGCCGAACTGCGCGACCTGAAGTTCGCCTTCCGCGTTGCCAAGCACGTCAAGTCGAACACCATCGTCTATGCAAAAGAGCTTGCGACCGTCGGCATCGGTGCCGGACAGATGAGCCGGGTCGATTCCGCGCGCATCGCCGCGCGCAAGGCGCAGGACGCCGCCCTCGAATTGAAGCTTGCCGAGCCGCCAACGAAGGGATCGGTCGTTGCCTCCGACGCGTTCTTCCCGTTTGCCGACGGCATGCTGGCCTGTATCGAGGCCGGCGCCACCGCCGTGATCCAGCCGGGCGGCTCGATGCGCGACGACGAGGTGATCAAGGCCGCCGACGAGCACGGCATCGCCATGGTGTTCACCGGCATCCGGCATTTCCGCCATTAGAGGATGTTCCGCGGCAAACTGATGTTCTTTCTTCTCGCCAACCAACGCCGGCTCGTTGCGGCTCTCACGCTGCTGCTGGTCGCTGTGCTGCCTGCGAGCGCGCGCGACGTCTATGTCCCGCCCAATCCGGACACCGTTCATGCGGTCGCCGCCGAACACGGCGTGGTGGTGGCGCAGGAGAAGATGGCGGCTCGTATTGGCGCCGAAATCCTGCGGCAGGGCGGCAATGCGGTGGATGCTGCGGTGGCGACAGGATTCGCCATGGCGGTCACCTATCCGCGCGCCGGCAATATCGGCGGCGGCGGCTTCATGGTTATCCATCTCGCCGACCGCAACGAGAATGTCGCGATCGACTACCGCGAGACCGCGCCGCTTGCTGCCACGCGCGACATGTTTCTGGGTGCCGATGGCAAGCCCGATCCGGCAAAATCCCGCGATTCGGCGCTTGGTATCGGCGTTCCCGGAACGGTTGCCGGACTTTCGGTTGCCCTGGAGAAATATGGCTCCGGAAATTTTTCCCTCGCCGCGCTGCTGCAGCCAGCGATCGCTCTTGCGCGCGACGGCTTTGTGGTTAGCGACGATCTCGCCGATACGCTGCCGGACTGGTATCGACGACTGAAGAAATGGCCGGCGTCGGTCAAGGTGTTCTCGCGTGGCGACGGAATCTCGCTGCGCGAAGGCGATAGCCTCGTGCAAACCGATCTTGCCACGACGCTTGCCGCGATCGCCGCACAAGGTCCGCGCGGCTTCTACGAGGGGGTGGTTGCCGAGAAGCTCGCGAAAGCCATTGCGGAAGCCGGCGGCATCATCACGACGGAAGACCTGAAGGCCTACCAGGCCGTCGTTCGCGCACCCGTGCACGGCACCTATCGCGGTTACCAGATCGTCTCGATGCCGCAGCCCTCTTCGGGCGGTGTCGTGTTGCTTGAGACGCTGAACATCCTCGAGGGTTTTCCGCTCGCCGAGATGAGGCAGGGTTCGGCCTTATCGCTTCATGTCCTGATCGAGGCGATGAAGCGCGGCTATGCCGATCGCGCCCGCTATCTCGGCGATCCCGCCTTCGTCGACGCGCCGATCGCGACCCTGATCGCAAAAGACTATGCGGCCAGGCAGCGCGCGAGCATTGACCTTGATCGCGCCACGCCGTGGGCGGATTTGGTGTCCGCGACACCGCCCCACGAGGGCAACAACACCACGCATTTTTCCGTGGTCGACAGCTTTGGCAACGCCGTCAGCAACACCACCACGCTGAACTTCAGCTATGGCCTCGGCCTTGTCGCCGACGGCACCGGCGTATTGCTCAACAACGAGCTTGACGATTTTACCGCCGCACCCGGGGCGTCGAACGCGTTCGGTCTTGTGGGCTATGAGACGAATTTGCCCGCACCCGGCAAGCGGCCGCTCTCATCGATGTCGCCGACCATCGTGCTCAGGGACGACAAGGTGGTGTTGGTGACGGGATCGCCGGGCGGCAGCCGCATCATCTCCACGGTGTTGCAGGTGATCGTGAACGTGCTCGACTACAAAATGGACGTCGCCGCCGCGGTCGCGGCCCCTCGCCTGCATCATCAATGGCAGCCGGATGAGGTGAAGGTCGAGCCGGGCTTCCCCGTGGACGTGCTGACCGAGCTGCAGGCAAAAGGCCATCGCATCGTGGAATCGATGGGCTACTCTTCGGCCAACACCGTTCTGGTTACCGCAAATGGCCTGCTCGGCGCGCCGGATCCCCGCACCCGCGGCGCAGAAGCTGCAGCCCAATAGGCTGTTGCGGATTGCCTCACCATGGCGTCAGAGTAGGATTTGTCTTCATTCGCGCAGACAGGGACTGGAGGCTCCGATGACCTCGCTGAAGGGCAAGACGCTGTTCATCTCCGGGGCAAGCCGCGGCATCGGGCTTGCCATCGCGCTGCGCGCGGCACGCGATGGCGCCAACGTCGCAATTGCAGCCAAGACCACCGAGCCGCATCCAAAACTGAAGGGCACGATCTACACAGCCGCCGAAGAGGTGCGCTCGGCTGGCGGCAAGGCATTGCCGCTGGTTTGCGATATTCGTGACGAGCCCCAGGTGATGGCGGCGATCGAAGCGACGATCGCCGAGTACGGTGGCATCGATATCTGCGTCAACAACGCCAGCGCGATCAGCCTGACCAATTCGCAAGGCACCGACATGAAGCGTTTCGACCTGATGATGGGGATCAACACGCGCGGGACCTTCATGGTGTCGAAATATTGCATTCCCCACCTGAAGAAGGCCGAGAACCCGCACATCCTGATGCTGTCGCCCCCGCTCGACATGAAGGCAAAATGGTTCGAGCATTCGACCGCCTACTCCATCGCCAAATACGGCATGAGCATGTGCGTGCTCGGCCTCTCGGCGGAGTTGAAGGGCGCGGGCATTGCCGTCAACGCGCTGTGGCCGCGCACCACGATCGCAACCGCTGCGGTCGGCAATCTGCTCGGCGGCGACGCCATGATGCGCGCGAGCCGAACGCCCGAGATCATGGGGGATGCGGCCTACGTCATTTTCACCAGGCCATCGCGCGAATTCACTGGGAAATTCTGTATCGACGACAAGATTCTTCATGCCAGCGGCGTGAGGGATTTCGACCGCTATCGCGTCGATCCGACCGTGCCGCTGGCGTCGGACTTCTTCGTGCCCGACGATGACGTACCCCCGCCCGGCGTCAATGTTGCGCCCCTGCCCTCGGTTGGCGGAGCCCCGAAAGCGCGATGATCCTGCGAAAACCGCTCGTCGCCATCGCGTTGCTTCTGGCCCTGCCGATCGTACCTGGCGCGATCTACCGGCCCGATCGCGCCATCCGCGTCGGAACCATCACGGTCGCCGACGTGATCTGTGCCAAGACCTTTGTGTCCGGCCTCGACCCGGAGCTGATCTTTGCCGAAACCATGGAGCGCCCCGGTTTGCGCGGCCTGCGGTTCGGCATGCGCTACGACATTGATCGCGACACCAGGGCGGTCGAGGCTTCGGTCGTGGGGCTGTTCCGCAGTCGGTCGGAATTTCATGACGGTTTTGGCTGCGTCGAGCGGCATGGTTCGAAGGACCCCTATCTGCTCAAGAGCGACATCGAGGCGCTGAGGACGGCCAAGACCGCGCCATTGTTGCCGGAGATTGCCGGCCCTGCCCCGGTCGAGCCCTCCGATCCCGCGCTCAAGGCCGCGCTCGATCACGCCTTCGAGGAGCCGGCGGAGCCGCCGTTCCGGCGCACCAAGGCCGTCGTCGTGGTCCATGACGGCAAGGTGATCGCAGAGCGCTACGCCACCGGCTTGGGCGTCGGCGTCGACACGCAGCTGCTCGGCTTTTCCATGACCAAGTCGGTGATCAACGCGCTACTTGGCATCATGACGCAGCAGGGCCTCACCTCGCCCTCGCTGCCGGCGCCGATTCCCGCGTGGCATGGGGCAACCGACCCGCGGCGCGAAATCGAGATCGGCCATCTCATGCGCATGACGAGCGGCCTTGCGCTCGATGAAACTAATTCCGGTTTCGATCCGCCGAGCCAGATGTATTTGTATGACGACATGGCGGCCTATGCGGTTACCGCGCCGCTGATTGCGCCACCGGGGACCAGATTTGCCTATTCCAGCGCGACCACGCAAATCCTGGCGCGCATCATCCGCGATGCCCTCGGCGGGCCAGAGCAGGCGCTGGCCTTCGCATGGCGCGAACTGTTCAATCCGCTGGGTATGCGTCACGTCACGCTCCAGTTCGACGCCAGCGGTACCATGCAGGGCTCGGCCAACATGCTGGCCAGCGCGCGCGATTGGGCGCGGTTCGCCCTGCTCTATCTCAACGACGGCGTCATCGGCGGAAAGCGCATCCTGCACGAGGACTGGGTGGCTTACAGCGCGGCGGCAACTCTCGACAGCGAATATGGCGCGGGCTTCTATACCAATCGCAGCGAGCACCCGAACGCGAAGGGCCGTGCCCTCTCTGGCATTCCCCGCGATGCCTTCTTCGCATTCGGCTTTCTCGGTCAGCGCGTGGTCATCGTGCCGTCGCAGCACATGGTCGTGGTTCGACTAGGCGATTCCGTCGATCCCAGCGGAGACATCAGAGGCGTTGCGCGGCTGGTCAAGGAAGTGATCGCCGCAACACAATGACGATCACCCCCGCGCGACCGCGTAAGGCCCGCCCTTCTCGAGCGCGCGTCGGTAGGCGGGGCGGGCGTGAATGCGCTCGAGAAACGCCAGCGCCTTCGGGTATCCCTGCTCGAGCCCGCCGCGAGCCGTGGCCGCCTCCAGCGGAAAGCTCATCTGGATGTCGGCCGCCGTGAATTCATCGCCGGCGAACCATGGGCTTTTCGACAGTTCCTCTTCCCAGAAGGCCATGTGCTGCCTGAGCTGCGGATTGACGATGGTGGTCAGCGCGGATGAGGACACTTTTCGTACCAGCGGTCGCAGTAGCGCAGGCGCACGCTTCGGCATCAACGTGAAAAGCAGCTTCATCAGCAGCGGCGGCATCGCCGAGCCCTCGGCATAGTGCAGCCAATACGTATAACGCAGCCGCTCCGGTGTGTTCGGCGGCGGGATCAATCGCCCCTCACCGTACGCCGACACGACATATTCGATGATCGCGCCGGATTCGGCGACAGTATTGCCGCCTTCGGTGATGACGGGCGATTTGCCGAGCGGATGGATCGCGCGCAGCTCTTTCGGCGCCCGCATGTCAGCTTGACGCTGGTAGCGCACGATCTCGTAAGGCACCCCGAGTTCTTCCAGCAACCAGAGCACGCGCTGCGAGCGCGAATTGTTGAGATGATGAACTGTCAGCATGGAAGTCCCCGGAACGTTGACGGCGATCCCCTATCAAGCAATCACGACAATGGCGATGCAGCGCTGGTCGGCACATTTCACCCGGATAATAATTTGACTAGCTATTTATATCCGGGTATTATTGATTATGCTCCGCGGGTTGGCTCCATGACCGGGACTTTCACCGCCTTTGCGGGGGAGCGCCGGCTGGCGTCGGGGCCCCTCGCTGACGTCGCCCTCGCCGCCAAGCGCGCGAAACAGCACACTTCTCAGCCCATTGTCGTCTTCAGCGATGCCACGGGCGGTGCCGTCGATCTTGATCTGCGTGGCAGCGAGGATGAGGTGCTGGCGCGACTCCCCACGGGCGCAGGCGCGAGCTTCACGCAGTCGAACGCGCAAGACGAACCGCGCGGCCGATCTCGACCAAGGGGCCGACCGAGGCTCGGAGTGGTCGCCCGCGAAGTCACGCTTCTGCCGCAGCATTGGCAGTGGCTCAACGCGCAACCGGGCGGCGCATCGGTCGCGTTACGCCGCCTGGTCGACGAGGTGAGGGGCGCCGATGGCGACATTCATGGCAACAAGGAACGCCGCCGCGCGACCCGCGATGCCGCCTATCGTTTCATGTCGGCGATATCGGGCCATCGGATCAATTTCGAGGAAGCCTCGCGTGCCCTGTTCGCGAACGATCGGCGGCGATTGGCAAGCGCGATTGGGGGGTGGCCTTCCGACATCCGCGACCACGTCGTCAAGCTCGCATTTGGCGATGATGCCGAATTGATCCCTTGAACATCGGCCGGAGGGCTGGTTGAATGATGGGGATCATATAAGGGAGAAGGCCGTGAGCACCAATCCGCAATTCCTGTTCGATTTCGGCAGCCCCAACGCCTTTCTTGCCCATGAAGCGATCCCGGCCATCGAAAAGCGCACCGGCATCAAGTTCGACTACGTTCCGATCCTGCTCGGCGGCATCTTCAAGGCCACCAACAACAGATCCCCGGCCGAGACGCTTGTCGGGGTGAAGAACAAGCGCGAATTCCAGGAGATCGAGACGCAGCGCTTCGTCAAGCGCTTCCACGTGCAGCCCTATGTGTGGAATCCGTTCTTTCCGGTCAACACCCTGAATTTGATGCGCGCCGCGATCGCCGCCCAGTCCGAGGGCGTGTTCGAGAAATATGTCGAAGCGGCCTTCCACCACATGTGGCGGGAACCGAAGAAGATGGACGATCCGGAGGTTGCGATAAAGGCGCTCAATGCCTCCGGCCTCGACGGCGCAAAGCTTTTCGCTCGCGCGCAGGAGGGCGACGTCAAGGCCAAGCTGTTGGCGAATACCCAATCCGCCGTCGAGCGTGGGGCCTTCGGCTCGCCGACATTCTTCGTCGGCAACGAAATCTTTTTCGGCAAGGAGCAGCTGCGCGAGGTTGAGGAGCTGGTGCTCGGCAAATAGCGCGCTAGTGCCCACTTTCCGAAGTTCGTGATACGTCGCAGCACCCACCTTCACGAACTTCGGAAAGCGATGGGCACTAGCAAACTCAATTGATTCTAGTGCCGCTTTTCTATTTGAAGTTTCCTGGGTCGAATCGCCGCTTGTGGTGCAGGAACTTCAAATAGGCGGCACTACCGACGTCGGAGAGCAAAATGGAAAAGCGCAACGCTACCGTCGCCGTGATCGGCGCGGGCGACTTTATCGGCGCGGAGATCGCAAAAAGATTTGCCCGCGAGGGTTTTGCCGTATTCGCCGGCCGCCGCAACGGCGAAAAGCTGGAACCGCTGGTGAAGGAGATCGAGGCTTTCGGCGGAACGATCTTCGGCCGCTCGCTCGATGCGCGCAAGGAGGAGGAGGTCGCGGGCTTTCTCAATGACGTGGACAAGCACGCGCCGCTCGAGGTCTGCATCTTCAACGTCGGCGCCAACGTCAATTTTCCGATTCTGGAGACCACCGACCGCGTGTTTCGCAAGGTGTGGGAAATGGCCTGCTGGGCCGGCTTTCTTGCCGGCCGCGAAGCGACGCGGCTGATGCTGCCGCGGGGCAGGGGGAACATCTTCTTCACGGGAGCCACCGCTTCGCTGCGCGGCGGCAGCGGTTACGCCGCCTTTGCCAGCGCCAAATTCGGCCTGCGCGCGGTGGCCCAAGCGATGGCGCGCGAGTTGGGGCCGAAGAACATCCATGTCGCGCATCTCATCATCGACTCCGGCGTCGATACCGCCTGGGTGCGCCAGCGTCGCGAACAGATCTGGGGCAAGGAAGCGCTTGACAATCCCGACCTGCTGATGCCGCCCGCCTCCGTCGCGGACGCCTATTGGCAGCTCTACCAGCAGCCGCGCAGCGCCTGGACGTTCGAGATGGAAATCCGCCCTTTCGGCGAAAAGTGGTAAAAGGGCGAAATAGCGAATAGAGAAATAGTGAGTAGCGAACCTTGAATGGCTGAGCATTCTATTAGCCGCGCACCATTCGCTACTTGCTATTCCCCCGGAAGAGGAACCATCGACAATGCGTGTTCTCGTGGTCGGCGCCGGCGCGATCGGCGGCTATTTTGGCGGCCGGATGTTGCAGGCGGGTCGCGACATTACCTTCCTGGTACGTCCCAGGCGTGCCGGCGAACTGGCGTCAGCGGGCCTTTTGATCAAGAGCCCGCATGGCGACGTCACCCTGAAGACGCCGCCCACGGTGCAGGCGGACGCTATCAGGCAAAAGTTCGACGTCGTCCTGCTAAGCTGCAAGGCTTACGATCTCGATGACGCGATGAAATCCTTAGCACCAGCGGTCGGCGAGGGCACCTCAATCATTCCGCTGCTCAACGGCATGCGGCATCTCGACGTGCTCGATGCAAAGTTCGGCAGCGCGCAGGTGCTGGGCGGGCTTTGCTCGATCGCCGTCACGTTAAACGACAAGCGCGAAGTGGTGCAGCTTCAGCCGATGCAATCGCTTGGCTTCGGCGAGCGCGATGGCAAATTGTCGGATCGGGTTCGCGCCATCGCCGAGGTCTTCAAGAGCGGCAATTTCGGTTCGAGCGCGAGCGAGCATGTCATGCAGGACATGTGGGAGAAATGGGTGTTCCTGGCTTCGGTCGCCGCTTCGACCAGCTTGATGCGAGCCACCGTCGGCAACATTCTTGCCGCGCCGGGAGGCAAGGATTTCCTTTTGGGCATCCTCGATGAAAGCAAGGCGGTCGCAACCGCGGAAGGCTATCCGCCTCGCGCGCCGTCGCTGGAGCGGACGCGGGCGATGCTGACCACGGAAGGCTCGCCGATGACCGCCTCGATGTTCCGTGATATCCAGGCCGGCCTGCCGGTCGAGGCCGATCACGTGGTCGGCGACCTGATTGCGCGCGGCGATGCCGCAAAGGTGCCGGTCCCGCGCCTGCGCACCGCTTACACGCATCTGAAGGCTTATGAGCGGCAGCGAGGGTAGGGGGCGATCGTCGTCGCGACCACAGCGGCGACAAAACTCAGAGATGCGCGAGATAATGAGCGAGCGCGGTGATTTCCTCCTCGCTCAGCGAATAGGCGACATCAGCCATCGCGGCGACGCCGCCACCGACCCGCAATCCCGCTTTGTAATCATGCAGCGCCTTCAGAAGATATTCCTCGCGCTGGCCGGCGAGGCGGGCAACTCCCTTGGTGCCGGCGAAGCTGTCGGTATGGCATGACGCGCAACGGCGTCCCACGGCCGCTTGCGCGCCCTTCTTCGACAGCACCGGATCTGTGTCCTCTTCGGGTGCCTTTGGCGGCGCCAGCGAAGCAAAATAGGCGCCGAGATTGCGGATATCCGTGTTGTCGATCTGCTCTATGATCGGCTGCATCTGCTCGTTCTTGCGGGTGCCGGCGCGGAAAAACACCAGCTGCCACTGAATGAACTGGTCCGGCTGGCCGGCAAGCGAGGGAATGTTTTCGGTTTGCGAGATGCCGTTGTCGCCATGGCAGCCGGCGCAAATTTCAGCTTTTTCCCTGCCCGCGGCGATGTCGGCGGCGGCATGAAGCGCGACCGGCGCGAGCGCAAGGCACGCCAATGCAAATCCGCGAAATGAGAGGAGACTGCGCATCATCGATCTCCGCTATAGCCTTTTCGAGCGAAGTGTATGGCGGTTCGCGTGAAGAAAACGCGTCAAAACATTTTGAGCATGATCCGGAAAAAGCCCGCCCTGCACTTCGATAGCGGGGTGGATTCCGGGGTTCCCTCAACAACAAACGTGGAGCGCATTTGTTCGGAGATCACGCTCAAACAAAAGGCAAAGAAAAGGCTGCGGTCGCCACAGGCAACCGCAGCCCCCGATATTGTTGATCCTACTTCTTGTAGCTGATGCGGTAGATCGCACCCGCCCAGTCGTCGGAGACGAGGATCGAGCCATCCGGGCTCTGGATGATGTCGTCCGGCCGGCCGAGATATCCCTGGTCGCCCTCAAGCCAGCCCGAAGCAAACACTTCCTGCTTGGCGTTCTTGCCGTCGGGCCCGACGGTGACACGCTTGATCCGCGCGCCCTGATATTTGTGCCGGTTCCACGAGCCGTGCTCGGCGATCAGGATCGAGTTCTTGTACTCGGCGGGGAATTGATTGCCGGTATAGAACTTCATGCCGAGCGGCGCGACGTGGGCGCCGAGGTTGACCACAGGCGGGGTGAACTCGGAGCATTTGTGGCCCATGGCGAATTTCGGATCAGGCAGATCGCCCTGGTGGCAATAGGGATAGCCGAAATGCTCGCCGGGCTTGGAGATCATGTTGAGCTTGTCGCTCGGCAGATCGTCGCTGATCCAGTCGCGGGCGTTCTCGGTGAACCAGTATCTGCCGGTGCGCGGGTCGACATCGCCGCCGACCGAGTTGCGCACGCCGAGCGCCACGAGTTCGGCATTGCCGGTTTGCGGATCGACGCGACGAATCTGGGAGAGGCTGGTCGGCGGAAGGCCGATGTTGAAGGGCGGTCCGAACGGAATGTAGAACCAGCCGTCCTTGTCGACCGCGATATATTTCCAGCCGTGCGGGATGTAGGACGGCATGTCGTCATACACCACCTTGCCCTCGCCGAGATTGTCCAGATTGGCTTCGGCGTTGTCGTACTTGATCAGCTTGTTGACGGCGATGACGTAGAGTGCGCCGTTACGGAAGGCGAGCCCGGTCGGCAACGTCAGGCCCTTCAGGACTGTCTTGACCTCGCGCTTGCCGTCCTTTTCGGTGATGGCATAGACGTTGCCGAGGTCGAAGGAGCCCACGAACAAGGTGCCCTTGTCACCCCAGGCCATCTGCCGCGCCTGCAGCACGCCGGGCGCCCAGACCTCGATCTTGAAGCCCGGCGGCAGCTTGATCTTCTTGATCAGCGCATCAAGCTCCGCTTGCGACGCACCGGTCGCCGGACCGACCGGCGGCGCCAGACCCTTCTGCGCCTCGGTCTCGTCACCGAGGAACCAGTCATCCGGCGGATGGGCCCAGAAATCCTTGGTGCCGGATTCGTACTTCTTGAGCGGCCGATCCTTTTGTGCCTGTTGCGCGCTGGCAAAACCCGCGCCCGCAACTATGCCGATCGTTGCAAGCGCAAGAATAGATCGATGGAAAGCCGATTTCATCGCATCACTCCCTGATGCAGCCGGGCGGCTGCGTGTTTATTTGTCTTTGAACTTGTCGTGAGACGAAGTTTGGGGTCTGTCGAATGGTGTCGACTTGAAAATGTTACCACATCCGCAGCGCGTGAGAAGCGTCTGCTGCGCAGCTTTAATGAACGGCGGAAGACTTTTTTGACCCGATCAAGGTCCGCTGAACGAGGAGTCGCGCGTCGCGCTGAGAGCGCGCCTCATTCGGTTCACGCAAAGCGCAATAACGTTGATGGGAAATCTGGAGCGGGCGAAGGGGCTCGAACCCTCGACCCCGACCTTGGCAAGGTAGTGGATAGGTCATGTCTGGCAATCTACGGAAATGGTCCATGACCTCTAACGTGCTCGACTACATGAGAAAAAGATCAGTTCGGCGCTTGACGGCGATTCCGGGCAATATCATCTTGGTGCTTACCTCCTGCTTACCCCCCAGAGCAAAGCATGAAGCTGACAAAGCGCGCGATCGACGCAACAAAGGCGGATGGCACTGACCGGGTCTTGTGGGATGAGGAATTGCGGGGCTTTGGTCTGCGGGTAAAGCCGGGCGGCCTTAAGTCGTTTGTGATCCAGTTTCGCAATCGCCAGGGCATGTCTCGACGCCTCACCGTCGGTCAATACAGTCGACTGACCCCGGATGAGGCCCGCCGGGAAGCTCGGCGCCTTCTCAGCGATGTTGAACGAGGCCTCGACCCGGTAGAACGGCGGGTCCAGGAACGCAAGGCAATGACCGTGGGCGACCTTTGCGTTGAGTACCTGGCGAAGGCCGATGCTGGGCTCATTATCGGGCGCAAGGGCTTGCCCAAGAAGGCCGGCACCCTTGCAATCGATCGCGGGCGGATCGCTCGCCACATCGTTCCCCTGCTCGCGAAAAGGCCGCTCAAGGATCTGACAAGCGCGGACGTCAGGCGATTCCTTGAGGGGGTCATCAGCGGCAAGACCGCCGCCACGGTGAAGACAAAGCCTCGTGGGCTCGCTCGCGTCACAGGTGGCCCCACTGCGGCTGTTCGCGCCGTAGGTTTGTTGGGTGGCATGCTCAGCTACGCCAAGGAAATGGGCTACATCGAGCAAAATCCCGCTCACGGCGTCCGCAAGCCCGCTGACAAGCGCCGCTCGTTCCACCTCGCACCCGAGGATTATCGCACCCTTGGGGAGGCTCTCCAGGCCGCCGAACGCCGGGGCGAACAGTGGCAGGCCGTTGCGGCTATCAGACTTTTGGCGCTCACCGGTTGTCGCCGCTCGGAAATCCTGAATCTCAAATGGTCCGAGATCGATTTTAGAGGCTCTTGTTTCCGGCTTGGGGACACCAAGACGGGCGCCTCAATTCGTCCGTTGCCAGCACGTGTGCGAGTGATTTTGGAGAATTCCAGGTGCGATGGTGACTATGTCTTCCCTGGCGTAAACCGTGCTGACAAGTCCTACGCTTCAGTGTTTCCCAAGGCGTGGCGGCGAATTCTTGGTGATGGCTACTCACCCCATGGCCTCCGCCACGCTTACGCCAGCGCGGCGCATGAATTGGGCTTTGGGGAGCTGACGATCAAAGCACTTCTTGGTCACGCCCGTCTCGGAGTTACAAGCGGCTATATTATGCCCGTTGATGGTCTGTTGCTTACTGCCGCTGAAGAGGTTGCGCAATTCATCTCCGAGATGATGACAACGGGCAAGGTATTGCACTTCTCGTCTCAATCGCGGTCGAGGGTGGGCGAGCTTGCGTAGCGGTTCTCCAAAGCCCGAAGCGGTTTTTTCGTCGAACCAGTGGGCTAAGATCGCAAAAGCCGTTTCCGTAAAAAAAATTCCGCTCAATGAAAAGCGAGCGATCGGTGACGCAATCATCAAATACCATTTTGAATGCCAAGCGATCGAACGAGCTGCCGATGAGGCGGAAGAAAAGAAACCGACTCGCCGACAAGTTGATCCCAGGGCGAAAGGGCGTGCAGCACTTCGCAATTTCGTCAAGTACACTCGCGGATTAAGGCACGCATTGATCTCTGTGCAGAACTACTTAAAGAATGAAGTTTCAATAAATGAAGCCGAACAGCTGACCGAGCAAATCTATAAGTTTCAGAAATCGGCTAAGCACGAGCTTGACAAGAGAAGCCTTGGAGGTCGCCCCGCGCTAAAAATACGCGATGATCTGGTCATTCAACTAGGTGTCATTTATCAGCGGCTTACCGGCATGAACCCCACGCGTACCGTATCCGGTCCTTTCTCGAAATTCGTTTACGCAATTTTTCAGGCGTGTCGCATTCGAACAGTCGGGCTTCCGAACGCGATCGAGAAGGCTGTTGAGTATGCTAAGAACCCGCACTGAAACTCATTCCACGGCATCTATCTGGGTCCACACGGATATGTCAGTTTCCAACAATCGTTACGAATTACGGAAGCTGACCAATGATCGAAATCTCGAATTCAATGCGGCGGGCTGACGCCGCGCGCTATCTTCGCGAGACCTATAGCATTCCATGTGTGGCCACGACACTGGCGAAGTATGCATGCATCGGTGGCGGCCCAGCATTTCGCAAGGCTGGCAAATTCCCGATCTACTCACGCGACGATCTTGATGCCTGGGCAGAGCGGCGCCTCAGCAAGCTCGTGCGATCGACGAGTGAGCTCGTGAAACTGTAGGGGTATCGCCAAATGACGAAAAAAAAGGACGGCCCCGCCGGCCAGGGCGGGGCTCAAAGAATAGATACCGACGATTCCGATTCAAATAGCACGATCTCCAAACCACGGGAAGAAAAAACTGCCGGCGGAGACTCGGAGCTTGCGACGAACCTCTCCGAAATCAGCAGAACATTCTTGAAGCACTCGTCACTCCCGAAGGGGGCTGCTGATGCAATACCTTTTTGGATCTTGGGAGCACACACTCTGAGCGCAGCAGACTTTTCACCTCGCTTGGGTATTGTGTCGCCTTTGCCAGAGTGCGGAAAAACAACTGTGCTCACACTTTTGGATGCGTTGGCCCCGAACCCGCTTTCATGCAGCAACATAACACGGGCTGCCATTTTCAGAGACTCCAGCCACACCCTCATACTCGACGAAGCCGACACCTATATGGACGAACAATCTGAGCTCAGAGGCATTCTAAATTCCGGACATCACCGCACAACTGCATATGTCGTCCGGTGTGAAAAGACCAAGAACGGCGTTTGGCTTCCGAAGAAGTTTTCGACCTTTTTCCCCATGATCTATGCGCGCATTGGCGAGCCTCACCCGACGCTGTTGACGCGCTCGATCATCATTCGAATGCAACGGGCGAAGTCCACTGATGCAATCGCAAAGATCAAACAGGAAGATATCGACGCGCTTGAGGCTCTTCGAAAGCGAATTTCAGCTAGCTCCTCGACCTGGGCCAAGAAACTCAATCGGGCCGAACCTGATATTCCAAAATGCCTCGGGAATCGCTCGGCAGATAATTGGCGCCACATGTTGGCCATTGCTGATTTAGCGGGTGGTGACTGGCCTACTCGTGCGAGAGAGGCGGCTGGATTGCTTTCACCGAGGGCCGATCTCGATAAAGGAGAAGAGCTTCTGATCCGAATGAAGGATGTTTTTGATCGGGGACTGGACGACAAGCTTTCATCGGCAGATTTATGTCGGCGCCTGAACGAACTTGGCGACGAAGAATATCCTAGTTGGAAACCGACAAGGTTGGCCCGTGAACTGAAGCCATTTGGAATCTACCCGAAGGGTATCCGGGTTGGAGTTAAGACGCCAAAGGGATACGAGCGATCCCAATTTCAAGACGCCTGGAGCCGTTACTTGAAGCCTGACGACCGTGATGATTCCGCTTAGCCAGTCCAGCCGCAACACCGCAACAAGCATGAGAATTCAACGAGATAGTTGGACAGGATGCCGCAACGGAAAAGCGGGAAGCCGCAACGAACCGGCTGATGTTGCGGTTCTCGCTCGGTTGATGAGACCGAAAGCGCAACACTTAACCCTTTGGTCTGACAGCGATGTTGCGTTGTTGCGGTCTGGCAGGGCCATTAGGGAATAGACGGAAGGTCATGAGCCAACGCGAAAGCGGGTACGTCGTATGACTGGTCATACGACTGTGTCGAGGTGTCGCGGCTTGAGGTGATCGAGAGTAGCGCGCGGCGACGTTGGACGTAGGCGGCTCCACGAAACGCCATGAAGAGGATAGCCATATGACGGGACGAATTTCGTTGGACGGGAAGGTCGCGGTTGTCACGGGGGCAGGACGCGGGCTGGGGCGGGCCTACGTCGAACTTCTCGCCGAACGCGGAGCCCGGGTCGTCGTGAACGACCTGGGGACCGACGTATCGGGGTTCGGGATGGATTCCACGATAGCCGAACAGGTGGCCGATCTCATTCGGTCACGGGGCGGCGAGGCCATCGCGAACGCCAGCGATGTTTCCACCCCTGAAGGTGGCAGCGATCTGATCGGGACGACCATCGAGCATTTCGGGAGAATAGACCTTCTGGTGAACAACGCTGGTATCTGCGGGAGCCAGCTATTCGAGGATTCCACCCTTGAGGATTTCGATCACTATTGGCGCGTCCACCTCGGCGGGCCGGTTAACACCGTGAGGACTGCCTGGCCGTATATGGTCGCACAGCGCTACGGGAAGATCATCCTCACGACGTCAGTCAGCGGCCTGTTCGGACTGCGTGGCCAAGCCACCTATGCGGCGGCCAAGTGCGCGGTCGTCGGACTGATGCGCATTCTCGCAATTGAAGGTGCTGAGCACGGGATTCTCGTGAACGCCATTTCGCCGGCCGGGTACACGAGGATGCACCCGGCCGCGGTTTCGGATCCCGCTTGGCTGAAGCAGAGCGAAGCCATCATGCCGGTTGAGCTTGTCGCGCCTGCAATCGTCTGGCTGGCAAGCGACAGTTGTTCGGAGACGAACAGGATCTATAGTGTGGAAGCCGGAGCAATCCAACGTATCGCTATCGTCATGGGAGGCGGCTTCCACGATCCACATCTGACACCCGAGAGCATCGCCGAGAACTACGCAAGGGTCGAGTCGATCGAGGACTTCTCCGAACCAGGTCATTTGGAGCTCGGACAGATAGCGGCGGCGGCGAAGTCTTGAGGAAAGCAACCATCCGCCGAAGGCGGCAGGTGCGCGGCACGCATTTTGAAGGCGCGGAGCTCAGGCGGCGAGCTTGGTGCGGGCGGCCTGCCAGTTCCAGGGCAGCAGCTCGCCGAGCCTGTGGACGCTGTGAGGGCGAGCACGTCGGCGAGCCAGGGAACCCTTGACTACGATCTCCAGCATTAAGGCAGCGGTGGGCGGGTGGAAGCAGTGTAACCAGCAGAGGTGGAACAATGACAAAGCGCCCCTATCCCCGTTACCATCGTCGGCACGATGGCATCTTGTTCTCGATCCTGGAAAATCCGCTTCAGACGAACAAGGAGATCGCGAAGAAAACTGGTTACACCCCCTCACAGGTATCGCGAATCGTCTGCTCGCCCGATTTTCGAGCGCTATACGAAATCATGATGCAGGAGGCCGCTGCCAACGCGCGATCCAAGTGGTTGGCTCGCATCAGCGCGGGCGCCCCAGGTCAGAAAACTACCTAATCTGTGCGATCTATTCTGCTTCGGTGCGTTCTTTTGGCATTTGGTGCGCTGCCTCCGGCGCATCAAATCGCAAATTCTCTTGGAATTGGCGCATCGCGGCGCACCTAGCCTCCGAGGTCCGCGCATTTGAGCGCATCTCCTTCATCAGCTCAGCGCATTAACGCGCAGAGATTTTGTGACTTTGGTCCATTCGCTACACCCTCCACCCCCTCCAGGGGCTACGGTAACAGATATCTCGCAAGGAAACGGTGGGTTTGCCCCGGTGCTGGAGCCAATCGTGCAGTTTCAGAAGATCTTGTGTCAGTTCGGAAGTGCCAAGCCAATCATGTAGTCAATGCCCTCGACCTTGCGGATGTGTTTGATGTTGTCGACTGCGTCCTTCGTCTCGATCAAGAGGCCGCACACCGTCTCCAGTCCACACTTGGGTAGATAGTCCTGTAGCTCGACGCTCCGGCGCGAATGTGCGATGACAGGTCCCCTGCCGCGCCGCCCGCGCCCTCAGAACTCGCGCATCGGAACCGCCCGCCTTGGTGCAGCGCCTCGGCCCGGTCCTCCGGCCGAGCTGCCCCCCCGTCCTGGAAAGTAGCCCCACCACGGGAAACTGCATACGGAGAGGGAAGGACTACAGAATCGTCGGTAGCAGGCGATAAATGTGGTACCGTCCTTAATCGAGCGTCCGTGGGACGTGCCAAGTTTTTCGGCAGAGTTCCGGAAAGACAAGTCTTGCGCCAGTCGTCGTGCGATGGACGAGATCAAGGGTCCTCTCGTCGGAGGTCAGCGCCATGAGTCCCGTCACCATCACCCTGCTCGTGCTCCTAGTCGTCGGGGTGCTGCTCGCGCTCTGGCTCATGGGCATCTACAACGGGCTGGTGGTCGCCGGGAACCGCTTCAAGAACGCCTTCGCCCAGATCGACGTGCAGCTCAAACGTCGCTACGAGCTGATTCCGAACCTGGTCGAAGCCGTCAAGGGCTACATGGGCCACGAGAGGGAGACGCTTGACGCCGTCATCAAGGCCCGCAACAGCGCGATGGCGGCCGAGCAGAAAGTCGCCGCCAACCCCAGCAACCCGGCGGCCATCAGGGAGCTCAACCAGGCCGAGGCCCAACTGGGCGGCACCCTGGGCCGGCTGTTTGCCCTGTCCGAGTCGTACCCGGACCTCAAGGCCAACCAGAACATGCTCGCCCTGCAGGAGGAGCTGACCTCGACCGAGAACAAGATCAGCTTCGCCCGACAAGCGTTCAACGACGCCGCCGCCAACTACAACATCCGGCGTGAGGTCTTCCCGGCGAACACGGTGGCCGGCATGTTCGGCTTCAAGGAGGCGGCGCTGCTCGAAACCGGAGAGACCGAGCGCGCAGCACCCAAGGTGTCGTTCTAACCCGAAACCGCCACCGCTCTGTGCGTCCCATGCTTTCTCTCCCATGCTCCCAAAGCCGCCGCTGACCATGGCCCCTAATTTCTTTCAGCAGCAGGATTCGGCCCGACGCAAGACCTTCCAGCTGGTGGTCTATTTCGTCCTGGCGATCCTGATTCTGATCGCCCTGGTGTACGGGCTGTTGCTGGCGCTCAACATGAATAGCGCCCAAGAGCCGGTGTCCTGGTGGCAGCCGGAGCTGCTCCTGCTCGCGGCGCCGGGGGTGGGCCTTGTGGTCGGCGGTGCCAGCGCGTTCAAGGTGGCCCAGCTCGCTTCCGGCGGCCAGGCCGTCGCCCTGATGCTGGGCGGCGAGGAGGTGCCCGGCACGACCACCGACCCGCGGCAGAAGCGGCTGCTCAATGTCGTCGAAGAGATGGCGCTTGCCGCGGGAGTGCCGGTGCCCCCCGTCTATGTTCTGCAGGAGCCCGGCATCAACGCCTTCGCGGCCGGCTACGCTCCGGGCGATGCCGTGGTCGCCGTCTCCCAGGGCGGCCTCAACTACCTGACCCGCGACGAGCTGCAGGGTGTGGTGGCCCACGAGTTCAGCCATATCCTCAATGGCGACATGCGGCTCAACATCCGGCTGATCGGCCTGATCTTCGGGATCATGGCGTTGTCCATCATGGGCCGCATGCTCATGTTCACGTCCGGACGCTCTTCGGGAAGGAATGATTCCCGTGGCGGGCTGATGCTGCTGGGCCTGGGCGTGTTTGTGTTAGGCCTGGTAGGAGCGTTCTTCGGTCGGCTGATCATGGCGGCGGTGTCTCGGCAGCGCGAGTACCTGGCCGACGCCAGCGCCGTCCAGTTCACGCGCAACCCCGACGGCATCAGCGGGGCGCTAAAGAAGATCGGCGGGCTGGCCGAGGGGTCGCGCATCGACAACCCCCAGGCCGCCGAGGCCGGTCACATGTTTTTCGCCAACGCCTTCGCCGGTGCGGGGCTCGCCGGACTGCTGGCCACCCACCCGCCCCTCGTCGAGCGCATCCGCCGGCTCGATCCCCAGTTCGAGGGCCAATTCCCGAAGGTGCGGCCGGTCAGTGTCGATCGGGAAGAACTCGAAGGCTCCCGCCGTGGTCGGGTCCCACCGTTCGCCGGGATGCCGAGGTTACCGGGGCTGCCGCAGGTGCCGTTGCCGGTCTTGGGGTTCGCCAACGAAGCGGCGTCCCGGGTCGGGCACGTCGATCCGGAAGAAATTAGCTGCGCCGAGGCGCTGCACGACGGCATGCCCGACGTGCTCCGGGTCGCCGCTCGGGAGCCGTTCAGTGCTCGCGCCCTGGTCTACGCCCTTCTCCTGGACCCGCGGGCGGACCTGCGGGATTTCCAGCTGACCCGGCTGAAGGCCGGCGCTCAGCCGCAGGACTTCGCCGAAACCTTGCGGCTGGTCGCTCCTGTCCGGGCCCTGCCGGACACACACCGGCTGCCCCTCCTGGACCTAGCCATGCCAGCCCTGCGGCAGATGTCGCCCCGCCAGCACCGGGCTTTCCGCGCCCAGGTCGAGATACTCATGACCGCCGACCAGCGGCTGAGCCTGTTCGAGTACACCCTCGGCTGTGTGCTGCATCGCCATCTTGACTCCCAGTTCCTGCCGCAGCGTCAGACGCGTCCAGTGCACAGCTCGCCGCAAAAACTGGCGCACCCGGTGGCGACCGTGTTGGCGCTGTTGGCCTGGGAAGGCCAGCCCGAACCTGAACAGGCCGCCCGGGCTTTCGATACGGGCATGCGCGGCTACATCGGCGGCGACCATACCCACCGCTTGCCGCCCCGCGAGGAATGCTCCCTCGCTGAGTTCGACGCGGCGCTGCACACGCTCAATCAATCTGTCCCCGCCATCAAGCGCCGGATCGTCGTCGCCTGCACGGCCTGCATCCTGGCCAACCAGCAGGTCACCGTCCGCGAAGCGGAGCTGCTCCGCGCCATTTGCGATACGCTCGACTGCCCGCTACCGCCGCTCGTCGTGGGGGAAGCGGAAGGACGATGAACGACAAGGCGCATTCTTGCCGTAGCCAGCGCAACTGCGTGATGTTGGTTGCTGCACGCCTCCGTATGACGGCGCGAGGCTACTCTGTGCTCACGCGCTTTTCTCGAAGCCCGGGTCGTGAGGATTCCCGTATGCCGATTTCGCGCCTTCGCGTCGTCCGCTTTACCCCGAAAGCGAACATGGATCAGCACGGCCGTGAAATCAGCTAAGGGCCAATTTCCGACTCATGCAACGCAACAAAGCGGCGTGCTCTACTCTATGCGGCCTTTGCCGTTCTGGGGCCGACAGCCTTCGATTTCGCCGCCACAAGAGCGGCGTGATCACGGATCGTCTGGTCGGCATAAATCATGGCGAATGACGCAATCGCGTCATCAAAGACGTCGCTTTTGCCCACATACCCGGCAATGGCAGCGGGGTCGCCGGATCGGGCGTGCGCGCGTGACAGGGTCCGGCCGCAGAGTTGCGTGTAACTGGAAAACGCTCCCTCCTCACCTATTTCGCTGATGCCGCCGAGTCTGCGGTTCTTCAAGGTTCGGACGTAGAAATGCCGGCCCGTGGTTTCGTCCTCGGTATGGCCAAGAAAGATATCGCTGGCAGCTTGCATCATCTGCTGGCCTTCGACGACCCGGCGCCCCTGCTGGCCCCTATATTTTTGCTTGCTGCCGAGCCGCTCCAGCACGGAATGCTGCGCCTGCTTGAGCTGCAGAAAGAGCGGTTCGTTGTCTGCGGTCAGAAGGAGCCCGACACAGCAAAATGTGCCGACAGAACCGACGCCGACAGCCTTGAACACGAGGTCTTTCATGCTGAAGCGGTCGAGCAGTCGCAGCCGTTCTGGTGCAAGATCTTTTCGATAAGCGGCAAACACCCTTTGAAAACTCAACCTGTGCTTGACGTCAGCCCTCGGATTCAAATGAAAGATTGCCGGCGGTTTGTCAGCGATCTTCATGTCGTCCTCGCCGACAAGATGCGGAAAGTTGTCGTCCTTTGACAGACCTTCGCTGCGAGCCTTGGCGACAACGCCGGCCAGCTTCTTTCTCAAACCGCCGTGCGCGATTCGATCAATTTCTTTTTCAAGATCTATTCGACTGTGCCATATCTCCAGGGGAGACAGCTTGGCCAGTCCAGCCATATGCGACCGGTAGGCGTTGACAGCCGCTGCCGCGAAAGCCCGGGCCTGCTTTTTCGATGCCCCCGAACACAGTGCTGCAACTGCGACGCTGGCGGCGAGGCGCTTGACGTCGATGGTGAAATCGACGCCAGGTAGCGTTTCATCGAAATCATTCACGTCAAACAGAATGTTGTCTTCTGGCGTGACAAAGGCGCCAAAGTTCATCACGTGGCTGTCGCCGCCTGCTTGCACTGCAATCCCGGCGATCGGTTGATCCGCGAGGTCCGCCGCCATGACCGCAGCGGCTCCGCGCAAGAAGGCAAAAGCATCAACCGACATGCGCGAATACCGCTCCGGGACCAGTTCCGGCACGCGATCCCGGTCGCTTTCGGCAAGGATCGCGAGGGCATTGCGCGACAGTTTCCCTTTAATGTCGGCGTGCGTTTCGCGGGGCGTCTCGAGCCGAAGCGCCTTTCCCTCTTTGAACCGGTCGGCGCGCGAGCTAATCGGCATATGTGATTGCCTCCTTCGCTGACGGATCCGGAATTAGGGCCCTCTTTATAGACGCAATTGTCCTCGGCGCATGTAATACCGAAAGAGCCGCGACCCTCTGGGACGCGACGTTCGTTCGCTGATTCAGAATTTGAGTGTAGGTGACTGCGGCAGGTGGAAGGCTTGATTTAGATCAAAGTGATTTCCCGACCCGAGCCGATTTTTCAGCAAAGTACGGTCAACACGAAGCTTGGCGTTTGCTGCGGGTCATAAGGTCGGGCGACGATCCGGATTCTTTGAAGGGAGTAGCGAGATGAGCATCCTTGGTTGGATCATACTCGGGCTGATTGCCGGATTTATCGGCGGCAAGATTGTCAATCGTCAGGGCCAGGGCTTTTGGCTGGATATTGCGCTTGGAATCATCGGCGCGCTGGTGGGCGGCTTTCTGTTCAGCCTATTTGGTTCGGAGGGCGTCACGGGGCTCAATATTTGGAGCATGGTTGTCGCAATTGTTGGTTCGGTCGTCGTGCTGCTAATCTACAACGCTGTAACGTCACGTATCTGAATTGAACGAATCTTATTTACAAACCAAGGGAGGAAATGATGGCCGGCCTCGAAGACATCATCCGCTCGTCGGTGCCAGACGGTAACATCGGCAAACCATTGCTGCTTGGCCTTCTCGCTCTGCTCGCGTCGGGCGCCTTGTTTGGAAAGGGCGACGCAGAGCCTTCGGCGAAGCAAGATACGCAACCGACATCGGACGAAGCAGCAGGTGGGCTGCTCGGCGGACTGGGCGGACTTTTGGACAAGCTGCAAAAGGGCGGGCTTGGTAACGCGGCCAATTCGTGGGTCGGCACCGGCCCAAATCAACCCGTGTCTCCCGGTCAACTTGGCTCAGCCCTCGGCCCCAACATCATCAAGACGATCGCTCAACGATCTGGCCTATCCGAAGATGAAATCACCAAGCAGTTGTCCCAGGTCCTGCCGGGGGTGGTGGACAAGCTGACCCCGCAAGGCCGTGTCCCGACCGTGGCGGAATTGTCCGAAATGAGATGAAAGCCTCGTTAACTATTGACGACGGAGGGCTACGACATGCGGATCGATGACTTACCACAAAGCGATCGAATTGAAGATCGGCGTGGCGGGTTGAGCGGCGTTCCCGGGGGACGCGGCGGACTCGGGATCGGCACCATCGTCATACTTGGCCTGATTGGCTGGGCTATCGGCATCGATCCCCGCGTCCTCATCCAGGGGGCCGAGACCATCTCGGGCAGCGATCAGTCCCAACAACAATCTGACGACGCCTCAAGAACGAACTCCGGAACGCCGGCCGATACCATGGGCCACTTCGTTTCCGCGGTGCTCGGCAGCACGGAAGCGCAGTGGACAGCCATTTTTGCTCAAGCTGGTAAGAGATACGAGCCGCCAACTCTGGTGATGTTTTCTGGAGCAACCCAGTCCGCCTGCGGTTTAGCGCAGGCCGCCATGGGGCCATTCTATTGCCCGAACGATCAAAAGGTCTATCTCGATACGAGCTTCTTCCAGGACCTGGAGCGACGCTTCCGCGGTTGTGATGCGGGCAGCAAAACCTGCCAGTTCTCGCAAGCCTACGTGATTGCGCATGAGATCGGGCATCACGTTCAGAACCAACTAGGCCTTTTGCCGCGCGTGCAGGAGGAACAGCGCGGGATGGACAAGGTGGAGGCCAATAGCTTGCAGGTCCGCGTCGAACTCCAGGCGGACTGTCTCGCCGGCATATGGGCAAACCGCGCTCAAGAGAAATGGCAATTTATTGAGCCGGGGGACGTGGAAGCCGCGATGCAGACTGCTTCCGCGATCGGTGATGATCGACTGCAGCGGCAAGCCCAAGGTTATGTGGTTCCGGACGCGTTCACCCATGGCACATCGGCACAGCGCACGCGTTGGTTCATGACCGGCTTGAAGACAGGCGACGTCCCAAGCTGCGACACTTTTAGGGCACAACAGCTTTGATGTCTCGGCCATCGGCCCCGGCAGAAGCCGACTAACTGAGAGCTGAAATTCTGTGCAAAGCTCTATTGTCGCGACGGTGAAAGGGAGTCCTATCATGAGCATTTTCGGAAAGATCATGTCGTCGATCTCAGGCCATGCTAAGGCCCAGATGCCGCAAGCTGCGCCTCCGACGGCGGGTACGAGTCCCCCATCGTCGACCAGCGGTTCCACTCCCGCAGCTTCAAGCGGACCTAAGACCGGTGCTGGCCCGAGCACGCAGTCTCAGGTCGACGTGGAGGCGGTTCTCGTCAAACTGGCTAGCCAGAACAAAGAAAGACTTGATTGGCGGAAATCGATCGTCGATCTGATGAAGCTGCTTGATCTCGACAGCAGCCTCTCAGCACGCAAGGAGCTAGCGAAGGAATTGCACTATACCGGCGATATGAACGATTCCGCTAAGATGAATGTCTGGCTCCATCGGCAGGTTATGATCAGGCTGGCCGAGAGCGGCGGAAAGGTCCCCGAGTCGCTGAAACGCTAGAGGGGCACGCGCAGCTGAGTAGCCGCATGTCGAATTCCGACTTTCCATTGTCAATCGCGCTTGGAGTCGGTCTGGCCGCGGCAACGGGCTTTCGCTTATTTTTGCCAATGCTCATCGTCAGTGTGGCAGCACACACTGGGCATCTATCGTTGGATGAACGCTTTGCATGGCTCGCGACGTCTTCGGCGCTGATAATGCTGAGTGTGGCCGCGTTGCTGGAAATCCTGGCCTACTATGTTCCCGCTGTCGATAACGTGCTCGACACCCTGGCGACGCCAGCTTCCCTGGTCGCAGGAACGGTCATTTCGGCGGCAGTGATGACCGATGTGCCGCCGATGGTGAAATGGACGGCGGCTGTGATCGCGGGCGGCGGTGTCGCCGGCCTTACGCAAGCCGGGACCGCAATGCTGAGGGCAAAATCTACGATCTTCACGGGTGGTGTTGGTAACGTAGTCATCTCGACTGCGGAACTGGTTGGTGCGCTCTTAATCTCGCTCTTGGCGCTGGCTGCGCCCCTTGCCGCACTCGGAGTTGTTATTCTCTTTCTATGGTTGGCGATGCGCTTGATCCGTCAGCTATTTCGACGAGAGAATCGCTCGAGTTAGAGATCATTCCTGGAAGCGACAATTGGCCTGGAAACTGCCGGGGCGCGATGATGGGCTAAAGCACTTCGGACATGTCGCTGCGCCGCGCAAGCTGTCGCGAAGGCGCCAGAAGCGGGAGTCCTCGGGTGCCTGTCGTCCTCAAGCGTCGGGATCGTTCGCGTTGGGGGCGGGCGTCCCATTCTTCCATAAACTGGAGTACGGATTGGCCCTTGTTGGTGAGTTGCCAGCCGTGAGGGTGCCGTTCGACCAATCCCATCGAGAAAATACTCAGCCCCGGAAGGTGAGCAGCCATTCTGGGGGTTCGATCAGACCAATCTCGGCCGCGTGATGCAAGGTACTCAAGATCTCGCTTGAGTGCATCAAACGTGGCGATGCCATTCGGGTA
>Ga0306920_100001275_pt1 | contig 31125 bp, 35 predicted proteins | sample flu12Cox44000170_FD_204666 | JGI IMG/M metagenome (GOLD analysis project Ga0306920, IMG submission 204666) | Lab enrichment of tropical soil microbial communities from Luquillo Experimental Forest, Puerto Rico - flux4day.12C.oxic.44.000.170 (v2)... | ecosystem: Environmental > Terrestrial >...
ATCGAGGCCTATCTGCGGCGGCACGACATGGATCATGTCGAAGCGCTTCTCAAGCTTCGACACTCTTCCGTCCGCTTCGGTGACCAAAAACAACGCTGTCTTGGCGGCTCCGTCAATCGCCTTCAGGTCGTGCTTGTACGCGATCTTGATACCGTACCTATCGACGGCCCTTTGCAGCGAAGGCACAAAAAATGGCACGCTGAACAGAGCGTCGCCCGCGAGGCAGAACTCGAGAGACGCCGAAAGGAGCTTTCTGGTCCGACGCAGATGGTCGGCCATCAGATACATGATCTTCTGGGGGGCGCCCGCGCACTTGATCGGCATGGCAGGCTGGGTGAACAGCGCGATGCCACCACGGAAGCCCTCGATGAGCTGCCACGTGTATTCGGCTGTGTCCACCCGGTAGTTGCTGCCAACCCCATTTCGACCGAGGGTATCGGTTAAGCCTTCGATCGCATGCCAGTCGAGCTTCAGGCCGGGGCACGCGACGAGGAATTCGTAGCGGACCCGCCACCCGTCCGAGACCTGAATGACGTTCTCGTCCGGCAGGAAGCCGACGACGGCGGCCTTGACCCACGTCACCCCTCTCGGAAATCCGTACCCTTCGATGCTGCAATTCCTGCAGCACGCCGCGTGGCGTGATGCTCCCAGTGCGGCAGGACATTAAAGAGAGGAGAGCGCCCGGACCTGAATGGCTCCCCTCCTCCCCGGCCGCCGGGTGCGGGGTTTCGGCAGGCGTCCGTCCACGCGCATCTATAACCTGCACAAGTTGCAGGGCATGGTGTACCTAGCGGTGGCGCAAGGCACACCGCCTCGTGCGGAATTTTCTTATCCCACCGTGTTCCCTTAGCCTCGCATCGCCGCAGAAGATATTCGAGCGCCCGTGGGCTCCATGCCCATGTGGAACCGACCGGCCTGTGTCACGGCATCTACCAGATGCTGCAAGCAATAACTCGAGTCGCTGGGGAATGTTTCACATCAGGTCGTGGCTGCCTGAGACAATCATCCGCGTATCATCCGATTACGGATGATATCAAATGCTCGGCCGGAGGTGGACACCCACGTAAGGGGACCATCGGTTGGGGCTCGAGGCCCCCACGTTGCGCCCGCCAATCAGAATGGCGCGGACGACAGGTCTCGCAAATGTGCCGACGTGATCTTTCGATCCGCGCAATGACACCGCTGCGAGCACCTCATGGTGCCGCGGCGGCTCCTATTGACCAGGCGCCCGGTTTCACGCCGGGGCGCCTTTTTTGTCTTACCGACTTAGTTAATCCGGCCCACGACCGCCCGCCGCAGGCATGCCTTGTCCCTCAGGCCGTGATGACGCTCCCAGTTTCGATCTCCGTTGATGACCACAGGTGGAGGAGGGGTCCACGAGCGACCGGGTCGCCGCGAGGTCGAACGCGGCGTCGCTCGCCAGTGGTTGCGGCTTTGTCACCCGCTAAGCACGCGCGCCAATGTGGCCTGATCCATATGAGCATGAACGGAAGGGTCTATGCCCCGTCTGCTCGCCCATTTTCTGCAGGCCGATCCTACCAATTGATCGGGTGCCGGCGGAGCGTGCGACAGCGTCAGCAGCACCCCAGGAACCGGACCATTTTCTGCATCTCAGCGAACTCACCCTTGGTGCCACGAGCTGCCCAAAGCGCTGCGGATGAGTGGACGGGTGCGCACGCCCGTCAGTGCTTCGTGCGACGCTCGTCTTTGATGCAGAGCGAATCCACCCCATCGATCCGGCTCATGATTTGGAGCAACACGAGTTCGGGATGCCGTGTGGCGCTTGACAATGCCAGGGCAAGCCTTTTCGCTTCAGCGAGACTTGCTACGGCCCAATGGAAATCCACCATCCCTTGGTAATGTGTCGACTCGTATGGTTCAGTCTCGACAGCGGCCAGCAGCTCGGACTTGAGCGCCGAGAACTTGTCGGTCTCACGCAGCCACACAACAACTGAGAAATCAGGAAGACGAGGGGCGGTTCGCATGGCTGCCGTTAGCGTTGGACCACGAGAGATCATTGTGCTCGTAGCAGCGGTGCCTTCGGCCGTCCAATCAAAGGATCAAGAGATCAACAGCTGCATGCGTGAGGAACGTTTCCGCTTTGCCCCCGACCCGCCTGTCAGAGCGATGGGGTGATGCGGACGGGCAAAGAGTACCACTTCATTCCGTAAGCAATTGCAATAAAGTGGTGGATTGGTTGCGAGAGCGCTGTGCAGCCAGGAGATGTGCTCTCGAATGGCTTGTTGGGCAACGGCCGCTCGCTTCCATCTGCCAGCACTTCGTACCAGTGGCCACCCCTACGGCGACGCCTGACCAAGGTATCGCCTTTAAGCCAAGGCGTTTCATACCGGAGGGTCGGCATCAGGCCCGTGGCGAACGAATCAGATCAGCCAACGCCTGCCGATCCAGAACTGATTGACCGCCTGGGTGATGAGGTCGGGCCGTGCTCTCCCTTTGAGACGGCCCTGTGCTTCTTGATAGGGGCCGACATAGCGCAGGCGCTTTGGCAGTTGAGGATAGAAGCGCCGTACCCTTACGAGCGCGCGCTCCGCGGCTTCTTGCTCGGCACGTTGGTAACGAATCTTGAACTGATCGCGGAGCGTCCGGGCAGCAATCGTGCGGTCAGCGCTTGATACCATGCTGGCACGCGCCAGCGGCCGACTTTGTGCTGTAGGGCGCAAGAATTAAATCCGGGACGTCGTCATGCGGCTTGCTGATAAACGTGATGAAGGCCTCCGAGCACAGGTATCGCGATGATCTTTCGAATTTCAGCGTTTCGATGAGACGCGCGTGCTAGCGGCGCACAGGGCGCCCGTTGTCCTATCGACCGATGCAGGCGCCAGTCGTTGAAATAGCCAACATACTCGGCCAAGACCCTCTGCAAATGGCGCTCATTACCTCAGCAGTCAGTAAGTTAGACTACTTTTGTGTTGTGTTGAAACTGACGAAATCCCAGGAGCAGCAGGTGTTTCGTTGGATCAACGGCAGAGTTTCGCGCCAGCATGGGTTTGATTTTGGCTTGTGGACGCGCAGAGTGGTTTCCGATTTGGTTGCCAAGCGATTTGGAATTCAACTGAGCCTCGCGTCGGTAGGCAAGGTGCTTGCAAAAGTGGGATTGACGCCGCAGAAGCCGCTCGCTCGGGCATATGAGCGTGACCCAGAGGCGATCGAAGCTTGGAAGCGGGAAACCTATCCGAGCATTGCCGCAGCCGCCAAACGCAACGACGCGGAGATGTACTTCTGGGACGAGTCGGGCTTTCGCGCCGATGCGGTGCAGGGCACGACCTGGGGCGTCAAGGGCGAGACGCCGGTCATCGAGGTGCCGGGCAAGCGCCAATCGATCTCGGCGGCCTCCGCCGTCAATTCGAAGGGCGGTTTCTGGTTTGCGACCTTTCTGGGCGGAATGAGCGCTGAACTATTTGTGGCAATGCTGAAGCTCATGATGCGTGGCCGCCGCAGACCACTCTATCTCATTCTCGACAGCCTGCCGGCCCACAAGGCCAAGGTCGTGCGCGACTATGTGGAATCGACGAACGGAAAACTGAAATTGTTCTTCCTTCCCGGCTATGCGCCGGAATTGAACCCGGATGAATTGGTATGGAACTACGTGAAACGAACTGGTACCGCAAAGCGTCCGCTGAGTCGAAACGAGTCGCTTCAAGATCGCATTGAGGCCGACTTAATAGATCTCCAGAATAATCCTGGCCTCATACGGTCCCTGTTCAAGGCGCCAGATGTAGCCTATATTACTGACTGCTGAGTAAATGCCGTCAATGATAATGGCCCTTGCGGATCACAATTTTTGCGCCCTTCAAGCTTAACTTATGACAGTTGCTGCGCGGGCGATCCCTCGAACGGAGCGAGGGTGGACCTGTGCAACGCGAAATTTGCTATTATCTGCCGCCCTCTAGCCTCAATTCGGTTCGCCGTGCTGCTCGTGGTAGATGCTCCACCATCGCCGAGAACCGAAGGGCACTTTATCAGTAAGGTGTTGGTAGTAGTCGCCGCCTCCTTGCGGGGGTCGATGAGAAGGCTTCGTCATCGTGTGTTGTCGATGCGCTTGCTTTTTGTTCCTTAACGGAGCAGCGGTCACCTGACCTACTAGGTTCGCCGCAAGCGCTAGCGATAGCACGGCGGAGACGACGATCTTCATGCTCTTTCTCCACACAGATGTGGCGCTGTTCCAAGGTGATCTGCCCCGCAAGAGCTGCCCTTATGAGGAAGTCAGAACCTACTTGAAGGATCGGCATTTTCCAGCCGAGTAATCGCAGGTTGCAGGTGGGTTTTGCGCCGTGCGCATTCGAACTGGTCAATGCTTGCTTTGGTCTGTCGATCTTTGAGGGTCATTCGCGCGCTGGGGGCCACACGGGGCGTCGCGGTGATACTCGGTCGACTGCGCTTGCTCATCGTAGCCATACCGGCTGGTGTAGAACATCAGGGCCATCAGACCGCAACCGATAACGATGGAAAAGAAGACCCCCAGCCCGAGGGCCACCCAACCGTGGATGCTCATGACTGCCGTCGAGTGTTGCCAGGCATCGACCATGAACTTGATGGCCACCGCGAGAAAGCCCAACAGGACGACAGCCGTGATGAAGACGGGGAGGTGGCGGCGCACCTGAACTGGACTCCCTGATGAACGCTATGACGGGGTGCCACATTGGGTTCATTGGTCCAATGTCGAACTCCGCCAATCGGTTAGGCGTTCCCACCCCATCAAGAGTGCAAAGCGTCGCCACCCCACACTGGGTTGGTTCCTCTTCCGCTGCAGCAACATCGCGCGTGCCGGAGTAGACGCACATCCTCAATCGCCGCGCAGGCAATCACCCGTTGCTCGCCTCAATTGTGGCTGCGCTCATGACCCGAACGCAGACTGCGAACCCCGGATGCACGTGCCGAACGTCATCGACCCTGGCGGAGCTGCGTCAGAGGCCGCACTATAATAGCCCGAGTGCCGCCTGGAGGCTCGGCATATCGGAGAAGACGGCATCAGCCCCAGCATCTTGAAGGCTGGCACCCAAATCCGGGCTGCAGTGGCCGGCCCCGGTAAACCCATAAACCGTCATCCCTGCAGCCTTGCCGGCGTGCGTACCATGTTGGGAATCTTCGATGACCAAGCAACGTGAGGGACTCACGCCCAACTTTTCGGCGGCAAACAGATAGATATCTGGCGCGGGTTTGCCTCGCGCTACCTGCTCAGTCGAATAGATGTGCGGCGCAAGAAAGTCCCACAACCCGGTGAGTTTGAGAGAATGCTCCAATCGCCCAAGCCCGCTTCCGCTCACCACCGCCATCAGGAATTTTCGAGCCGAGGCTTGCTGCAGAAGATGGGTGACTCCTGCCACAGGTTCCAATTGCGCTTCGAACAGTGTCCTACGAGCAGAACCCACCTGCGTCCAATCGATGGCAGCAGCGAGGTCCTCTCCAGTCTCTTGCTTGATGATGGCTGCAATCTGCGCTCTGCTCTTCCCAAAAAAGCGTTCGATGTATTCCAATGCGGTTAGGGAATAGCCTGCACTCGTATAGTAGTCTGCGGCCACTTTGCAGGCCAGCAATTCGCTGTCGATCAACACACCATCGCAATCCCAGAGAATCGCCTGAAACATCATATCGACACTCTCGATCACGCGCCTTGCCCCGCCGACGCCTGCCAGAGGACGCAAGCCCGGCGACATCGAAGTAATCGTTGGCCGCCGCCGTGGCAATGCACATACGGCTGCGGTATTCGGCACGCGGCCGGTCAGGAGGCCACAGTTGAGCGCGCGTCGGCCATGCTGACCAGTAATCTGCGCCTCAGATGTGGATCATGTTGTGCATGAAGTCAGATGATCGCCAGCAAATCTCGCGAAGGTTCGTTATGCTCACGCTGATCTTGATGTTGGCGCTGTTGCTCATGATCGGGCGTCATGTCGGTTGAGTAACTCAAATGAAGCTCGTGCGCGGAGACTTGGTGAAACTGGCGCTCGACGGTCGATTCGAGGTGATCATCCACGGCTGCAATTGCCAGTGTGCGATGGGCGCGGGGATTGCAAAGGCGATTAAGCAGGCCTTCCCTGAAGCCTATAACGCGGACAAGGCGACGGCTAAGGGTAGTCGAACCAAGCTCGGATCGCTGTCCACGGTCACCGTCGAGCGTGGCGACCGCAAGATCACCATTGTCAATGGCTATACCCAGTTCCACTGGCGCGGGTCGGGGGTGTTGGTGGACTACGCTGCCCTGCGTTCGGTTATGCGGCAGGTGAAGGTGATGTTTTCTGGCAGAACGATTGCCTACCCGATGATTGGCGCGGATCCTGCCGAGGGAGATTGGAGCATCATCGCCTCCATAATTGAAGAAGAGCTAGCGGGCGAAGATCACACGCTTGTTGCGTTGGGGCGGACGCCAAGAAACTTGCTACGCTGCATGAGTCCGCTCGCATCCGCACCCGTTGAAGGAGATGTCGAACATCACCATGTTCTGCGTGGAGGCAAAGAGAGGTATTCGCGCATGTTCGCGACTGTGAAACGCCGCTTCAGGAAGCGCAAGCTGGCGTTTGTAGTCTCGGCTGTCCCCGACACACTCAAGAGTCGATATGGCGGACACCCATCCTACACTGTTGGGCAAGTCAGGCGAACTGTCGAAGATCTCAGGGTCCGTCGCGAAATAGCCGCACACGCCTTCGCTGCGTGCTGTAATAAAGAGGAGTTTAGTAAGGCATTGCCAGATCGCGCGCCGGGTGATTACGAACGACTTCGCAGCGAACTCGTCGATACCTTCGAGATTAGCACGTCAACCTTCACATGCGATCATCTGCGTTCGCTGAGGCATGTGCCAAGAAGCAACCGCTGGGCAATCATCGGGGATGGCCAACAGGGCAGTTGTGGTGGCGGCGTGCAGTACAACGAAACCATGATCGGGAGGGATTGAGCGACAGCCGCTCTTGGCACCGAGAAGCCATTTTGGCCGTCGACCCTCGGCGTCAGGAATCCGTGGAACTTCGGACCAGGATTCGAGATCTAAAAACGGGTTGCGAACGGCAGGGGTTGACCCACAATGGAAGCGTCGAGGTGGGAAAGCCTAGCCACTTGATCCGACCGTGAACTAATACACCCAGATGCGTCTCGCGGAAATACAACCGGCTGGATACTTGTCGGCAGCTACGCGCTGTTTGTTCTAGCCTTTCCATTCCTGATCGGGCTTGTCAGTCGAACACCTCGCCGGACTGCGCTGCTCTCGGCGCTTTGTGGTCTACTCGGGGCAGCAGTTATTCTGGGCGAAGCATTCTATCTCCGTGGCGTACGCGGCTTGCCGCCAGGACCGGTGACACTTCTCCTCTTCGGCGCCGGCGCCGTTGTGGCCACTTTGCTAGCTTGGCTTACACACATGGCCGCGTTCTTTCGTCAAGAGACTCCGTTGGCTGCAACATGGAAAGCGCTGCGGTTTTTGTCTCTGATCGTGGTAAGAGCCACGCTTCTTTTTGTTGTTCTAAACGGCCTATGGATCGTTGCCGCGGTAGATGTCGCGGACGAGGTCCCCGAGCTCATGTTTCTGCGCCTTGGGTTGGTCCACTACCTCTACATCGGAGCTGCCGTCGTCATTGGCCTCGCTTGGATCTTCATATCGACGCGCCGCGGTCAGACTTCCAACACCATAGACCGCGCCGTTGTGCAGGTGCTTGCTGGGTCTATGGCCGTAATTCTGTTACTGCCCATCCTCATGGCCCACCTTCAAGTCGCTTGGTCGATGCCCCTCCTGGATTGCTCGCCGCGCGGAATTCCAGGATATGTCCCTGACATGATCGACTTTACGCGTCTTGTCCTAGACTCACTGGCCGCTGGCGCTCTCTTTGGCCTGAGATCGCTCCTTGGTTGGCAGGTTGCGACCTGTGCACCTCTTGCCACGAGCCGCGTAGCATCGTGGCTGGTGTATGGGCTGAACTTGGCGCCTGTCACACTCCTGGCGCTGCTTGTGTATCGGTTCCACCGTTTGCGCGACGCTCGGTGCGCAGCATCATGACCTATGCGAGGACTGGCTCCCGCCATGGAAAATCAACTGTGAGTTTATTTGCGCTGGACAGCTCGTAGATCGAAGGGGAGCAGCGTAGCCGTGATGTTGCACGTGCCGGCGGCATTACCGCTTCGCCTGGCCAAAGACGGTTCTGTGATCACGGGAGGCTCCTCACATGGCCTACAAAGGACCGCACGGCATCATGATCCTCGAAGGACTCGATCCAGTTCGACGGCGGCCGGCCATGTATATCGGCGCCGACGAAGCGCAGCGATCCACGCGAGCATTGTTGCTGGAGTACGTCGTCAACGACATCACGCACGGATCGCCACCTGAGGTTTCGTATTCTGTTGTGGCGCCACGACGCCGTCACCATTGCGTACGATGGCAGCCCCCTGCCAATCGAGCCCTTTGGTCGTCCGGTCGACGGCGTCTCTCATCCTGCCCTCTACGAGGTATTCATGTACTTGCTCGCCGGGGCAGTGACTCGTCCGTCCGGGAGGGTGTTCTTTGGCCCGGTCCTGAATGCGCTCTCCGAGCGGCTCGTCGTCTCGACAATGCACGCGTGTCACCGCTACCGGGTCGTCTTCTCCAAAGGCATGATTGTCTCGCTGCTCAGCCGCGCGCATTGTGACTGCCCCCTGGGGACTAGATGGCTAACATTCCGCCCCGATGCGACGATCATCGCCGGCGAGGCGCTCACATCAGGCGACGTTCAGCGGATCGCCGAGAGCGTCGGCCGGACCGCAGAAGGCGTGCGGATTCGCGTTGAGGATCGCATGACCGAGGACGCTGATTGGTATTAGACTCGCCGTAATCGGAATGGCTGCAACGTGGGTGCAGTTCGCCATTTTTTTGCTCTCAAAGCAGGCGAGTGACCAACGCTCTCGGCGGCAGGCATGAAGTCCAGGCATGTCCGTAATTGGCATGCGCCCTTATGGCGCGGATCATCAGTAGAGGAGGATTCCATCTGGACAATTGTCGATTGGATCCGAAAGCTGACGAGCGGCTCGGCCGGTAACTGGCTGGGTTGAAGCCTCGCGACAAAGGTCGCCCTTGGGCGGCTGATGCCAAAGTTGGCGCTGTTGCTCATGACCGGTGGTCCTGCCCCTCTGCTGACGCTGAGCCCTTGTGAGGGCTGTGAAGGTCCGCAGGTGCCGGAAGTAACGCGGCACAGCCTCGCCGGAGACATCGGTAGGCTCCCGCTATATTGGTTGCCAGAGGCCCGCCCGCATCCTCTATGGGGTCAACAGCCTGCAGTGTCTGCGGTGCCGAGGATTGAAGTATGCATCCCAATCTGAGGCGTCGCATTGGCGGGCGCAGCGCAAGGCGCTTAGCATTCGGCGCCGCGTCGGCGCGAGCGGTGACGCGCTCGATGGGCCGTTCCCGCCCAAGCCTCCAGAGATGCGCTGGGCAATTTACGAACGCCTGCGAGCCGTCGATGCAGCGCTACAGGAGCAATGGCTCCTCGGCGCGGCTGGAGCCCTCAGGCTCCACAGTAGGGAGAAGCGGCGTCGATTAGGTCGCATAAAGGCTCGACGTGCGATCAAGACGTGACAAAACCCCGCGCTGCGGCCCGCGGATCGCGCAGCTTGATCATTGGTCCGCACGGGTCTCCTTTTTGACCCACACCAGACATCAACGATCGCGTCCCGGATCAGGACTGCATTTCTCGATCGTTGACAGGACCGACTTCGTCTCATGGTTTAGTTGAGGGGGGACCATAGCCATGCGCTGGATACTTGCAGTGGCTGCGCTCGCATTTTGGCCGAGTATGGCGTTCTCAATCGATTGCCCCATCGGCTCCTACCCATCAGTCGATCAGTGGGGAAACCAAGCTTGCAAGCCATTCGGTGGAGGCCCGCCGACAGTTGTCCAGGGCACGCTCGACAACTGTCCGATCGGTAGCCATCCGTGGGTGGATCAATGGGGCAACCGTGTCTGCCAGACGTTCCAGCAGCCGCAGCAGCCGACACAGCAATTCTACGACACCTCGAAAGGATGCCCGGTCGGGATGTATCCGTGGGTCGATAACTGGGGCAACCCGACGTGCAAACGCTTCTAGGAGGCTGGCATGTGGCTCGTGTTGAGCGCCGTGGCCATTGCCGTCGCGCTCACTGGTTGCGTGAAGCCGCAAGAGATATATTTGGCGAACGGCGATAAGGCGAACGTCACCCGCTGTGGACCGGAACTCCAGGCGGCGCGAAAGGGGGCCTTGAGCAGGCCAAGCAGAATCCCTGGTGTCCCCGGCCCTGGTCAGGGCTTTGCCGACGCCATGCCGCCTCCTCATACTGACTGGGGTGTGTGTCTTGCGCAAGCGAGCAAGCTATGTGGTCAGCGCGGATGTGATGTGCTTGAGGGTTCCAATTACGAGCGCGGCATGATGATTATGCGGTGCAGGGGGCAATGAGGGGGCCAGCGTATGGCTATGCACCCCAATTCAGCGACCCGTCGCTTCGCGAAGATCACAAACACTAGGGCACGGCGGCCAAGGGCCTTTGTTGGGCCTGCTGCCCGGTCTCAACATGCGACCGAACATCCGAACACTTGGTAGTCCGCCGTCTTCCCAAATACCTCGCCCGTGTTGGCGCGCACCCTCCTGTGCGATCTCGTCGGGATGCAGCTTCTGCCGTATGCCGGCCGGCATGCGCGAGGTCAATTGGCATAACCCGCCGCGGCGCAAGCTGGTGATCTGGCTCACCGGCGCACGGGGCACTAGCTGGTGAACTCAAGCCGGGTGCTGAGCCAGGACTCATTCTCACGCCACCAACCCAAGCAACGCCCGGAGGATGATGGCTACTTGTCTGCGTCGGAGATTGCCGGCCTCAAGCTCGATGCCGACTTGGTGATCCTGTCTGCGTGCAATACGGCTGCGGGTGGAGCGCACAGGTCCAAATAGACTCGCAATATTGCTGCACAGATCGTGTTTGCAGAGACCTTCAAATTGCTTGGGAGGGCACGAACGTGCGATGCAACGATTGGCTCATCTCCGCGACCGCGCGCCGTGCAGCGCCAAAATCGAGCAGTACGGGGGTGCCATCTCGGCGCACTACGATGTTGTCGGGGGCAATATCGCGGTGAAGGATGTTCCCCTTGTGTATCATCTCCAGAGCGTCGAGAAGAGAATTCGTGATACGGTCCAGCTCCTCCTGGGTCGGTGGTCGGCCGAGGTCCTTGAGCCAGGCTTCATAGCTCTGACCCTGTTCGAGCCGCATAACCATGTAAGCGGTTGAATTCGCTTCGAACACGCGCGTGACCCGAACGATGCTGGCATGATCGAACCGCGCGAGCATGCGAGCCTCCCGCAGGAAGCTTGTGCGCCCCCATTCAAACGCCTGCCTATGGCGGTCGGATTTCGGCCGGACGGTCGTCATGCCGTCGCGGTCACCGAAGTCAAAGGGGTAGTATTCCTTCAGGGCAACATTGGTCCCGAGATTGATGTCCTCCGCCTCATACGTGATGCCGAAGCCACCCGATCCCACCACGCGTACGATTTGATAACTCCCATTGGCCGGCGGTCGTATTAAGCACATTTATTTCTTAGGCGGGGGAAAGACTGGCCTGCAAGCTGGGTTGGGCGATGTCGTGGACACTCGCTTCGCTCTGCCGATGAATGCACGCTGACTTGTCGCAGCAGGCAGCATCACGCAGGGTTCCCCACGGAACAGCACAGCGTACTGGCTCGATTTTATCATGTGGCGAGAAATCAAGCGGTTGAGCGAAGGTGGCGAACTGACGGCCTACCGGATTGTACATTTCGCCACGCTCGCTCGCGCGGGAGCCAAGCCAGATATCGTTCTCGGGCACACCAAGGGAGCGAGCAACGCGGCATAATTCATAGGCGGTCTCGGGCAGTGGAAAACTGGCGGCTAATGTCGGAGATCTCGGCGAGGTCCCAGCGCGAGAGGGGCATCAAGCCAACCCGAGTTGCCGTGGACGCAACCGACCGATTGCCCTCGAATGCGCGACAGCTCTGTCAGGCCCCTGGCCCGCAGCGGGCGCCTGATAATGACGCAGGAGGTGACGGGTAGCAGGGTAATTGGCCAGCCACGGCTCTAATGCAGGGTCGCAACCAGCCTGATGCTATTACAGGCGCCGGTCGCACCCAGGCCGATGCGTGCGCGCGACATACTGATTTGACTTGCATTTTTCCCAGCAAGCTAGCGCGAGATCCGTGACGCCCGTGGCAGACGGGCATCTTCAAACCTGGCTACTCACCACACGAGCAATACTCTTCCGACAACCGCATGCAGGGTCCCTGGTCGGACCTCTATGCGCTCGGCGGAACTCTCTACCGGGCAGTCACAGGGAAGGCACCTCAGGATGCCGCATTGCGCATCGACCGAGATGAAATGCCACCAGCAACGCGTGCGGCGAGCGGTGCGTTTAGGCAAAGCTTTCTGGAAGCAATTGATGGCTGCCTTAAGGTCAGGCACTCGGAACGTCCGCAGTCCGTTGCACAGCTGCGCTCGATGTTGGACGAAGCGAAGCCGCAGCCTGGGCGTGAAATTGAACATGTGCAGACGCAGAGCGTCCCAAACAGCCCGTTTACCGCACGATGGCTTGCTATTGCTGCTGCGCTCGCAGTTGCGTTCGGCGGCGCCTATGGTGGCTTTGAATTCATGCGGTGGGAACCCCCTGGTAGGTCCAAGGACCCTGCGCGCGAAGCCGATACGCGCAAAGAAACGGCAGTAGCCATTGCTCAGCGGTTGGCAGAACTTGATGCGGAACGGGAGCGAAGAAACGCTGCCCAACGCCAGCGCGAGATTGAAGCGGATCTTCGGCGCAAAGAAGCCGCATCCTCAGAAGCTGCGGAAATAGAGCGGCGGCGGAAGGAAGAAATGGAACGCATAGAAGCGGGTCAGAACGCTAGGCAGCAGTCGGGCGCGCAATGCGAGCGCGGACTGCGTTTCCATCTCAGAGGCCTTCAAGCAATTGAGGTCGGCGACATTTACTCTGCACGCCAGTTTTTTAAATTGGGAGCTGATAAGGGGTTGCCGCAGAGCGCAGCCGCCCTTGCTGGAACGTACGATCCCGCCGAACTCGCGAAGCTCAACGTCGTTGGCCTTGAGCCTGACGCCAAGACTGCTCAAGCATGGTATGAGAAGGCGCGAGTTCTGCGTGCAATCGGACCTCTGCGAGGGTGCGAGAAAGCGGAGCTGAGGGCGTGGCCTTCACCTGACGCTGGTCTGACCGAGTTCAGGGCGGCGTACACATCTGGCGACGGGCTCGCCTACGTGGTCATCAAAGATGAAAAAGGAGAGCGTATCTTTCGCTATGGCGATGAGTCACGGTTGGCCGCCAAGCTAGGTACGCGAGGTTACACTCTGTTCACATGCAATGAGCCGTGGACACTCTCTCCGCAAAAGGGGGAGGATGCGGCAATACTTCTCAAGGCAACAGTCGTGAAGCGCGGCGATCCTCAGTTCGCAGATCTCGACGCGAAGTATTTGGCGATGTGCAACAATCCGCTTGTGAAGTCGGCAATTCCCAAGAATTGACTACTATTTGCAATGGCACCTGCATTCGCGCGTTCAGAGTGTCGCGCCGCTATGCGGCTAGACGCCGTAGATGAGGTGCGGCGAAGCAGACATCTGTTCCGGGATCGCCACTTTCGGCCGATCCAGAGACGATCATCGCCGGTGGCCGTCTGATTGCTTACAGCCCTCCCTTCCCAATCGAACGGTGTGCAACTTTCGCCCAGTAGCGCCTGTGCCGACGCGGGGTGATCCCGCTCGTTCACCGGCACCTCCGCCAACATGGCGGCCGCTGCTTGTCGTCGCTCGGGCCATCGGTGGACATCGCATGGCGCGGCGTAGCGCTTTGGCGCGGCCGACTGATCGGCGGTACAGTTGACCTTGTGCTCGCTCCGGAGTGTGCTCGCTCCGGAGGGGGTTCGGTGCCGCCTGGAACTTCCCGCTGACTGTAAATACGAAGATGATCTGGCGCACAACCCTACGACAGGGCGCGGCATCGACGGCCGTGCAGCTCCGCTTGGGGCTCTGGCTGCGTCAGCACTCTGCGACAAACGAAACAGTCTCGCCTGTGCGGAACGTTATCGTGGAGGTGATGCTCCAGCCGTTGTCGATGGCCTCGCGCCACGCTTCATTGTTGCAGTTGCTGCATTCCAGACTCGCTGTTGGCGAGCTTCCCATCTCTCGCGCATGTCATCCGGATCGGCTTTGAGAAAGCGCTTCGTCTCCAACGTCTTCAACCCGCAGTCGACTTCAACCCCATCATGACGCGTGCTGCGGTCGAGCCTGCGGCCGGCGCGTGCATTCATGCGGCGCGCGATGTCGGTGACGGTCGTGCAAAATGCATCAGGGTCGAACGCAGCGGGAAGCGAGACCCAGGCCAGGGCGACTGCAATGAATAGGGTGCTTGCGAGCATGAGGCACCGCCAATCTTGCACCAGCGTGAGGCGCGAGCCCTCGGCGCCCCCACTCTCGTCACCATAAGGCGTTGATCACCGTCAAGGTTGTCGACGCGGTGGGCGCTGAGAGGCGAGCCTCGCGCGAGAAGGCAAGAGCATTTTGGGGCGTCTGAGAACGCCATTCTACTGCGCTGCAGCGCGCGCGTTTTCGCACGGCCAAGACCCGGAGCCGACCTCCATATTGCAGCGCAGTGAATCGCCCAGTGGTCATCCGCGACGAGCGAAGGTCGGCGTCGCACGAACTGCTTTGCGAGAGCATACGCTGCCGCATACGCAATCTGAAGCTACGCCATTGGTCTTCCGGTGATTTCGAACCTAAAACAGGGGTTAGTACCGATATCGGAACCAGAAAGCGCACGTCCATTCTCGGCAAAGAACGTCACCCCGGATGTCGCACGGCAGCTCAAAATAATTATTGTAAATATGCCGTCCCCGCTTACGGAATTGCCGTCGCGGTCATGAGCCTGGGGCGCTCCAGTCACAGTGGAGGAAGGTATGCCGGGCGGATTCGCAAGAGGGCTAATCATTATCAGTCTCGGCGCGCTTTGTCTGTGGTCTAACCCCGCGCAATCGCGCTTCGGTGGGCACTTCGGCGGCGGCTTTAGGGGTGGCGGGTTCGGACATTTTGGCGGGATGCGCTTTGGTGGAATGCGATTCGGAGGCCACCACTTTGGCGGCATGCGTTTTGGAGGCCATCACTTTGGCGGTATGCGTTTCGCGCACCGATCATTCTCGCACCGCCAAGGTCTCGGCCATTTTCAACGCCACGCATTGGCGAGCCACCATCGCACGGGCACCGTTGGCCACCAGGCCGCACGTCACATTCAGTCTTCGCATCGCGTTGCCAACCGCTCAAACAGACTCGCGCGTGCGGCCATCGCCGGTGCCGGCCTCCATCAGATCCACGGCTTCAGCAACTTCAACCACCACCCATTCAACCGTAATGGATTTGGCGACCGTGTGGCTTGGAACCGGTTTGAACACAGGTTTTCTCACCATTGCTGCGGTTGGTTCGGGCCAGTCTTTTGGCCGTTTTTCATCGGTGATGTTTTGACGGCAGCGCTTTGGCCTTGGGACGAGTATGATCCATTCTGGTACTACGGAAGCGACTATATTCTGAGTAGCATTTTCTGGGCTGGCTATGGCGCTGGTCCGGGCTACGCTGCAAGCGATGTTTATGACATCTATGGTAATGGGACGCGCCGCCGTTCCGTCTCCTCCCAGAGCGAACGCATCGAGGGTGCGAATGGACCAGCAGCACGTGCGGCCCTCAACGAGGCCTGCATTGGTTTCGCGCCAGGCGTGACGAGCCTTCCTATTAGCAGGATCCAACGCGAGGTCCAGCCAATCGGGGATCAGCTTGCAGCGTTCGAGGATTTGAAGGCCGCCCTATCAAAGGCAGATGAGATGATCAGGGTGTCCTGTTCCAACGAGATTCCGTTTACACCTGTGAAACGGCTTGAGGTGGTCCAAGCGCGGCTCAACACCATGGCTGATGTCGTGCGAACCGTGAAGACCCCTCTCAACGAGTTCTACAATTCTCTAACTGTAACGCAGAGGCAGCGGTTTGATACCGTGCGCGGGGAAGTTGCCACACGTGGGCTCCGAGCGAGAACGGCATCGGGCAACGGTTTGCCGGCACTGTGTAGCGAACGAGCTGCGGCGTTTTCACAGGTTCCGGCGCAGAGGATCGAGGAGACGATCCGTCCCACCCCGCAACAGCGGGGTGCCTTCGACGGGCTGAAAACGGCCTCGGCTAAGGCAGCGGACGGGCTACGGTCGTCGTGTCCAGCGCAAATGCCGACGGGGATAATGGATCGGCTGGACGCCGTCTATGCGCGGCTCGCAGCCATGCTATCGGCGGTTGAGATCGTGCGTCCCCCGCTTGAAGTATTTTATGCGTCGCTTACTGATGAACAAAAGGCGCGGTTCAATTCCTGGGGAGAGCCGCAAAGGCAGGTCAGGGCAATTTCGGACTGATCGGGCAACATAGCAGTGGCCGCAACATGTTATGGCGTCAGTTCAAACGCTCTGGGGACGCATCGTGTCGCGCATGCTCAGATCCGTTAATGCCGTCCGGGGGATGGGACTTTTGTCACCCCAAAAAAACGCGCGTGCGCGCGAGAGGAGAGCCCAGGTGCCCTTGTCGCCCCAAATGAGGGCCGCAGCGTCAAGAGGTCGCCGGCAGTCGCAGGTGCCGTGCGCCCCGCCCGCGGGGCAGAGATTGTGGAGCGCCGTGCAAGATCCGGATCGCCAAAGGGCAATGGGCCGAACGTCGGCTCGTGAGGGAGGAAGAGACAAACGAACGAGATTGATCAAGACCTCAAACTTCGTCTGAATATGAGACCCTACTCAGACACACGCCTCGACGGCGAAACGACGGGACTTTGGCGCGGCCGATCTTCCGTGTTTCGTGGGATCGGTAGCGCCTCGCTGTCACAGCGGCGGATGCTTGCGATGCCAGTCCGTCGCCTGCTGATAGGCGTGGCCTACCCGCACGAGCAGGGTCTCGTCGAGATGCCGCCCGACAAGTTGGAACGAGAGCGGCAAACCTCTCGCCGTGAAGCCGCCTGGCAGAGTAATGGTCGGACTGCCGGACATGTCGAAAGGTGTTGTGAAGCGTCCGAACTCCACAAGTCCCTTTGACGTTGAAAACAGCTCCGTTTCCTGCGCGACAGTGAAGTTTGCTCGCGGCTGAGTCGGCACGAGCATCAGGTCGATGTCGGAGAACAGGGCTGCGAGCGCCCCGCTAAAGGCAAGGCGTTCGTGGTGGGACTTCATCAGGTTGATCCCTTTCACGGCGTGGCCTAACTCGACAGCGGGCAAGCCCTCCATATTCTGCGGCGCGCACGGGATAGGTCGCGTCATGGGCGATGGCGGTCTCGACAGCGCAGCAAGACCCCCAAGCGACCATCACCGCTTCGGGATTGGGGACCTTCACCTCCTTGATGGCAGCCCCAAGGTGTTCCAGAACCTTCCGGGCCTCGCGCACTGCTGCGATGATCTCTGGATCGCAGCCCGTTTCACTATAGGAGGCATCTATACCGATCCGCAGCCCTCGGATGCCGGTGTCGAGGTTGGCGAGGTAGTCGGGAACAGACGCTGTGAGGCTTGTCGGGTCGTTCGCATCGAAGCCGGCAATCGCGCCGAGCATGGCACCGGCGTCCGCAGCCGAGCGGGTCATTGGGCCAATGTGGTCGAGGCTGGCCGCTAGAGCGAAGACACCATAGCGACTCACTCGTCCCCAAGTTGGCTTCAGACCAGTGATGCCGTTGGCAGAACACGGAAAACGAATGGAGCCGCCTGTGTCGTGCCCAGCGATCCAAAGCACAGCCCGGCGGCTGTCGCGACCCCTGAACCGCTTGAGGACGCGCCGGCATAATAGTCTGCATTCCACGGATTGCGGGGTGGCGTGACCGTCGGATGAGGGGTGAGGAACGCTCCTTCCGTGAGCTGGAGCTTGCCCAGCAGAACCGCACCGGCACCTGCCAGGCGTTTCACGACAGTCGCGTCGAAGTCGGGCACATGGCTGGTGTGGATCGCCATGCCGGCCGCGGTCACGACGCCAGCCGTGTTGCAGATGTCTTTGACCGCAACAGGAATGCCGTGCAGCGGCCCACGATAGGAGCCTGCAGCGATTTCTCCTTCCGCACGGCGGGCCTGCGCGGACGCCAGCTCGGGTTCACGGTTGCGTAGGAACGGAGCGAGGGGTCGAGCCGAGCGATGCGGTCAAGCAATGCATTCGTCAGCTCTACCGGTGAGATTTTACGCGACCTGATGGCATCGGCCGCTTCAATCAGGGTCGCGTAGTGCCAATCCGTCATCTGGCCACCTCGATTGAAAGGACTCTCAGTGCTGGCACCGCGTCACTCCTGTTGGCGTTGTCGAGGTCGGCAAGAAGCTCGGCCTGCCGCCCGCTTCCCTCGTCCGAAATCGTACTACATTGCGCCTTGTCGAATGCCCGCTCACGGGGAGCCTAGCGGACGCTTGCAGCGGCCTTCCGCGAGCATCGCTTCAGGGCAGCGACAAGGCAGCGACGATGACGATGGTCATCGCCTGCTAGGAATGCGGCGTGCGGGGCGGCTCGCAACCATCCGTCAGACCGCTTAGACGCGTGCCGAGTGCACATTAGCGGTCATGGCTGATCAGGGCATAGATCATGACGCTGGCGTATCCACCACCGACACGCCAGTAGTCCGTCAATGGCCCGCCTTCGCAGTGAAATCCGAGGCGTTCGACAAGCCGCGCCGAAGCCACGTTATCAGGATGGATCAAAGCTTCGATTCTATGGGCGTGGAGTGCGCCCGCACAGTAGTCGAGGACCGCCCGCACGGCCTCTGTCCCGAAGCCGCTTCTCTGGTGCTTCGGCGCAATGATGTAGCCCAATTGAAGGCGTCTGTGGTGGGCGTCTCTGCGGTGATAGTTGACCATGCCAATGCATCGACCGCTTGATCTCTTGCAGATGGCCCAGGCCAGATGGTCATAAGGGCTCGTCGTCTTGCTGAGCCACGCAAGAGCCTTTTCGGTCTCAGCTATTGTCTTGCACGTCGGAAAATTCCAAAACCTCATCGCACCTTCGTCACTGAAGCACGCGTGCAAGCCGGCGGCATCGTGTGGCCCGAACCGCCTGAGACGCAGGCGCCGAGTGACGAGCGTAGGGAATGTGTCGGATGCACTCGACAAGTTGTTGAATCCGCACGTTGAAGGTGGGTGGATGCCAGTTTGTAAGACATGTGACACAGCAATCACAAACGCGGTCGTTCAGCTCTCAAGGTCCCATGCGGAAGTGGGACGGGTGGGCTGTCCGGCCCAGCGACGCCGCAGCGAATGCATCTGCTTGGCGCATGCTCGGCAAGGGCATCCTGGCCTTCCTATCGGCCTTGGCTCAGGACGAGCGCGAGCGCATCCTGAAGCAATCCAAGGACGGCCTCAAGCATGCCAAGGCGCGCGGGGTTCCCTGCGGCCGTCCAACGGCTCAATGATTACCAGCGCTAAGTGGCGGCACGGCGCCTGGCTGAGGGGGAGAGCGCCCGTTCCGTTGCACGGCGGTCGGCCGAGGCTCCAGAGCATATCTCGAAGATGAATTCGTAAAATGCCGGACTTGGCCTCTTACCCGCCAACGGCTTTGCGCTTGCTGGGATCACGCTGTGTGCGCAGACTGCCGAAGCTGATCGGGGAGGTCGCCATGATCGGGGGTCACGTGCAGTGGTTGGTAGCGCGATTAGTATTGGTGGCGCTCCTGGCAACCGTCGGCCCCATTCACGCGCGAGGGCAAAATGGTGATCAGCTCACCGATCTGAGAGCGCAGGTCAGCCGACTGTACGAGCAAGGCAAATACGCCGATGCGCTAATGGTGGCCGAGCGGTACGTGGACTTGGCCCACCAGAAACAAGGCCAGGACCAGACAGAATACCCCACGGCCATTTCCTGGTTGGCTTATGTTTATAGGGCCCAGGGCCGCTATCCCGAGGCTGAGTCGCTCTTCAAGCTCGCGCTCGCCATCCGCGAGAAGGCGCTGGGCCCCGACCACCCCGCCGTCGGCGCCTCTCTCAATAACCTCGCTTCGCTCTATCGCGTTCAGGGCCGCTACCCCGAGGCCGAGCCGCTCTTCAAGCGCGACCTGGCGATCACCGAGAAGGCGCTGGGCCCCGATCACCCCGACGTCGGCACCTCCCTCAACAACCTCGCCGCGCTCTATCTCGCCCAGGGCCGCTACGCCGAGGCCGAGCCGCTCCACAAGCGGGCACTCGCCATCCGCGAGAAGGCGCTGGGCCCCGACCATCCCGACGTCGGCAATTCCCTCAGCAACCTCGCCGCGGTCTATGGCGACCAGGGCCGCTACCCCGAGGCGGAGCCGCTCCACAAGCGCGCGCTCGCCATCCGCGAGAAGGCGTTGGGCCCCGACCATCCCGACGTCGGCAATTCCCTCAGCAACCTCGCCGCGCTCTATGTCAACCAGGGCCGATACGCCGAGGCCGAGCCGCTCTTCAAGCGGACCGTGAGTATCTTCGAGAAGGCGCTGGGTCCCGACCACCCCGACGTCGGCACCTCCCTCAACAACCTTGCCTTGCTCTATCGCGACCAGGCCCGCTACGCGGAGGCGGAACCGCTCCACAAGCGCGCGCTCGCCACCCGCGAGAAGGCGCTGGGCCCCGACCATCCCGACGTCGGCAATTCCCTCAGCAACCTCGCCGCGCTCTATGTCAACCAGGGCCGCTACGCCGAGGCCGAGCCGCTCTTCAAGCGCTCGCTCGCCATCCGCGAGAAGGCGCTGGGCCCCGACCACCCCGACGTCGGCCAATCTCTCAACAACCTCGCCTTGCTCTATCGCGTCCAGGGCCGCTACCCCGAGGCCGAGCCGCACTTCAGGCGCGACCTGGCGATCATCGAGAAGGGGCTGGGTCCCGACCACCCAGACGTCGGCACCTCCCTTAGCAACCTCGCCGCGCTCTATGGCGACCAGGGCCGCTACGCGGAGGCGGAACCGCTCCACAAGCGCGCGCTCGCCATCCGCGAGAAGGCGCTGGGCCCCGACCATCCCGACGTCGGCAATTCCCTCAGCAACCTCGCCTCGCTCTATGTCGACCAGGGCTACTACGCCGAGGCCGAGCCGCTCTACGTGCGGACCGTGAGTATCTTCGAGAAGGCGCTGGGTCCCGACCACCCCGACGTCGGCACCTCCCTCAACAACCTGGCCTTACTCTATTTCGTGCAGCGCGACTGGGCGCGTGCCGCAGACTTCTCGCGGCGCAGCACGGGCGTCATCGTCAGCCGCGCACAGCGCGGCACGCTTGCCGCAGGCCAACTCCTGACGGGAAAGCAAAAGAGTGAGGCGGAGCAGTTGAGCGATTGGTTCTGGGGACTTGTCAAGGCCGCCTACCGCATCGCGCCGAACGAACGCAACCCCGACGCGAAGCTAAGAGCCGAGATGTTCCAGATAGCGCAATGGGCACAGAGCTCGGAGGCGGCACAATCGTTGCGGCAAATGGCGGCACGCGGCGCCAAGGGCGATCCTCGTCTTGCAGCACTCGTGCGAGAACGCCAGGATCTCGTCACGGAATGGCAGCAACGCGATGCTGAACGCAGCGCCGCCGTTGCGCAGGCCCCCGGCAAGCGCAATCCCCAAGCCGAGGCGGCCAACGTAGCTCGCCTTGCCGCCATCGATACGAGGATTGCTGATGTCGACAAGCGGCTAGCGGCCGAGTTCCCCGACTATGCCGCGCTTGTCAGCCCGGCGCCGTTGTCGGTTGAGGGGGTGCAGGCACAGCTTGGCCCAGACGAAGCGCTCATTCTCATTCTTGATACACCGGAATGGAAACCCACGCCTGAGGAAACCTTCCTTTGGGTCGTAACCAAGACCGAGGCACGCTGGGTGCGGAGCGAGATCGGCACCCAAGCGTTGCGGCGCGAGGTGGCAGCGCTCCGTTGCGGGCTTGATTACGATGGCGCATGGGAAGTGGCCGGCTCCCCATGTCCGGAACTGCTCAAAGTCACATACACCCAAACCGATCATCTCCTGGGAAAGCCGCTGCCCTTCGACCTCGCGCGCGCCCATGCGCTCTACAAAGCGTTGTTCGGCGAGGTCGAGAACGTTATCAGAGGCAAGCATCTTCTCATCGTTCCTTCGGGTGCGCTCAATGCGCTACCCTTCCAGGTATTGGTGACCGAGAAACCCGCCCACGCGTTGCCCTCGACCAATGCGGACTATGCCAATGTCGCCTGGCTCGGCACCCGCAATGCCCTGACCGTGCTCCCCGCCGTGTCGAGCTTGAAAGCCTTGCGCGCCGACGCCAAGGCAAACCAGGCACCCGACGCTTACATCGGTTTCGGCAACCCGCTGCTCACCGGGCCCGATGACACTGACACACGCGCGTGGGACTACCAGCGCTGCCAGCAGCCGGAGCCAAACAAGCGCTCGAGAGTTGCACAGGCTGGGCGCGCCCCTACGCTTTCCCCTCTGCTCAAGGGTGGGCTCGCGAATGTCGAGGGCCTACGCCGGCAATATCCGCTGCCCAAGACCGCTGAGGAACTGTGCGCCGTGGCGCGGGCGCGCGGGATGAGCGATCCCGACGCGGGCGTGAACCTTGGCGCCAGGGCAACGGAAGCGCGTGTGAAGGCGCAATCTGCCGACGGCACGCTCGCCCGCGCTGGTGTCGTGCACTTTGCGACCCACGGGCTCGTGGCGGGCGAGACGGCGCTCTTTGCCGACAATCATGCCGAGCCGGCGCTGCTCTTAACCCCGCCCGAGACGGCGAGTGAGGAGGACGACGGGTTGCTGACGGCCTCGGAGGTTACAGCCCTGAAGCTCGATGCCGATTGGGTGATCCTGTCGGCCTGCAACACGGCGGCCGGCGACAGCGTCGGTGGAGACGCCCTCTCGGGGCTCGCCCGCGCCTTCTTCTACGCGGGGGCCCGGGCGCTGCTCGTCTCGCACTGGTATGTGGACAGCGACGCGACTGTTGCGCTGATCACCAAGTCCTTCGACGCCTTGAAGACAGATCCCAAGATCGGTCGAGCTGAAGCCCTGCGCCGGGCGATGAGCGCATTAATGGCAGGCGGCGGTCGGACGGCGCACCCATCGAATTGGGCGCCGTTCGTGGTTGTGGGAGAGGGAGGGGCTGGGCGATGATCCCAGGCACTTCGCGTTGATGTCCTTCTTCTGCTCACGCAGATAGGTAGAGACACCCGCAACCGTCCCGCCAGTACCGATGGAACAAATAAAGCCGTCGATCCGCCCTTCGGTCTGCCGCCAAATCTCCGGTCCTGTCGAAACGTAGTGCGCCTTGCGGTTGTCGAGGTTGTTCCATTGATCGGCGAAGAGGACGCCGTTGGGCTCAGCCTTTCGCAAGTTCTCGGCAAGGCGCCTGCCTAAGTGCTGGTAAAAATTCGGATTGCTGTAAGGGACTGCTGGCACCTCGATCAGCTCGGCACCGCACAGACGCAGCGTGTCCTTCTTTTCCTGGCTTTGCGTGTCCGGGATCACGATCACCGTGCGGTATCCTCGTGCATTGGCAACGAGGGCAAGCCCGATGCCGGTATTGCCTGCCAGCGGTGCTTTCTACCACGAGACCGCCAGCGCGCAGTTCGCCGCGCTTCTCCGCCTCCAAGATCATCTGCCGCGCCGGGCGGTCCTTCACGGACTGGCCGGGTTCATAAATTCGGCTTTGCCGAGAATGGTGCAGCTGGTTGCTTCGGAGGCGCGCCTGAGTTTGATCAGGGGCGTGTTGCCGATGGTGTTGACGATGTCTTCGTATACTTGCATGAGGAAAGCCCGGTTGACCACACTCACGAAGCATATCCGCAACGTGGCTGGCCGGACAACTTACGGCCCCGCCTCAACTGTGTTGAAGCCACCGGCGATGCTTGCAGCGAGCGCGCTATGATAACGGACCGACAATCCCCTGACCCCTTCAAGACTGGCGACAGCGGAGGTGTCATGATCGCGCGCCATGCACCGCGGCCGGCGCCGAGAACTGGCCGTGCGGCACCTGCTCCATGAGCCGACGGAACTCGCGACCAGTTACATGGACGAGGGCTAAGTGGTCGCCACCCTCGAAGTAGATATCCTCACGATCATCTAGGGTCGTGTCGACAACCCCCACGAGCCCGTAGGCCGCAGCAATGGGCGGAATGGCTCCCTGCTCGCAGTCCGGGAAGAGTGCGCCGAGTTCTTCCTCCGACGCGAGGGCCACAGGTCGGCCGAGCCAGCGCCCAACCTCATCCAATCGTACCTGCCGAGAGGCCGGAACAATAGCGAGGAGATACCCTTCCCTGTGTTTGACTACGACGCCTTTGGCCATGCAATCGCTTGGCACGTGCGTCGCGTCCGCGGTCCGCGCAGAGCATCCTGTGCGTTTGTGTTCCAACACATCGTAAGGCACGCTCTGCGCTTCGAGGAATTGTTGCAGTGTGATCGCGATGCCCATAGCCGTCTCCTCTCTGTCGCAAGCAGGACGGTCGTCTAAAGGTCGGCCGGGAGAATGCTGTTAGAGGCGATGCTTCGCACCGCTACGGGGGCAAGGCGAAATCTCAAGTACCTCCAACAGCCGCCGAACGCACGCCAGCGCCTCCTGGCCGCACGCCGGATACATCGAATTTACGACCGTCAGTAACCTGTTGCAAACGTTCCGAACTGCGTCGAGGTGACGGGATCGCGCCGAGCTTCTCAAGGTCGAGCGGATGCTACGGACGTTTGCGGCGACGGAGAAGTGATTGACCGTCTCCTCACGCTCAAGGCCGGCCACATAGGAAAAAATGCGGCAGGGACGTTCCAAGCGTGCAATTGCGAGTCGCAAGAGATTGGGCGATCCAACTACCTCGCACCGATCTCCAAAAGTATTTCCGCACCGGCGCGGACCTCGTGGCTGGAGCCGTCGAAGTCGCGGCCAACCGGCTCGCATGCGCCGCCGAGGTGGCGCGCGAGGCCACACTGGCGGGACGAGGCGGCCGGCGGCTACTGCCTGGCCGACAAGCACACGGCGCACTACACGCGCCCGAGCAAGCCGAGCGACGGTGCGGCCGAGGCCGGCGAGCGAAAAGCCCGACCCACGGCTCGATTCTGCTCGTCCACTGGGCCAGCCGCAGTCATAGCCTGTGGACGCTTGGACCTCCCATTCGGCGACGTGTGTCGAGAGTTTCCAGAGAGGCGAGGATTGCAGGAGCCACGGTGGTCGCATCACAGCTCGCTGCCGGCATGGCACCATGTCTCTGTCTCACACGCCTCCGGGCGGACGTGACCATGACCAGGCTTAGAGCCCCGGATCAACCTGCTCGCGTTTCAATGCGAGGCAATAAAAACCGCCTCATGGACGTCATGCAGCGTAGGTGGGCGCCAATGGTTTCCGAACTTGCTTGCGAGCGGGTGTCCTGCAGGCAGGCATCTGGACGGCAGCGCAACAACTTGGGCAGCTTTAGGTGGCATAAGAGATGTGCTGAGCGCTTCGATTGCATGCCCGCACTTGACCCAGAAGAGAAGTTTATCCCATTTACATTTCGACCCGAAACCGGACCCACAATCCGGACATTAGCGCTGTGCCTGGTCCTCCACTACAAGAATGCGCTTCGTCATACGTTGCTCCTGCGGATCTCGGCGCGGATAGGCAGCTCCATGTGAAAGTTCGAGCCCTTTCCGAGCGTTGATTCAACCCAGATGCGCCCGCCGTGCATCTCGACGATCTGCTTCGCGATGGCGAGGCCGAGCCCTGTGCCGCCCTTGGCCTTGGTAGGGGAACTATCGACCTGGTGGAACTGCTCGAAGATCCGATCCTGCTGATCGAGTGGTATGCCGGGCCCGGTGTCCGTCACCGAGACGGCAAAATGGCCGTTCCGCGCGCCCGCGGCGATGCTCACCTCGCCGGCGTCGGTGAACTTGATGGCGTTGCCCACGAGATTGAGCAGAACTTGCGTGAGGCGCTGTTCGTCGCCGAGGCCAATTGGGAGTGACTTGTCCACGGAGGTCGTGAGCGTGAGCTTCTTGTTCTGGGCAAGCGACTCAGTGGCCGCGCGCACCGTCTCGACCACGCTCTCGATGGCGTATTCGGTCATGTTCAGGGTGAATTGGCCGGATTCGATCTTGGCGATGTCGAGGACAGTGTTAATGAGGCCCAGCAGGTGCTTGCCATTGGAGCGGATGCGGGTGAGGGCATCGAGGGACTTCGGTCCCTGCGGCTCGTAGAAGCCTTCCTGGATGAGTTCGGCATACCCGAGAATGGCCGCGAGCGGGGTCCGCAGCTCGTGGCTCATGTTGGCGACGAACTGCGACTTGTGCTGGCTGGCGATCTCAAGATCGTCGACAGTCTTGGCAAGCTCGCGGGTTCGCGCCTGCACCTCTTCGAAAAGGCGCGTGTTTTCAATCGCGATTACGGCCTGGTCGGCAAAGGTATTGACGAGTTCGATCTGGCGTTCGGTGAACGGGCGTACCTCGGCGCGCCGGATGAAGATCACCCCAATTACCTCTCCTGCGTGGACGAGGGGGACAGCAAGCGCGGTGCGGAATTCCACCTGCAGTGCCCGGTTCCGACTCTCAGGGTATTCATCCAGATCGGTCAGCACGTCTGCGACGTGAATCGTTCGCCGCTCGATGACAGCACGCCCTGTGATGAAACCACGAACAACCGGTATCGCAACCAGACTTACGAAGGGGATCTGCCCATGGTGCGCGACGTTACGCAGAGTATCGCCAAATACCCGGAAGATGGCCGCGTCATACGCATCGGTTAAGCGCGCTGCTGATTCGACGAGCGCATCGAGTACCTTTTGCACATCGAACGCCGACCGGCTGATAACGGAGAGTACGTCGCTGGTTGCAGTTTGATATTCGAGGGATTCCCGAAGCTGCCGATTGCTCGCCTGCTCCGCCTCGAACAGCCGTGTGTTCTCGATTGCGATTACGGCCTGGTCAGCGAAGGTCGTGGCAAGTTCAATCTGCTTCTCACTGAAGGGCTGCACCGTACGGCGCATCAAGATGATGGCGCCAATCGGAAGTCCTTCGCGCAGTAGCGGGACGCCCAAGAGCGTCCGATAACCAGTTCGTCGCTGCTGCTCTAAAAGGGCGTATTCACGATCTGCCAGAACATCTTGTATTTGGACTGGTTTTCCTTCCAACAATACCCGACCCACGAGGCTGTCTCGCCCAGCCTTAAGCCTGGTGCTGGCGGTGAACTCAGCGTAGTCGGATCGCATCCCGTAGCTCGCCAGCCGCACGTAAGCACTACCCTCGCGACCGCGTATTGAAGCCATATCCGCTGCGCACAGACGCGCCGCTACTTCCATGATGGTATCGAGCACGGGCTGGAGGTCGAACTTCGAGCGGCTGATGACATTTAGAACGTCTGCGGTCGCTGTCTGCTGTTGAAGGGACTCGCGTAACTCATCGAGCAGACGGGCATTCTCGACGGCGATCACGGCCTGGTCGGCGAAGGTTTGGACCAGCTGGATTTGCTTATCGGTGAATGGTCGTACCTCCTGACGGTAGATGGCCAAAGCGCCAATGAGCTTATCCTCCTTTAACAGGGGTACGAGGAGGGCGGCCCGTGCTCCGCCACGCTCGACGGCACCGACGATAAACGGATCGCCGGCTAGATAACTGGCGTTCTGGCGAAGATCCGGAGAGTGCATTGGCTCGCGGCTTGCAACTAAGCTCTTTAGGTCTGAATTGGCGGTCGGGCTAGCTTCGCCCTCCTCCACCCCAATCAAAAGTTCTTCTGGGACACCAATCCCCGCCACACCCCGAAACGCACCGTCCTCATAGCGAAAAAGTCCACCGAATTTGGCATCACAGTGACGCAGAGCCCTGGCGAGCATCGTCTCATAGACCGGTTGCAGCTGTCCCGGTGAACTCGAAATGACCTGAAGGACGTCGCTGGCCGCGGTCTGATATTCAAGCGACTCTTGCAGCTCACGGGTACGCGTCTGCACCTCTTCGAACAATCGCGTATTCTCGATGGCGATGACGGCTTGGTCGGCGAAGGTTTGGAGCAGCTCAATTTGTCGGTCGGTGAACGGGCGGACCTGCGTACGACGGATTACGATCACGCCGATGGACTCGCGCGCATGGATGAGAGGGACGGCCAGTATCGTGTGAATGCCAGAGCGTAGCGCAAAGTCCTTGCCCTCAGCGTACTCCTCCCCTTCGGCCTGCATATCTGCGACGTGAATCGTTCTCCGGTCGAGGACTGCACGTCCAGGGGAAAGTCCACGCGTCAGGGGCACCGCCGGGGTCGCTGGAATAGGCCCATGGTGGGCAACGAGGCGGAGAACGTCGCCGTCGACCTGACGGATCGTCGCGTCATAGGCGTCGCAAACGCGGGCCGCGCTCGCCGCCATCTCTACGAACACGCTTCGCAGGTCCATAGGCGAGCTTGAGATTACCCGGAGGATTTCCGCGGTGGCGGCCTGCTGCGCTCGCGCCTCGGCAAGCTCGCGCCTCAGCTCTTCCACCGAATGATCGCCACCATCTGTCGATATTACGCGCGACATCAGGCCACTCAACCCTTTGGAGAATCAGCAAAAGTTCCCGCCATTCGCTGTTGAAGACTGCCGGCCTTGACCATCCTACGCCATGGTTTTCGCAGTGACCATCCGCATGTCCTTGCCGAATGTCCGCTTTCCGGCATCTGACCTTGCTTCGGTACCGCCGATCGATGTCTCAACCTGTGACGGGTTTCGGATGCCGGCCCCATCACTGAGCTCTCCACACGCACCAAGGTCGCCGGGCCGGCGTTCGAAAGCCGCCAGGTAAGGAAACCGCGGGAGAGTGGGCAGCCCTGTCAGCGGTCGCTATGGGGATTCGCTTGCAGCGACCGTGCAGCGGGGGTCCGGGCGAGAGGCGCCGGTGCCAATAGTTGGGGCGAGACAGCGCCGCGTCGGCGTGTTGAGGGGGTGGATTGAGCAAATGGTCGGGTGATTGCGTAGCAGATGTCATGCGAAAACGGGATAACGGCCGTGCGCGATTGTGGCCCGCCGAGAAACCCTCATATAATGCGCAAGAGCTGGTTTGGGCCGTAGCGCTTGGTCACCTAGCGACGGCGCGTGTGGGAATCTCCATCCGGAACGTCGAGCCCTTACCGAGCGTCGATTCGACCCAGATGCGACCACCATGCATCTCCACGATCTGCTTGGCTATGGCGAGGCCCAGACCGGTGCCTCCCTTTGCCTTAGTAAGGGAGCTGTCGACCTGATGGAACTGCTCGAAGATGCGCGACCGCTCCTCGGGCGGAATGCCAGGGCCAGTGTCGGTCACGCTCACGGCAAAGTGGCCGTTCACGGTTTTGGCTGTCACGCGGACCTCGCCCGTATCAGTGAACTTGATGGCGTTGCCTACGAGATTGAGGAGCACCTGAGTTAGGCGCTGCTCGTCGCCGACGCCAATGGGTAGAGGCTTGGCTACCTCGGCCCTGAGCGTGAGCTTCTTGTTCTGAGCGAGCGATTCGGTGGCAGAGCGCACGGTCTCCGCGACGCTGTCGATGGCGTATTCTGCCATGTTCAGGGTGAACTGGCCGGACTCGATCTTAGCAATGTCGAGCACAGTGTTGATGAGGCCCAGCAGGTGCTTGCCGCTGGAGCGGATGCGGGTGAGTGCATCCATCGATTTTTCTGATTGGCTCCCGTAGAAGCCCTCCTGCATGAGCTCAGCGTAACCGAGGATCGCGGCGAGCGGTGATATCGAGCCGCCGTCGGTGCCGGAGAGTTCGACCGCACGATCTACGATGGTCTTCAGCACGACCTTGAGGTCAAGCGTCGAGCTCACAGCGCGCCCTACTTCGCCGAGGGCGGTGAGGTCGCGGTTGCGTGCCTGCACTTCCTCGAATAAGCGGGCGTTCTCCATCGCTATGACGGCTTGATCCGCGAATGTCTTCAATAGCTGAACCTGACGCTCGGAGAACGGCGTTGGGTGGGGCTGCGAGACCGAAATAGCTCCAACTGGGTTGCCGTCACGCAACATGGGGACAGAAAGGACGGCTCTCCAATTTCCGGAGCGCGCCACGTCGTGGTCGTATTCGGGATCAAGAAGAACGTCGGGAACGTGAACGACAGATCGGTCCAATATTGCCCGCCCCGCAATGTATGCAGGATTAGGCGGCATTGGATACTTCTGGCGTAATTGCGCCAGAACTTCAGGGGTGAAATTGTGGGAAGCAGCCATCCTCAGGTTCTCGCCGTCGTACAGCTGAACGACGCTGAAGGCCGCGCCGCAAAGCTTTGCGGCGCTTGCGACGATTGCTTGGAACACCGGCGCGTGACTTGGGTTGGCGACCGACTTATTACGTTGAGAACCTCTGTCGTCGCCATTTGATGCGCAAGTGCTTCGGTCAGTTCCCGTGTGCGCGCCTGCACCTCCTCGAACAGCCGCGTGTTCTCGATGGCTATGACCGCCTGGTCGGCGAAGGTGGTTACAAGCTCGATTTGCTTGGCTGTAAATGGCTGAGGCGTCGTTCTGCTGATGCCCATGACCCCGATGCAGCTTCCCTCTCGGAGCAACGGGACGCCGAGCAGCGCACGGTAGCCGCCAAGTGCTTGGGCACCGTAACTGTATTCCGGATCGGCAAGCACATCAGGAATGTGTACAACCCGGCACTCCAGTGCGACACGGCCGGTGACGGTATTTCGGCCGGGAGGAATCGGATGTTGCCTTGAGTATTCCTCCACCTCAGGCGGCATTCCGTAGCGACTCACAATGCGATAAATGTTGCCCTCACGCATCAAAATCACGTTTCGATCCGCCTCGCACAGCAGAGCCGCTGACTCAGTCAGCGTATCGAGCACGGTTTGTAGATCGAAGGTCGAGCGACTAATGACCTTGAGCACGTCGGCGGTGGCGGTCTGCTGTTGCAGCGATTCGCGCAGCTCGTTGAATAGCCGTGTATTCTCGATAGCGATGACGGCTTGGCTTGCAAATCCCTTGTCCAGCTCGATTTGCTTGTCGGTAAAGGGCCGCACTTCCTGGCGGTAGATGATAATGGCGCCGACGAGTTCGCTCTCCTTGAACATCGGCACGGCGACAAGTGAGCGCGCGCCCCCGTATTTGGCGGCAGGACCCGGTACCGGTTCGGTCATTGCATCTTCGGTCTGGACTATGTCCTTGCTCCGTAGCAGACGGTCGAGAGTGCCTAATCCTACTGAGTCAGACTGAGTCACCACGTCGCACCCTTGTGACTCGCGATTCGGCTCATGGTCGAGATTCACGTCAAGACCAGGAGCTATCATG
>Ga0306920_100001276_pt1 | contig 31111 bp, 24 predicted proteins | sample flu12Cox44000170_FD_204666 | JGI IMG/M metagenome (GOLD analysis project Ga0306920, IMG submission 204666) | Lab enrichment of tropical soil microbial communities from Luquillo Experimental Forest, Puerto Rico - flux4day.12C.oxic.44.000.170 (v2)... | ecosystem: Environmental > Terrestrial >...
AGGCTGATGCGCTGAACGAGGGGACAGCCGTTCAAAATAAAGCACATAAAAACGTACTGGACCTAGTTATCTATTGTGGGCATGGAACGAAATTGCGTAAACTACATCTCAGTTAGTGGGAGACCTCTCATTTGAAGATGAGCGGGTAGGCATGAAACGGTAATAAGTGCTTTGGAATGTAGCAGCGCGGAATAATGGTCAAGGGAGTGTTTTAACCGAGAGGTGGTTGACGGGTCGATTGGTATTGAGGTAGATTCTCGGCGCCATCGTGGAATCGACGCGTCGCGTCTCGGTAAAACGATTGAATGGTCAGGAAACTGGGAAAACTGGTTACTACAGCAGTGTTGGTAGGGGCGTTGAGTGTGCCGCTGCCTGCCGCGGAGCCTGCCGCGAAAGCGATTGAGAGCTCCACTTCGTCAAAATCCAAATCCACGAAAACATCGAGATTGCGGAAGCGGCTTGTGCCGTCGCGCTATCGCGGGTATGCACCAACATACGCGGATTCCGTGAGCGCAGATGATCCGAGCTTCGACGATCCAGTGGTGCGTGAAGCGGCGGTCTCGGCGTTGGGCCGATACAATGGATCGGTTGTGGCCGTCGACCCGAACACAGGGCGTATCCTGGCCGTCGTGAATCAAAGGATTGCGTTCAGCGACGGGTATATTCCGTGTTCCACGATCAAGCCGACCATTGCGATCGCGGCGCTCGAAGAAAATGTGATTACGGGCGACACCATGCTGAAGGTGGGCCGCAGGAAGTACATGAATTTGACGGAAGCGCTGGCTCACTCGAACAACGTATTTTTCGAGGAGCTGGGCCGCCGCATGGGATTCGACACGGTGTCGAAGTACGGGCGCCTTCTGGGGCTTGGCGAACTCTCGGGATATAACCTGCCGGATGAGCATCCGGGCTCGTTCCCGACGCAGCCACCGGCATTTGGCGGCGTGGCGCGCATGTCGAGCTTTGGGGAGGGGATCCAGATTACACCGCTGCAGCTGGCCGCGATCGCCGCTGCTTTTGCAAACGGCGGTACGCTTTACTACCTCCAGTATCCCCACTCGCAGGAGGAGTCTCAGAATTTTGAGCCGCGAGTCAAGCGTGATTTGAATATCAGCAACGTGCTGCCGCAAGTTCGTGAAGGAATGCTCGCGGCGGTTTTGTACGGCACGGGTCGGCTGAGCTACGACGCCGGCGGAGACGAGACACCGCTCGGAAAAACCGGCACTTGCGATGACCGAGCAAATCCTTCGAGGATCGGGTGGTTCGTAAGCTATGCCGATGAGACGCATCCGAAGATTGCGCTGGCCGTGCTGTTGCGCGGGAATACGCGTCGCGTAAAAGGTCCGGCCGCGGCGCAGGTGGCCGGAGTGATTTACCGGAAGCTGCGCGAGCAGAATTATTTCGAAGAGCCCGCGAAGGGCCCAGCAGTTCTTACACCCTCATCGGGCAGGTAATTCGAGTCCAAGAAATTCACGAGACCCGACGGACGGCAAGGCGTGGTGTGACCGAACGCGTCGTGGCGAAGCCTCCCAACGCACAGAAGCCTGGCGTGTATTAGCGTGCTTCCGATTAGAGAAGGTCAGTGATCTTTCCCAGGCAGACAAGGACATTTCAGAGTAGCGCCGTCCGCCAAGCGGCTCAGTGGTACCGCTCTCTGACGAGCTAGGCCCGGGTGGAACGACGGGGTCGCACCTTTACGCGAACAAAGTGAAGATGTTTGCCGGGGTTGCGCAATGCGTCGACGCAGGATTGGCACAGTTCCAAGCTAAGCTGGTCTGCGCTCTTCGGACGGAACGATCGTTGACACCGCCGGCAAGTCGCGTAAGTCGGGTGCTCCTGCTGTTCGGTAGCACGAATCTCGGGATGTGCGTCGAGCGTGATCATGGCCAAGCTCCCCACTTAGAGAGTTGCACGTGGGCTGCCAGCGTTCGAGATGCATCGAGGTTGAAGCCAAACGACTTACGCGACGCGCAATTAGGACGCTGAGTCATTTGGCGCAAGAAGCTTGTGGAAAATTTTTGCGCTGGCTCGGCATACAGCACGATTTATTGGCGGGCAGTTGTGGCTCAGTAGATGATGGGCATCTTGGAGAAGTCGGATTCGCTATCTTCGGTGACGCGCAGAATCAGGAGCGTGCGGTCGTCATGGGGCGGCCGTCCGGTGCCGGCGTGCTCGTCGGTAGCTTTAACGATGCGCTGGGCGACGGTGTAGCCCGGGTCGCTTGGAGAGACCTGAGAGAGGAGCAATTTCAAGCGGTCGATGCCGAATTCTTCCTGTTCCGGATTCATGGATTCCTGAATGCCGTCCGAGGCAAACACCACCACGTCGCCGGGGATCAAGGAAAGCGTTTGATCTTCATACTCCGCCTCCGGCAGGAGGCCCAGAGGCATTCCCGTGACATTGATTTCTGCGACCTGTCCGTTGCGGACGAGGAGGGGAAGCGTGCCGCCGGCGTTGGCGATGGAAAGCTCGCGAAGGGCGGCGTCGTAGACGGCGAAGTGCATGGCAATGAAACGGGCATCCAAGCGAGCTGCGAGCAATCGACTGTTAAGTTGCGCGAGCATTTCGGCGGGCGAAGCTTCACTGTTGTGAACAAGTTCGCGCAAGATGCCGATGGCAAGAGAACCGTAGAGAGCAGCGGCCGTACCTTTGCCGGAGACGTCGCCATTGGCGATGGCGAGGCGCCCCACACCGTAAGGAAGCAAATCGTAGAAGTCGCCGCCGAGTTCGCGCGCGGGAACGTAGGCCGTAGCCAGATCGAGGCCTGGGACTTCGCGCGCTCCGGAAGGTAGAAGCTGGCGCTGGATCTCTCGTGCTGTTTCGAGGTCGTTCAGGAGGCGAGTCTGGTTTTCCCGGGCTTCTTCGAACAGACGAGAATTCTCCAGAGCCACTGCTACGTAAGAGCCAAGAATGTTCAAAAGACGCTCGTGCTCGGCGGAGAAGGCCTGAGGCCTGGTGCTTTCGAGATCAAGGATGCCGATGAGGCGGTTCTGGAGGAGAAGGGGCACAACCAGTTCCGAGCGCACCTCGACGTCACCTCCGCAGGACAAATAGCGCGGATCGAGGCGCACATCGACAATTCGGATGGTGCGGCGTTCGGCCGCGGCGGTTCCGGTGATGCCCTGGTGGAGAGGCATCTCGAACCGGGAGGGAATGGCGTCCTGAAAGCGCATGGAAAAGACGCTTTCGAGGACCTGTTTCGATTCGTTCCAGAGCATGACGGTGAAGACATCGTAGTCGACAAGCTTTTTGACGCGTTCGGCGATGCGCCGCAAGAGCTCGCCGCGATCGAGGATCGAAGTGAGTTCGTGGCTGACTTCGTAGAGAAGGGTGAGCGTTTCGCCTTGCTGCGGCTGCGAGACAGACATGTTCGGGCCGGCAGGGTCGGCGTCACCCAAGAGGGAGAACGGGACGAGATGATTGTCCAAATCCATGGGAATAATTGTAACTACTCCGCTTAGATGTGGCGGGAGAAAGATCGTTTCATAAAAACAAAAGTTTGGCGAGGCATTCTTCTTTGCGGGAGAGACTTGAGAACCGTCGCGACGCTTTTTAGTGTGTTTTGCATCCGCCGCGATGAATCTGGAGCTTGCGCTGCCGAGGCCGATCAAATATGGCGCAATCTTCTGACCACAAGCAGCAGGAGTAGGCCAGCTGCGGCGAGCGTCAATGCGCCCGGTTCCGGTGTTGCGATGGGCGGAGCGGGAGGCTCAGGCGAATAGGGGGGCTCCGAAGGAGAATACGGTGGTGGAGGCTGCGGCGGAGTTGGCTTCGGCGAGTTGGGGGTTGGCCAGGGCCCGGAAGAGGTGTCGCAGCAAAAAATCGGGATCGTGGGCGGAATGAAGCCGCCAGGAGTTGGAGCCGGTTGCGGAGTCGGAACCGAGGAAAGAAGAAGAATTGGTGGTGAGCTGTCCGGCCAGGCTGGCGAACCGGGTATTGGTTCGGAGGTCAACTCAGGGCGAAGCGGCACGACCGGCGTATCAAAGCTGCGATCGGTCGGCTCGGAAGGAGCGGTGGGGGTTGCGGGGACTTCCGAGAGGCGATTGCCGCAACGAGTGCGAGCCAGGTGTTCGCCGTCCGTCAGCAGCATTTCACCGGCATGCAGCGTGATCTTTTTTCTTGTCCAGAAGATCTGGGTTCCGACCCGGTAGGAAACGAAAAACTGCTGTTCGCGGGGGAGGCGGATCGAGTGCGCCGCACGTACACGAAAATCGGAATAGTGCGCAGTGACCACGGGATCTTGGTGAATCGCGGTTTGTAACTCTTGCTGGCTTTCTACGCCGTGAGGGATGACCGAGTAGGGATAGACAGGCCGAGACGAAGAAGCGTCGGTTGGCGGCGGGAAATCGATGTTGCTCCAGAAAAACGGCAAGGATGGGGAGTCGTTTAGCGTAAGCGCAAATTGAGGAATTTGGCTTTGAGGAGTGCGGAAAAACCCCCAGAACGCCAGCGGCAGTATCACTATCAATACTAGAACCGAGCGCGTTGTCCAGGAGTTTGTGCTGTTGGGTTTGTTGCGCTTTGCGCGAAGTGGGGCCCGAGGGTTCATGCCAAGGAAGGCGACTGGATTTCGCGTTCCGAACTCCTCCAAAAGAGATGCAGGCAACTGAAGGCCGAAAGCAGGACTCGCTCAAACGCCGCGAAATTGCAGCAAACTCTCCAAAGAGGAAGGGGGACTTGTGAGCAGAGGAGGGAATGCCGATTCGAATTGTCGAAAGCTGCCGTGAGCCCAGGACCAGACATCGTTCAAATTATCGCGGATCTAGCGGAGAATTTCTTTGCGCGGCGTCAAGCTTGGCGCAGGATGCTGCGTCCCCGCCGACTCAGAAGCCGCGTGCAAAAAAAGTTATGCGGTGGTGGGGCAGCGGCGTTCGATTGTAAGGACCCACCCTTCCCAGAGATGCGAAGGATGGGCCACCCGCAAACTCCATTTGGTCAGGTGAAGGATCGACCCGTAAAGCGGCAGGGCCCCGGGACTCACGTTAAAGCTTGCCGCACTCGGGAATTTATTTCACTTCCCAGGTGTCGCCAGCACGAATCAGTTCGGCTAGATTGCCCGCGCCCTTTTTGGCGATGATTTCCTGCACCTGTTCGTGGATTACGTCTTCGTAGCGCGGCAGGTCATCCCATGCGCGGAAGACACCAATCGGAGTGGGGAAGCCGGGGCGGTGTTCCATGTGCGAGAGCAGGAAAGCGTAGGACGGACGCGGGTGATGCGCGTCGTGGACAATGAGGTCGGATTCGGAGATGCCGTTGCCGAGAGAAACGACTTCAATGTCGCCATCGGGCTTGCGGCGAATGCCTTTGTCGCGGTTCTTGCCGAAAACGAGCGGCTTGCCATGCTCTAGCTGGATCACGTGTTCGCTGCGGGCATCCTTTTCGGTCAGGTTGATCCAGGCGCCGTCGTTGAAGATGTTGCAGTTCTGGAGAATTTCGACAAACGCCGAGCCTTTATGAGTGGCAGCCGCCTTCAGCGTGTCTTTCAGGTGAGCCTGGAAGATATCGACTGAGCGCGCGACGAATGTAGATTCTGCGCCGATGGCCAGCGAGACCGGATTAAACGGGCGATCGGGCGAGCCGAAGGGAGTGGACTTGGTGACCTTGTGGAATTCGGACGTCGGAGAATACTGGCCCTTGGTGAGGCCGTAAATGCGGTTATTGAATAGCAGTACCTTGACGCCAACGTTGCGGCGCAGCAGGTGAATCGTGTGGTTTCCGCCGATGGCGAGAGCGTCACCATCGCCGGTCGCGATCCAGACTTCCAGTTCCGGTTTTGCTATCTTGATGCCAGAAGCCACCGCCGGAGCGCGGCCGTGAATGGAGTGGAAGCCGAAGGTGTTCATGTAATAGGGGAAGCGGCTGGAGCAGCCGATGCCGGAGACAACGACAAAGTTCTCGCGGGCAACACCGAGCTCCGGGAAGACGGACTGCACGGCGGAGAGAATGGCGTAGTCACCGCAACCCGGGCACCAGCGAACTTCCTGGTCGGTCTGAAAATCCTTCTTCGAGAGTGGGGTCGCGAAAGCAGGTGTGGTCATCGCTAACTCCTAAAGTCCCAAGACTTCTTCGATCTTCTGATCGAGTTCGGATTGCTTGAAAGGGCGTCCCTGAATCTTGTTGAGGCCGATGGCGTTGACGAGATACTTGGCGCGAAGGACCCACAGCAACTGGCCCATATTGAGCTCGGGCACAAGAACCTTCTTGTAGCGCTTCAGAATATCCCCGACATTCGCGGGCAAGGGATTGAGATAACGAAGGTGGAGATGGCCAATCTTGCGACCTTTTTCGCGCTGCGCCTTAACCGATTGAGTGATGGCGCCGCAGGTCGAGCCCCAGGAAACGAGCAGAAGATCGCCTTCCGGATCGCCGTAGGGCATGACATTCGGGATGTCTTGCGTGATGGCGTTAATCTTCGCGGCGCGGATGCGCACCATGTTTTCGTGGTTCAGCGGCTCGTAATTGACGTTGCCGGTGACGTCCTGCTTTTCCAATCCGCCGATGCGGTGCTCAAGTCCCGGGGTGCCGGGAATGGCCCAAGGCCGCGCGAGTGTCTCGGGATGGCGCTTGTAAGGATGAAAATCGCTGGGATCGGAAGCGAAGTGGACGGTGATACCCGGGATTTCGTCGAGGCTCGGGATTCGCCAAGGCTCGGCGCCGTTGGCGAGGTAACCATCCGAGAGAACAATGACGGGGACCATATACCTCATAGCGATGCGGCTGGCTTCGACTGCGATCCAGAAACAATCTGCGGGCGTGGCTGCTGCGAGCACCGGAATGGGTGCTTCGGAGTTGCGGCCGAAGAGCGCTTGGAGAAGATCGGCTTGCTCGGTCTTGGTCGGCAAGCCGGTGGAGGGTCCGCCCCGTTGGATGTCGCAAATCACGAGCGGCAGCTCGGTCATCACCGCGAGACCGAGAGCCTCGGTCTTCAGTGCCATACCGGGGCCGGATGTGGTGGTGATCGCGAGCTTGCCAGCGTAGGAAGCGCCGATGGCCGAAGTAATGGCAGCAATTTCGTCTTCCGCCTGGAACGTCAGAACGCCGAAATTCTTGTACTGCGAGAGTTCGTGGAGAATGTCGGAAGCAGGCGTGATGGGATAGCTGCCAAGGAACAGCTGGAGTCCAGCCTTGTTGGCTGCCGTAACGAATCCCAGTGCGAGTGCCTGGTTGCCGCTGAGATTGCGGTATACGCCCGGACTTAGCTGCGCTGGAGGGATTTCATAACTGGTCTGGAAGACCTCGGTGGCTTCGCAGTAGGAGTAGCCGGCTTTGAGCGCAAGCTGATTGGCCTCGGCGAGCAGCGGCTTCTTCTTGAACTTGTCGTCGATCCAGCGGACTGTCGGGTCCATGGAGCGGTTGTAGAGCCAGTAGCACATGCCGAGTGCGAAGAAGTTCTTGCAACGGTCCATGGCCTTGGCATCAAGGCCAAGATGTTGCAGAGCCGCCCGCGTTAGACGCTGGAGTTCGACCGGGAAGACGCGGAATTTATCGAGAGTATGGTCTTCGAGAGGATTCGCCGTCAGGTGCGCCTTGCGGAGGTCGGTCTCTTTGAAACTGTCGGAGTTCACAATCAGGATTCCGTTGGCTTTCAGGTCGCCGATGTTGACCTTGAGCGCCGCCGGGTTCATGGCGATCAGCACATCGACCGCGTCACCGGGCGTGTGAACTTCGCCCGATGAGAAATTCAACTGGAAGCCGCTAACCCCGGGCACCGTGCCTGCAGGGGCGCGGATTTCCGCGGGATAGTCCGGAAATGTGGCAATGTCATTTCCGTACAGCGCGACGGTGTTGGTGAATTGGCTTCCGGTAACTTGCATTCCGTCGCCGGAATCGCCGGCGAAGCGGATAACCGCCTGCTCGATGACCTCGCGCCTCGATTTACTCGAAGGAACTGCAGTGAGTGTCGACATCGTGGTACGTGACCCCCGTCACACAGCCAAGTCCTCGCCTTGCGGAGAGGGCGAAGCCCCTGGAAGCATGGGCGGCACGGGTGTTGGGGACAGGTGCCGGACCGCCAGGAGCCGGCCAAGTAAGAATAACACAGGGAGACAGAGTAACCGCTGGTAGCACGGGGTGGTGTGAGCAAGGCCACACTAGATTGTGACCGTCGTCACGACCCCAAGGCGACCAACATTTCGGAGTCCAATAGTGCGCAGAGTGGCGCTTAGAAACTCAACCTGGGTTGTTCTCGGGAGGGGCGGCGTTGGCTTCCTGAAACTGGCGTTTCACGCTGGACAGGCGGAAGAAAAAGAGCCACCACAAACTCGCGGGAAGCAGCATGATCATGATGGAAATGATCATGAGCTGCCTGAACGATTCCTCCTTGGTGACGAAACGTCGTGGTATGAAGAAGGTTTCGAACGGGCGAAGGGCAATGATCGCCAGGCAAATAGCAAGCGCGGCGGCAGCCCAGACGAGCGCCGCAAGCCGCGCCCAAGGACGCAACTGGAAAATGCCGATCGCGGTGCGAGCGGTGACGCCGATCAAGAGTGGCGGCAAGAAAGTGATGACAGCGAATACGATGGGGTGGGTTTCATAGAGGCGCCTACCGGCGGAGTCGGGCGGCGCATCGAGAAGTGGAAGCAACATGTAACCCCAGGCAAGAAGAGCGGAGGCACTCGCGAGCAAGGCAAAAGTTGCGGCGGCAGTGACACCAGCGGAACGATGGTATGCGGTCGTCATCATCTTCCAAATGACATCACAGAGGGCAAAAGGGGAATAGTACGAAACGGAGGGTGGCGTATCGAAAATGCCACTTGACGTTCGCTTTCTTTTCGCCTAGAGTGGTGCCTGACCAAGGGTCCACCGCCTATCCGGAACAGCAGTGGATAGCGGCCGGTCCAAGTCCTGGGGCCTATCTAAGACAGAGCGATGGCGCAAGAAACGGCAACAGAATTTTCGGGAGGTTCTCATGGCCCTCACCAAGCGTCAGAAGGAAGTGCTGGATTACCTGGTTTCCTTCGAAACCCGCCACGGATACGCACCGAGCTTTGAAGAGATTGGAAAAGGACTGAAGCTGACTTCGCTTGCGACGGTTCACAAACACATCAGCACGCTCGAGAAAAAGGGATTCATCCGGCGCGGCTACAATCAGAGCCGCTCAATCGAGATTGTGCAGTTGCCGAAGCCGGTGAAGGAGCAGGTCATCGAGCGGCGCATCCAGGAGTTGCCGCTTGTGGGCCGGATCGCCGCGGGCCGTCCGCTCGAAGCGGTCGAGGAACGGGAGACGCTTTCGCTCGGAGACTTTGCGCGAGGCGGAAGTTCGTTCGTATTACAGGTGAAGGGCAACTCCATGATCGAAGACCACATTATGGATGGGGACTACGTGGTGTGCGAGCAGACGCAGGTTGCCAACGCCGGAGATATTGTCGTGGCGCTGGTCGGCGGAGAAGAGGCTACGTTGAAGCGGTTCTATCGGGAAGGTGCGGGAAAGGTCCGGCTGCAGCCCGCGAACTCAGAAATGGCACCGATCATGGTGCCAGCGGGCGATGTAAAAATTCAGGGTCGAGTGATCGGCGTTCTGCGGAAATACTAGGTTTCCCCGATTACCGCGGCGGACAATCGGTGAGACACTAAGGCGCAGTTCCGGCTGGTTGCGCGTAGCGACGAAAACTCCGGTGAAGGCGCGAAATTCTTGAATCGCAGGCTCCCGCAAAGAGCGTTCAGAGGCGCGACTCTTGTGCGGGGGAGGTGCGTCAGCTTAGCCATACTGCTGGTCTTGCTGACTCGTTCTGAGGGCGGAGCGTATGCCGTTCTTGCGCACGAGGCGGAGATCGACGTCGTGTGGGAATCGCACCTTAAGCCGCTTCTCCACAGGAAATACCCCGAGGCAAGCGAGGAAATGCTAGATGAAGCGGAAGCCTATGCCTACGGAGGGGCGATCATCCAGGACTTGGGCTACTACCCGTACGGCAGCCACTTTTTCAGTGACCTGACACATTACGTGCGCACCGGAGATTTCGTTACTGCCCTGCTGAGAGATTCGCAGGATGTGAATGAGTACGCTTTCGCGCTTGGAGCGTTGTCGCATTATGCTACCGACAACGACGGACATCGCATCGCGACCAACCCCGCCGTGCCCATCCTGTACCCGAAGCTACGGAGGAAATACGGCGCTCGAGTGACGTACGAAGATGACCCGCTGGCGCACGTGAGGACCGAGTTTGGATTTGACGTTCTGCAGGTGGCGAGGGGAAGGTACGCTTCGGACGGTTTCCACGATTTCGTTGGCTTTGAAGTGTCGCAGCGGTTGCTGGACCAGGCGTTTCTGGAAACCTATGGGCTGGGCTTAACTAGCGTGCTGTTGGACGAGGATAAGGCTCTGAATTCGTACCGGCGGGATGTGAGCAAACTGATTCCGAAAGCTACGCGAATTGCGTGGAGTCTGAAGGGCAAAGAGATCCAGGCAGAAGAACCGAGCGCGACTGAGCGGAAGTTTCTTTATAATCTGTCGCGCTCGGACTATGAGAAGGAGTGGGGAACGAACTACCACCGGCCGACAGCCGGCGAGCGTTTCCTGGCGTTTCTCTATAAGCTGGTGCCCAAATTCGGTTCGCTGAGAGTGCTGGAACTGCGGTTGCCTACGCCGGAAACCGAGAAGTTGTTCGAAGCCAGTTTCAATGCATCGCTCGACCGATACCGTACGCTGCTTGTGGAAGAGGGTGAAGAGCGGCTGCATTTGCGGAACGCGAACTTTGATGTAGGAGCGGATACGCCGCCCGGGCAATATCGATTGAACGACAATGCGCATGCGCGGCTGCTGCACGAGATTGCAGCGAGCGGATTCAAGGGAACCACGCCGGAACTGCGAATGGAACTCCTGAAGTTCTTCGATCATCCGGAGGCTCCCTACGCGACGAAGAAGGATGCAAAAGCGTGGGCCCAGGTTCTGGCCGATCTGCGTCAACTTCGCGAGAGCTATCCCTCCGGAACAGCTTCCCAAGGGAGCCCGTTGCACCTGGAATAACCGATTCTGTTCCAGTCTGGTAAACTGATGACCTTTCGCGGAAGGTGTATTCTTTCGCGGAAGGTGTATTAAGGTACAACGGGCAGGTCGGTCACTTGGCCACGCAACCGGAAATCGTTCTGATCGTAGAGGCTGATGCCTCGCGGCGCGAATTGCTTCAAAAACTGCTGCTTGAAGGGGGGCACAACGCGCTTACGACGGAGTCTACCGCGGAAGGGCTGCGTGCGGCGCTCAATTCATCCCCGGACGTCATCCTGCTCGGGATCAACAACGGGGAGACCCGAGACACCAATACACTCATGGAAATCAAGGAACTTGGCAATACGGCGCAGGTCCGGGTGATTGCACTGATCCGTGGCGACGCGGCGGAACGCGTCCGGGCGCTGCAACTGGGCGCCGACGACGCAATTAGCATTCCTGCAGACGATGAAGAACTTCTCGCGCGCGTGCGAACGCAGTTGCGGCAGAAGCGCGCGATCAGCGAGCTTGGCACGAAGGTGCGCAATGCCGAAGAGAGTTATCAGGTAGCGCAGACTGCGTTTCAGGCGCTGGCAGTCACAGAGAAGATGACGCGGGACGCGTTTTCGCTCGAGCGCATCCTGAAGGTTGGCGTTAGCGCGCTTTTGGCGCTGGCGGCCGTGATTGCGGGCATTTTCTTCTTGTACTCCCACAAGGCGGAGAAAGAGACGAAGCGCGCGTACAGCGTAATCGCGCAGCTGGAACACAGCGTCCAAAATGAGCAGCAGTTGTTGGCGTCCGCGCGGCGGCTCCGGGAAGATCCCGCGAACGCCGACCTGCTGGAACAGAGGCAGCAATTACAGCAGAAGAGCCAGGCACTGCAACAAAAGCTTTCAGCACCGGACGGGGGCGACGTCACCGAATTGCGGAAGCAACTGCAAGACACTACCGCGCGCCTGAACAAGATCGAGGGAAATGCTGAGGCGGCCGAAGCGATCATTCACGATTTCGCGCCAAGCGTTTGCTTGTTGCATGTTTCCGTCGCGTTCAACGAAAAATCGAGCGGCCGGCGGCTGCGCTATGGCGGCATATCGAGCGACGGCTCACCGCTGAAGGACAGCGACGGGAATACGGTTTACACGACGGAAGGGCGAGCGCCGGAAGTGCGCGCTGATTTTTTTGGGACGGGATTCATCGCGGGTGAAGGCAAGATTCTGACCAATCATCACGTGGTACAACCGTGGTGGCAGAATGACGATTTGAACGGGATTGTCGAACAGGGCTTGGATCCGGCGATCGCGTCGATGGAAGCTTACTTCCCGAACGCCGCGAACGGCGTCCCCGTGGCAATCTCGCAGATTTCCGACGAAGCCGACCTTGCGCTGATCCACGGAGACCTGACGGAATTGAAGCGTCCGATCCTGCGGCTCGACAATAGCAAAAATGCGGCCGTTAGCGGTGAGGCGCTGATCAGCGTGGGCTATGCGACGGGGCTCGACGCGATTCTCGCGCGGGCTGGGGATGATGCGGTTCGTGAAATCGTAAAAGCAACGGGCGGTGAGCCAAATCTGGTGCTGGGCGAATTGGCCAAGCGCAAACTGATCCGGCCGCTCGTGACCCAAGGGCACGTTGGCGACGTGCTGCCCGACAAGATCGTCTACGATGCGCAGACGACTTCGGGTGGCTCCGGCGGGCCGCTGCTGAACCGGCAGGGCGGAGTAATCGGAGTGACGTTTGCCATCGTCAAGGGATTCGGCGGCTCGAATTTCGGAGTGCCGATACGGTTTGCCACTCCGCTGCTGAAGCATTAAGGAACCTCCTACCCCCGCGCCATTCATTGGGATTTTCACTTCGCCGGATGGAAAAAATACATCCAGGCGGCGCCCCAATCATGAAAGAATGTAGAATTTTGTTTCACCCTTAAGGACACACTGACGGACTCGTATGAAAAAACACCGGCCTATTCGTAAATTGCTTGCGGCAAACCGGAGCGAAATCGCGATTCGCATATTCCGCGCGGCTAACGAACTCGGACTGCGCACGGTTGCGATTTATTCGCGGGAAGACCGGCTGGCGTTGCACCGCTTCAAAGCTGATGAAGCCTACCAGGTGGGCGCGGGTAAAGGGCCAGTCGAAGCCTATCTGGATATTCCGGGGATCATCGCGATTGCGAAGGAGCACGAGGTTGACGCCATTCATCCCGGGTATGGCTTTCTGTCGGAAAATCCAGCGCTGGCGCGGGCTTGTGCCAAGGCCGGGATAGCGTTCGTGGGACCCACTCGTGAGCTGCTCGAACTGCTCGGCGACAAAACAGCGGCCAGGCGTTTGGCGGCTTCCGCAGGCGTTTCTGTGCTTCCGGGTACGGAAAAGCCCGTCGCGACGACGAGCGAAGCCCAGAAGATCGCGGCGGAAATCGGCTATCCGGTGATTGTGAAAGCCGCGATGGGCGGCGGCGGGCGCGGAATGCGCGTGGTGCACGACCCGGAGAACCTTGCGGCGCGGCTCGAAGAAGCGCAGGGTGAAGCCAAATCCGCCTTCGGCGACGCTTCAGTTTTCCTTGAAAAATACTTGCCACAGGCGCGTCACATCGAAGTGCAGATCCTGGCAGACGAGCATGGCAACTTGCTCCACCTGTATGAGCGCGATTGTTCCGTGCAGCGCCGTCATCAGAAAGTGGTGGAAGTAGCGCCGGCAGTGAACCTTCCGGATCGTGTGCGTCGCGACCTGTGCGAGGCCGCGGTCGCACTTGCGCGCAAGGCGAAATACCGCAACGCCGGCACGGTGGAATTTCTTTACGACGTGGATTCAGAAAAATGGTATTTCATCGAGGTCAACCCGCGGATTCAGGTGGAGCACACGGTCACGGAAGTCGTGACCGGAGTGGATATCGTCCGCACGCAGATTCTCGTCGCGCAAGGCCACAAACTGCATGACGGAGAGTTAGCATTGCCCGAGCAGGACAAGATCCCCCTGTACGGCGCAGCGCTTCAGTGCCGGGTCACGACGGAAGACCCGGAAAAAAATTTCGCTCCCGATTACGGGAAGATTTCCACCTACCGCTCGCCGGCCGGTTTTGGCATTCGTCTCGACGGCGGCACCGCCTATGCGGGTGCGTTGCTTGCCGCGTATTACGACTCGTTGCTGGTGAAGGTGACCGCATGGGGCAAGAATCTTCCCGAAGCCTGCCAGCGGATGGACCGGGCCTTGCGCGAGTTCCGAATTCGCGGCGTGAAGACGAACATTCCCTTCCTCGAGAACGTGGTGAATCATCCGCGTTTTCGCGCGGGAGAGGTGACTACATCGTTTCTGGATGATTCGCCGGAGCTCTTCCGGTTTACGGGCCGCGGCGACCGAGCGACGAAGTTGCTCTCCTATATTGGAGAGGTCATTCTGAACGGCAACTCCGAAGTGAAAGGGAAGACCGTCCCGACAGAAATCGAAAAGGCGGTGCTTCCGAAAGTACCCGGAATCACGCCCAAGCCGGGAACGAGGCAATTGCTACAGAAACTGGGCCCGAAGAAATTCGCGGCATGGGCGCGAAAAGAAAAGCGGCTGCTGCTGACGGACACGACGTTTCGCGACGCGCACCAGTCGTTGCTGGCCACGAGGGTGCGTTGCTACGACCTGCTGGCGACGGCGCACGCTGTCGCGCAGCGCTTGCCGAATCTCTTTAGCGTGGAGATGTGGGGCGGGGCCACGTTTGACGCGTCAATGCGTTTTTTGCATGAAGATCCGTGGCAGCGGCTGCGTGAACTGCGCCAGGCTATTCCCAACATTTGCTTCCAAATGCTGCTGCGCGGGGCAAACGCGGTCGGCTACACGTCCTACCCGGACAACGTAATCGTGGAGTTTGTGCGCGAGTCGCACAAACAGGGCATCGACATCTTCCGCATTTTCGACTCGCTGAATTCCATCGAAAACATGCGCGTTTCGATCGACGCAGTGCTGGAAACGGGCGCAGTGTGCGAACCGGCGATTTGCTACACCGGCGATATGCTGGATAAAGGCCGGCCCAAGTATTCGCTGAAATACTACGTGCACATGGCCAAGCAACTGGAAAAGCTTGGCGGGCACTTCCTGTGTATCAAAGACATGGCTGGGTTGTGCAAGCCGTATGCGGCATTCGAACTGGTGAAGGCGCTTCGCGAAGAGATTGGCATTCCGGTTCACTTTCATACGCACGACACAAGTGGCCTAAACGCAGCCTCGCTGCTGAAGGCCGCAGACGCGGACGTGGACGTGGCGGACGGAGCGGTGGCGGCGGTGAGCGGCGCCACGAGCCAGCCAAATCTGAATTCCGTGGTTGAAGCACTACGGCATACGCCGCGCGATACTGAGCTCGATATCGAAGCGTTAAACGAATGCTCGGACTTTTGGGAGACGGTGCGCACCTATTACCTGCCGTTCGACTCCGGGCAGAAGGCCGGCTCCTCGCGTCTCTACCAACACGAGATTCCGGGCGGACAGTTCACCAATTTGCGCGAGCAAGCCACGGCCATGGGTCTAGGGCACCGTTGGCGCGATGTGGAGCGAACCTACGCCGAAGTGAATCGCCTTTTCGGCGATATTGTGAAGGTGACCCCTTCAAGTAAGGTCGTTGGCGACATGGCACTGTTCCTGCTTGCCAATGAAATGAAACCGTCGGACCTGCTGGAACTGGACGAGCATCACGACGTCTCACTGCCCAACTCGGTTGTCGAAATGTTTTCAGGAACATTGGGAGTCCCCGCGGGCGGCTGGCCAAAGAAATTGCAACGGATCATCCTGCGTGGCCACGCGCCATTGAAGGGAAGGCCGGGAGCGGGCCTGGCACCGGTGAATTTCGACGAGGAGCAGGCACAGCTCGAGAAAAAAGTGAATCACCCGGTCGAGCGCGACGCCTTGCTGAGCTACCTGCTCTATCCGGACGTTTATCTGAAGTTCAACGCGTTCCGGCAAGCGTATGCAAACGTGGGGGTTTTGCCGACGCCAGCGTTTTTCTACGGCTTGAAACCGGGCGAGGAAATCACGGTGGAGATCGAACCCGGCAAAGCGCTGATCGTGAAATTCCTGACCATCAGCGAGGCGCATCCGGACGGTACGCGCACGCTTTTCTTCGAATTGAACGGGCAGCCGCGCGAAGTGAACGTGCGAGACCGCGCGCTGCGTGTCGTGGAACGCGTTCACCCGAAGGTTGATCCTGAAGATTCCGGCCAGGTGGGAGCACCGACAGCAGGCCTGATCAGCAGCATTGCGGTGCAGGCAAACCACGCGGTCGAGCGCGGTGCTAAACTGTTCACACTGGAAGCCATGAAGATGCAATCAAATATTTACGCGCCAATCAGCGGAAAGATCACCAAGTTGCTGGTGACACCCGGGCAACACGTCGAAGCCAAAGACCTGCTGGCAGTCATCGCTCCGTGAGCGGCCCGCACCTGATCAAGCATGAGCAGTTTGCTTCACGGTTCCTCAAGAACCAGCGCGACCTGATCGTCTACCTGCCGCCCGGTTATGACGCTCAGCCACGACGTCATTTTCCACTGCTCTACCTGCAAGACGGGCAGAACTTGTTCGATGGCGCGACCTCCTTTATCCCTGGGGTGGATTGGCACGTAGGCCAAACCGCCGATGCGTCTATCGCAGAAGGGCGGGTGGAACCGCTCATTATTGCAGGCGTCTACAACGCCGGTAAACAGCGGCTTGGCGAATACACACCGACGCGCGCTCCGCGGCTGGGGGGTGGCCGCGCGAATCGCTATGCCAAATTCCTGTTGGAAGAGGTTCGGCCGTTTCTTCAGGCCAACTACCGCGTGCTCGAAGGGGTGGAGAACACGGGGATTGGCGGCTCATCATTAGGAGGGCTGGTTTCGTTGTATCTGGGGCTGCGTCAGCCCAACATATTCGGAAAGATAGCGGCGCTTTCGCCTTCCGTGTGGTGGAACCAGCGCGTCATTTTGCGTTTTGCCGAAGCGGCTCCGGTTCGTCTTCTACCGCGCATCTGGCTGGATATTGGGACGCGAGAGGGGCCGCGCATCGTCGACGACGTGGAGCGGTTTCGCGACATCCTGTTGCGCAAAGGATGGCAGTTGGACCGCGATTTGCATTACCAGCGTGTCGAGGGTGCCGAACACAATGAAGCGGCGTGGGCGCAGCGCGTCGGCCCGTTTTTGCAATTCCTGTTTCCCGCACGGTAAACCCATATATAATCCGCGCATCTTTGGCGGTTGCAACAGCCGTCGTTTGCGCAAGTAGGAGCCGCGGAAGAGGGATTCCTCGCTGGGCCTGCCATCGGCAGGCAGACTCGGAATAACGGGGCGGTGCCTTGGGCGAAGGGAGAACGATGACTGCGAGCAGGCCCATCACCATTCTTTGCGTCACGTCCTACGAAAAAGGGCAGGAGTTTCTGCGGGTGTGCAAAAGCTTGGGCTGCACCGTCTATTTGCTGACTGTCGAAAAGCTGCGCAACGCGGGATGGCCCCGCGAGGTCATCGACGAAATGTTCTTCATGCCGGAGGAACTGCCCCTGAAAGACATGCTGCACGCGGTCAGCTATGCCGCGCGCACGCGGCACATCGACCGCGTAGTGGCGCTCGACGAATTCGACATGGAGAATGTCGCAGCGATCCGCGAACATCTGCGCCTGCCAGGTATCGGCCTGACTACGATTCGCTATTTTCGCGACAAGCTCGCGATGCGCGCGCGGGCACAGGAAATCGGTGTGCTCGTGCCGGAGTTCATGCACGTCCTTAATTATGACGACCTGCGCGAGTTCATGGGGCACGTGCCGGGTCCGTGGCTGCTGAAGCCGCGTTCGCAGGCCTCCGGCATCGGTATGAAGAAGATTCAATCATCTCAAGAGCTTTGGCCCTGGCTCGATCAGCTCGGTGATGCGCAGTCCGAATATCTGCTGGAGCAGTTCATTCCAGGTAGCATATATCACGTGGACGGCGTGGTGTCGGACCGCACTGTGCTTTTTGCCGAGGCCCACGCGTACGGCGCGCCGCCGCTCGAAGTGTCGCATCAAGGCGGAGTTTTCACGACGCGCACGCTGCCGCGCGATTCTTCCGAAACGCTGGCGATGAAAGAGATCAACCAGAAGCTGATCGATGGCCTGGGACTGGTTCGAGGCGTTACGCACGGAGAATTTCTGAAGGCCCGCACAGACAACCGGTTTTATTTTCTCGAAATTGCGGCGCGCGTTGGCGGCGCCTACATTTCGGACGTGATTGAGGCCGCTACGGGAATCAACCTGTGGCGCGAGTGGGCACACCTTGAAGTGGCGGCAGGGAAGCTGCCTTACCAGTTGCCGCAGCCGCGCGAGGACTACGCCGGAGTGATCATTTCGCTGGCGCGCCAGGATGAGCCAGACACGTCGGCCTACACGGATCCGGAGATCGTCTATCGCATCAAGAAATACCATCACGCGGGATTCGTCCTGAAGTCGGCCTCGCCGCAGCGCATTGAGCAGTTGCTGGCTTCCTATGCGCAGCGCTTCGCGGTGGACTTCATGGCGCGCCAGCCGGTGCCGGATAAGCCGTCGTCGTAACGCGTGGTGAGACGATGCGTACTGGGTTGGAGTGCCAGTCAACTGGACCACCCGAGAGTGCTGTTCACGATCTGGGCCATTCAAGTGCCCTGCGCTACCGTGGCCGCTCCGCCATACGGTCCTTGGACGATCACAGCATCTCTGCCATTGGGAGCAATCCTGTTCCTGAACGAGCGGTGGAGGGAGAAAGTTGCAGGCAGCTCTCTCCTCGCTAATCCCGACGGGTCCGCGCGTAATTAGCACTGCGATCTGAGAGTGCACGCGATGCGAAGTTTGGCGGGCGAAGGCGGATAGATTTGTTTGCGCGAAAGCGTAAATTGCAAAGTATGAGCCAAGGTGATGGCCACGGCGCCCTACGAAGAGCTTTGGAACTGGCGAGTTCGTTTCTCGACGAGCTTGGTCGCAAACCGGTGTCGGAAGCGGTAGACCTGGCCGGCCTACGAAGCCGACTTGGCAGGCCTCTTGGCGATGAATCGTGCGCACCGGAGGCAGTGATTGCAGAACTGGCCCGCGACGTGGAAGGCGCTGTTCTGCGGTCCGCTGGAGGGCGATTCTTCGGCTGGGTGATTGGCGGAGGGCTGCCGGCGGCGATTGCGGCGGATTGGCTGACGGCCGTTTGGGATCAGAATGCTGTGCTCTACGGGGCGGGGCCGGCGGCCGCGGTGGTCGAAGAAGTGGTCGGTAAGTGGATCAAGGAAATCCTCGGGCTTCCGGCGGACGCGAGCTTTGCGCTGGTCACGGGCACGCAGATGGCGCACTTCACGTGCTTGGCGGCGGCACGACACGCGGTCCTGGAGCGTTGCGGCTGGGATGTGGAACAGAAAGGCTTGTTCGGGGCCCCGCCGATACGGGTTCTGTCGAGCGATCAGCATCACGGGTCAATTGAGCGCGCGCTGCGGCACTTCGGCCTCGGGCTGGCTCACATCATGAGTATGGCGACTGACTCGATGAATCGAATTCAGCCTGGCGCTCTCGAACAGGCTTTCGAGCGTGGTGGTTCCTCTCCTACGATCGTTATCCTGCAAGCGGGCGACATTTGCACCGGCGCGTTCGACGATTTTGAAACCGTGATTCCCATGGCAAAGCGGAAGAATGCGTGGGTGCACGTCGATGGGGCATTTGGGCTGTGGGCTGGCGGAAGTCCGAAGCATCGGCACTTGCTGAAAGGAGTGGAACGAGCCGATTCATGGACGACCGATGGCCACAAGTGGCTGAACGTTCCATTTGATTGCGGGTTCGCGTTTGTGGCTTTGCCAAAAGCTCATCGCGATTCGATGTCACATCGGGCCGCCTACCTGACCCATGACGAGCAAGCTCGAGATCAGATGGACTGGACTCCGGAATGGTCGAGGCGCGCCAGAGGGTTTCCTTCTTACGCTGCCTTGCGGCAACTCGGCCGAACTGGGCTTGCGAACCTGATTGAACGATCGTGCGAGCACGCGCGGTCCCTGATTCGCGAACTAGCCAAGCTGCCGGGAGTTGTTGTGCTGAGCGAGCCGGTTCTGAATCAGGCACTGATTCGATTCGAGGATCCTCGCCCGGATGCGACTCCGGCGGATCACGACCGGCGGACGGATTCAATCATTGCGGCGGTGGTCGCATCGGGAGAAGCGTTTTTCACGGGCACGACCTGGAAAGGGACCCGCGCGATGCGAGTGAGTGTGTGTAATTGGCGAACGACCGCAAGGGACATCGAGCGAACTGTAGCCGCGTTTGCCAAGGCAGTTGGAGCGAGAGCCGCGGACCATCACGACAGTTCCGCAACCTCGCACGTACGATTCTTCGCTGAAGGAATCTGAGTGGTCACAAAGCTGCGGCCAAACGACTGCTTTCTCGAATTGACTTGGATGAGCCGACGCGGGTTTCGCTAAGGCTTCTCCCGCAACCTTAGTACAGTGATTAAACCTGTTCTTGTGTCTAGTTACTTTCAGGCAAGTAGATTGGTTATTGTGTTTGTTACGCGCGCTCCCTCGGACTATCTTTTACACATCCCATGCCGGAAACTCGCGTGGGGTAAGCTGTCCCTTGGAGGTCCGATGTGGGGCAATAAAAGACCGGAGACGCTGCTGCCTGGCCAACCGGAGATCAAGAACATTCCAGTGAATCCGCCGCCAAAGTGGGCTGCGACAACTCGGGAGGAAACTACTGCAATGAGTACAGATGCAATGCGTCCGTTAGGGGCAACCGCAGACCGCGCTACGGCACGGCTCGGACCCAGTCTACATATAAAGGGGGAAATCTCCGGTAACGAAGATCTGACGATCGAAGGAACGGTCGAAGGTCTCGTGCAACTGGACGAGCGCAAACTGACGGTTGGCGCCACGGCCAAGTTGACCGCGGATATTATCGCCCGTGAAGTAGTGGTGTATGGTTCGGTGAAGGGAAACCTTCGCGCGAAAGACCGCATCGAGATTAAGAAGGATGGCTCCGTAAACGGCGATCTGACGACGGCGCGCATCATGATTGAAGACGGCGCGTACTTCAAGGGATCGATCGAGATCGACAAGACCAGCGAGAAGGAATCGGGCGGGAGTTCGTTCTCGCGCACCGTGTCGGCCCCGGCCGGTGCCGGCGTCGGCCCGAAGACGATTTAAGTTCCCTCAACGCATAGTAGTTCTCCTCGAGCAGCGCCCTGAGTTAAACCAGGGCGCTGCTTTTTTGGGTCGAAGGTAGTTTCTCTATTTATTGACTCGACAAATTCGATAAACTCGGCCAGTCCACTGGTGGTTACAGCAGCTCAGCCCGCAACTCTGATTGTTGGAGCGACTTCGAACGCCGTCGCGGGCCAATTCAATGTGACCGCCAACGCCACGAGCAGCGCCCTGTCTCATTCCGCGAACCTTGGACACCGCGTTTCTTGCGCAATGATTTCCGCTTAACCTTTCGCTGTTCCACCTCATCAAAAAAGTGCGCCTCAACGTGGTTCAGAGTCTGCGTTTTGGGGCGACATTCCCTCGCAAACCGTAGGAGCGATGAACACTAGAAAACTAGGAAACTCCGATCTGCACATAACCACCGTAGGGTTTGGCGCATGGGCAATTGGCGGCGGGGGCTGGGAATACAGCTGGGGTCCTCAGGACGACGCGGAATCCATCACGGCGATCCACAAGGCCTTGGAACTGGGAGCCAATTGGATTGATACGGCGGCTGTGTATGGCCTGGGTCATTCGGAAGAAATTGTCTCGCGGGCGGCCAGCGGGTGGCGCGGTAGGCGGCCCTATATTTTCACCAAGTGCATACTGCGTTGGGACGCCGCAGGCAAAATTTCTCCGAGCCATTCTGCCGCGTCCATCCGCAAGGAGTGCGAAGGCAGCCTTAGGCGTTTGCATGTCGACGTGATCGACCTGTACCAGATTCATTGGCCTCCGGCGGATAATGGCCCCGGCCTCGAAGAAGCCTGGCAGACGCTTGCGGCACTTCAGAAAGAGGGAAAGGTGCGCTCGATCGGTGTTTCGAATTTTGACGCCGCGCAGCTGAGGCGCGCCGAAAAAATTGCGCCGGTGACGTCGCTGCAGCCGCCCTATTCGATCCTGCGGCGCAAGATCGAAGAGGAAACGTTGCCATACTGCGAAAACCAGGGGATCGGCGTGATCGTCTATTCGCCCATGTTTTCCGGCATGCTGACCGGAAAGATGACGCGCGAGCGAGCAGCGGCTCTGCCGGTGGACGACCACCGCAAGCGCAATCCGGAATTTCAAGAACCGAAGCTTTCGAAAAACCTGGAATTAGTGGAAAAATTGAAGGAGGTTGGCGCCCGTCATGACCGGACTGCCGGAGAAGTGGCGATAGCATGGACGCTGCGGAATCCGGTTGTCACCGGAGCGATTGTCGGAGCACGCAGCGCGCAGCAGGCTGAACAGGTTTTTCGGGCGGGCGATTTCCGCTTGAATGATGAAGAGATTGGGCAGATTGAATCGGTTGCCGGTAACATTGCGCTGGCCAAAGCTGCCTCCTGACTAGAGCAGCTGGCATCCCATCTCTCAAGGGAGCAGCAGAATGAACCTCGGGCTACAGGGGAAGCTTGCAGTCGTGAGTGGTTCGACCGCGGGTATCGGTTATGCCATCGCGGAAACGCTTGCCGATGAAGGTGCCCGCGTGGTCGTTAATGGGCGAACGCCGGAGCGAGTGAACGCGGCGCTCGCGAAACTCCGTTTGCGGAACCGCGGGGCCGAGTTTCTGGGCGTCGCAGCGGACCTGGGCACGGCTGCCGGAGTCGAGACGCTTGTCAAAGAAATTTCGAACGCCGATATCCTCGTAAACAATCTCGGCATTTTCGAAATCAAGCCCTTCCTGGAGATCACGGACGCGGACTGGTTTCATTTTTTTGAGGTGAACGTGATGAGCGGCGTCCGGCTGAGCCGGTTTTATCTCCCGGGCATGCTAAGCAGGAATTGGGGTCGCATCATTTTCATTACGAGCGAGTCAGCGCAAAACATTCCGGTGGAAATGGTTCACTATGGCATGACGAAGACCGCCCAGATAGCGGTGGCGCGAGGCATCGCACAGTCCGTTGTCGGCACGGGCGTCACCGTCAATTCGGTTCTTGCGGGGCCAACCGCCTCGGAAGGGGCAACCGCTTTTGTCGAATCCATGGCCAAACAACAAGGCGTGAGTGTCGCTGATGTTGAAAAGCAGTTCTTCGATAAGGCGCGTCCCACTTCACTGCTGAAGCGCTTCGAAACGCCGGAGGAAGTAGCGGCCGTGGTGGCTTTCGTTGCCAGTACACAGGCGGTGGCGATCAACGGAGCACCGGTGCGCGCCGAGGCGGGTGTGGTACAGAGTATTCTGTAGTCGAGCCTTCTAAGCGCGGAGGTAGTCGGCACGCCAGGTCTGTACCATTTTCTTGATGGCCTTGCGGTCGGTCAATTTGTCGTTAAGCACCTTGCGGGCCAAAGCGGGTAACTCTCCATCGCAAGCGAAACGCATCGCAACGAGTTGTCCTGGTTGAAACTCGCCGATACGCGACCTTAGATCGTCCGGCAAGAGACGCTCAAGTCGCATCCGCTCTTCGAGGCGAATGACGCGGTCCTGCACGCGCAAAGCGAACAGCCGGGCATGGAACGCGAGCAGCACCAGGGCCGCAGCGGTGAGCACACCGACTATCGCATCCCACCTGAACGAGGTATGCTCCAACCTGAAGATCGACTGCACCAGATTCAGAGTGAGAACCGGCACGACAAAAAAATGAAACGTCGGCACCAGCTTGACGTGATTTGAGAAGCTCTGTTCGTTTTTTTCAGGCATTTTCGGTTTTCCTCCGTCGCGCGCCCGCTAGCAATACTGACCCGCCGGACAGTTACTATCCCGCACTAACTCTTTGCTTCCTACTTCCGTTTTTTGCTCACGAGCGCACAATCAGCAAGTACAGTTTAGCGCGGAGGCCAGGAGCTTTTTTATGCCCAACTTCAGTCTTGCAAGAATCATGTATGGCACAAACGAAGATTTTCGTGCCGCGGGTTGGATGAGCAGTTCTGCAATTTCGTCGCCTGACTCCTCAAGCCCGGTAAACTCCGCGAGTGCGAACGCCGGGTCCAGCCACTTTTCGTTCGCGACCTACCTGCAGAAGGCATGGGCCGCGTTAACGGCCCGACATTAGCCACTCCTTCGAATTGACGGATCCTGCCACGATCTAGCAAACAGTGAACAAGCCTATTTGCCCTTCAACTCGTTCTTGAAGACTGCTCCGTCCTTCATCACAAATCTCACTTTTTCGAGCTCACCCAAATCCTTTAACGGATCGCCGCTGACCGCGATGATGTCGGCGTACGCGCCCGGCACAATAGCCCCGAGTTGGCCCTTGCTGTCGAGCATTTCTGCGGGGCGTGACGTAGCGGATTGAATTGCCGCCATCGGGGACATGCCAAGAGTCACCATACGCCGAAATTCCTGCGCTTCCGGTTCCTGCCAGGGAATGCCGCCCATATCTGTGCCATAGACGATCTTGAGCCTGGCGTTGAGCGCTTTGCGGAAACTGGTCTCGTGCACGAGGGCACGCATACGGTCGCGCTTTCCTGCGGGGGTATCCTCGGGAGACCAGTCAGTGTAGTAGACGGAAATGGTCGGGCAGTACCACGTACCCTGTCGCGCCATCTGCTCGATCTGGGACTCGGTGATTTCCAGGCCGTGCTCGATCGAGTCGCAGCCGCCATCCAGGGCGCGCTGCAGGCCGATGCCGTTGTAAGCATGACAGGCCACTTTCTTGCCCCATCCGTGAGCCTCGTCGACGATGGCCTTCAATTCTTCGACCGTCAACGTGGGCTGCGACACGAGGTGTCCTTCTTGCTCGACCCATGAGCGGTGGGTCATATACACCTTGATCCAATCTGCGCCGTGGTCGAGTTGTTCGCGTGCCGCTCTGCGCGCCTCGACTGGCCCGTCGATAATCTGCACGCCTTTGGGCATGATCAGTTCAGGCGCGTAGCCTTCGAGATTGTATCCTCCAGTAGAGGAGATTCCGCTGGTCGCGCCGAAAATGCGCGGGCCGGGAATCGTGCCTTCCTCGATGGCTTGCTTGATCTCGACGTCGCCGTAGCCCGCCCCTTCGGTCTCAACGTCGCGTAGGGTGGTGAAACCCTGCTCGAGTGCGCGCCGGGCGGCGTAAGTTGCACGAGCGGCGCGCAGCGCGATGCCGGCTTTCAGAATGTTGGCGTCGTAGCCGCCCTGGTCGGGACGCTCGCCCCACAAGAAGATATGCGTATGCGAATCGATAAGTCCCGGCAGGACGGTGGCCTTCGAAAGATCGATCACGGTGGCCTGCGGGGGAAACGAAGCCGCGTCCTCGCTCACTTTTTCGATGCGCCTACCGCGAATGAAAATGAGCGCCTTTTGGGGCGCGTCGGACTGGCCATCGATCAGCGTGCCCGCGCGAATGACGATCAGCGAAGATGCCGCCGGCGAAGTCTGAGCACGAGCGGGCCGAACACTGCACACCAAAACCAAAAGAAGAGCGCAAATCTTCCGCATTTCACACCCCAATCCCGGCACAGGTTCGCTATAAACGGCGATTCCGTCATTCCGAACGGAGTCTACGGAGTGAGGAATCTCTCGTTGGACTTTGAATTGAGGAGGGATTCCTCGCTTCGCTCGGAACCTACGTTCCGAGCAGATTACTCTGAATCCTTGTATACCCGTTTTCTTCTGCCCACAAGCTTAAGGGCACGGCAGCGAGATCATCAACGATGGGGATGGCGTTGCCGTCTTTGGTCAAATCGATAGTGCGAAGAAAATATTTGCAAGTCTCACACGTCTCCACACGGATGTGAGGAAATTGCTCGGCTAAGTACACCGGCAGCTTTTCTTCCTTGTCCTCGCCGCAATGAGCGCAGAAAATGCGGCGAAACTCCCATTCCTGGCTGCAGAACGAGCATTGCAAGAAGCGCTTTCCACCATCTCCTTCTGGCCTGAGGACACCAAGCAGGGGCAAGGAATTGCACCGCGGGCAGCGACAGACAGTCATCGGGAGAGCCGGCGGCAACATCGCGCCCATCACAAATTCAGCGTAAGGCTGAAGAAACGCGCGCGCCAAAAACTCCGTCAATGGTTCCGCCGAAGCCCGCTCTACCAACCCGGATCTCCAGAACTGCGTCAGCGTAGTCGCCCAGGCTGTTTCCCCCTCCGTCTTGAGTCGACGTGAACATGCGGCGAGTGGACCCGGAATCTGTGGCTCAATCAGGGAGAGAAATCTGCCAAAGGGTTCGAGGAGAATGGTCATATTCAACGCGGAGCGCAGATTGTCCCCAGCCGGAGCAACCGCGGGTTTGCCCCACCGCTTTGGCAGTCTCTCGTAGAAGTCTCTTTGATATCTGGCGATTTCCGCGTATACACCAAGGATTTCGCGAGCGAAGGGAAGACGCTCAGCAAGCAACTGGGCGCGCTCTATGCGCGAACGGTAATTCACTTTCCCGGCGGCGAGAAAGGTCATTTCTGATCGTCGGCTGAACCTACAATCTCCTCGTACCAGCCGGGATGGTAGCGCTTGGCGAAGGCCATGGAAACATCACCGCGGATGACGGAGCCAAACGCCCCGCGTTCCGCAAAGACGCCCATGTACACGTGAATGAAGAAATTCCCAATAGTTACAAGCGCGGCGATCGGATGAAGCAAGACGGCCAGGTAGCGCAGCCAGCGCAGGCTCCAGGGAAGATAGTCAGTGAACCAAAGTACGAGACCGCTCAGAAGCAGCACAATCGCGCTGTAAAAAAAACTCCAGAACAACATCTTCTGGCCGGCATTGTAGCGGCCGGCGGGAGGCATTTTGTCGTCCTGATTTGTAATGTAGTAGCGAAGATTTTGCCACCACTCGCGGTCGACTTGCGCAAAACGCATCTGGCTCGCCCAAAGAGAATACATGTAGAAGACGGAGCAGGCGAAAATCAGTCCGACCCAAGGGTGGAGTTGACGCGAAATTTGACCGCCGCCCAAGACGACGGCGATCCAGAACAGCCACGGGGACCAAAACGCCAGCCCCGTGGCCACCACATAGAGATACGACCCCGCGGCGACCCAGTGGTTCAGCCTTTCTGCGAATGTGTAGCGGAGTACGTGATGATGAGGAGTGAAGCGTTCCGGCTGAGTAGTCATGGCCTTGCTCCCCCCGCAGGCATGTCTTCGTCCTCGCGCGCCTTTGGACCGAATCTCAGATAGTGCACAAACAAGCCGACGAGCCCGCCGACGATCGCCAGATTGCCCAGCCACTTCAGTGGATGCTTCCAGAGCTTCACCGCAAGAGGAATGCTGGGGTCGCTCGGCAAGCCGCCGTAGAGTTCCGGCTTGGTCACGTCGTGGAGAATGTAGATCACGCCCGTGCCGCCAACGCCCGGAGGATCGTACACACCGGCTTCAGCGAAGCCGTAATGATCCTTCAACTGCTTGACTCGCTGGTTGGCCAATTCTTTCATGTCATCTTTTGTGCCGAAGTGCAGGCATCCCGTCGGACACGATTTGATGCAAGCGGGTTCGAGGCCTTCGCTGACGCGGTCGGTGCAGAGCGTGCATTTGTAGACGCGCTTGGTGACGGAATTGAGCTTCGGAATATTGAAGGGGCAGCCGGTAATGCAGTAGCCGCAGCCGATACAGTGGTCCTGCTGAAAGTCGACGACACCGTTTGTGTATTGCACGATGGCGCCGTCAGAAGGGCAGGCTTCCAGGCAGCCGGGTTCGGCGCAGTGCATGCACTGGTGCTTGCGCATGAGCCACTGCAGCGAGCCATCTGCTTGTTCATGCTCGTTGAAGAGAATCAGATTCCAATAGTTCCAGCGGGTATCCGGCATCGTTTGATACGTGTTATCAAACGTGGTCGGGGAAAACGGCATGTCGTTCCATTCGACGCAGGCCACTTCGCAAGCCTTGCAACCGATGCAAGTGGTTGTGTCCACCAGTTTGCAAACGGTTTCCGTGCGCTGGGTGTCTTCGCCGGGTACGCTTCCAGCGTGACCACTTATTTTTTGAATGCGTAGTGTGGCTTGGCTCATCGCTGCTCTCCTACGCCTTCTCAACCTTTACAAGGAATCCCTTGAACTCAGGTGTCCACGCGTTGGGGTCGATCACTGTGGGAGACAAGAGGTTAGCCGGAGTCATCGCTGTTTTGTCCTCATCTTCCGCGATGCCGCGGTAGCCCCAGTGGATGGGAATGCCGATCTGAAAGGTTTTCTTGCCGTCGATCGTCATGGACTTGATTCGTTTGGTTACCATTGCCTTGGCAATGTAAGTTCCTCGAGCGCTCGAGACCTTGAGCTTCTCACCGCCGCGAATGCCCATGTCATTGGCCAACTCGGCAGGAACCTCGATGAAGGGCTCCGGAACAAGTTGAACGTTCATCGGATTGTTCTTGGTCCAGTAGTGGTAGTGTTCCGTCAAACGGTAGGTCGTGCAGATGATGTTGTACTCCGTCGGCGTGCCGTATTTATCCTCGGCGGTGGTGAATTTTTTGACGATCGGATTGTGCGACTGCTTGGGGTGGAGAACATTCTCAACGGGGCTTTCCACCGGCTCGTAGTGTTCCGGGAAAGGTCCGTCGGCGACAGCGCCTAGCGGAACGAACAAGCGCCCTACCCCTTCAGGATTCATGATGAATGGACCCATATGATCCTTGGGATGCGAGTCGGCCTTAAAATCCGGCACGTCATTACCAACCCATTTTTGTGCTGTTTCGCTCCACCAAATCTGTCGGCGGGCTGGATCCCACGGTTTGCCGTCCAAATCGCAGGACGCGCGGTTGTACATTACCCGCCGATTGGCGGGCCACGAGAATGCCCAGTTGGGATAGATGCCGAGACCGGACGGATCCTCCGTGCCGCGGCGCGCCATCAGATTTCCAGCTTCGGTGAAGGATCCGCAATACAACCAGTTTCCGGAAGATGTGGTACCGTCGTCCTTCAGCCAGGCGTAGCCGGGTAGCTGCTGGCCGGCCTTGATCTCCTGCCCGGTCTTCTCGTCCTTCAGATCGGCAAACGCTTTGCCATTGATTTCTTTGGCGACTTCCGCGAGAGCCGGATTAAGCGGATTTGTGTAGTTCCAACTCACGTGAAGAATGGGGTCGGGGAATTTCCCGCCTTCCTTCTGATACAACTCACGCACCTTCAGGAAAATGCGGGCGAGGATTTCCTGATCGAGCTTGGCGTCGCCGGGCGGCGGGAGCGCCGCATTCTTCCACTGGAGCCAGCGGGCGGAATTGACGAAGGCGCCGTCTTTCTCAGCGAAGCCGGCGCAGGGCACGCGGTACACGGTGGTTTGAATCTTTTTCATTTCTTCCGTGGAGGTGCCCGGGGCTTTCCAGAATTCACTCGTCTCGTCGGGATAGATTTCGCCGACGACGAGCCAATCAGCTTTTTTCAAGGCATCGATGTTTTTCCGGGAGTCGGGGCCGATTGCAACGCCGTTCATGCCGAAGGCAAAAATCCCTTTGACAGTTCCGCGGTACATGTCGTCCCAGATGTAGGTCCAGGAATAGTTGCGGTCGACTTTGGGCAAGTAATGAAATGCCCAGTCATTTTCCTTGGTGGCGGCGTCGCCGTACAGGGCCTTCATAAGACTAACCGCGAATTTGGGAGTGTTTGACCAGTAGTTGAAAGAGTCCCAGGCGTGCGGCTTGGAAGCGGTGGGTGTAATGCGCTTGAGGTAAGTCTGGAAATCGCTGTCTGTCGGAATCGGTACCTTCAGATAGCCCGGCAGGATCTCGAAAATGCCGGCCATGTCCGTAGCGCCCTGGATGTTGGAATGGCCGCGCAGCGCATTTACGCCTCCGCCCGCGCGCCCGATGTTGCCGAGCAAGAGTTGAAGCATGGCAGCAGTACGAATGGTTTGCGTCCCAAAGGTGTGTTGTGTCCAACCTACCGCATAGATGATGGTGGCGACCTTCTTCATGTCGCCGTCCTTTCGCACGGAGGTAAACAAGTCCGCAACCTTCAGGAACTGATCCGGGGGCACGCCCGTAATTCGCGCGACCGTCTCTGGCGTATAGCGCGAGTATTGCTTGCGCAACAGTTGAAAAACGCAACGCGGATGCTGCAAGGAGAGGTCGTACGCAACATTTTCGGGAAGATGCGACGGAGCCGGTTTGGCGTCGGCAGCGGACTTCGCTGCTTCCGGGGAAGCCGCCTTGGTCGAAGGAGCCTTGCCCGTGACGTCGCCGCCCTCCTCGTAATTCCAAGTACTTTTGTCGTAGGTGAATGTGGCCGGGTCGAAGCCCGAAAACACTCCGTCCTCGGGAAGCTTGAAACCCTCTTTGATCACGAAAGCCGCATTCGTGTAGTTGAGGAGATAGTCTTTAGCGATGCGATTGTTTTCGATGGCGTAATGAATGAGTCCGCCCAAAAAAGCAATGTCCGCGCCCGCCCGAATCTGGCAGAACAGGTCAGCAACCGAAGCAGTGCGTGTGAATCGCGGATCGATAACAATCAGCTTGGCGTTTCGGGTGCGCTTGGCTTCGATAACCCATTTGAAACCGCAGGGATGGTTTTCCGCCGGGTTACCTCCCATGACGAGCATCATGTCGGTATTCTTTATGTCAACCCAGCCGTTGGTCATCGCCCCGCGTCCGAATGTTGGTCCCAAACTTGAGACCGTGGGGCCGTGTCAAACTCGGGCCTGGTTTTCCAGGTGCACGACCCCCAGGGCGCGCATGGACTTGACGACGAGATAGTTGAACTCGTTGGTGTCGGTGCAACCGCCGGTAAAGGCGATCGATTCGCAACGATTTACGCGGTGTCCCGCCGCATCGGTTTCGATAAAAGTATCGTCGCGCGTCTTCTTGACCTTCCCGGCAATCTCGGAAATCGCCTGGTCCCACGAAATGTCTTCCCATTCGGTGCCACCAGGCCGGCGCACCTGTGGTTTCAGGAGGCGCCGGTCGTTCAGAATATCCTGCTGCAGGGAAGAGCCCTTCGGACAGAGCGTGCCACGATTGATGGGGTGGTCGGGATCGCCTTCGACGTGAACCACCTGCGCGGTTACGTTCTTGGCGCGGTCGCCAATGGTGTAAATGATGACGCCGCAACTCACCGAACAGTAGGGACACGTGGAGCGCGTCTCATTGGCCCGGGCTATTTTCAAAGTACGCAGTGCGGCTTGCGCGGGTTGCAGGTCGAATCCGAATACCGCGGCAGCGGTTCCTCCAATGGTGGCGAGCTTGAGAAAATCACGGCGTGAGGCGTCCATGAACCCCCCCA
>Ga0306920_100001278_pt1 | contig 31091 bp, 37 predicted proteins | sample flu12Cox44000170_FD_204666 | JGI IMG/M metagenome (GOLD analysis project Ga0306920, IMG submission 204666) | Lab enrichment of tropical soil microbial communities from Luquillo Experimental Forest, Puerto Rico - flux4day.12C.oxic.44.000.170 (v2)... | ecosystem: Environmental > Terrestrial >...
TCCAATAGGGTCCCCCGAATTTTCCCCATAGTGCGGGGAAGGGCTTTTGAGAGATGCTCGTAAGTAACAGAAAAGATTGGTCGGGGCGCCGAGATTTGAACTCGGGACCTCCTGCGCCCAAGGCAGGCGCGCTACCAGGCTGCGCTACGCCCCGACATGAAGTGCTTTGTTCATTCTAAAGGACTTTCCAACTTTACTCCAATTCCACTTCGTTGAATTTAGCCCCGACTGTGCACGAACTGTGCACGAATGAGGCTACTGCAGCATGACTGTGCATAATCCCGGCGTGCCGTGCACCGGCATCTCGTTGGCCTGACGGTTGATCTTCTCCAGAGCCTCACGCTTCATCTGCAACTTCATGTGGGAATACTTCTTGAAGACTTGCGCGTCACCCTGGCGAAGCATCTGAGTCACCCACTCGTCGGCCACTCCTCCGGCACTCAATCGTGTCGCGTACGTTGAACGGAGGTCGTAGATTCGGAAGTAGGGTACTTTGGCGCGGGCCAATGTCCTTTGCCAAGCTCTCCGAACATTCTTGTGATGTTTGGCCGGATCTTGTCCGCTCGGAAAGAGAAATGGTCCACCGCCAGAAATAGCTATTTGACGTTGAAGGGCCTGAATAGCCAAAGGAGTTAAAGGAACCTCGGCGATTCCGTTGGGGGTTTTTGAGTCGGGTATCCAAGCCACGGCGTTTTCCAAATCTACGTTTTCTTTTCTCATGGGCATGAGCTCTTTGTAGATTCGGAGGCCGGTCTCAGTAATGATCCGAACGATGTTGGCAAGATAGTTCGGAGCGTGAGACTCGATACGCAACTGCTCGGACCAAGTGACGTAATGAGGGCGAAACAGCCCTTTGACGATGACCGGAAACTCCACACCAGCGCATGGATTGCAAACGAGAAATTTCTTCCGTACAGCGACGTTCAGCATCCGTCGCAGCACCCGAAACTCCTGATGCACTGTAGAAGGTTTCAGTAGGGTTGTTTCTTTGTATCCCAGCGAGGACTTGATTCGGACTCTCTGGCGAAGTCGATCTCTCAGATAAAGCTCGATCGAATCCGCCGTCATATCCACAAGCAAGCGCATACCGAACGCTGACTTGAGATGTTTCACGCAGCGAGTGTTTGTGGCATGAGTCTTCTCTGCGCGTACGGGCGGATTGGAATAGTTTTCCAAGAAAAAATCCGCCCATTGCCCGTAACTCAAGGTCTCTCCCTTCTTCACAACGTCGAGAACGTTGTTGTCCCTGGCCTGAAGGCGCTCACGCAGTTTCGCTTGAGCTTCCCGCCAGTCCGCCGTATGAGTGGATTCGCGCCGGGGTACGCCACTGCGGTCCCAGTAGCGAATCCACCAAATTGCGGTTCCTTTTCGCGGATAGACAACACCGTCGTGCTCTCGTGCTCTAGGCATTCTCCATCTCCTGTTTGAAGGACGCGCGGAATGTTTCGAGATCCGATTTGAGAAACCGGATATTGCGACCCATTACGCGGAGATGGGGAATCTGCTTTCGCTCGACCCAAAGATACACAGATTGGGGGCTCACGCCAAGATACTTGGCCGCTTCTCTCACTGTCAGTGGATATTCTTCCGAGAAGCGAGAGGCATTTCCTTGCGGTTCACCGAACGAAACTGTGCTGGAGTTACGAAGCGACCGCCTTGTTGCAAGGCGCGGAGCATGCGGTGGTGATGACTCCTCCGCGTGTACCGCCTCGCGTTGGCATGGCCTAGGCCAAAAAGCTTCGCTACCAGCTTTGCATTTCGCTTACCGCTTTTGGCCTGGGCGAATTGGAGGAATTGCCGGAGGGTGAAGTAGCCGGAATGGGCCGCCACAAGGTAGAGGAAGTGGGCCTCCGCTTCGGTGTAACCGAAGGCACGAAGGGCAGCGAGTTGGTCCGGTGGGAAATGCATCGGCTAGAGTCTCAGGATGGTCGTGGTCAACTCCAAGTCATCGCGGATGCGGCGTAGCCGATCGGTTTCCCCACGCCGGGCATAGATCTGGAAACCGGCGCGGGCTTTCTCGGAGAGGCCTCTCGGACGGTAGTGGTCGGTGGCCAACTCCAGGTCGAGACGCTGAATCTGGTTGTCGTTCTCCTTGGTGTACTCGATGCGCAGATCGGGAATGGGAATCTTGCCAGATACGGTCTTTAGGTGAAATCGTTCGGCAACCTGTTCGCGCAGCGCCTCGGGATCGCGGTTTTTATCGCGAGACGCACGGGCCAGGCGGGAGTAGAGTTCTTGCTTCAATTCATAGTCAAGCCGAACGCGGATGACTCTGCCGCCGCGACGCTCGATATCATCGGCAGCCTTGTAATAGAGCCGGTACAAGTCCGTGTCGTGAAAAGCTTCCTTGGGTTTCTTGAGTCCGTGATAGATCGCCTGGCTGGAGGAAACCACCTTGCCGCGAGACAAAAGTCTGTGTCCTTCCTTGGTGAGCGTGACGACCTGAGTCAGGTTGTGGTCGGGATCGGCAATGCCGGTCTGCTTGACTAGGCCCTGAATGGAGGAGGTTCTCGACATCGTTCTCGACACGGGCTCGGTCTCCGTTGTAGGCAAACTCCGCCAAGTCGTTCACGGCGACAACACGAAACTTACCGACCTCCGAAAGCAGGTGAATCTCGGAATCGCGCAAGGAATATTGCCTTTCTCGTCGAAATACCTGGTTCGGAATCGGTCTGCCAGGATCGCTTGGACCCGTTCTTCACGGGGCGGCTGGGGCCGTTCTTTGTCCGTACGGTCCCATGATTCGCGATCCAGTTTGTCGCTACGTTCCTCTTCGCGGCGAAGGTGCTGGCGCAAGAGCCACTTGTTCGCATTGGACGACGAGCCACCACCGATTTCCCGCTCTGAGTCAAAGCCGGAGCCACGAGAGTCGTCGAGTTCAAACCAGTCGAAACCTCGGGACATGAAGAGGACTCCTTACGGGTGAATCACTCCTGTCAACCGGGGAAGAACTGAAAAAAACACAACCGAGCCGGACCGCGGCGCCCGACGGGACTGGGCCACGGATTTGAATTACATCGCACAGTCCTACCTGCCTTTGAACAAAACATCATGCCTAACCGGTCTCGGAAGCTCCTTCTCAGGGAGCAAGAAGATTTCCTCCACGTGCATCCCGAACAGATGCGCGATCTTGATTGCCAGAGGAAGGCTCGGATCATATTTTCCCGTCTCAATGGCATTGATGGTTTGGCGTGTGACGCCGACATGGGTCGCCAGTTCTTCCTGAGACCAGTCCTTTCCCGTTCGGAGAATGCGCAACCGTGTGTTCACCGATACCGCCAGGAATAGAGAATCAAGCCAACACTCCAGGCAATGAGCATCACGGCAAGAATCGCACCACAGGGGACGAGGGGAGAGTCAAAGCCTCGCACTAACCCAACCAGCAGTGAGAGCACAAGAGTGGCCAGGAAGGCAAATCGCAAGGCTTGCTCATTAGTTTGCCTTTGTCGTTCGTCGGTAAGCCTGAACAGTTTGTAGAAACTCCAGAGCGCGAACGCCCCAATGAGCAATGCGAGCACGCGGGCTACTTCCTGCCAGAATGAGTGCATGTGTCCTACGAGCACGATAACGACCGAAAACGCGGCTGCGGACAGGTAAAAGCTAAGGAACGGATGGCGTTGCTTGATGTCGAACTCGCTCCCCTTGATCGCCCCCGATGGCTCGTGCACGAAACACCTCCAGGCCACACAAGTCCGTGAAGGATAGCGCATGCCAAGTGGATAGTCAGGTCGGCTATTGCGACATTCAATGACGATCATGGAGCTGACATTCCCCGGTGTTAGCAACCCCTTTTGCAGCGTGAGTGACGAGCCACACGGAAGTTAGCGACCGGTCCGATCTCAGTGTCCGATCTCAGTTTCCGGTTTGCCGACCATACGTGAGTCATCTTGTGGTGATTCGAATCGAGGGCGCGCCACTTATCACGACCTACTTACCGAGAGTCACCCAGATTGTTACGTCCTCTTATTGGAAGGAGCAACACGAGTGTGGCCGACATCAGCACGGAGACACCCGCAAAGGCCAGGCCGCCGTACAAACTGCCTGTTCTCTGCCGAATCAAACCGACCGCGTATGGCCCGACAAACCCGCCCAGGATGCCGACCGAGGTAATCAATGCGATGCCTGAGGCGGCTGAGAACCCGGTCAGGAACTCGCTTGGCAACGACCACAAAGGACCCAGCAAGCTGTAAAGGCCAAGCACTACGAATGACAAAAGCCCTACGGAAAGGAAAACAGAATGACTTGCACTCAACGACACAAAAGCAATTCCTGCCACGGTCGCGGGAATCGCCACATGGTATTTCCGCTCCAGCCTGCGATATTCAAGAGGAAACTTATACACGCTAGATGCCACACCCGCCTGTTCGCCAGCGCCTGCATCGCGGATATCTGGTGTTTTCTTCGTTTCAGTTCTTCCTCCTGGGCTATTGCCGTAGTGATTCCGTCCTTTTCATCCGTCCTTAGGAATTTAGCCTCCGCTGGACGACTGGGTAGCAAGAAGTAGGTGAGTAAACCGCCAGCCACGGCCGGGGTTCCCTCCAGAATCAGAAGCCAGCGCCAACTGCCCACGCCTAGCCAGTGCACTTGATCCAGAATGAGACCAGAAACTGGAGCGCCCAGCATGCTGGCGACAGGAATGGCCGTCATAAATAGCGCAATCGCCCGCGCCTGTTCGCGTTGGGGAAACCAGTAGGTTAGGTACAACACGATTCCAGGAAAATAACCTGCTTCGGCCAGGCCCAGCAGAAAACGCGCTGCGTACAATTGAGAAACGTTTTGGACAAAGCCCGTCAGTATCGCCACAATTCCCCAGCTAATCAGTATTCGGGCGATCCAGATGCGTGCGCCGATTTTGTGCAACAGCAAGTTACTCGGGATCTCGAAGAGGAAATACCCTATAAAGAAAATACCGGTGAGCAATCCAAACTGCTGGCCCGTGATAGCCAGCTCTTTGTTCATCGTCAAGGCGGCAAACCCAATGTTGATGCGATCGAGAAACGCAACGATGTAAAGAAGAAAAATCCAGGGGATGATCCGGATCCGAACTTTCAGAATCGTTCTGGGTTCAATGGTCACCGCACCGATGTCTGTTTCCTCGCCCAAGGTCATCTCAGTGCGAGACCTAGCTGGAAGCATTGCGAAGACCAGAGGTTGGCCAAAGATGCATGAAGGCTTCGGAAACTCTATACCGCGAAACTACGCAAGCGGCGATAGTGGTCGCCCCGTCGCTGTCTGCTGACACGATGTCCATAAACGCCCTGCCTGATGAGTAGCAGGATAACAGCCGAGAACAGAAAGGCTCCAGCAATCTTTCATTCGAGAACCTCCAAACTTGGACGTATAAGGAGCAAGCCTAAAGTTAGGGAAATGCATTCTCAGTTTCTTGTTGCCAACAATTCACTCAGAATCGCTTTCCGGTCCTACTAACTGTTGGTGTTGCGGCATCGACGATGTACGAAGAGGTTGTGCCGCGCCTGCGCCAGTAGTAGAAGAACAGGACGCCCAACAGGATAATCGCCAATCCAACAGACGACCGCACAGGCCTGATCAGCCATAGATTTGCAGAGATCGCGAATGCCGCAACACCGAAGACCATTGGCGTCCACGGATATCCCCAGACACGGAACGGGCGAGGCAACTCGGGTTCAGTGGAGCGCAGCCGGATGAGAGCAAATGCTGTCAAACCCAGAAAAGTCCACGTTGCGAACATCGTGTAGGAATACAACTCCTGGTGTGTCCCCGTCAGCGCCAACAGAATTGCCACACAGCTCTGAAATACCAGAGCACCGCTGGGTGTATGAAAGCTGGGTTGAATTCGCTTGGCGAAGCCAAAGAACTCTCCATTGCGCGCCATTGCGTACGGAATCCTGGGCCCTGTAAGAAACCCAACATGCAGCGAGCCAAAGGCTGAAACAATCATAGCGACTGTGAAGTATTTCGCCCCGATGTCGCCAAGCAGCCGGGCCACCACGTCAGAAGCGACATGCTGCGACTGCACCACTTGGGAGAAGCTGAGCAAATGAAAGTAAACCCAATTGATAAGGACATAGAGAGCGATCACTAACGACGTTCCCAGAATGGCAGCTCTCGGAAGATTTTGCCCGGGATTTAGTACCTCCCCGCCGACCGCCCCGAGGTTTTGAAATCCGTTGTAAGCCGCCATGACGGGCACAAGGGCTGCCAGAAAAGCCGCTATTGCGCCGTGTGCAGGTGAAGGCATGAGAGCGGTCCGAGATGGAACGGAGTTGCTCGCCGTTATTCCGAGAACCAGAATCGTAGCGATGGCCCCTATTTTCAATGCAGTTAAAAGCACCTGAAAGCGGCCTACTGTTCGGACACCCAAGTAGTTAAGGGCCGTAACTAACACGACCGCTGCCGCCGCCAGCGGCTGTGCAGCGCTGAATGTAAACTGGTACGGCTGCGACTGGAATGGAATGTGAAGGTTCCAGACGAAAATGGGCGCGGTCACAGAGGGAACAAGAAAGCCCACCAAGCGCAAGAGCCCGGCAGCGATGATTGCAGCCGATCCTGGCCGCATAATCATGGAACTAGTCCAGCCAAACAGGAATCCCCACAATGGTCCAATTCCGCGACCCAAGTAAAGGTAGTCGCCACCCGCTTCTGGCATGGCAGCGCCCAATTCGGCATAGCAAAAGGCTCCAAGAAGCACAATCACTCCGCCGATAATCCAGACCACCAGAACCTTCCACATCGAACTCACTTCACGAGACATGTCGCTGGCAACGAGAAAAACCGACTGTCCGATCATGGCGCCAATGACGATCGCGGTTGCGGCCCACACACCAAGGCCTCGGATGAGGCCCATTCGCTTTCCACTTTCGGATGTCTCTACGCTCATCGTTGTTACCGCTGATTCGGTTCGTCGATCTATGTTGCCGGATTGATGGTCACTCCGTTTGCGGGGCCGGAGATCAAAGGGAAGCCCTTGCCGACGTGAGAAGCCTCCCGCAGGCTTCTCGAATTGCACCGACTCTCACCGCCTTGTACTTGGCGCTGGCGCGGCGGCGAGTGGACTGGTTTGATCGTCTGCAGACATTCCGCCAATGATCTGCCAACCTTTCTCCGTCTTCATCCACGTGAATAACGACATCTTTCCTCCGATCGTCCTCCATGATTCGAAACCAAGAGGCCGTCCACAGCATGCTCCACGGCGATTTGCGCGTCTTCGCGCGTGACGATGCTCTTGATAAGCAGCTTGACGGTGACGGTGTCGCGCAGGCGTTTCACTAAATCCCAATCCATAGGTTTTGCACGTCGACCCGTGACATTCGAAAGATCGAGACCATCGAACATTGGTTTTCGGGCCATGGACTCCGCGAAGCCAACAGGATCACCCGTCGACCTCCAACTCCCTTCCTCTCGTCTCGGGCAGAAACGAAACTGCCAAGATCATGAGCAAGTACGCCCCGAAGGAAAATAACGCGATCGCACGCCCCAACGGGATACGCACGCTCAGAAAACCCACCAAAGGCGGAAAGAGTGCACCTATACTCCGACCTGCGTTGTAAGAAAAACCTTGGCCTGATCCTCGAAGACGTGTCGGGTACAGTTCTGTAAGAAACGCTCCCATGGGGCCGAACGAACCGGAAGGGAAAAATCCAAGTGGAAATCCGAAGGACAGCATCATATTGTTGGGAATTGGTATGAACGTGTAAGCCGCCACCGTAACCAGCGAACCCAGCGCAAACAACGTCAGCGTCTGCTTACGTCCAAGTCGGTCTGTAAGGTAAGCGCTAACGATGTAACCCGCGAAAGAACCGGCTATTACGACAATGAGATAAAGACCGGTGCCCAAGACAGAAAGTCCGCGCGTTGTTTTCAAATACGTGGGCAACCAAGTTGTGATCGCGTAGTACCCACCCTGTGCGCCGACTGTCATAACGGAAGTCAATAACGTGGTGCCCAAAAGAGGAGACCGGAAGATCTCAAGGAATCCGCTGACGTGATCGTGGCCAAGCACCCGTTCGCGGGTCTTCCTGTAGACCTCGGGCTCGGGAACATGACGGCGGATATAGAAGACCAAGAAGGCTGGCAGGATTCCGATCCAGAACATGGCACGCCAGGCGATCCCAGTCGGTAGCAGCGAAAAAAATATTCCGTAGAATATTGCCGCTATGCCCCAGCCAATCGCCCAGCCGCCTTGTACACAACCAACAGCCTTCCCGCGGTGTTCGGCATTGATTGCCTCACCCATCAATACCGACCCCACCGCCCACTCACCGCCGAAACCTAGTCCCTGAAGAGCACGCATAAGCATTAGTTGCCAGAATGAATGTGTAAATCCACTCAGAAACGTAAAAAACGCGAACCAGGCAATTGTTAACTGGAGTACACGCGCCCGTCCGAAGCGATCGGCGAGTAAACCAGCCACCCATCCACCGACTGAAGAAACGAGCAGGCTCACAGCCGCCAGTATGCCAGCCTGCCCTTTGCTAATCTGCCAGGCAACGATCAAGCTTGGGATAACGAATGTATAGGCCATGACATCCATCCCATCCAGAGCCCAGCCGCCGAAAGTTGCTAGCAGGGTACTTCTTTGTTGCTTAGTAAGCTGAAATAGCCACGAGCGGTCAGCACCCACAGAGGTATTCGCGATTTGAGGAGAGAGCGCCACTGTTGGGTCTTCCTTTCTTTCGAGAAATTCTGAGCAGGCGATCGCTTCGATTATGGTGCGCTTCCTTAGTGTGTGCCAAATATCGCTGTAGCGGTGTTTCCAGGTGCATCACCACGCCCATTTGTCGAGCAATAGCCAGCAATTGTCATGCCATTTCATCCCCAGGAGGAAGTGTATGAGGTCACTGAGGGCGAGCTTGAGGTGACCATTGACGGCGTGGCCCAGATCGCCGGACCGGGCCTGGTCGCGATCGTATCGGCCGGCCGATTGTTCGGAGTAGCTGTCCAGTTGGGGCCCGAACTGACGCTGGGAGATTCGCGCCCGCTTTTTCAGCCGAAATCAGACACTCTCGGCTATGACGTGAGCGCCGACGGACGGCGGTTTTTGATCGCCACCTCGGCTGGCACGCCGGTTCAGAGCACGGTGATCTTGAACTGGTCGGCGGAGCTGAAAGGGAAATAACTGCGGCACTGCTGGCGGCCGGAAAAAACTAGGCTTGAAGTGAGGCACGAAGGCAACCGAGGGTCTTCCCAGAAGTGAAGTGTCGGCACACCTCGGAACAGTTAAGGCTCCGCCCGGATGACGGGCAAGCCTTCCATAATCCGGTAAGGTAAGGTTTACCGACAATACGTCCGGAATGTGAACTCGGCTTGAGGTGCATGTACTCCAGCCCCTCTGCCCGCTTCTCGGCGCTCCACACATTTCAAGCCTTTGGGAATTCTGAAAGCCCCCACACAACAACGGCTTGCGCGGCGCCCTCGCGGTCGAGTGACCTCAACGGTCAGGGCCGCCCGCCCTTGCAAGGGGGAGAAGGATTAAACGTCGTATAATCTCGTGCGCGCAACTGGGGAGCAGAACAAATGAACGTACAAGAACAAATCAAGAAGTATATTACCAGCCAACCGGAGCCAAAACGCAGTGACATGCGAGAGTTGCATCGGCGCACACTTCAAGTGTCACCAGAATGCAAATTATGGTTCTTCGATGGTAAAGACAGCAAAAATCATACTGTTTCCAACCCTACGATAGGGTATGGATTTCACACAATAAAATATGCCAATGGAAAAAGTAGAGAGTTTTTTCAAATTGGTGTGAGCGGAAACAAAACCGGAATCTCTGTCTATATTCTTGGTCTCAAAGATAAGAAGTACTTAGCCAAAACGTATGGAAAAAAACTAGGCAAGGCGAGCGTGACCGGATATTGCATTCGGTTTAAAGCTCTAACGGATATAAACATCGATACGCTTGAAGCGGCAATACGATATGGCTTGCAGCTCAGAATGAAAAAGGCAAGCTGATGAAATAATTCTACTGTTAAAGGCAAGCAGTTATCGATGTAAAGGCGCTCCAGTATACGACCCCTACAGCCCTGACCCGCGCTACAAAGCCATTCTCTATAAAACGGGTCTCCCGCAATCGTCGTGCGGCTCTCTGTCAGCGCTCCTTGTCTTTCTCTGTTTGCCGTTGCCCACTGCGGAAGTATCGCGGGCAAACGGGAAGTAATCCCAAGGTAAGGTTAGCCGACCATCCACGCAAACCCGTTTGTTGATTCAGTATCTGTCAGAACTGATCGCGATCAGCGAGGAGCTGGGCGAAGTGCTGACACAATGAACCACCGCGAGACGGATGGCGGTGGTGTTCGCGATTAATGCGCAGCTGGTGCACGCATCAGAAACGAAATGTCGTCCACCTTATAGAGCACTTTTCCGGGCGAGTCGGGCGATGGCGGGACTTTCCCTGCACGCACGACATCAAATGCGGTGACTAGTCGTGGAAGTACAGAGGGTGATGCGACGGGAATATTGTGAGCGCCCATAATCACCTTAACCTGAGGCGCGAGCGCGGCCAAACGACGAATGGAAGCCGCGTAGGCATCGAGATCGGTTTCAGGCCTAAAGAGCCAAATGGGCCCGGGGTAGTAGGTGTCGCCGGTAAGAAGCAGGCCCTTGGTGCGATCGAGCAAAGAGATGGCATCAGGCGTGTGGCCGGGGGTTGCGATGACTTCCAGAAGGCGGCCGCCGAGATCGAAGCGGTCGCCGTCATGAGTGTAAGCCGTGATCTTCCACGGCCGGGTGGCGTAGGCTTTCGAGTCAAATCCCTTCGGCAGCACGCCACAAATCTGGTCGGACGTGATTTCTGCCTGCGCGTCCAGCCGAGAACCCCGCGCATTCTGCCGCGTAAAGTCTGCATCCATTCCGTAGATCGTCGAGAATTCCCAATTGTCGCCGACATGATCGTTGTGAGTGTGCGAGTTCAACAGGATGATCGGCAGGCTGGTCAGCTGGGCGATAACTTTCTTAAGGTCGCTGATTCCCATGCCAGTGTCGAACAGCAAAGCCCGCTTCTCGCCGACGATCAGGTAGCTGATGGTCTCCTCCGCCTGGTGAGGCTCGTAGATGGCGAAAACGCCCTGGGCAGGCTTATAGACCTCGAACCATGGGTCGCTGATCGAGACGCGTTCGACAGTTTTGTATTCCGGCCGCGGCAACTTGCGGCACCAGTTCGGAATTGGAGTCTGAGCGAACAGAGCTGTCGACTGCAATATACAGAGTGTAAGAATCACCGCGTATCTATGCAGGGGCGATCTCCGGTCTGACATCAGATTGAGGCAGCCGCGAGAAGGGGGGCTAATCGCAACAGACAGAGCCTGACAGGGACGTGACAACTCAAATAGGCCTGCTGCAGCTGCATTGCACATTCCCATCAAATAGTGAGTATAGCCCTAACTTATGCGCCAGGTTGTTCTAGCGGCCGTATGACGGGCTACTCTTCCACAATCAGATTGAGAAAAAGTTGCTGACTACTAGCCCTGAACCGCAAGCATTATTGAATCAGGGCGAAATCAAGCGTGGTAGTATGCGTCGCAAGTATGACAGGCAGCAGTTCAGCGTCTCAATACGCCCTTGGTAGCACCGACGCGGAGCACGAGCGCCTGATTCGGCAGTCTCAGTGGGTGAATCCTCACACCGAGCGGTGCTTCCGCGAAGCGGGCATCAGCCCCGGTTACCGCGTGCTCGATATCGGATCTGGAGTCGGAGACGTAGCCTTACTGCTAGCCCGGCTTGTTGGTCGTGCGGGTGAAGTAGTCGGTGTGGAACGCGACACAAGCTCAATTCGTCGGGCGAGGAACCGAATTGCGCAGGCTGGCCTTCACAACGTAACCTTCGCGCAGTGCGACATATCCCAGATTCCAACCGACGAACCGTTTGATGCTGTTGTCGGCCGGTATATTCTCATATTTCTTCCCGATCCCGTTTCCGTTTTGCACTCTTTATCGCTGTTGGTTCGCGCTGGAGGCGTGGTCGCTTTCCAAGAGCAGGATTGGGGCTCGTTCGTGCGGCATGCCCGCCCCTTTCCACTTTGGTCCGCCGCAGTTTCTTTGATAGATGAGACATTTCGTCAATCTGGAGCAAATCTCTACCTGGCATCTAGGTTTCGGGAGCTTTTTCACGACGCGGGGTTGCCGATGGCGTCCGTGCGAACGGACCTATTGGTTGGAGCCGAAGAATGGATTCCATACCTGCTCCAGAGTATTCATCCGCAGATGAGACGGTGCAATCTGCGCATTGAAGAATTGGGTGATTTCGACACGCTCTCCCAGCGACTTCATGCCGAAGTCGCAACATCGAATAGTAAGATCCCTTTGCCCTCCCTAGTTAGCGCTTGGTCCCGAAAGTCGCTAAAGTGAGCGCTACGTTAACGATCTATGGGTGCCTGTTTCTCGGAACAAACACCAACAGGGCAAACGATAGCAGCATGCAAACACTGACAAAGGCCAAGCCGCCGTACACACTGCCGGTTCTTTGATTGATGAGCCCGACCGTCGAAGGGCCTACAAAGCCGCCGAGGTTCCCAACGGATGTAATCAAAGCGAGGCCAACCGCCACTGCGGAGCCGGAAAGAAACTCGCTGGGCATGGCCCAAAAGGGAGCCAGAAAACCACAAATGCCGATCTCAACAAAGGCCAGAAGGCCCACAGAAAACAAGGGCGAGCGCGTTGTGCCTAAAAGCGCGAGAGCCAAGGCTGCGGCGAGTACAGGCAACGCGGCGTGGAATTTCCGCTCCAGTCTTTGATCGGAGCTTCGGGAAATGAGAATCATCGCCACCGCGGCTGCCAGGCTCGGGATCATAACCAGTAGTCCGACGGTCGTATTGGAATACCCACTCGACAACGACTTGATGATCTGAGGAGTCCAAAAACTCATCGTATATCTGCCAATACACAGCCCTGAATAGGGCAAAATCAGATACCAAACGCGCGCGTCCGTGAATGTCTGAAATACGGAATAACGTCCCTGGTTCGATTTTTCCTGTTCTTCGCTTTTCAATTTTGATTGAATCCATTCCTTTTCGTCCCCGGTCAGAAAACGAGCATCGCCGGGCCGACTGGGCAAAATAAAATAAGTGAGGAATCCAAAGAGTATTGGTGGAATCCCTTCGAAAATCAGCAGCCACCGCCAGCTACCAAGCCCCAACCAATGGACGTGGTCCAGTATGTAACCCGACACGGGCGATCCCACTATGCTCGACACCGGCAGGCCCAGCAGAAACAGCGCAAGTGCGCGCGCCTGTTCCCGCTTGGGAAACCAATACGTGAGGTATAGATAGACTCCCGGAACGTAGCCGGCCTCGGCCAGGCCGAGCAGAAATCGTGCCCAGTACAACTGGTGAACGTTTTGAACGAAGCCGGTCAGCGTAGCCGCTATCCCCCAGCTGATGAGAATGCGGGCGATCCAGATTCGCGCTCCAATCTTATGCAGCAGCAGGTTGCTAGGAATTTCAAAGAGGAAGTATCCGATAAAAAAAATTCCGGTCAGCAGACCGAACTGGTCACTGGTGATGGCCACATCCTTGTTCATGGTGAGCGCCGCGAACCCGACGTTGACTCGGTCCAAATAACAGATGACGTACAGCACGAAAAGGACAGGAAGTATCTGGAGCTGCACTTTCCGAATGGTCCGGGCTCCCACCGCTGAGGTGGCCTTTTGAGGGTCGGACACGGTGCAAACCTTGATAAAGCGACCAAAGCCCAAGTCAGCGCACTTCCTACGATGCGCCAAATGGGCAGTTGTGCGGAGTGTAAGGTCCGAGAGTGTGCAGGTCAAACGTGGGACGCAGTGTGATGCGAGGATCCGAGTATCCAAGTGTTTCCGACGCCTCAGTGGCTTTATCACGGGCAAAGATTAAGGAATCAACTTCTTGTTTGCCGACCACTCGGGAGTTGTCGCCCGGTGATGACCGAGTGGTCCCTGAGGCTGAAAGAGGTGACAGCGAGCACATTACTCAGCATTTGAGGTCTGGCACTCGCGCCAAAGACGTTCGACGAGTTCTCCTGCCGCCGGTAAGTCCTTGACGAACTCAACGCCCGTGCCAGCATACAAAGCACAATCCGTCACGGCTCCCTCAAGTCCTCGCGACGGCATTCGGCCCCTGTAGCGAAGAAGCTTGGTTCCATCTGAACTAGTCGCGACGACATCGCCCTCGCCGGGCCTCTTTCCCGGGGACGGGCATCCCGCGGTATCCCACATTACAAAAGTGCGATTTCGCAACACGCGGTGCATGGCGGGCCAGCCATCTTGAAAACAAATGGTCAACGCCGTGTCCTTAGCGTAAGCGGCGAGGATTGCGCGCTTGTAATCCGGGTGAGCGTTACTCTCAGCCGTTGCAACAAAACGGGTGCCGAGGGCGGCCGCTGAGGCACCGGCTAACAATGCTTTCCGGATTCCTTCTCCATTTCCCATCCCACCGGCAGCAACCACGGGCTTCTGCCTCGCTTCCTCCAGCACAATGGCAGTGCCTCGTACAATCCCCTGGTTGCCTGAATATGACCACCCGCTTCCGTGCCCTGACAGACGAGATAATCAGCACCAAGATCCAGCGCAACGCGAGCGCTCTCAGCGCTAGTAATCTGCATTCCAAGCCTGGCCTTGGCAGCACGAATAGCCGATACCATCTCCCTTGTCGGCACACCCCATGAGAACTGTACTATCGGCGCTCCCGAGTCCAGCGCAGCTTGAAGTGACGTCAAGTCATTTTGAAGTTGGAGAATGAAATTCACGACAAAATATCCCTTTGTCCCCGACCGCACCTTCGTAACGGCATTTCGGGCTACCTCTGGACTGCGAAGATCTGCCAGCGCTCCCATTGCGCCGGCATTCGATACAGCGACGGCGAGTTCAGGACAGGTTGCAGGGCCGTGAGGTGCTTCAAAGATCGGGAACTTAAGGCCGAACAGCTCCATCAAAGCCTTTGCACGTTGCGTTGGCAACGGAACGGAGCGCTCCGATTGCGAGGCGTCCGATCCCGTCGTGCCAGTAGCTCCAAACATCGCACCCGCAGCGGCCGTTGTTTTAATGAACTCCCGCCTTGTACGCGACATAACTCCTCCTCTCGCGCAAAGGAGATTGTGGAACCCTATCACAGCTGGAAGAGCAGAGGCGGTTGCACAATTCCGGCGCTGGAGTTCTATGAGCCGAGAGTTGCAAAGTGGAGCAGCGTAGCGCCAATAAAACCACTGGACCGTGTAATTGGCGTGAAAGAGAAAGTGGTCTTTCGTCCTCAATCACCTGTGCATCCGGGGATCGTGGCCAGATGACGAGCAATCCTTCCATAATCCTCTAAAGGAAGGTTTGTCGACTGGACGTCCCTTGGGCGGGTCCTAAGCACTTATCGACGTTGATCGCGAAACCAGCAACAATAAGATTCATTTTCGTGCCCCCTATTGTGTTGTTAGAAGCGCCGTAACAGGTTGACACACTCTTCGATGCTGAAGTCTAATCAGCAAGATTTTTCACATCGGGGGTACGGCCACGCCCCGATAATCGGAAAACAAAGCAAAGATTTCGGATTCGGCGGTGATCATGCTCCGTAGAGCTTTGCTCCCCTTCACAGCTTCCGCTCTTCTCACGCTCGCTGCCTGCAAGTCATTGAATTCTTCGAAGTCCATTGCTGATTCGACCGAGTGGAGCATGTACGGCAGGACCAACGATGAGCAGCGTTTCAGTCCGTTGAAGCAGATTAACGACCAAAACGTGCAGAGGCTTGGCTTGGTCTGGAGCCATGAGTTCGGCACCAATCGCGGGCTCGAAGCCACCCCGCTTGTCGTGAACGGCTTGATTTACACGACCGGTGAGTGGAGCGTGGTCTATGCGCTGAATGCCAGAACCGGCGAGATTCTTTGGACCTATGATCCTAAAGTCCCTCGCAGCCGCGCACGCACAATCTGCTGCGACGTTGTGAATCGCGGCGTGGCTCTTTATCACGGCACCGTTTATGTCGGCACGCTCGATGGCCGCCTCATCGCTCTCGACGCAAAGTCAGGATCTCCCGTATGGGACGTCATCACAATCAATCAGTCCCAACCTTACTCAATTACGGGAGCGCCGCGCATCGCCAGAGGAATGGTCCTCATTGGCAATGCCGGCTCTGAGTACGGCGTCCGGGGATATCTTTCCGCCTACGACGCGGAGACAGGCAAGTTGGTCTGGCGCACCTTTACGGTCCCCGGCAATCCGTCTCGCGGATTTGAATCCAAGGCACTTGAGACCGCGGCCAAAACGTGGCATGGCAAATGGTGGACGGCAGGCGGAGGGGGCACAGCGTGGGACACGATTGTTTATGACCCACAACTCGACCTCGTTTACACCGGCACTGGAAACGGAACCGCGTGGTACCGCGCCCTTCGCAGCGAAGGTGAGGGCGACAACCTGTACCTCGCATCCATTCTGGCGCTACACGCTAGCGATGGTGAAGTCGCGTGGTACTTTCAGGTGACACCAGGAGACAACTGGGACTACGACGCCACCCAACCCCTCATGCTCGCTGATTTGAAGATCGAAGGCCGCACCCGCAAGGTCATCATGCAGGCCTCGAAAAATGGGTTCTTCTATGTGCTGGATCGCGAGACAGGTCAATTCATTTCCGCAAAGCCGTTTGTCGGCCAGATTACTTGGGCAACGAGCATTGACCCAAAGAATGGGCGCCCAATCGAATCAAAAACCGCCTACGACGGTCTGAACCCCGTGCTCATTTCGCCCAGCGCCGCTGGAGCGCACAACTGGTATCCCATGGCTTTTAACTCGACCCTAGGGCTTGTTTACGTTCCCGCGACGGAGGGGACAGTATCGCTGTTCGCGCCCGATCCCGGCTGGAAATCTGACCCGACGAATTGGAATGGGGGTACTGACCGGCGCTATGAGGGCCCCCTCTTCACCAAATTGGAGCCGCCCCGCCGCCAGTCGGCAAACTCATCGCGTGGAACCCCATCGAAAAGCGTGAGGTTTGGCACGTGACCCATCCAGGTGTGGAGTCAGCTGGAGTGCTTGCTTCTGCTGGGAATCTCGTGTTTCAAGGCCGTTCCGACGGAATCTTCTTGGCGTATCGCGCGACCGACGGGAAGAAACTCTGGGAATATGACACCGGAACGGGAATACTGGCCCCGCCTGTGTCCTATATGCTGGATGGTGTGCAGTACATCACGGTGATGGCGGGATGGGGAGGTGACCCTGGTATCAAGAATTTTCCAAAATGGGGAATCACAAAGCCAGGGTTCGGCCGGATTCTCACATTTGCCCTTGGTGGGAGTTCAAAACTGGAAATTCCTCCCTTTGGCCACAGCGGCCCACCCAAGCCAGCGATTCGCATAAATGCATCGCGTGAGACCGTGCACGAAGGCAACATCCTCTACCGAACGCATTGTTACCACTGTCATGGGTTCAACGCAGTTGCTGGGTCTCTTCCCGACCTCCGTTATGCGACCGCCGAGGTCCACAAGCAGTTCTCATCCATTGTGCTCGGCGGCGCTCGCGAGTCGCGTGGTATGCCGTCATTCAAGGACCTGCTCAACGAGACTCAAGTGCATGCGATCGAGGCTTATGTTTTATCTCGCGCCGAGGAATCCGCTCATCCAGCGGTGAACTAAGCTCCTGAACCCCAGGCACCCTCCAATACCGTGGTCCCGAGCGAGTCACGGGCAAGCCTTCCGTAATAAAGCGACATTGCAAGCGAGATCCGAGCTGACAATCAGCGAGAGGTTCTCGGATGTCGCGGTCCCGCCGTGAAACCTGGCCGCAGCCCATTCCAAACGCTTTTCGACCTGCTCTTTCCACCCATGTTCATAACCGCCAAAGCCTCCGAGGATGGTCACATCTTGGCAATGTGAATAGAGCTGTTGGAGGGGCCCAGCATCGCCTTTCATAAAGGCGGTTGAGGCCGCGTTGTTATACCCATCAATTGCATTCCTCAGTTCTTTGGGCACTTTGGAAGGTGCGCAGTGCGCCTGATCCGTAGCCCGCTCCTGAATCCCTGTCTCCCCTCCTGCTGCGCGAACGACCTCTGAGCCTGCTATCAGCGCGCAGAAAGTCAATACTTGCCGTCTGTTCATCGTCATTCGTGACCCTCCTCGAAGATTTCCACTTCGCACGGACGGAGAATAGTCCCGGCTTATGCAAGCCACTACTCCCCGCGAACGGCTAACGGCGACACTCCCGGCAGCGTCGATCCCGTGAAGAGAAACGGATAGCCGTTCACGGTGATTTCGGGCATGGTCGGGCAGAATGCTAGTGTGGGAATGAGATCTTCGGGATTGAAGCTTTTCGGGACGATACCGGGTGCTATCGTCCCATAGGGTTCCACAATCCAAATGCTGCCCAGCACTGCGTCAGAGAGTAGATAACGACCGTCATCCAAGCGCACAAAGTCTTCTGGAAAACCAACGAGCACACCCGCAACTCTGACGGTGCGAACAAGGCTCGCGTCGGCTCCTTTCTCCCGAGCCTGTGGTCGTTACGCAACCGCAGTCTACTCGGGGTCGACGAGTCGACATCGTTATGAAATCAGGTCGGTACTAACCCGAACTCTTCCGATTTGTCCTGCCACAATTTTCCGCGCGGACTGGGAGCGTAATCACCTAGTTTCGACAATTACCAATTCCATGTCAGAATTCCCTGAGGCACAAATGAATCGAACAGCGTTCTTCCTGCTCGCATGTCGCGCCGGGCTTTGCCTCGCTGTGCCCCTTGTTGCTCAGGACCAGCCCACGCGCCCGCCTATCACTGGCATCGCGCACGTCCGCATCTATTCCACCGATCTTCGCAAGTCCACTGATTTTTACAGCCGAATGCTCGGCTTACCAGCACGCAGCGGAGGCTGCACCGGCATGACGCGCCCGTGTTTCATCCTCAGTGATCGCCAGCAAGTTCTATTGTCGGAAGCACCTGCTACTCCACCCCTGAACCTTCTTTTCGAAATCGCGTTTGCAACACCCGACCTTGGCCGGATGCGCAGCTACCTCCTTGCCCATAATGTCCCGGTTGGCCCCCTCACCCGGGACATCAACTCGGTCGCGTATTTCTCGCTGCGCGACCCCGAAGGTAATCCCATTGCCTTCGTGCAGTTTCACCCTCTCACTGGATCCAAAGCCCCGGCCGGAAACCTCAGCACGCGAATGCTGCACGCTGGCTTCATCGTCAAGGATCGCGCGGCCGAAGATCGCTTCTACAGGGACCTGCTCGGCTTCCGCATGTACTGGCACGGTGGTTTCAAGGACACCGGCGACGACTGGTGGGAAATTCAGGTCCCCGACGGCACCGACTGGATCGAGTACATGCTAAACATTCCTGCCAAGGCAGACGCCAAGGAGCGCGGTGTGCAAAATCATTTCTCGTTGGGTGTGGACAAAATCCAATCCGTCGCAAGCCAACTCCATCAGAACGGCTTGGAAAAACTGGACGGACCAGAAATTGGGCGCGACGGCAAGTGGAGCCTCGATGTCTACGATCCCGACGGCACGCGCGTCGAAGTCATGGAATTCACGCCCGCTAAGGATCCCTGCTGCCATCCCTACACCGCAGATCACCCGAAACCATGACGGCCTCCACCGCACAAAAAAATTAGAGAAGAAAGTCGCACTAGGTCCCTAACCCATTTTGTGCAACTCTTTCTAGCACTGTCATTCTTTTTCAAAAACGTAAAGTAGGTGTACCCTGAATGTCACTCATCTTCGGGTCCATTACCACATCATCTCGAGTTTCCAACCGAAGGAGCGCTCATGAACACTGGACGTTGCCTGCCGGGGCTGATTCTTGCAATTGCACTGATGCCGTGCCCTTCGCGCGCGGCCACAGACACGAATCTCGAAGCCCGTCGAAAAAAGCTGAATCAACTCATCGGCGAAGAATGGGAATACGAAATGCAAGAGTCACCAGAGCGCGCCACGTTCGTTGGCGACTATCGCTACAACGACAAATGGAGTGATTCGTCACTCGCACATGTTCCCGTGCAGCGCGCGGAGCTTCAAAAATGGCTCATCAAATTTCAGGAAGTCGATACCACGGGCTTTCCTGGGCAGGAAAAGCTCAACCAGCAACTCATGATCCGCAATCTCAAGGATCAGATCGAATACATCGACCTTAAGCTGTTCCTGATGCCCGTTGATCAATTCAGCGGCGTCCACTTGAATCTCGCGGTCTTCGTAAGCTTTATCCCATTCCAAACAACGAAGCAGTATGACGACTACCTCGCTCGTCTCCACAAAATCCCCACCGTGATTGACCAAGTGATCGAAGTTCTGCAAGTGGGCGAGAAAGAAAAATTAGAACCACCTGCTTTCCTGCTCGATAGAACCGTGACGCAATGCGATACAATCGCCACTCCTGCTGGAGCGGAGAGTACCTTCGGTCGGCCCGTTGCGCATTTCCCATCTGCCGTGTCGGCCGCAGACCAGAAACGCTTACACGACCAAATCATCGCAGCTGTTGATAACGAGGTGCGTCCGGCTTACCGCAAACTCCAGAAATTCCTGGCCACCGAATACGCTGTCTATTCGTTGCTGCTCCTTGTGCTTTTGGCTTTCCTGATTGTTTCTCGAAAATACATTTGGTTGTACGCGACACGAAAGCTTGCTCCGGAGCCCGCGAGTGCCGATCTGCTCCGCGACTCGAAGTCGTCCCAGAATCCCGAAGTTCTGCTGGCAGAAGCGAACCGCCTCGCTTGGGTTTTCAATTGGCCCAAGGCCCAACCTCTTTATGTCCGTGCGGAAAAACTGTTCAGAGAAAAAGACGAGAGTTGCATGATGAGCTTTTAGAGATCCTGCCACATTTCAACGCGGCATTTCGTCGCCTGCACGAGGCGGCTTTCCTCCTCGGCGTCTCATGATTTTGTCGAACACCTTGAAATCCGCACGCGCTTTGCGGTCGGCAAAAAACTCAGCAATCTGCAAAGCAGCCAGCTTTTCCGCCACCGCTGTCGCCACAAACTGATTGATGCTGGTGCCATCTTCCTGGCTCTGCTTTTCTACCGCCTTCTTCAGAGAGCGCGGCAGCCGCAGCGGATAGGTAGTGATTTCCGTCATTTGCTTATCCTTTCGACCGCTTCCCGCGGCGTCATCACTTCGATCCCAAAGCTTGCCGGCACCTTCCCGTAGTCTCGCACGTTAAAGGTGATCAGCAGGTTCGCCCGTCCGTTCACCGCTGTTTCGAGGACCATCTCGTCGCTCGGATCGCGCAGTTGCGGCCTCCAGAGATAATGGATCTTGACTGGTTCCGCTATCGCGACTACAGCATCCAGAAAGATACGTACTTCCTGCTCGCTTAATCCCGCCGCCAGTTGATGTTCGGGTCTGACACAAACAGCTTCGTACTCCATGGCCAACGGCACGCTCAGCAGCAATGTGACCTTCCCTCGACGTGCCCTACGAATGATTGCAGCAGACGCTCCGGTCGGGCTGCGCATGGCCGCCACAATTGCGTCGGTATCCAAAACAACCCTCACTCAAAGATGATATCACATCCCCGGCGATGTCACTAGGATCTCGACCGCCGTTGCTAGGTTTCACGGCAAACCGAGAGCTTAGAACATCGGGCGGCAACGGCGGATTCCCTGATGCACGGCATTGAAAGAAGCAGGTGCGCTATACCGTGCACGAACCGTGCATTTATGGACAACGCTGAGGCCTCAGGGATTGGCTCTGAACGACAAGCAGATTCCCCGGTTTGTTGGAAACAACGGAAATGCAAGCAGGAAATGGAGTGATTAGAACGAGAAGGGCTGCTGTAGCAGCGCCCACCCCGAGCACGCACGGCCACACATGCGGGAATACATACCGGCTGGGGAACCAGCCAAGAAGGGTCATTTGGACCGCTAACGGGAGCAAGCAGCCTGACGCGAACAGCAGTCGTGCGAGAGTAAGCTGTCGAATCGGGAGTAGAATACATCCCACTCCCACCAAAACGAGCGGCGCGGAGACGTAGGCGCCAATGTACTCCCTCAGGAGTCCGAGGTTCTCTGGAATGTTGATGATTGGGTTGTGAACGAGTACATCGAGAGGAGTGAAGAACGAGGTGCGATGCAGCAGCAGATGGCTCTCCGGAAATCTGGGAGCATTCGGCACGGCCAGCCTAGGAAATAGCTCCTGCCTGTCGCCCAGTGTTTACCAATCGATATTCGTGACAGCCCAACGTACCCCTCAATCCTGATTTCAGTCAGTAAGTTTTTTTTGCTGTATTCGTTGGCGAATCCACACTTCTCATATCCGCGCTGACCCACCTTCTTCTTAATCATCTCCGCCAGCTGGGCCGGCGAAATATTTCTTAGGGAAACATAAGCAGCCACGGGAAATAGGCCGGGCACCTCCGTGCCATCGAATCTTGCTGGCAAGATGGTGACGCCCATCTTTTCAGTGCTGCCGCAAGCTCCTCGACATATTCCTTGTCCTCCGATGCATACGACAAGGCAACAGGGTTCACAACGACAAGGTCGCCATCACTATCCGAACCGATAGGGCAACTATCGGTTCGGATAGAAATTCAGATTCTTCTGTCGTGTGAATGTCGGTTCGCTCGGGGGTCAGGTCCACAGTCATCTCCTTCGACCTCAGTAACTTCAGCTAGAAACTGTGCCTCGAAAGCGAAATCATCAGTTTCCGGCTCCGTAGGTGCTCTCGCTTGCAGGTAGTTCCGAGACGAAGTTCACCTACGGAGAATAACCTATGCCGAATTATCATTTCGGGAAGCATCCGGCCAAGAACGATTATCGTACCCTGCGTTTCAAAAATTACATCACTCCGGGGCTAGCGGCGCCGCCGCCCTCCTTCAATGTTCTTACCAACGTGGACCAAAAACTTAAGACGTCAAACCCAACAACCCTGTTCCCCATGGATGGGAATGACACGCTCGGCGATTGCACGATCGCTGGCCTCGCGCATGCAACGACTGTCTATAACGGGTTGCTCGGGAAAAAGAAGATCATGCCGAAGGCGTCGGTCGTGGCTTTATATCAAAAGCTTACGGGCGGGCCGGATACAGGCCTCAACGAGCTCGACGTGCTGAAATATTGGAGCAACAATAAGGTTTACGGGAGCGACATTTTGGCTTTTGTTGGCATCGATGCGAAGAATCACACTCATCTGCAACAAGCGCTCCAGCTCTTTGGTGGTGTCTATCTCGGCTTCCAGGTTCAGCAGAACGCAATCCAGGATTTTGATGCGCGCAAGCCGTGGACGCCTGGCACGCTGACGAACGACGGTCATTGCGTCTACGCCGTTGCTTACGACAAAAACGGGGTCACAGTGCTCACTTGGGGCAACACGCAGCAGGGCACTTGGGCGTGGTGGGATGAATGCGTGGATGAGGCTTATGCGATTGTTCCGCAGCAGGCCCAAAATCCCGAGTTCGCTCCCGGCTTTAATGTCGCTCAGCTGGAAGCCGATCTCACGCAGGTTCAAGGCGAGCCCGCCATAGCACGTACAGCGGGGGCTTGATTCGAATACCTGGAGCTAAGGAGGCTAAATTGCCGCCACGGCGAGATGGACTGACGCGAGTCATCAAACGCAGGGGATGTCGCGAACTGGCGCTTTAGTCACGCCACGTCCTACCCTCCCAAGTTCCTGAAATGTTGCCGTCCGCAATAATTGTGTCCGCATCGGTTCTCGTTTTGGCGAGGCGGCCACTGCCACAGTAAAGCAGAAACAGACAATCGCCGAGGTCGCTTTTTGCTGGCCAACGATGCCGGAGCTGTTGGTAAACGTTACGGCGTTACAGCGGACTTGGCAGGAGTATCCTTTATCGACAGCCACCGGCTGGGACAACTCGCAAAACGCTTCGTACTCGGTGACGTCTTTGATGATTTGTTCGAGCGCTTCTTCGTCCGACTGAACCTCGAAGTTTTTGTAGCGGACGAGCACGTTGGTGCGTATTGCTTCTGTTCGAGAAAGATCCTGTACCGTAGAACTACCGCACGGTTGAGTGCGAGGCGCGGCTCTAAGCAGTACCATTCGACAAAGTCGTCTATCGCGCGGTCATAAGTACGCTGGCCACTTTTTGATGTAAGGCTGTTCAGTACGGCCGCTTTCGACTGTTCGAGGTCGGGAAGCACTAGGATTTGCTTCGGCGGTCGTTTCTTCCTGTGTGGTTTCGACATGCGCGACGGCCTCCCTGATCGTCGCCCCGGAGAATGCCCGAAACTCAGCACTACGACGGTACCGAGGACTTGGGAAATTTCTGGAAAAGTTGGGAGATCGCTGGAGGGATTCGCGACAACCTGGGTTGGTCTTCCCACCATCGGCTGCCCTTGAAGGCATTTCGTCTCCCACTTTTGCCTGCGCCGTTCCTTGATTTTTTCACTCGCGACAAACGTGACAATTCATCTAACTCAGTGTTGAATGTAAGCTCACCACACCAGCAGGAAGGGCGCAGGAGCGACACAATGGCCAAAACCGTCGAATTCGTTAATTTCCGCCCGAGTGCAAAAGCACGAAATGATACTGCAATCGTCTTCGTTCATGGATTTACGGGCGACGTCGAAAAGACCTGGCGACGAATCCCGGAGTTTCTTCGGGGCTATCCCGGCTTGAACGAGTGGGACCTGCTTGGCGTCGGATATCAGAGCAATCGCCGTTTCGATTTGACGGGGCTCTGGAGTTCGGACGCGAGGCTCGAAGAGATCGCAATCATGCTCCACTCCCGGCCAGAGATCGGACAATACAAGCGGCTTGCCTTCGTCGCTCACAGCATGGGCGGATTGGTCGTGCAGCAGTCTCTTGTTTCCTACGAGGACCTGCGCAACCGCACCTCCCATGTCATCTTCTTTGGAACGCCGAGCGGTGGGCTACTAAAGGCGCGTTTCGCCTCATTCTGGAAGCGCCAGATCCAGAACATGGAGGCCGATGGCCCATTCATAAAGACTCTTCGCGAAAGATGGACCTTGCTCAGATTGGATTCCTCTCCGCCATTCATCTTTGTTGCCGTGGCCGGCGAGACCGATCAATTCGTGCCGCCGGAGTCGTCGCTGGGCCCGTTTTCACAGTCAGTAGCTCACGTTATCCCAGGCAACCACCTGACCATGCTCGATGCCGATTCCGCCGACGCTCCTTGCGTCCAAATCATTCTGCAGACGTTAGGTGGTGCGCCGCAGGGACCACTTAGTGCGGCGAAAGTGGCGATCGAGAAAGGCGATTTTCAAGACATCATTCATCGGCTCTGGCAAGCTCGAGATTCAAACCCCAACCAGTTGCCCACTAGTCTTGACGACTATGGTGCGGTGCAGCTTGCCATTGCCCTCGAAAAGACCGGCGACAGTGCCGCCGCAGTCGCAGTTTTGAAAAGTCACAAGCCAAAGGGTACCGACGTTCTAGGTGTTCTTGCAGGTCGCCTAAAACGACGATGGTGGCTCACCAGCAACGCGGTCGATCTCGAAGACGCTCGAAAGCTGTATCAGGAGGCTTACGATCAGTCGGTCGCGAAGAATCCTCCGGATCATGACCAAGCCTACTATCACGGAATCAACCTGGCGTACCTTTCGGTCGCAGCGCAACGGGATTTCGCCAACGCCCGACCAATGGCATCGAGGGTATTGGAGCATGTGGCCCAGGCATCCGATCCGGGACGAAAGCACTGGAGGCCTGCCACCGAAGGCGACGCCCTGATGATTCTTGGGCGCACCGATGAGGCCATCGCGAAGCACCGAGAGGCGGCGACACAGGAGCTGAAGCCTTGGGAGGCCACTTCGATGGAGGAGCAGGCCTTGCGAGTCGCCGATCTCTGCGGAGTAGGCGAGGCGTGCCGTGACAAACTGGCCGACGCATATGAGGGAAAGCTATGATGAAGCCACCTCTCTGTTTCATTTTGATGCCATTCGGCATCAAGGCCAGCGCAGACGGATCAATAATCAACTTCGATCGGGTCTACCAAGACCTCATTTCGCCTGCAGTGCGGGATGCCGAACTAGAACCTATTCGCGCCGACCAGGAGGTCGCCGGCGGAATCATACATAAGCCCATGTTCGAACGATTGATCCTGTGTCCCTTCGCCGTTGCCGATCTCACCACCGCAAATGCCAACGTCTATTACGAGTTGGGAGTCCGCCACGCCTTCAAGCCCTTCAGCACCGTCCAGATTATTGCTGAAGGAAGCCGCCTTCCCTTTGATGTTCAGATGCTGCGGACCATTCCCTACACGCTGGGGTTGGATGGAGTACCAGATCCTGCAAAAGCAGCTGGGACCAGTGGCATCATAGCTACGTTTCTAAAGGAAGCCCGCAATGGTGCCAAGGATAGTCCCGTCTTCCAGCTTATCGACGGACTGCCGGTACCTAATCTGGAACATTTGAAGACCGATGTGTTTCGCGATCAGGTGAACTATTCAGAGCAGGTCAAGATCAAATTGGCGGATGCGCGTCGCTCAGCTCAGAAAGCGGATGCAGTTCGAATTGTGGAAAAAGAACTGGGGGAGGTCGCTAACCTTGACACGGGAGTCGCCGTTGACCTGATGTTGTCCTATCGCGCAGTCTCAGCCTGGGAGGACATGGTTAAGCTGATCCACCGATTTTCGCGTCCGCTCGCCGAGACGGTAATGGTTCGCGAGCAACTTGGGCTGGCCTTAAACCGCCTCAAGCGGCATGACGAGGCTCAACAGGTGCTACTAAAGCTGATCGAGGAGCGGGGCCCCAGCAGCGAAACTTGCGGTATTCTCGGCCGGGTGTACAAAGACCAATGGGAGGATGCCTCCAAATCAGGCAACGCCTTGCTTGCGGCTGGCTATCTCGACAAAGCCATTAAAATGTACCTGCAGGGCTTTCAGGCCGACTGGCGGGATGCCTATCCCGGGGTTAATGCCGTTACCCTCATGGAACTCCGTAATCCTCCAGATGAGCGCCGCAAGGAACTCGTTCCTGTTGTTCGCTACGCCGTCCAACGCAAGATCGAAAAAGGCAGGCCTGACTACTGGGATTATGCGACGCTGCTGGAGTTGGCAGTTCTTGAGGGTAACCAGGACACGGCCAGCCAGGCTCTGGGAGATGCCTTGGCTAATGTCCGCGAGAAGTGGGAGCCCGAGACCACGGCGCGAAACATTCGCCTGATTCGCGAGACTCGGCAGGCTCGCAGCGAGCCAACTCCATTTGAAGCTGATGTGGAACAAGCGTTGGCCCAGGCGGCTTTACTTCCCTAGTCACGCTGGAATTGACTACATCTCAGACGATGGCATTAGGATTTGTCATCCCAGGCTTCCGTAAGCAGGTGTGCCTCAGATGCCTCGGCAACAAGGCGAGCTCATTTGTGAGCTGGTGGGATGCGGCGGATATGGTTCTGCGGCCGAAACTGAGAATTTTGCTAGCTGCGCCGGCTTGTCGTTTTTTCCAGGGTGGGCCGCTCAATAATGTTTCCATGTAACCGCATCAGGAGCGGCGAAATGAGGCCTGTCCATCCGGTCTGATGGCTTGCTCCACAGCCGCGACCTGTGTCGCCGTGGAAGTATTCGTGGAAGGGGATGTAATCCCTCCAGTGGGGATCCGTCTGAAAAAGATCACAATCTCCGAAGACAGGTCGGTGCCCATCTCGGTTGCGCAGGAACAAGTTTCCCAGGCGGCATCTAATTTCGTTGGCAACTTCGGCCAGATTCATAAATCTGCCTGAGCCGGTGGGGCATTCTACGCGGAAACTATCGCCATAGTATTTGTGGTATTCGCGAAGCGCGAGCACGATCAGGAAATTGACGGGCATCCAGATGGGCCCACGCCAATTGGAATTTCCACCGAACAGAGAGGTTTGTGACTCTCCAGGTTCGTAATCGAGGCGGAAAATCTGGCCGCCTAGATTGAGCTCGAGGGGGTGATCGCGATGGTAGATTGAAACAGAACGAATGCCATACGGGGAAAGAAATTCCTTTTCGTCCAGCATACAGCGCAGCATGCTCGCCAGTTGCTCGCGGCGCACCAAACCAACAATCAGATTATTGTTTGGTCCCGGAACGACCATCGCTTCGACGCTTTTCACAAGGTCCGGGCGATGTTCGATGAACCACTGGCGGCGTCGTCGAAAATCGGGATACCGTTCTAAGATGTCGGCCGGCACAACGGTCGTGCCGAAAATGGGCACAAACCCGACCATCGTACGGGCGCGAATTGGCACGAGCTTACGGTCTGAGGTAATTAGATTATCGTAGAAAAAGCCGCCCTCGGCGTCCCACAAGGTCTTTTGTGGGTCGTTTTCGCTATTCATCGAATTGGCGATGTACACGTAGTGTTCCCAGAATTTGCTAGCGAGGTCTTCATAGTCCGGGTTCCGCGTAGCGAGCGTGAGCGCTGTAGACAACATGCTTTTGGCGAAGGCGGCCATCCAACTCGTACTGTCGGCTTGCCCGAGCACGTAACCGGGTGGGAGATGATCGCGGTCGAAGACACCAATATTGTCCATCCCGAGGAATCCACCCTGGAAAATGTTCTTGCCGAGCGCGTCCTTGCGGTTCACCCACCAGGTGAAGTTGAGCAGCATTTTCTGGAAGACGCGCTCAAGGAAGGCGTAATCGGCCTCGCCGGTTGCCATCTTCTCAATTTCAAAGATGGCCCCTGCTGCAAGGGCGAGAACGGGTGGATTGACGCCGTTGAAATCCCATTCATACGCAGGGATTTGTCCGTTCGGATGCATGTACCACTCGCGGAGCATCAAGATGATCTGGTCTTTCGCAAACTGTGGGTCGACCGGGGCAAGCGTGACGCAATGAAAGGCGAGATCCCATGAAGCGAACCAGGGAAATTCCCATTTGTCGGGCATGGAAATGACGTCACGGGCGAAGAGATGCGTCCACTCCTGATTGCGGCCCTGGCGACGCTCAGCCGGCGGGGCGGGCTGACCAAGGTCGCCGTCCAACCAGTCGCTCACCACATAGTGGTAATACTGCTTGGACCACAACATTCCCGCGTAACCCTGTCGCGCCACCAACCTCTCATCGGTAGAAAGACCCTCGGGCAATACCGCTTCATAGAATTCATCAGCTTCCTTCTTCCGCTGCGCAAAGATGGCGTCGAAATCGGAGAACGGAGCGTCCTGGGGTTTCTTCGTTTGTCGGGCGGTCAGTCGCAGTTCAAGCACCAGGGTCCCACCTGACGATATCGTCCGTGAATAACGCGCCGCAGCCTTCGTCCCCTTTCTGTCCGGATTCGGGGCAGTTCGTTCGTCGTTCACGATGTAACGATGAAACGCGTCCTTCGTGAACGCTGAGGGCGATGCAGAGCCGAACAAGCGTTGATCGTTCGTTTCGTTGTCAGTGAAAAGTAGTTCGTCAGCATCCTTGCAGAACAAGACGTATTCACCGAGCGCCCAGTGTTGCGAGAGGATCGCATTGTAGCCACGATCACGCTGTAGGCTTGAAATCTCCGCTGTCAACGACGGCAGCCGGTCGTCGCGGCCCCAGCGCCAGGTATTCCGGAACCAGAGGGTCGGCAGAATCTCAATCGGAGCTGCTTCCGGCCCGCGATTGCAGACGGTGATGCGGAGGAGCAGATCTTCGGGGTCTTGCTTGGCATATTCGGCGAAAACGTCGAAGTAGCGATTTTCGTGAAAAATTCCGGTGTCCACCAGTTCGTATTCCGGGTCCGCCTTGCTTCGCGAACGCGCTTCAGCTCGCAAAAGCTCGTACGGATACGCCGCGTGCGGATACTTGTACAGGTATTTCATGTAGGAATGGCTGGGCGTGCTGTCGAGATAGAAGTAGTATTCTTTGACGTCCTCGCCGTGATTTCCTTCCTCGCCGGTCAATCCAAAGGCGCGTTCCTTCAAGAAGGCATCTCGCTGATTCCACAAGGACAGTGCGAAACAGAGATACTGGTGGCGATCGCAAATTCCACCGAGACCGTCTTCGCTCCACCGATAAGCACGGGAACGGGCATGCTCGTGCGGGAAATAGCCCCAGGCTTTACCGTCGGGACTGTAGTCCTCTCGCACGGTTCCCCAAGCGCGCTCGGAGAGAAAAGGCCCCCAACGGTTCCAATGGGCGATTTTCTTGCGGAGCAGATTGAGCCGGAATCCCTCGCGCGTATCAAATAGGCTCATACATGCCTCCCCGGAACCAACACGTTACATTTCAACCGTTTCAGGTGCAATGATCGCGCCGTGAAGAGCACCGCCTCCATGAACGTCACGGCCGCCGAAGCTGGCCCTTTCCGGTGGCGAATAGCCTCCTCAGCGCCATGGCCATAGCCGCTGATCGGAGCGCGTACCCGTCCAAGCACGGGGCAGGGTCTTCAATCGGCGTTCGACGGAATGAGCGCGGGCACTAGCCTTGGGCTTAGCACCTGAATCAGCAGGAGCGCGAGAAGGTAGGCCGAAGCCGCCATCAAAAATGGAATCATGTAGCTGCCGGTCCATTCGAGTACATGGCCGACAATTTCAGCAATGAGCATTCCACCGACGGCTCCGGCCATACCACCGATTCCGGTCACCGAAGCGACCGCCCGGGAAGGGAAAAGGTCGGAAGTCAGCGTATAAAGGTTCGCGGAAAAACCTTGATGGCCCGCCGCCGCAAGCCCGATGATCAGCGTGGCTGGCCACAGCCCGGAAATACGAAACACGATAGCAATCGGCACCACGGTCAGGGCGCAGATGAACATGGCTGTTTTCCGGGCTGCATTCACGGAAAATCGCCGACGGATGAGACTCGATGAGAGCCACCCGCCGGCTATGCTTCCGAGATCGGAGATAAGGTAAATAACCAGGATCGGGAGCCCAATTTGCGTGAGATGCAAACCATGCTTGCGCTGCAGGTAGTCGGGAATCCAAAACAGATAAAACCACCAGATCGGATCAGTGACAAACTTTCCCATGGCAAAGGTCCAGGTCTGCCGGCAGGCGAGAAGCTGTTTCCATTGGATTTTTCCTGAAGATGCGGCCGGGTCGCTCTGAATGTAACTTCTCTCCTCGTTCGTGCAGCCAGGATGCTGCTCCGGTTTTCGATAGATTGACAACCAGAGAACCAACCAGACGAATCCCAAACCGCCGGTGAGCAGGAAGGCCCAGCGCCATCCAAGATGTATGGCAATCCACGGCACAATCAGGGGCGCGATCATGGCGCCGATGTTGGTACCGGCGTTAAAAATTCCGGTCGCGAGCGCCCGCTCTTTTCGCGGAAACCACTCCGCAACGCATTTGATGCTCGCGGGGAAGACGCCGGCCTCGCCGAAACCGAGGAAG
>Ga0306920_100001279_pt1 | contig 31089 bp, 28 predicted proteins | sample flu12Cox44000170_FD_204666 | JGI IMG/M metagenome (GOLD analysis project Ga0306920, IMG submission 204666) | Lab enrichment of tropical soil microbial communities from Luquillo Experimental Forest, Puerto Rico - flux4day.12C.oxic.44.000.170 (v2)... | ecosystem: Environmental > Terrestrial >...
AACACCCCCCCACCGCCGCGAGTGGCGGCGGGGGGGGCCCGGGGGGGGGCCCGCCCACGACCGGCGTTCGCTCGGTCGCCTCGGCGCCAAGGATCCCATCACATGGACAAAAGCAACACGATGCTCATCGATGCCACGCACCCGGAAGAGACCCGGGTGGTGGTGCTCCGCAATGGCCGAGTAGAGGAATTCGACTACGAATCGGCCGCCCGCAAACCGCTGCGCGGCAACATCTATCTTGCCAAGGTGACGCGCGTGGAGCCGTCCCTGCAGGCGGCCTTCGTGGATTACGGCGGTAACCGCCACGGCTTCCTGGCCTTCAGCGAAATCCATCCCGACTATTACCAGATCCCGGTCGCCGACCGGCAGGCGCTCCTCGCCGAGGAAGCCGAAGCAGAAGCCGAGGCGGAGGCCGAAGCCGATGCCCGCGCGGAAGCCGCGGAGGCACGCGCCCCCCACGAGCCTGAATTGACCGAGACCTCGGGCGAGAACGGCGAGCAACCGGCCGAGCGAGCGGCGGGCCGGCCAGCGCTTGCCGAGGCCGACCCACGCGAGGAGGTCCGGCACGAGGCGGCCCCAGCGTATGGGCCCCAAGGCGACACGGCCGGGGCCGGTAGCGAAACGCCTGCGCAGCCCGTAGAGGACGCCCAGCCGCTCATCCATGATGGCGACGGCCAGGCCAACGGCAACGGGCCGGCCGTACAGCTGTTGGCGGGCAACGGCCATGTCGAGGAGGTCGGCAGCGATCAGGCCGAGGTACCCGAGACCGTCAGCACGGTCGAGCAGGTCGGCAACGAGGATGCGCTGGAAGAAGTGCCTGAGCGCCCGCGTCGGCGCTTGCGATCCTACAAGATCCAGGAAGTGATCAAGCGCCGCCAGATCATCCTGGTGCAGGTCGTCAAGGAGGAGCGCGGAAGCAAGGGTGCCGCCCTCACCACCTACCTGTCGCTCGCCGGCCGCTACACGGTACTGATGCCCAACACCGGTCGCGGCGGCGGCATCTCACGCAAGATCACCAACCCGCAGGACCGCAAACGCCTGAAGTCCATCGCCAATGAGCTCGAAGTGCCAGAAGGCATGGGGCTCATCATCCGCACCGCCGGGGCTGCGCGCACCAAGCAGGAGATCAAGCGCGACTTCGAGTACGAGATTCGCCTGTGGGAGAACGTGCGCGACCTGACCCTGACATCGACGGCGCCCTGTCTGGTCTACGAGGAGGGCAACCTCATCAAGCGCTCGATCCGCGACCTTTACTCCAAGGACATCGATGAAATCCTGGTAGCGGGCGACACGGCGCATCAGGAAGCCCACGATTTCATGGGCATGCTTTCGCCCAGTCAGGTCAAGAACGTAGTCAAGTATGATGCGCCCGAGCCGCTGTTCTCACGCTACCAGATCGAGCGGCAGCTCAACGCGATGTTCAGCCCCTACGTCACGCTCAGATCGGGCGGCTACCTTGTCATCAACCAGACCGAGGCGCTGGTCTCAATCGACGTCAACTCGGGCAAGGCCACTCGCGAGTTCTCCATCGAGGAAACCGCGCTCAACACCAACCTGGAAGCCGCCGAGGAGATCGCCCGGCAGCTGAAGCTCAGAGATCTCGCCGGCCTCATCGTGATCGACTTCATCGACATGGAGGAGCGGCGCAACAACCGCAAGGTGGAGAACCGCCTCAAGGACTCGCTGCGGCACGACCGCGCTCGCATTCAGGTGGGCCGCATCAGCCACTTCGGGCTGCTCGAGATGTCGCGCCAACGCCTGCGCACCGGTGTGCTCGAGGGTTCCACCACACAGTGCCCACACTGCCAGGGCACCGGCATCATCCGTTCCGTCGAGTCGGTGGCGCTCGCCGTGCTGCGCGCGCTGGAGGATCACTTGCTGCGGGATGCGCGCAGCTCTCTCACGGCGGTGACGACCGCGGACGTCGCGCTCTACATCCTCAACAACAAGCGCAGCTTCGTCACCGACATGGAACAGCGCTACGGTGTGACCATCGCGGTGCAGGCGAGCGACCGCATGCAGGGCGCCAACTTTGCCATCGAGCGTTCCGCTGCCCCAGTGGCGCCACAGAGGGCAGTCGAGCGGACGGCCATCAACATGGAGTCTGGCTTCGAGCGCCAGGAAGGGGAAGAGGACGTCGCCGAGGAGACCGAGCAACCGACCGAGCGCGACGGCAGAGGGCGTCGTCCGCGCCGCCGGCGCAGGCGTGGACGCGGACGCGACGAGCGGGATGACGACCGCTCCCCCTATCGCGAGCGTCCTGACGGGGAACGGGCCGGCTTGGCGGACAACGGCGAGAGCGATGAGCCAGGGCAAGAGACATGGGAGGACGCTCAGCCACCGGAGACACGCGAAGCGTTCGCGGACGAGCTGGCCGACGCCCCGGCCGGACTGGGCGAGCAACCCTCCCTTCCGCCTGAGGGCGGCCGAGAGGAGCGGCCCGGCCGCCGACGCCGGCGCGGACGCAGGGGCGGCCGTCGTGGCCGCGGTCGCGACCAGGGCCCGCGCGAGGACCAAGAACGCGCGCAGGGCGCCATTGCGCACGCGAGCGACAAAAGCAACGGCGCAAGCGAGCCCCAGTCCGACCGCGATGGCGTGCGGGGGGAGCCGCATGAAGAACGCCTAGAGGAGCGCCAGGCCCCGGCGACAGCGGACGCGCGCCACGAGCCGGAGATGCGCGAAGAGGCCTGGCAGGCGGCTGGGGGCGCGGGGGGAGAGCCGTCACGGCCAGCTGAGCCATCCGCCACGGCCGAAAGCCCTCTCGCCGGTGAGCCCGCACCATTCCAGGCGCAACCCGCCCCCGAACCCGAACGCGACGATCCCTCGCGGCCGGTGCGCAAAGGCTGGTGGCAGCGCCGCTTCTCGGGCACATAGGGCCTCAGGCCTCGTCGCACCGGGCCGGGCCACTGCCCTTAGGTCGAGCGGGGCGCGCCCTGTTGCGCGCCGGCATCAATGCATCCCCCAAGGGCTGCGTCGACACTTTCTCTCCAAAAAGGGGTCGCACCCTGTCCGCCTCGCGTTGGCGACGGCCATGCGAGGATATCGACAGGAGAATGGCGGCAGGGAGCTTGCTCCTGGCTTGCGCAGGGATCACCAATGCCGCCACACCAAGCACGGAGGGACAAGATGAAGAAGCACATGCGTCGGGCGTTGATCGCGGGGTTCGGCATCGCTCTTCTGCAGGCCCAGGCGGGCACGGCCGCCGCAGCCCAATGCATGCAGGTGGGCGGCATGGGTATCGGCGTGTTTGAGGGGTTCGCGTCGTTCATGGCCGAGGCGGCGATGAAGAACTCGGCCAAGGCCCGGCTCGGCGAAAACGCCAGGCTCGGCAAGGTCAACACGCGCTGCGCGTGGAAGACGGTCAACTACGAGTGCCACGCACGCGCTCAAGCCTGCAGATAAGGCACCACGGCGGAGCGAGGGCTGAAATTAGCCGGGCAGGGTGTCGCTACGCGCAGCCTAGAGCAAAATGCTTAAGCAAATGCTTAAGACTGCTCGGCTGAAGATGCTTGGCCTATCGATGCTTGGCCTATCGATGCTTGGCCTATCGATGCTTGGCCTGGGGATTGCTTGACCTTAAGACGCTTGGCCTTAGGCGGAGCGCCTTAGTCGCCTCCAGCCTGTGAGGCGACGGACGGCTTCGGCCATGTCCGCCGTCGTGCCGGCATAGCAGAACCGAACGTAGCGGTTGCCGCGCTCGGCATCGAAGTCGACGCCCGGGGTCGCCGCGATCCCGATCTCGCCCAGCATGTCCTTGGTGAAGGCGACGCTGTCGGAGGCGATGTCGCCGACATCCACATAAAGGTAGAACGCCCCGTCTGCCGGCACGATGCGCTCAAGACCGGCCTTGGGCAGCTCGGCCAGCAGCAGCGCACGGTTCTCGGCATAGACCTCTTTGTTGGCTGCGAGTTCATCGATCCCGTCGAAGGCGCCCAGAGCGGCGACCTGGGCCACGGCGGGCGGGGAGATGTAAAGGTTCTGCGCCAGCCGTTCGATTGGTCGCACCAGCTCTTGCGGCACCACCAGCCAGCCCACACGCCAGCCGGTCATGGAAAAATATTTGGAGAAGCTGTTGACCACGATCGCCGTGGCGCTGTGCATCAGGGCCGTCTCCTCCGGCAGCGCATAGGCTAGGCCGTGATAGATCTCGTCCGACACCAAGGCGATGTCACGGCGCTGGCACACCGCGACGATCTCCGCCAATCGGCTGCGCTCCAGCATGGTGCCGGTCGGGTTGGCGGGGCTCGCGATCACGAGGCCGGCCAGGCCCTGCCCGGCGACGGCGTCGATCTGGGGCGCGGTCGGCATCCAGCGCGAGGCGGCATCGGTGGCAAGGAGAACCGGCGCTTGGCCGAGCGCGGTCAGGATATGCCTGTAGCAGGGATAGCCGGGCGAGGGCAGCGCCACCTTGGCGCCGGCGTCGAACAATGCCAGGAACGCAAGCACGAAACCCGCCGACGAGCCGGTCGTCACGACGATTCGCTCGGGCGGCACGTCAAGACCGTAGCGTTGGCGATAGTGGCCGGCGATGCGGGCACGCAGCGAGGGCAGGCCCAGGGCCACCGTGTAGCCCAGCGTGTCGCGGTCAAGCGCGCGCTTGGCGGCCTCCTGCGCGGCGCGAGGAGCGCGCGTCCCGGGCTGGCCGACTTCCATATGGATAACCTTGTGGCCCTGCGCCTCACGCGCGGCGGCGGCCTCCATCACGTCCATCACGATGAACGGCGGCACGGCGCTGCGCTGCGAGGCCCGCACGGCGGCGAGCCGGCCCGCATCCAGGGGAGCTTGCGGGAACTTCATTGCTTGCACTCCCAATTGCTCCAAGCCCTCAAACCGCCATGGTTGCGCCCTACCCGGCGGCGTCAGCGCACGAGCTGGTCGTGTTGCCGTCGCGCCCCAAATCACCGCAAAGTGGATGGCGGCCCCGGGGGCACGCGGCTTATAGTCGGCGCCGTCCGGGTTGCCTAGGCCTTGCCGTCGACGTGCAGCAATGCATGCTGCGGACGCGGCTGAGGCCGCAAGGAATGCGAGTCTGGCACCGTGAATGCACAGGAAGCACGCAACCGGGGTGCGATGGGGGCGGCGTGCCCCGCGAGCGCCTCAGGGTTGCGCGCTGCGAGCAGGTGGCGCGCCCTATCGATGGCTGCGGTTTACGCCGCATCGGTCTCGCTGGCTGCCGTCTCGCCCGCCGCGGCGCAAAGCCTACCGCTGATTCGCGACAGCGAGATTGAGAACCTCCTCAAGGACTACTCCATCCCGATCTTCAAGGCCGCCGGGCTCGCCTCCCAGAACGTTTCGATGCGCATCATCCGGCACGAAAGCTTCAATGCCTTCGTGGTCGACGGCCGCAATGTCTTCATCAACACCGGCACTCTGACCCAGGCCAAGACGCCCAACGAGGTCATCGGTGTCATCGCCCACGAGACCGGCCACATCGTGGGCGGACACATGGCGCAGCTGCGAAGCCGCATCGCTCGCGACGCCACCAAGAGCCTGCTGCTTACGATTTTGGGCGTCGGCCTGATGGTGGGCGGCGCCATGGCCGGCGGGGATACGGCGCGCGAGGTTGCAGGTGCCGGCGGCGGCATTGCCCTGGGCGGCAACGACATTGTCATGCGTTCGATGCTGAGTGAGCGCCGCATGCAGGAGTCTTCGGCTGACCAGGCCGGCCTCCGTCTGCTCGATGCCACGCATCAGTCGGGCCGCGGCATGCTGGCAACCTTCGAGCGCTTTGCCGAGCAGGAGTTCTGGCAGGCTAAGGACCTCGACCCGTTCGTGCGTTCGCACCCCGTCGCTGCCGAGCGCCTCAACCAGCTCAGGGAGAAGGTGGCGGCGAGCCCTTATGCGAACCAGAAGGACCCGCCCGAGCTTCAGCTGCGGCACGACATGATGAGGGCCAAGCTCGACGGCCACATGCTGCCCACGCAGATCGTGTTCAACCGCTACCCGGCGAGCGACACGTCGCTGCCGGCGCGTTACGCCCGCGCCATTGCTCGCAACTGCTCAGGCAGCTGTGCCCAGGCGCTACCTGAGATCGATGCCCTCATCCGCGAAAGGCCGGAGAATCCGTATTTCTGGGAACTTAAGGGCGAGCTCCTCCTCAAGGCGGGGCAAAACGGGGAAGCCATCGCGCCATTGCGCAAGGCGGCGAGCCTGTTGGAAAAGCTCAAGCACGCCAACCCCGCCGTTTCCTACTCGCAGACCAAGATCATGCTCGGACGGGCCCTGGTTGCCTCCGACGATCCCCGACTTCTGGACGAAGCCATCGTGCTGCTTACCAACGTCCTGGGTGCCGATAAACCCTTATGGCAGGGAGAGGACGACGATTGGCTTGGCTGGTGGCAACTTGCGGAGGCCTACCATCGCAAGGGCAACGAGGGAGAGGCACTTCTTGCCACCGCCCGCAAGCTCTTCTATTCGGGCGGTGCCAAGGACATCCGCGAGGCCCAGATCTATGCCAAGCGCGCTCAGCAGATATTTGCACGTGGCACGCGCGGCTGGCTGATTGCCGAGGACATCGTTACCTACAAGATCCCAACCTGAGCCAACAGCACCAGACCCAGCCCCAACGGAAGGAATGTTCATGCCCGCCAGACCGTCTGCCTCCCTGTTAGGCGCCGTCGCTTCTTTCCGGGGGGCGGCGCTGATCGCGCCGGCCATCCTGTTCCTCGGGGCAACGCTGGTTGTTGCGCAGTCGGCGCCCTCTGCCGACCCGCCAGCGGTGGCGAAAGCACCGGAGGCGAGTGCCTCGAGCGCGTTTTCTCCAGCTCAGCGCAAGGAGCTCGAGTCCATTATCAAGGATATCCTGCTCAACAACCCTGAGATCATGCTGGAGGTGCAGAGCGCGCTCGAGGCCAAGATGGACAAGATCCAGGCCGAGCGCATGGCGATCGCCATCAAGGAGCATGCGGGCGAGCTCTACCGACCAGTGTCATCCCCCGTCGTCGGCAACGCCAATGGCGACGTACCCGTCATCGAGTTCTTCGACTACAACTGCGGCTACTGCAAAAAGGCGCTGTCCGAGGTCGCTCACCTGGTGGACACGGACAAGAAAGTGCGGCTGATCCTCAAAGAGTTCCCGATCCTCGCCAAGGGCTCGGAGGAAGCCTCGCGCGTGGCGCTCGCCGCCAAGATGCAAGGCAAATATTGGGAGTTCCACCGCGCCATGCTCGGCAACCAGGGGCAGGCCAACGAGGCCTCGGCGCTGCGCGTCGCCGAGAAGATCGGTCTCGACATGGCCCGGGTTAAGAAGGACATGGCCTCGCCAGAGGTAAAGAGGGAGATCGAGGACACCCGCCAGCTCGCAAACAAGATGGGGATTCAGGGCACGCCCCACTTCATCGTCGGCGACCGCATCATCGCCGGGGCGCCGGAGAACCTGACCGAGCTCCTCAACAAGCACGTGTCCGACGTGCGCAAGGAGGGCTGCAAGGTTTGCTGACGACCGCGCGCCTCACGCCCGCGGACAATCGGGTGCTGGCGAGGATCGCCCTTGCACAAATGGCGCCTCCACCCTTTCGCGGGCGGGGGAAAGCTGATAAACGATGCGCCGCGTTGAAGCTGTTCACGGCGCAGTTGCGCGTCCCCGCTCACAGCAACCTCCAGGCGGCGGCCGATGCCCAAGCCGATCTTCGTGCTCAACGGTCCGAACCTCAATCTCCTGGGCCTGCGAGAGCCCGCCATTTATGGTGCCGAGACGCTGGCCGACGTCAGACGGCGCAGCGAAGCGCGCGCGCGGGCGCTGAGCCTCGCGGTGGACTTCCGCCAATCCAATCACGAAGGCCAGCTGGTGGACTGGATCCAGGAGGCGCGCGAGGCCGCCAGTGGAATCATCCTCAACGCCGGGGCGCTGACGCACACGTCGGTCGCCATCCTGGATGCGCTCAAGGCCGCCGAGAAGCCGGTGATCGAGCTGCATCTGTCCAATGTTTTTCGGCGCGAGCCGTTCCGTCACCACTCCTACGTTTCGGCGGCAGCACAGGGGGTCATCTGCGGGTTTGGAGCCAAGGGCTACGAGCTGGCCCTCGAGGCGATGGCTGATATCCTAGTGGGCAGCGCGCCGGCAGGGCAGGCATGAACGGCAGGCAGGAGCGGATTGGCTGAGCCGATGGCGAAGGACGCGAAGGGAAAGGAAGGCGCCGATCAGGCCCTGATCCGCGATCTGGCGGAGCTCTTGAAGGAGACGGGCCTCAGCGAGATTGAGATCGAGCGCGAAGGCATGCGCGTGCGCGTCGCGCGCCAGGTCGTCTCGGCGGCTTACGCTGGGCCGCCGGCTGCCGCTCCCACCACCCCGCCAGCGGCTGGGGCCGCGCCGGCTACGGCGGCCGCGGAGCCCGCCGATCCCACGAAGCATCCGGGCGCCGTTCCCTCGCCCATGGTGGGCACCGCCTATCTCGCGCCCGAGCCCGATGCTCAGCCCTTCGTTCAGGTCGGCACGCGCGTCGCCCAAGGCCAGACCCTGATGATTATCGAGGCCATGAAGACGATGAACCACATTCCGGCCCCTAAGGCCGGGGTGGTCGTGGCGATTCTCGTCGGCAACGGTCAGCCGGTGGAATTCGGCGAGCCGCTGGCGATCATCGAGTAGTAGGTTTGGAGCCCGCGGCCCGCGATGTTCGACAAGGTGCTGATCGCCAACCGCGGGGAGATCGCGCTGAGGGTCCTGCGCGCCTGCAAGGAAATCGGTATTCCCACGGTAGCAGTGCACTCTACCGCCGACGCGGACGCCATGCACGTGCGGCTCGCCGACGAGAGCGTGTGCATCGGCCCGCCGCCCGCCGCCGAGAGTTATCTCAACATGCCGCGCCTGCTCGCCGCCTGCGAGATCACCGGGGCAGACGCGGTGCACCCAGGTTACGGCTTCCTGTCGGAGAACGCGCGCTTCGCCGAGATCCTGGAGGAGCACGCCATCACCTTCATCGGCCCAACGTCCGAGCACATTCGGATCATGGGCGACAAGATCGAGGCGAAATCGACGGCCCGCCGCTTGGGGATCCCGGTCGTTCCCGGCTCGGAGGGAGCCATCACCGACGCGGCGCAGGCGATCCGCATCGCCAAGGACATGGGCTTCCCGGTGCTGGTCAAGGCCGCCGCGGGCGGCGGAGGGCGCGGCATGAAGGTCGCCCGCACCCCCGAAGACCTCGATATCGCCGTGAAGACGGCGCGGGCCGAGGCCAAGGCGGCGTTTGGCGACGACAGCGTCTACCTTGAGAAATACCTCGAAAAGCCCCGCCACATCGAGGTGCAGGTGTTCGGCGACGGCAAGGGCAATGCGGTGCACCTGGGCGAGCGCGACTGCTCGCTGCAGCGCCGGCATCAGAAGGTGATGGAGGAGGCGCCGTCGCCCGCGCTCAACGCGGAGGCGCGCAAAAAGATCGGCAGCACGGTCGCCAAGGCGATGCAAAAGATCCGCTACCGCGGCGCCGGTACCGTCGAGTTTCTGTATGAAGATGGCGAGTTCTACTTCATCGAAATGAATACGCGTCTGCAGGTCGAGCACCCGGTCACCGAGATGATCACCGGGCTCGACCTTGTCATCGAACAGATCCGCATCGCATCGGGCGCGCCGCTGACGCTCAACCAGGACGAGATCACCCTCTCCGGCCACGCCATCGAGTGTCGCATCAATGCGGAGAATCCGCAGACCTTCAGACCCTCACCCGGCAGCATCACCTACTGGCATCCGCCAGGCGGGCTCGGCGTGCGCGTAGACAGCGGCGCCTACCAGGGCTACCGCATACCGCCCTACTACGACAGCCTGATCGGCAAGCTCATCGTGCACGGCAAGAACCGCAACGAATGCCTGATGCGGCTGAAGCGCTGTCTCTCCGAGTTCGTGGTCGAGGGCGTCGAAACAACCATCCCGCTGTTTGCCGACCTGGTGCAGCAGCCCGACATCGCCAACGGCCTCTACGACATCCACTGGCTGGAAAAGTACCTGCAAAAACCATAATCTGAACACAGGGTTGGCGCTGACATTGGGTTACGCCCAAGACTCGCAAATGGCCTCGCGCGACGACATCATTATCGAGATCACACCGCAGGTGCTCCTCAAGGCCTATACGTGCGGCATCTTCCCGATGGCCGAGAGCGCCGACGATCCAGCGCTCTACTGGATCGAGCCGCAGCTGCGCGGCATCCTGCCCCTCGACGAGGTGCATGTGCCAAGACGGCTTGCGCGCACCATCCGGCAGGGCCTGTTCGAGGTCAGGATCGATACCAACTTTGAGGGTGTGCTCGACGGCTGCGCCGCCTCCAGGGCCGGCCGGCGCACCACCTGGATCAACCGCAAGATCAGGGCGCTCTACCGGGACCTCTACGATGCGGGCTATTGCCACACGGTGGAGGCGTGGGCCGGCGGGCGGCTGGTTGGTGGCCTCTACGGGGTGGCGCTGCACGGGGCTTACTTTGGCGAGAGCATGTTCTCCGTCGAGCGCGACGCCAGCAAGGTCGCGCTCGTCTACCTGTGCGCCCGCCTGATCCGTGGCGGTTTCTCGCTGCTTGACACGCAGTTCGTCACCGATCATCTGAGGCAGTTCGGCACCATCGAGATCGAGCGCGACCAGTTTCACACCCGGCTCGAGAGGGCGCTGGCGCACCAGGCCACGTTTCACGCCCTGCCCGCAAACGCCAGCCCGCACACCGTGCTTGGCATCGTCGAGGGCCACGCGAGCTGAGCCCGCCCTTGCTTTCGCTCGTCGGGCCCGACGCCGCCCAGCGACCCCTCAATCTCGCGCATTGACACCGCCTGCCTTTACGCGCAGCTGCGAGATGCTAGAGTGCACCCTAAGCTCAACCAGAATGACGCCCAAGGCCCCACGGGGCTCGAACCGGGTGCCGGAGACCGATTGTGGAGGGTGCGAAGGACCAAGCCGGCCCCGCCCTGCTGCGCGCCGCCGTGAGCGGGTGCGCGGAGGGCGACGTGGGGGCGGTCACCGAGGCCGGGGGGGCCTCCCCCATCGCCGGCGGTTCCTTCTGGCAAGCGGCCGCCACCCAGCATGCCCAGCAGGAAGAGGCATCGCCCCGCCGGGGCGCGCCGAGACCTGCCTACGCCGCGCTCGATCTCGGCACCAACAATTGTCGGCTGCTCGTCGCCCGCCCATCGCGACGCGGCTTCAAGGTGATCGATGCCTTCTCGCGCATCATCCGCCTGGGCGAGGGCGTATCCGCCACGGGCCGGCTATCGCAATCCGCCGTTGAGCGCACCTTGGACGCGCTCAAGGTGTGCGCGGCGAAGATGAGGCGGCATCGCGTGGCCCGCTCCGGCTTGATCGCCACGGAGGCCTGCCGCCTCGCCTCCAATGCGCAAGAGTTTCTCGACCGGGCGCGCGCCGAAACGGGGCTCGAGATCACCATCGTGAGCCGCGAGACGGAAGCCAAGCTTGCGGTCTCGGGCTGCGCCTCGCTCATCGACTACGGCTGCGACTTCACGTTGGTGTTCGACATTGGCGGTGGCTCGTCCGAGCTCATCTGGCTCGACCTCGGCCGCCGCAAGCACGCCTGGCGGCACACGCTCTCGGCGCGTCTTGAGGCGCAGAGCTGCATCATCGCCTGGACATCCCTGCCGGTGGGCGTCGTCACGCTAGCCGAGCGCTTCGGCGGCAGATTGGTCAACCGCGACATATTCCAGGCTATGGTCGCGCACGTGATAGACCTGCTGCAGCCCTTCGAGGCGGAGCATAGGCTGCGCGGCCGGCTCGACGGTGGCAAGACGCACCTGCTCGGCACCTCAGGCACCGTCACCACCGTGGCGGGGGTGCATCTGGGTCTGCCGCGCTACGACCGCAGCCGCGTCGACGGCTGTTGGCTCGACATCGCCGAGATACGCGCTGTCACCTCCGACCTGCTGGACGCCAGCTACGAGGAGCGTGTGGCAGAACCTTGCATCGGCAAGGAGCGCGCCGATCTGGTGCTCGCGGGCTGCGCCATTCTGGAAGCCATGCTGCAGATGTGGCCATGCGAGCGCCTGCGCGTGGCCGATCGTGGATTGCGTGAAGGTATTCTGGCCACGCTCATGGCCGAGGACGGCGTCTACCGGACGGAACGCCGCAGCTGGTATTGGCGGCGATAGAGCCGGTGAGATGACAGGCAGCAGGCGGGGCGGAAGTGGTGGGGGTGGTCGGCGGCAGCTCAAGGTGCGTCTGAAGACCGCGCGACAGCGCTCGGCCTCGTCCCAGCGCTGGCTTGAGCGCCAGCTCAACGATCCCTACGTGGCCGCGGCCAAACAGGAGGGCTATCGCTCGCGCGCCGCCTACAAGCTGATTGAGATCGACGACCGGCACCACTTGCTGAAACCGGGCAGGCGGGTGGTGGATCTCGGCGCTGCGCCGGGCGGCTGGGCGCAAGTGGCCGCGGCACGTGTGCGCTCGCCCGAAGGCAAGGGGCAAGTGGGGGCGGTCGACCTCCTGCCCATGGAGGCGATCGCGGGCGTCGAATTTCTGCGCCTCGACTTCCTGAATGGGGCCGCTCCAGCGCGGCTGGGAGCCCTGCTGCGCGGCGGCCGCGCGGACGTGGTGCTCTCCGACATGGCGGCGCAAGGTACGGGCCACACGCGGACCGACCATCTGCGCGTCATGGCACTGGCGGAGGCGGCGGCAGAATTCGCGTGCGCCGTGCTCGAGCCCGGCGGCGCCTTTTTCTGCAAGGTGCTCCAGGGCGGCACGGAGCACGAATTGCTGGGGAAGCTGAAGCGCGCCTTCACCTCCGTGCGGCACGTCAAACCTCCCGCCAGTCGCGCCGGTTCGGCGGAGCTTTATGTGCTGGCCACGGGGTTCCGGGGCAGCGACACGGGCTGAGGCGACGGGCGCAGGTTTGCGATAGGGGTTGATGGGCGGTGCTCGAACCAGGTGACGCTTCCGGCCATCTGGGACCCCACCCTTCCCCAGCTTGCCGGCCGGTGCTAAGAAGCGCCTTGGAGCGATTCCATCACACGGGCGGCTCAGACGCCGCGTGCCGGGGCGAGCGGCCCGGGCGCGCCCGGTTTCGGCCATCCGAGCGGTCAGGGAGATCAAGCATGGCGCAACGGCCGATCCTGGACGAAACCACCGTGGCGCTCACCTTCGACGACGTCCTCTTGGCCCCCCGCCCCTCCGACGTGCTGCCATCCGAGGTTGATGTGAGCTCTCGCGTCACGCGCGAGATCCCGGTCAGGATCCCAGTCCTCTCCTCGGCCATGGACACCGTAACCGAGAGCGGCCTTGCCATCGCCATGGCGCAGGCCGGCGGCCTCGGCGTCATCCACCGCAACATGACGCCAGAGGCCCAGGCTGAGCAGGTGGCGATGGTGAAGCGCTACGTGGCGGGCATCGTGGTCAACCCCGTTACCATCCATCCGACTGCCACGCTCGCCGATGCGCTGGCCCTGATGGGGGAGCACCACATCTCCGGTATCCCCGTGATGGAGCCCGGCAAGATGGGCAAGCTCGTCGGCATTCTCACCAATCGCGACGTCCGCTTCGCCACCAACCCTAAGACACCGGTGGCCGAGCTGATGACCAAGAAGCTTATCACCGTGAAGGAGGGGGTAAGGCGTGAGGACGCCCAGCGGCTGCTGCACCAGCACAGAATCGAAAAGCTCTTGGTGGTGGACGATGACTTTCGCTGTATCGGCCTGATAACCGTCAAGGATATCGAAAAGGCCCAGAAATACCCGAACGCTTGCAAGGACGAGCAAGGCCGGCTCCGCGTCGCGGCTGCGACCAGCGTCGGCGATGCGGGGCACGATCGCACCGAGCGCCTCATCGAAGCCGGCGTTGATCTGGTGGTGGTCGACACCGCCCATGGCCATTCGAGCCGCGTGCTGGAAGCTGTAACGCGCATCAAGAAGCAATCCAACCGCGTGCAGGTGATCGCCGGCAACGTCGCCACCTCTGACGGCACCAAGGCGCTCATCGACGCGGGCGCCGACGCTGTCAAGGTCGGCATCGGGCCGGGCTCAATCTGCACCACCCGCATCGTTGCCGGCGTCGGCGTCCCCCAGCTCACCGCCATCCTCGATTCGGTCGAAGCCGCCCGCAGGCAGGACGTCCCGGTCATCGCCGACGGCGGCATCAAGTTCTCAGGCGATGTGGTGAAGGCGCTGGCCGCCGGAGCCGACTGCGTCATGGTGGGCGCGCTTCTCGCCGGCACCGACGAGGCGCCGGGTGAGACCTACCTTTATCAAGGTCGCACCTACAAAGCCTATCGCGGCATGGGCTCCGTCGGCGCCATGGCGCGCGGCAGCGCCGATCGCTATTTCCAGCAGGAAGTGAAGGATACCCTCAAGCTCGTGCCGGAGGGCATCGAGGGGCAGGTGCCCTACAAGGGTCCCGTCGACGGCGTGCTGCACCAACTGGTCGGCGGCTTGCGCGCCGGTATGGGTTACGTCGGCGCAGAGAACCTGACGGCGCTGCGTGAGCGTGCGCGTTTCGTGCGCGTGTCGGCCGCAGCGGTGGCCGAGAGCCATCCGCACGGCGTCGGCATCACCCGCGAGGCACCGAACTATCAGCGCAACGGCTGATGTTGGAAAGTCGGGTGCAGACGGGAGCTTGAGGGCAAGGGGGGTCCGGCGAGCCGGGCCCACAGGCGCGTGAGCCAGATCTCCATCCTGGACCCGATGTTCGTGCAGGTGCTTCTCACCTTAAGCGTGCTGATCTCGCTCGCCGTCACCCGCGGGCGCGCGCTTCACGGCAAGGACTGCGGGCGCGGCAATCGCCATCTCGCCATGGGTCGCGCCGGCTGGCCCGACGCGGCCGCCAACCTCTGCAACGGGGTCGAGTTGCCGGGGCTTTTCTATTGCGTGCTGGCGTTCGCGCTGATCACCAGGGCCGCCGATGGGGCGATGATCGTGCTGGCCTGGCTGTTCGCCGCCAAGCTGCTTGTCCACGCCGCCATTCACGTCGGACCCAATGACGTGCGATGGCGCGCGCCAGCCTTCGCGCTCGGCCGGCGGCTGGTGATGATCATAGGGCCAAAGCTGGCTCTCAGCGTGGCCATGACGGGGCCGTCGCTGCCCGCGCCGGGTCTGGCGTAGCGCCATGCAGCCGGGTGCGCGCATCAAGGCGGCCATCGAGTTGCTGGTCGAAGTGCTGCAGAGGCACCGTCCGGCGGCATCCGCCCTATCCGACTGGGGCAAGAGTCACAGGTTCGCCGGCTCCGGCGATCGCGCCGCGATCGGCAACCTCCTCTACGATGCCTTGCGTCGCCGCCGCTCACTTGCCGCTCAGATGGGCGCCGACACCCCACGGGCGATCGTGCTGGCCGCCGCTCCGCGGGCCCTCGGACTGTCCGCAGCCGCCGTGGCGGCCAGCGCCGACGGTTCACGGCACGCGGTCGAGCCCCTGAGCGAGGGCGAGCGCGTGGGGTTGTCGCGCAAGCTGGCCCCGGACGCGCCGGGGCCGGTGCGCGGTGACTACCCCGACTGGCTCGAGGGCGCCCTAACGCGTGCCTTCGGCGCAACCGCCGCCGAGGAAGGTGCAGCTCTCGCCCGCCGTGCCCCTGTCGATCTGCGGGTCAACACGCTCAAGGCCGACCGCGAGAAGGTCCTCACGGCGCTGGCACGGTTCGCCCCACTGCCGACGCCCTTCTCGGCGCTCGGAGTGCGGCTGCCGGCGCCAGAGGGCCCGGCCCGACAGCCCAATGTCGAGGCCGAGAACGGCCATGGGCGCGGCTGGTATGAGGTGCAGGACGAGGGCTCCCAGATCGCTGCGCTGATGGCGTGCGCGGCGCCGCGCGAGCAAGTGCTCGATATCTGTGCAGGCGCCGGGGGCAAGACGCTGGCCTTTGCGGCGATCATGCGCAACACCGGGCAGATCTACGCGTATGACGGCGAAGCGGCGCGCCTGCGTCCCATTTTCGAACGGCTCAAGCGGGCCGATGTGCGCAACACGCAGGTGCTGCGCGCCGGCGATACCGCCGCACTGACTGCCCTCGGGGCGAGGTTCGACCTCGTGTTTGTTGATGCCCCGTGCACCGGCACGGGTGCTTGGCGCCGCCGACCCGATGCCAAGTGGCGGCTGCGGCCCGTCAACCTCGCCCAGCGCGAGCAGGAGCAATCGGCGCTGCTCGAGGCTGCGGCGCAGCTGGTTAATCCGGGTGGCCGCCTCGTCTACGCCACCTGCTCTGTGCTGCCCCAAGAAAACGGCGACCGGATCGCCGCCTTCCTGGCGAACCATTCCGGCTTCGCGACGTTACCGTGGCGCGAGTCGTGGCGTCGAGGGATCGGCGGCGAGCTGCCCGTCTCCGCCGACGGCAGCGAGGCGACACTCCTCCTCACTCCCGCGCGTCACGGGACCGACGGCTTCTTCATCGCCGTCCTCGGACGAAGACAATGAATGTGGCGATGCGGCGCCGAGCGGCGTCGGAGCTTGCACGAATGCTTGATCGTCCACAGATAAAAGTTTGACAGAGAAATTCGACAGACTAAGGATCGCGTTTTGTCGAGGCCGACGGGCCTCGTGTCGACCGGCCGAGGGACGGAGCCGAGGGGAGGTATGGTGCTCTCCAGCGGCTGCCGCCGGCGGTAGCGAGGAGGACAGCTGGCCACCATGGTGATGCCTGTACGGGCCAAGCGCCCTAGACGATTGGCAACGCGTTCGTGCCTCGGTCCCGTAGCGGACCTCGAGGCACACCTCCCGGAAGAGTGGTGGCGGAAGCTCTTCAACGCCCTCTATGTGAAGACCGACGGTGACGTGGTCGAGAATCGCGAGAACACCCGCCGCGAGGTCGACTTCATCGTGTCAGCGGCCAAGATCCAGCCGCACAGCCAGATTCTCGATCTGTGCTGCGGCCAGGGCCGACACTGCCTGGAGCTTGCCCGACGCGGCTTTCGCCACGTCATGGGGCTTGACCGCTCGCGCTACCTGGTACGGCTCGCCAAGAAGCGGGCGCAGGGCGAGGGCTTGCAGGTCATCTTCAAGGAAGGCGATGCGCGCAATCCACGGCTCGCGGAAAACAGCATGGATTGCGTTGCCATCATGGGCAACTCATTCGGCTACTTTTCCAACAAGCAGGACGACGAGAAGGTGTTGACCGCGGTCGGCAAGATCCTGCGTCCCAGCGGCCAGCTGGTGCTGGACATCACCGATGGCGGGCACATGCACGAGAACTTCGACAAGCGCTCATGGGAGTGGATTGACGACCACCATTTTGTGTGCCGCGAGCGGTCGATCAGCCAGGACGGGGAACGCCTCATTTCCCGCGAAGTTATCGTGCACGACGAGATGGGTGTGATCGCCGACCAGTTCTATGCCGAGCGTCTTTACACCCGCGACAGCATCAGCAAGCTGCTGGAGAAGACCGGTTTTCGCAATATCCGTCACCACGGCCACGCCGAGCCGTTGTCGGACCGCGACCAGGACCTCGGCATGATGGCCCGGCGCATCCTGCTCACAGCCGACGCGCCTCAGCTGCCGGTGCGCAAGGGGCGCGGAAAGCTGCAGGCAGTCGATGTCACCGTGGTGCTGGGCGATCCCCGGCTCCCCGACCAGGTGAAGCGCGGGGGCACCTTCAATCCCGAGGATCTCGACACCGTCCGCCGCTTGCGCGATGCCCTCTCCGAGCTGCCGGGCTACAAGTTCCACTATCTCAACAATCACGGCACGCTGGAGCGGGATCTGTCCGAGCTCACAACCGACATCGTTTTCAATCTGTGCGATGAGGGCTGGAACAACGACCCCTTCAAGGAACTGCACGTGCCCGCCCTGCTCGAGGTGTTGGCCCTTGCCTACACCGGCGCGGGCCCCTCCGCGCTGGCGGCCTGTTACGATAAGGGGCTGGTGCGCGCCGTAGCGCAGTCACTTGATGTACCGGTGCCGCTCGAGAGCTATGTGCGCCCCGGTGACCAAGGCGCGACCCTGCCATCCGTGTTCCCGGCCCTGCTCAAACCCAACCACGGCGATTCGAGCCAAGGCATCACCAAGGATTCGGTCGTCTACAACGAGAAGGCGCTCCTCGATTACCTCGATCGGCTGCGCGCCGATTTCCCCAAGCGCGGCGTCCTGGTCCAGGAGTTTCTCACCGGCCCCGAGTTCTCCGTCGGGCTCATCGGCAATCCCGACCACGGCTTGCGGGCCCTGCCCGTGCTCGAGGTCGACTATTCCAATCTCGATCCTGCCCTGCCCAAGATCCTGGGCTATGAATCGAAATGGGAACCCGACAGCGCCTATTGGACGCAAATCCGCTACCGCGAGGCGGCCCTGTCCGACCAGATGCAGCAGCAGCTGATCGACCACTCGACACGGCTCTTCGAGCGGCTCGGCTGCCGGGACTACGCCCGCTTCGACTTCCGCACCGATGCCAAGGGCGAGATCAAGCTGCTCGAGGTCAACCCCAACGCCGGCTGGTGCTGGGACGGCAAGATGAACATCATGGCCGGCTTCGCCGGGATGCGCTACTCCGAGGTGCTCGCCCAGATCCTACAGGCCGCCGTCGAACGCCTGGGTGTCGTCGGCAAGCCGGCACTGCCGCAAGCCGGCGCGACGGCCGGCGGCAATGGCCACGCCGTGGCCGCGGAGTAGGGTCGGGAGGATCGGTCCTGCTTGCCTGTTGTTCGGCACAGCAAGGCAGATGGGAATGGCGCACGGTCGGGGCCCGCGGCTTGCGACGGCGATGTCCTCGGCCGGCAGGCGAACGCCGGTCCCTCGCGGTGGGCGCAAGCCGCACCCGCTGGGACCTCAGGGTGCCTCGACGCCCCCGCGTCGCGGCGGATAACGGCGGAGCGTCACTCCGCCAGCTATCGTTGAGCGCACGCAGCTCCGCGCCCACCGCTACGGCTCATCGCCGGGCTTGGAGGGAACAAAGAGCGAGACCGGAAGATCCGCACCGTAGCGGCGCCCCTTTTTGCGAGGGTGAAACTCAGGCCTGGGGCTCGGGTCGGGCTCGACGACCTTGCGGTACAAGTGCCAGGTCGAATGGCCGAGCACAGGCATCACCAGGGCAAGACCGATCAGGAACGGCAGGGAGCCGATGACCAGCGCTCCGGCTACGAACAGCCCCCATGAGGCCATCACCAGAGGATTGGCAAGGACGGCGAGTGGACGATGTCGAAGGCGTGCCTCCACGACGTGTCCAGCCCCTGTTCGCGGCGCCGGCTCAATTCGTAAAGTCCGATCGCGGCAAAGGGGCCGATGAGAGCGAAGCCGGCGGCAAGCGGAAAAAGGAGCGGCACAACGTCGTATCCGAAGGTCGCGCTGCCGAGCGCGATGCCGACGATGGGGTAGATAAGGCTGAGAAAGATGACGTGAGTGGGCATGGCCCAAAAGTCGTCGAGGCCCTTGGCTAAGGCATCCCTCAGATCCGTTAAGGTGATGGTGCGAACCGCGGGCAACTCATGCAAACGCTCCGTAGGTAGAATAATATCGCTCTGTGCCATGGTGGGTTACGCCTCCTCGGGGCGGCATGCGTGACTGCGTTGTTCAAGTCCTGCAGCGGCTGAGGTCGATACCTTTGATGCGAGCTTCTTCCAGCGAGTGATGCTCTAGCGCGGCTGAGTTGCAGTCGTCGGCGCCTGTCGCCCGCCCATACGCTGGGCCACGGGTTCCAGCAGAATGCAGGCCGCGAAGGGGCGCTCGGCGAGGCCGCGGTTGCGCCGGTCGCGTTCCGCCTCCGCCTCCTTCTGGGTCGCGTGTTTGGAGACAAGCCGCGCCCGGCTTCCCGGTGACTTCTGCTCGATCACGATCCAGGTATTCAAAGGTAGATTCCGCGTGGGCATATGCGTGTCCTCCAAAAGTGCTGGCGACACTGCGCACCCCGTGCCGGGGCGTGGTTTCCTTTTCGGCTGAGCTTAAGGCGCATCTCATCCCGCGCTCCGTGCGCCCAGGTCAGTTAAATCATGTCCGGTTTGGGATCTGGGCGGCGCCCGATAGCGTCCCTCAGATGCGCTTCGGCGGCTGCAATATCGGCAGCAACGCCACAGCGACGGTCATCGAGGTAGGACCGCCAGATGTAATGGGAAGGGTTCGTCTCTCGGCTCACCGAGCCCACGGCAAGCAGGGGATCGGTATGGCTGAAGAAGTTCACAATCCCGGTATGCGGGCAACGCCGCTTGGTAATCACGGGGTGGCCTCCTCGGCTCAGCGCTCCTTTTTCCTCCCTCGTCCCCCAATGTTGAGCGGCCAGCGTAGCAGGGCAAGGCGCAAGGCAACACCCCGGTCGTTTTGGCAGTGCAGCATGAGTTCGCGCAAGACGGAGCGCTCTGCCGCGCCCTCGCTGGCCGCGTGCAAAGCGAAGGTTTCCGTCACGTCCGGGGGTCGCAGGACAGCTTGTGTCTTGCGGAGGAGGTCCGCTCACCATCGCCTCTCACCCCATCAATCGCCTTCGCCGCCGGCGCCCCGGGGCTCGGCGCGCGGGTCGCGGCACCAGCTTTCTCCCACTCTTTGCCTGCGTGCCGGCAGCTTGATGAGCAATCGCGTGCGCAGCTGGCTGCCATCCGCCAGGCGGCAGGCTCCCGGCTGCCTCTGGCGCCCGGGCGTCTATGGCGGGCGAGCTACGCTGCCCAACGCGCGCGTACCGGTAGCCTAATGCCGCCCCACTCGCCTCAATCATCGAGCACTCCCGCGGCGCCGGCGACAAGATCGGAGCCTCGTTGTCCCCATTGGAAGGCCGGGACAATCCGCACGTGACGGAGTCGCCCGCATTTTGCTGAGCCCCCCGGTCCCTCCACCGCCAGCATTGCCGATCGGGGCGCGGGATGCGAACATGATGAACTCCGTGAGCGAGGTCCCCATGATCTACGAGTTTCGCACCTACACGCTGCATCCGCGCACCCTGCCTGAGTTCATCAAGCGCTGGACCGACATGATCGACAAGCGCCAGACCTACTCCAAGCTGGCAGCTTTCTGGTACGCGGAGATCGGCCCCCTCAATCAGGTCATTCACGTGTGGCCTTACGAGAATGCGTTGGAGCGCAGCAAGATCCGTGCGGCAGTCGTCAAAGACAAGGTTTGGCCGCCCCCGACATCCGAGTTGATCGCCGAGATGCGCTCGGAGATTTACGAGCCCCTGCCCTACTCGCCGCCCATGGTGCCGTCAAATGATGGTCCCTACTTCGAGATGCGCACCTACACATTGAAGCCCGGCTCTATCGCCGGCATGGCCGAGCGCTGGAAGGAGCACCTGCCGGCACGCATCAAACTCTCGCCGTTGACGGGCGTGTTCAGTTCGGACGTGGGCGGCCTTAACCAGTGGCTGCACATCTGGGCCTACAAGAGCCTCGACCAGCGCACCGAAGTGCGCAAGAAGGCCGTGGAGAGCGGCATCTGGCCTCCACCCGGCGGCAGCGCCGCCATCAAGCAGGAGAACAAAATCGTGCTGGCAGCGCCTTTCTCGCCGATCAAGTAGAGGCGCCCGACGGCTCCACCCCCAGCACGCAGTCCTGAGCTTGTCGAAGGAACGCGGCATGCTCCAAGCCGTGGTTCGCCAAGCTCATGACCGGGCTGCAGATCGCGCAGCCGCGGGCAGGACCAGTGGGGAGGAAGAGATGCGCTGCGAAGTCATTGCCGTCGGCACCGAACTGCTACTCGGCATCATCGTCGACAGCAACTCGGTGTGGATTGGAGAGCAGCTGGCGCTCGCCGGCATCGATTCCTACTTCCAGGTCAAGGTGGGCGATAACTTTGCGCGCATCGAAGCGTGCATTCGCCAAGCCCTAGAGCGCAGCGACGCCGTCATCTGTTGCGGCGGGCTCGGTCCCACCCAGGACGACATCACCCGCGACGTCATTGCCTCTGTCATGGGTGTTGAGATGCGGCGCGACGAGGCGATCGCCGCCAAGATCCGGCACATTTTCGAGTCGCGCGGCCGCGTCATGTCGGAGAACAACCTGCGCCAGGCCGATATCCCCATCGGCGCCACGCCGATCCCGCAGATGCCGGGCACCGCACCGGGACTCGTCTGCCCCGTGGGCAACAAGGTGATCTATGCCACGCCCGGCGTGCCGAGCGAGATGCATGAGATGTTTCTCGGCACCATCCTTCCCGACTTGCGCCGCCGCGCCGGGCAGGCATCCGTGATCAAAAGCCGCGTTCTGCGCACCTGGGGCATGAGCGAGTCGGGCCTTGCCGAGATCCTCGCGAAGCGCTTCGGCGAGCTCGACAAGCTCGGCACTCCTACGATCGCATTCCAGGCCAGCGGCATCGACGGTATTAAGGTGCGCATCGTGGCCAAGTGCGACGACGAGGCGACCGCGACGCGCATACTCGATGCCGAAGAAGCCCTCATCCGCGGCCTGCTGGGCGACGTCATCTTCGGGGTCGACGAGCAGTCCATGGAAACCGTGGTACTCGATCTCTTGCGGCGCAAGGGGCTCACCTTCGCGGCGGCCGAAACCATTACCGGCGGCATCCTGTCGGCGCGCATGACCGCGGCCGATCCCGCCATGGAGATCTACCGCGGTGCCCGCGTTGGCCCGGAGAGGGGCGCCGTCGGCGGTGCCAAGCCGGAGCAGCGTGCCGCGGCGTCGGCCTCGCAGGTGCGGTCGCAGTTCGGCGCCCGCATCGGCCTCGCCGCCATCGCCCCCGAGGCTCCCGAGGGCCACCGACCGGGCACCATCTTCTTCGCCGCTAATATCGATGGCGTTGAGCACGGCGAAAGGATGACGCAGCCACCCGATCGGCGCCGCATGCGTGAGTTCTCTGTCATCAGTTTGCTGAACCTGCTGCGCAGGACCCTGTCGTCCTGACGAATGCTGCTCCGAACCGAGCGGCAAGCATTTTCCACCGCCGCGACCTGCTGCTCGCCCGGAGCGCCAACCGACGTCGACAGGGGTGCCGGCGGCGCCCTTTCAACGCGCCATCAATGCGAGGGGTCGAGCGTTCGGCGAGAGGGCATGCTTCAAGCCACGATCTTTGACCCTGGCCCCGCGCCCGCGCTCGCTGACATTGGCCGAACAGTCGAGCGTCTCGGGTAATGCCGCTAAATTTGCATTGCGCCGGCGCCGCGGATGTGGTCAAGCCATGGCCACCTATGCCACCGGAGGCTGACGATGAGGCTCGGCATCACGCTGCCGTTGACCGATATCCATGGCGACCCGGCCACCGTGCGCGACTTTGCCCAGGCTGCGGAGGGCCTCGGCTACCACCATCTGGGCGCACCCGACCACGTGCTCGGTGTCAACGTCGCGAGCCGGCCGGATTGGGGCAATCGCAACACCTCCAAGGACTTCTTCCACGACCCTTTCGTAATGTTCGGCTTTCTCTCCGCCTGCACGCGCCGAATTGAGTTCTCGACCCAGGTGATGATCCTGCCGCAGCGGCAAACGGCGTTGGTGGCCAAGCAGGCCGCGTGCCTCGATGTGCTGTCGGGCGGACGCTTCCGTTTCGGCATCGGTATCGGCTGGAACCCGGTCGAGTACGTGGGCCTCAACGAATCCTTCAAGAATCGCGGCAAGCGCTCGGAGGAGCAGGTTGCAGTTCTGCGCGCGTTGTGGGCCTCCCAGCACGTCACCTTCAAGGGCAAATGGCACACCATCGATGACGCCGGCATCAATCCGCTGCCCACGGCGCGCCGCATCCCGCTCTGGTTCGGGGGGCACGAGGATGTCACGCTGCGCCGCGTTGCCAAGTGGGGCGACGGCTGGATCATGCTGGCGCATCCCGCGGGTCCCGTCGCGAATGCCCAGTTCGCAAAGTTGCGCGGCTACGTCGTGGAAGCAGGTCGGGACCCGAACTCGGTCGGCCTTGAAGTCTGGGTCTCGACGGCCGAGGGTGGCCCTGCGGAGTGGCGCAAGCAGTTTCAGGCCTGGAAAGACGCCGGCGTCACGCACATCACCGTCAACAGCACCTACGGTCGCGGACCGCACAAGCGCATCGCCGGCCGAACCATGAGTGATCATTTGGCGGCCATGAAGCAATACCGCTCGGCCGTGGCCGACCTGCTCTGACCCATCCCGCAGTCATGTGCGCGCTCCTGCCCGGGATGGGCCGTGTGCAGGGAGCGCAGCTCGCGCGGCACGCCAGCGTCAACGCATCACCGCTTGTAGAGCCCCATGATGGCCGCCTTGGCGAGCGTATTGAAATTGAGCTGGAAGCCCACAACGGCGGCCGACGTGTCGGCCTTTACCTGGAGACTGTCGATGCTGACCGCAAACACCGTGAAAAGATAGCGGTGCGGATGGTCGCCCGCCGGTGGGCAGGGGCCCCCGTAGCCGGGTACGCCGAAATCGGTGCGTGTTTGCAGGGAACCCGCCGGCAGCTTCGGCAGCTTGGGATTGCCGGCGTCGAGGGGAAGCGAGGTCGTGCCGGGCGGGATGTTCACAACCAACCAGTGCCAGAATCCGCTGCCCGTGGGCGCGTCGGGGTCGAAGCAGGTGACAGCGAAGCTCTTGGTGCCGTCCGGCGCGCCGGACCAGGCTAGCTGCGGTGACTTGTTGCCTCCGGCACAGCCGAAGCCGAAATCTGCGGAGAGCACATGGTCCGCATCTAGATAATCGCCGTCCTTGAAGGACGTGCTGGTGACTGCGAACGGCATCCCGCCCTCCCCGTGATCCTTGCGCGAGGACGTCAGCGTAGCGCCATTCCCCGACACTTGTCAGCACCCCGCGCAGCCCGCCAGGCTCGCGCCAATCTATCGCCAATCGGACGAAGTGCGGCATGTACGGGGGGTCAATTCCCCGTCAGGGGCATGGTTTTCCCCTTCCGCCGCGCAGCCGGCACGTCTATTTCTGCCGTGCGACAGAGTGAGGTTGACCGACATGCTGATCCGTCGTCCATCCGATATCGACCCTGCCGAGATCACGCCGCGCGCTTTCTATCTGCGCCGCAGGGAGTTCATCGCCGGCGCTGCAGCTTTCGGACTGGGCTCGGTGTTGGGGGCGACCATTCGCGGGAGAGCTGCCGAAGCGGCGCCCCTGCAGGCCGTCAAGAGCCCTCTATCGACCAGCGATGAACCTTTCACCCCCCTCAAGGACATCACGAGCTACAACAACTACTACGAGTTCGGCACCGACAAGAACGATCCGGCCAGGAACGCACACACGCTCAACGTCAAGCCGTGGACCGTTAAGATCGACGGACTGGTGGCCAAACCCGCCGACTACGATCTTGACGATATCATCAAGCCGGCCCAGCTGGAGGAGCGCATCTATCGCATGCGGTGCGTGGAAGGTTGGTCCATGGTGATCCCCTGGGTTGGCATGCCGCTGGCCGAACTCCTGAAGCGCGTCGAGCCGCAGGGCAGCGCCAAGTTTGTGGCGTTCGAGACGCTGGTGCGGCCGGCCGAGATGCCGGGTCAACGCGGGCTATTCCAGCCGCTACCGTGGCCCTATGTGGAGGGCCTGCGCCTCGATGAGGCCATGCATCCCCTGACCATTCTGGCGGTGGGCCTCTATGGCGAGACGCTGCCCAACCAGAACGGCGCGCCGGTGCGGCTGGTCGTGCCGTGGAAGTACGGCTTTAAGGGCATCAAGTCGATCGTGCGCATTAGTCTCACCGAGAAGCAACCGCCGACCACCTGGAACATGGCGAACCCCCGCGAGTACGGCTTTTATTCCAACGTCAACCCGGCTGTCGACCACCCGCGTTGGAGCCAGGCGACCGAGCGGCGCATCGGCGAGAGCGGGCTCTTCGCCAAGCGCCGCCCCACGCTCCTCTTCAACGGCTACGCCGAGCAGGTTGCAGGCCTCTATGCCGGCATGGATCTGCAGGCCAACTACTGAGATGGCCGCCGCCCAAACATCAGCTGCCCCGACGTGGCGCAGCCGTGCGCTAGGCAGCGACCCCGTGCGGCGCGCCATCTACATCGTCGGCATGTTGCCGGCCGTCTCGACTTTCTATCTGGGGCTCATGGATCAGCTAGGCGCCGACCCGCAGAAGACGCTGGAGCGCACGCTCGGCCTATGGGCTTTGCGTTTACTGATCGCTTGCCTCGCCATCACGCCTCTGCGCCGGCTCGGCGGTCCCAACCTCGTGCGCCATCGCCGCACCCTCGGCCTGCTCGCTTTCTACTATGCAGTGCTGCATCTCACCGCCTATACCGTGCTCGACCAGGGCCTTGATCTCGCGGCCATTTGGGCCGATATCGTCAAGCGCCCCTACATCACCATTGGCATGCTGGCGTTCGCCGTCCTGGTGCCGCTCGCGGCTACCTCCAACGCGCCGATGATCCGCCGCCTGGGCGGTGCCGCATGGCAGCGGCTGCACCGCTTCGTCTACCTGGCGGCTGCGGCCGCGGCTTTGCACTTCGTCATGCTGGTGAAATCCTGGACCGCCGAGCCGCTGATCTATGCCGCATTGGTAGCGGCGCTCCTGTTGCTGCGTTTGGCCTTTAAATTGCAAAAGCGCGCCAGGCCCACCCGTCGGTCTCGCCCGGAACCTGCCAGGGTGTGACCAGGTGAAAGACGACGTCGCCGCCAAACCTTCGACCGGCCGGCTGTTCCTCACCGTCTTTCCCTCCATCATGCTGCCGATGTTCCTGGCGGTGGTGGATCAGACCATCGTGGCCACCGCTCTCCCCTCCATGGCCGCAACCCTCGGCGGCGTAGAGCGCGTCTCTTGGGTGGTCGTGTCCTACCTGGTGGCCACAACCATCGCCGCTCCGATCTATGGCCAGCTGCGCGACGTCTACGGCGGCAAGCCCATGATGTTCGTGGCGCTCGGCACATTCCTGTTCGCCTCGCTGATGTGCGCGATATCCACCAGCGTCGAAATGCTCACCGCCGCACGCACCCTTCAGGGGCTCGGCGGCGGCGGGCTGATGACCCTATCCCAGGCGCTCATCGGCGAGACCGTTCCTCCGCTGGAGCGTGCCCGTTACCAGGGCTATCTCGCCGGCGTGATGGTCACGTCCTCCACGTTCGGCCCGGTGGTCGGCGGCCTCCTCACCCATCAATTCGGCTGGCGCTCGGTATTTTTGATCAACCTGCCTCTGGGGCTCGTCGCCCTGCTCCTCACCCTGCGCTTGGGGCCCCGGCCCGCCCGCGACCAACCCTGGACCTTCGACACGATTGGGCTCGGGCTGTTTTTGGCCTTCATCGCCCCAGTGCTGCTGGCGCTCGAGCAGGTGCGGCGCATGAGCGCCGGCGCACTCCCCTCCTTCATCCTGCTGATGGCCGTTGGCGTGGCTGCGCTGGTGGCGCTGATCCTGCGTGAGAAGCGCGCCATCTATCCCCTGCTGCCGATCCATCTGCTGCGCCAGCCGGCGATCTGGCGCAGCGACGCGCTTGCCGCCTGCCACGGTGCGACGCTGGTCTCGCTCATCACCTTCCTTCCCATCTACCTGCGCGTGCTGCGGGGCACGTCGGCCTCCGAGACTGGCCTTCTTTTGCTGCCGCTAATGTTCGGCATCGGCGCCGGCTCGATGTTCACAGGACGCATTGTCAGCCGCACGGGGCTCACCATGATCTTCCCCGCGGTGGGGCTCGTCGTCGCGAGCATCGCGCTGCTGATGCTCGCCCTCTTCGCCAACGAGCTGGGAACCCGGCAGCTGGCAGCCTATCTGTTCATCAGCGGCCTCTTCATGGGCACCGTCATGGGCGTCGTGCAGGTGACGGTGCAGAACGCCGCGGGCTCCGCCTCGCTCGGTTCCGCAGCGGCTTCCGTGCAACTGTCGCGCTCCATCGGCGCCGCCGTCGGTACCGCGCTGGTGGGCAGCGTGCTGTTCGCCACGGTCTCTCTCAGCGATCCCGATGCCGCGCGCCTCTTCGCCGCACTGGTGCAGCTGGGCCCCGGCACACTCGGTGAACTTTCCCTCGAGCGCCAGGCCATCATCTTCTCCGAGGTCGGCGTGGCCTTCCGCAACGCCTTCCTCGTCGTCGCCTTATTCGCCGCCTCAGGCGCGCTGCTCGCCTGGACCATCCCGTCGCGGCGCATCGGCTAGCTCGCTTACGCTTGCAATCCACGGCGTCTCCGCCTCTATAGTCGCGCCGGGCTGGGCGTGAAGAGGGGGACCAAACATGGCCGAGACAAGGGCGCGGCGATTTGGCTGGGGCCGGCTGGCCGATTATTTGTTCGGGCGCAACGCGCTGATCGGCGCCGCCTCGTTCATGCTTCTCATCCTGTCGGGCTATGCTACCTGGCATGGCATGCGTGACTTTATTATCGGCGTCTCGTCCACACCGAGGAGCCAGGGGCAGTTGCTGCCTGGCGGCATGTCGATTCCCAATGATGCGTTGGTGATCGTCGTCGTCGTCGCCCTCACCTTCCTGATGTGGCTGATGCTGCGCGAGACCTTCGCCGCCAAACGCCACCTGCGCGAGCGCCTCGTCACGTTTCCGCTCTATGTGTTCCTGGCCATCTGGTCGGTGGGGTTTGGCTACGGCTTTTGGTGGAGCCTGATCTCTGGCGAGGAGGCAACGCGCACCGGCCTTGCGGGCCTTCAGGAGGATGCGCGCGACGCGTCCGCCGTGGTCGCCGCGCGACTGGATGCCGTGCGCGGCCAGCTCGACAGCGTGATCAGCTGGTCCGATAGCCAGATGGCCCGGGAGGAGACCAGCGGCGGCAGCTGCGGCACGCCCTCGGGCGCAGGGCGCGGACCCCTCTACAATGCGCGCCGCAGCGTGCGTGATTCCGTCAACACGCTGCGCGACGGCATGATGCGCTCATGGTTCGAGCCGCTGCAGGCCGACGTCGAGCAGCTCAGGCAGAGCGCCGCCGGCCTTGACGGGGGCCCTCTCGAGGAGCGGCAGCGGATCTTCGAGGCCAGGGCATCCGACATCCGAGGCCGCGCACGCAACATCGCCGCGCGCAGCAACCAGCTCGGGCGCTCTACCGCCGCCGAAATGCGCGCCATCGCGGCGGCCGTGTCCATCGCGCCCGGCGGCTCGGGCTTCTCCTGCTACGACCCGACCCTGGCAGAGCGGCTGCGGCAAGCGGCGGCCCAGGCCGACCAGCCTGCCGAGCTCAAGCTGCGAGAAGCGGTCTTCAACGAGGGGCCCGCGGGGGTGGCCAATGCGGTCAAGAACCTATGGCGCAACATCGGCGCCTACGTCGTGAGCCTTCCCTCTCTGTTCTCTGGCGGAGTGCAGGCCGTGCGTCACACCGACACCGGCGAGCCGATCACCGGCCGCGACCTCATCGCCCTGCTCGCCACCATCGGCATCGACTTGGGATTGCTGGCGCTGGCCATCTTGAACCCGCCGCAGGAGCCGCCGTCGATCCGACCTTCGGGCGCGCTGAGCCGCCAAATCAAGGACGCCATCGACACGGCCATTGCCCGATCGGGCGTGGACCATGAATGGGTGCATCGGCACTTCATCCACCACCGCAGGGCGTCCTATCTGGTCATTCCCAACCTCTACGCCTGTGATCCATCCAACAAGGACGAGTCCGCCAAGGCACTGGCCATGAATCAGCTCGCCGGCGTGCTGAGCGACTTGGAGCTGGTGCGCTGGCCGAAATCCAAGGAGCTCAAAGACCTGCGCGACGAGGAGACCCACGCGAGCCGCACGGATCTTACCGAGATTCGTAAAGAGTGGTTCGAGGAGAAGGGCCTCGACCCGACCAAGAGCGTGCGCCAGCACAATCAACGGCCGATCCGCAACCACGGCCTGTTCTCCAAGGCGGAGCGTGCCCTCGAGATCGCCGACTGGAGCGAGCGCGCCCGCAACGACATTGAGATTTTCCGCCTGGTCGACACTGAGGGCCTCACGCCGCTTCTCATGGTCCTTAACGAAACGCGGACCGCAAGAGGCGGTGGAGCGAGCGCACCGCAGAACGCCCTGGCTGTCCCCTGACGGCGCATTCACCTGCTCCCACCCGCATGGCTGGCTCAACGCCTGGACCGCCCACAATCGAGGGTGGTGCGTGATGAACGGCAGGCTTTCGACCGATCTAGCGAAGCTAGCCGTTGCCGCGCGTCTTCGTCTGGCCGCGTTGCGCGTGATGCTCGAGGAACTCGATCATTGCGCTAGCCACATCCCTGCCGCTCGCCTGCTCCATGCCCTCGATTCCCGGGGATGAGTTAACTTCCACCACGACGGGTCCGCGGTTGGAGCGCAAGAGATCAACGCCTGCAACGTTGAGGCCCAGCACCTCGGCCGCACGCACCGCTGTGCGGCGTTCATCCTCCGACACCACCACCGCCTCGGCCTTGCCGCCGCGATGCAAATTGGCGCGGAACTCGCCCATCTTGCCTGAGCGCATCATGCTGGCTACCGCTTTGCCGCCGATGACGAGCACGCGGATGTCGTTGCCGCCCGCTTCCTTGATGTACTCCTGCACGAGGATGTTCATGTTGGCGGCGCCGAACGCCTCGATGATGGATTTGGCCGAGGCCGCCGTCTCCGCCAGGATCACTCCGCGCCCCTGCGTGCCCTCGAGCAGCTTGATCACGCAGGGCGTGCCACCGACCTCCTTGATCACATCTTCCGCGCGGCGGGGATCCTGGGCAAAGGCGGTGACCGGCAGGCCGATGCCTTCGCGCGCCAGCAACTGCAGCGCGCGCAGCTTGTCGCGCGAACGGCCGATGGCGACGCTTTCGTTGAGCGGGAACACGCCTTGCATCTCGAACTGGCGCAACACCGCGAGCCCGTAGTGGGTGATGGAGGCGCCAATTCGCGGGATCACAGCGTCATAATGGGCAAGCATGCGCCCGCCGTGCCAAAGCGTCGGCTTGCTCGATGTGATATTCATGTGCACGTGTAGGGTGTTGATCACGTCTATGTCGTGGCCGCGCGCCCGCGAGACCTCCGCGATCCGGCGATGGGAATAGAGGCTCGGGTTGCGCGCGAGCATGACGAGCTTCATTTGAGGCCTCCTTGCGCCGCAGCGTGCCGCGACACCCCGCAACAGCCAGGTTTGGCGTCTGGTAGACCAACTGCGATGCGGATGCCAATGTTGCCAAATCGGCAACGATCAAGCTCTGGCCCAACGACTGGCCAAATGGTCGCGGTTCTGCCGGCGCAAATGGCCTAACGCGATGTCTGGACCGCCTCTTCCGACGTGGCAGGCGACGTGGCAGGCCCGGCGGCGGCCTCGTCAGGGTCGATGCTGGCATAGAACAGCCACGCCCCCACCGCCACTATGACGGAGAGCATCAACAGCCAAAGAGCCGTGCGCCGCAGCGCCCAGCCGACGGACACCGGCTGCGGCGTTGGCGCCTGGGATACGTCGGGATGAGAAGACAAGTCGACACCTCCCTCGTGCGCTTGGCCTCGTGCGCTTGGCATTGTGCCCTTGGCCTTGT
>Ga0306920_100001281_pt1 | contig 31062 bp, 34 predicted proteins | sample flu12Cox44000170_FD_204666 | JGI IMG/M metagenome (GOLD analysis project Ga0306920, IMG submission 204666) | Lab enrichment of tropical soil microbial communities from Luquillo Experimental Forest, Puerto Rico - flux4day.12C.oxic.44.000.170 (v2)... | ecosystem: Environmental > Terrestrial >...
TCGACACAGCGCAGGCCGCCGGCGCCACGGCACTCAACGTGCTGGCCTCACCGGATCTCAACGACAATCGCAGGATCATATTGGATCGAACGGCCGCGCTTCGCCTCCCCGCCATGTATCAATGGCCCATGTAGCGGCGGAGGAAGGCGGCTTGGCCGCCTACGGCCCAAGCGCGGCCACAATAAACCGCATGCGCGCACGCCAAGTCGTCAAGGTGCTGCGCGGCGCCAAGCCTGCAGACATTCCGGTCGAGCAGCCGGACAAATTCGAGCTCATCATCAATTTGCGAACGGCAAAGGCGATCGGGCTGGAGGTGCCAGGGGCGCTGCTCGACCGCGCTGATCAGGTCATCCAATGATCTCGGCGCCCTTTGCGAGCGCGGTGCGTTCCGCTGGCTTGGCGCGATCCTTGCCTTTCTGTTGACTGCACTGCCGGCCGGCGCGGAACAGCGGGCGAATGTGCCGGTGGTCGGGTGGCTCGTCTTCTCCGCGGGGGAGGGGGGCCTCGAAGGCTTCCGCCAGGGTCTGCAGGAGCACGGCTATGTCAAGGGCCAGAACATCGCAATCGAGGTCCGGACCCCGGAAGAGAGCGTCGATCATTTGGTCGAACAGATCCGGGACCTAGCACGCCTAAACATGAAGGTTCTAATTACGGGCGGCGTCCCGGCCACCCTTGCGGCCAAGGGGGCTGCCTTGCCGATCCCGGTGGTTTTTGTCATGGCCGATCCGGTCGGCTCCGGGGTCGTCGCCAGCCTTGCCCATCCCGGCGGCACCATGACCGGGCAGTCTGCGGCGATCGAGGAGCAATTCGCCGGGAAATGGCTGCAGCTGCTCAAAGAAGCCGCACCGCGACTATCCCGGATCGCCTATCTCTGGAACCCGGCGAATCACGGTAGCGCGTCGTCGTGGAAGACGATGCAGGGGCTGGCGCCCATACTTGGCCTGACACTCCAGTCCGTCGAAATGCGCGACCGCAAAGACATTGACGCGGCGTTCGCCGCGATCATTCGCGAGCGCGCCGAAGGGGTGATCGTCGATTCTGACTACGTCACCGCCGGCAAGAAGACGCGCATCGTCGAGTTCACCGCCGCAAACCGCCTGCCTGCCATCTACACCTGGAAGATGTATGTCGATGCTGGCGGCCTAATGTCGTACGGGCCGAGCTTTTACGAGCTTTGGCGGCACGCCGCCACCTATGTCGACAAGATCCTGAAAGGCGCAAAGCCGGCCGACTTGCCGGTCGAGCAGCCGACCAGGTACGAGCTGGTGGTCAACCTGAAGACGGCGAAGGAGCTCGGCGTGACGATCCCGCCATCGATCCTCGCCCGCGTCGACGAGGTCATCGAGTGAAGGTCATCGCAGTTTCACCGAAGGATCACGGCAGTCGACAAGCCGCATTGATCGGAGAATTCGATCAGCTCGGCCCGGGTTCCGGTCGCGTTGGCGCCCGCGACCGCGGAACAATGTTGATGTCGGTTCGAGAGAAGTCGTCGCCGTGAAACAGCAACGGCAGCTGGCGAGTCTTCGCCAGAGCATAGGCAAAGCAGTCGCCGTAATTCAGCCCGGTCGGGTAGCGGCCCTTGCCAAAGCGCCGCCAAGCGATGCGAGCGAGCTCGGCCTGGTCTTGATCGACCGCAACAATCTCGATGGCGGCGCGATAAATCAGTAAATCGAGCTCGCGTCCACCTGCTTCGCCCTTGCGGCTCTCGATCACGATAGAGGCTTCCAATAGGTTTGCCGCCGAAAGCAGGCGCTGCGAGCTGGCTTCGATAGCCCGGGCGATGCCGGCGGCATTAGCCTCGTCCAGCAGCACAGCAATAATCGCCGAACCAACGATTACCATCAGCGCGGCAGTCCATACTCGTCATAGCCGAGAATCTCGTCCGCCGTGCGCGCATCGAGATCCGGCAAGGCGGCGCAACGCCTGCCGATCTCAAGGATTTCCGCAGCGAGGCTGCGTCCAGATTGCTGCCGCCGAACCCGCTGCAGGCGTTCCTCGGCGGCTCTGCGGATGGCGGTCGTAACCGATTCTCCGGCGGCCGCGGCGAGCTCGCGCACGAACTTTTCGGCCGCAGGGTCTTTGATATTGATCGGCATGTGGTTGCCCTCAGCGGAGATTAATCGAGCCTTACTTCGTACAGCGGGAGCGATCGGCCGGGGATGGCATTGGATGGCGCCTCGCCGAGCAGACGGGCGCCGTTGCGCTCGTAGAAACCCGCGGCATTGGGATCAGCGAGGATCGTCAGCCGCTTGGCGCCCCGACGCCGTGCCTCGTCGATCGCATGTGCCATCAGCGCGCGACCCACACCGGTGCCGAGCCACTGGGGTTCGACAAAGAGCTTTTCCAGATCGAGCGTGTCTGGCTGCTCGCTCGATCCGAGCGCCACCATGCTGGCAATGCTTCGGTCTGCCGCGGTCGCGACCCACACGTCGCCTGCTGCGATTTGCCCGGGCTTCACTTCGAGAGCGACCCGCGCCAGAGCCCCACGCCGCTTTCGAACGGACGCAGAGTTCCGTCAATGTCGATGCTTCTTCGACACGCGCCAGTCGAATCCAAGGGGGTGAATCCATGGTCGACTTCACCGAGGGTGATCGCCTGCAACCAGAGCCGAGGAGACCGCCTCGCCGGTCCGCTGGCAATCGGCGACTGGTGCAGCGAAGTCGCGGAACGGGGCAGTCAAAACCATTCGTGGCTTGGGCCCTCTTTACGGATGGCGACGTAGTCGTTGGCCGGAACGGCAGGCACAACTTCTCGGTGCCGAGATTTTCTGCTAGCAGCTTGCTTCGGCGTACAGCGAGAGAATCAGCCAGCGTAAGAGGGCGCTCTCGAACGGGCGCACAGAAGGGCTAAGTCCTGAGGCGGGTCAAATTCACTGACGGTGACCGGCCCTGTCCGACTGACGCGGTAAAGAGCGTCGCACTGGCCGAACCGACGATGCGACGCTTGGTTTCGTCACTTCGGTTATTGCCGATGAAGATAGCCGAACCTGGCTGATCGTCCCAGGGGTCCGACCGCCCAATAATGGGACCAATAAAAAAGTGCGGGAGTCCGCCGCGAACTCCCGCACCACTTCCGCAGCGGTCTGACCGCCGCCACCACCGGAGCCAGTCTCAGCCAGGCTCCGGCTATGTCAACCTATAACGAAGCCGAGGCCAACCGCGGTCTCTAGCGTGGCGTCTGCCGCGGCCAACGAGACTGCCCAAGTATGGTCTCCGACTATGCCGTCGATCTTGACACCACCCCAGGCCTGAAAGGCTTCAACTGACTGCTTTGTATGGGGCCCAAACTTGCCGTCGATCCCCTGTGGTGTCGTTAGCCACTTACCGGGGGCGCCGTTTGTGAGCACCTGTTGTAAGTGTTGAACCACAGGAACCACAGCACCGCCTGATACTTCCTTGAGTAGCGGCATTGGTCCGCCATCCGGCAGCTTGGCCCAGGTCTGTGGGCCGACGATGCCGTCGACAGTTAGTCCGGATGCTTGCTGAAAGAGCTTCACCTGAACCTCTAATTGAGGACCGAATATGCCATCTATTGTGATCCCGGGGTTCGGGGTGCGGTGCAGCGCCCGTTGAAGGCGTCGGACGACTCCGCCCTCTGCCCCGCGGCGGATTGTGGGTTGACCTGGGTTAGCCATGATGTCCTCCATCAGGAATGAACTGCAACCTTCGCGAATATAGCCACCGGTAACGGGAACCGATGTGAACCACTTCACAACGTGAGATTTTTTCTCAAAGCCGCATTCTTTGTCGGCATTCGCCAGAGACTTGCGTTATTGGAGGCCCAGCACAATACGTGGGACCACGTATGCGGCCTCTCCAGCGACTATCCGTTGGAGAATAGGCTCCGGTGAGTGGGCCGGCGAACCAGCGGATGATGATAGGTTATCTGAAGGGCAGCTCCGGTCCGGTGGTCGACATCATCTCGTAGCCCCGGGTGAGCTAATCTCGGATTGCCTGGGCAACTTCATCCGATCCCGCAACTAGCGGCTGAAAGGTGCGGAATGTAACGTCGAGCTCGAGTGAGGGAGTGCCAATTCCACAGCAAACGCTTCGGCCAGGGTCGTCTTCCCGGTGCGCGAGGTCCAGACGACTGTAATCGGCCTCCGGAGCCAGCGCACCTACCCAGCGACGCTGCTGGGCCCGCAATGCACCGTCAATCGAGCCTTATCTCATAGAGCGGGAGCGATCGGCCGGGGATGGCATCGGATGGCGCCTCGCCGAGCAGACGTGCGCCGTTGCGCTCGTAAAAACCCGCAGCGTAGGGATCAGCGAGGATCGTCAGCCGCTTGGCGCCCCGACGCCGTGCCTCGTCGATCGCATGTGCCATCAGCGCGCGACCCACACCGGTGCGGATCCACTGGGGTTCGACAAAGAGCTTGTCCAGATCGAGCGTGTCTGGCTGCTCGCTCGGTCCGAGCGCCACCATGCCCGCAACCTCTCCATCGGAGCTGGTTGCCACCCAAACGTCGCCTGCGGAAATTTGCTCGGAGCTCACTTCGAGGGCTACGCGCGCGAGCGCCATGAACACATGGTCGTAGCCCCACGAGGCTTTCGACCGAATGCAAAGCTCCGAGAGCGTAGACGCTTCTTCAATGCGCGCCAGTCGGATGCAGGGGGATGGTTCCATAGTCCACAGGTTATAGAGGGTGCCCGGCGCCAACCCAAGCCGCCGAAACCGCCTCTCCGATCCGCCGCCAGTCGGCGAGCTGCTGCGGCCAGGGGCGGTTAGTAAGCCCTTGCGGTCCGGGATGGCCGACTGCGAAAACCCGGGTCCCGTCCGCCGAGATCCAAGACGAGCCGGCGGCATGCGAAATGCGTTCAGGGGCGTTCGCCAATGCGAATATTCGCCGTACGGCGCGCCATCCGCAACTGCCCATGCCGACAACGATCGGAGGTTTCAAGTAACCGACCAGCGGGCGCAGGTGTTTGTCGGCACAAGCCTCGACCCAGCTCGGGCGGACAGCTCCATCCATCGGTCCTTCTTTGATGCAGAGAATGGAGTTGGTCAGAAATACCGGCGCGCTACGGTCGAGTTGCGACGGATGGGCTACGTCAAAGCCGGCCTCGATCAGCAGTTTTCGCAGATTGTCGTTGGTCTTGTTATTCGGGTCGTCGCGGCCGTGGTTGCGGACGAAATAGCCGACATTGCCGAAATCCTGGCCGACGGCGAGCAGCGTCGGCCTCTTATGACCGAGCCACGCCTCCCAATGACTGATAATGTCCGGGTCGTAATCGAATTCGGCGCAGCTCCTGATCTTGCCGGGGTTGCGCTCGACGCATATACGGCAGGCTTTGCGCGCCGCCACCAGCGCGCCATACTCATCCAACCTAAGCCTGCCCGGCGAACTCATCCGTCAATTCCACAAACAATCGAGACAGCACCCGATGACCGAGACCGCATCCCGCGCCAGCACCGAGGCACCAAGGACCGAGCACTTCGACGTCGCCATCGTAGGGGCCGGCATCTCGGGGGTCGGCGGGGCGTATCATCTCACCAAGCAGTGCCCCGGTACGAGCTTTGTCGTGCTCGAAGCGCAGGAAAGCTTTGGCGGTACGTGGCTCACGCACCGCTACCCGGGCACGCGGTCGGACAGCGACCTTTATACCTTCGGTTATCGCTTCAAACCGTGGACGAGCGCCCCGATCGCGACCCGGGTCGAGATCCTCGACTATATGGGCGACGTCATCGCGGAGAAAGGTCTCGACCGCCACATCCGCTACCGGCACACGATTTCCTCGGCCCGTTGGTCGAGCAATGACAAGCTCTGGACCCTCCAAGGTACCCGGACCGACACCGGCGAAGCGGTGCGTTTCACCGCGAATTTTCTGTGGATGTGCCAGGGCTACTACCGCCATTCTGTGGGCTACACGCCCGAATGGAGCGGAATGAAGGAGTTTAGGGGACGGATCGTTCACCCGCAGAATTGGCCGGAGGATCTCGACTACGCGGGGAAGAATGTCGTCGTCATCGGTTCTGGTGCGACCGCGGCGACATTGATCCCGGCGATCGCAACCGAGTGCGCCCACGTCACGATGCTGCAGCGCTCGCCGACATTTTTCCGGACGGGCCGCAATGCGATCCCGCTCGCCGACGAATTGCGCGAGCTTGGCATCGACGAGGCATGGATCCACGAGATCGTGCGCCGGAAGATCCTGCGCGAGCAATCCGTGTTCACCCGCCGCTCGTTCAACGAGCCGGAGACCGTCAAGCAGGAACTGCTCGCCGGGGTTCGGGCCCATCTCGGGCCCGATTACGATGTGGCGACCCATTTCACGCCACGCTACCGGCCGTGGCGGCAGCGCATCGCCTTTGTACCCGACGGCGACTTTCTGGAGGCGATCCGCGCCGGCCAGGCGTCGGTCGTCACGGACGAAATCGAGAGCTTCACCGAGACCGGCATTCTTCTGCGGTCCGGCGGGGTTCTCGAAGCCGACATCATCATCACCGCCACCGGCTTCAATCTGAATGTGCTGGGCGACATCGACTTCGAGATCGATGGCAAGCCGCTCGTTTTTTCCGACACGGTAACCTATCGCGGCATGATGTTCACCGGGGTACCCAACATGGCTTGGGTCTTCGGATATTTCCGCGCCAGCTGGACCCTGCGGGCGGATTTGGTCGCCGACTTTGTGTGCCGATTGCTCAATCACATGAAGGAAAAACGGGCGCGGCAGGTGACGCCGGCACTCCGGCCCGAGGACGCGGACATGCCATTGCTGCCGTGGATCGACCCGGAAAACTTCAACCCCGGCTACGTGATGCGCGGCATGCACCTGTTGCCAAAACGCGGCGACAAGCCCGAATGGCAGCACACCCAGGATTATTGGACCGAGAAGGACCAGTTTCCCGCCATCGACCTCGACGACGGCGCGTTCGTTTACGAGTAAACCGGCGCGGCGCGTCTCGTCTCAATCGACGGCGACTTCCACTAGGGTCGGCCTCGTGAGGTTGGCGAAGGCGGTGCGCAGCGCCTCGTCGACCCCGTCTTTGCGGTCGACGGCGGTGGCCTTGACGCCTTGACCCTGCGCCAAGGCGCAGAAGTCGATGTCGGGCAGGTCGGTGCCGACCGTGCGCTGCAGTCCGAAGTGCCGGCCGAATTCCAATAGCGCCTCGTAGCGCCGGTTTTTGATGATCACAAAGGTGACCCCGAGCTTGAGCTGGGCTGCGGTCCACAACCCCTGGATCGCGTACATGCTGGAACCATCGCCCAATAGTGCGATGACCTTCGCGCGGGGGCGGGCCAGCGCAATGCCGATCGCGGCCGGCAATCCGTGCCCGAGACCGCCGCTCGTACAGGTGTAGAAGCCGTCGCGGTCGACGATCGGCAGATAATCGTGCATCGCGCTGCGGCTGCTCGGCGCTTCCTCGACAATGATGCTGCCATTGGGCCGCAGAAGGGCGACCTGCTGCATCAGATAGGCGTCGGTCAGGCCAGACCCGACACACGAGGGCTCGGCACGCGCCTGTCCGGTGCCGGGCGAGGCCGCGGTTCACGCCCGCCCAACAAATCGCGGATGCCTGATTTGAGGCCAGTCACGACGGCGGTGCCGACGGGCGCCCAAGCGGCGACCGCCGGGTCGTCGACGAGCTGCAATAGACGCGCGCCCTCGGGAATGTGCCGACCGAAACCCTCGACGTGGTAGGTGAAGACCGGGGCACCGAGCACCAAGATCAGGTCGTGCCCGGCGAGACTGGCGACGATCTTTTCGCGGTCGGCGGCCAGAAAACCTCTGAACAGCGGGTGGTCCTCGGGGAAGCTGTTGCGACCCGAATTCGGGGCGGCCCACACCCTCGCCCGATGTCGGCCGGCGAGTGCGATGACCTCGTCCCAAGCGTCGTCGCGCGCCACAGCCGCTCCGACGACAAAGGCCGGCTGCGCGCAGGCCGCGAGCGCTTCAGCCATTTCGGCGAGCAACTCCGGGTCGCCACGCACCGCCGTTCCGAGCCGGCGCGGTTCGACCGGGTCGCAGTGTCGGTCCCAGTCATCGACCGGTACCGAGACGAAGGTCGGCCCGCGCGGCGGCTGCATCGCGGTGTAATAGCCCCGCGCAATCGCCGCCGGGACGTCCTCGGCGCGCGCCGGCTCGCAAGCCCATTTGACATAGGGCCGCGGGAACTCGGCCGCCCGCTCGGCGTAGAGGAACGGCTCGAAGGGCAGGATCGAGCGCGCCTGCTGGCCGGCGATGATCACCAGCGGTACCTGGTTTTTGTAGGCGGTGAACACCGCCCCCAGGGAATGGCCGAGACCGGTGGCGGAGTGCAGATTGACCAGCCCGGCATTGCGGGTCGCCTGGGCATAGCCGTCGGCCATGCCGACCGCCACCACTTCCTGCAAGGCGAGCACATAACGGAAATCGGCGGGGAAATCGCGGAACATCGGCAATTCCGTCGATCCGGGGTTGCCGAAGATCGTGGTCGTGCCGAAGGCGCGAAACAGATCAAACACCGCGTCCCGCACCGCCAGCTGTCTCGTCGAAGGGCGGTGGCCCGACATTGCAATCTTCTCCTGCGCTCTCTAAGAAGGGCGACCGCATAGCATAGGCGCATCCCGAGGGACTCATGATACCGATCCGACTTGCCTGCGCTGCTGTGGCGCTCGCAATCATCGGCGCGTTCACGCCCGCCGGGCGCTCGAATGCGGCGGATAACCAGGTGATCGAGATGCCGGACGGGTTGAAATATATCGACACCAAGACGGGCGACGGCGCGACGGCCAGGTCCGGCAACAAAGTCTCCGTGCATTACACGGGGTGGCTGTCGGACAATGGCGCCAAGGGCAAGAAGTTCGACAGCTCCGTCGATCGCGGCCAGCCCTTCCAGTTTACCCTCGGCGCCAAGCAGGTCATCGCCGGGTGGGACGAGGGGGTGGCGGGCATGAAGGTCGGCGGCAAGCGCACGCTGACGATCCCGCCCGAGCTCGGCTACGGCGCGCGCGGTTTCGCCGGAGCGATCCCGCCCAACGCCACCTTGATCTTCGACGTCGAGCTGTTGCAAGCGCAGTAGCGCGACCAGCGGTCATGAAATGGCGGGTCGGCGAGGTCACGGTCACCAAGATCGTCGAGCTCGAAGTCACCGGCGGCAGCCGGTTCATCCTGCCCCAGGCGACTTACGAGGCTGTGCTTCCGATTGGTTGGCTGCAGCCCGATTTCGCTGACGAGCGCGGCCGCCTGAAGATGAGTATTCACGCTCTTGTCATCAAAACGCCGAGACGCCGTATGATCGTCGACACCTGTCTGGGTAACGACAAGGAGAACCGCCGCATCCCGACCTGGAACAAGCTGCAAACGAGCTTTCTCGCCGATCTCGCCGCTGCCGGCTACGCGCGCGAAACGATCGACACCGTGATCTGCACCCATCTCCACGTCGATCATGTCGGGTGGAACACGATGCTGGTCGACGACCGTTGGGTCCCGACCTTTCCCAACGCCCGCTACCTGATGGGCCGGGTCGAGTACGCGCATTGGACGGGCCAGAGCGAGCGGGAAGACATGACGGCCGTCCTCGCAGACTCGGTGGCGCCAGTCTGGGATGCCGGCCTCGTCGAGCTCGTCGAGACCGACCACCGGATCTGCGAGGAGATCAGCCTAGTGCCGACCACGGGCCACACGCCGGGGCACGTCAGCGTGCGGATCGCCTCGCAGGGCGAGGAAGCGCTGATTACCGGCGACTTCGTGCACCACCCCTGCCAGATCGCCCGACCGGAGTGGTCCTCGACCGCCGATTCAGACCCGGGCCTCGCGCGGCAGACCCGCGCGCAGTTGTTGGCCAGCTTGGCCGATGCACCGACCCTGGTGATCGGAACGCATTTTGCCGGCCGTACGGCCGGCCATGTGGTGCGTGACGGGGATGCGTTTCGGCTAGCGGTTTGACGAAGGGATCGGCGATGGCTGAGCGCGTCTTCGACGGGCTGAAGGTGATCGATTGCGCGAGCTTTATCGCAGGGCCGGCGGCGGCGACGGTGATGTCGGATTTCGGCGCCGAGGTGATCAAGATTGAGCCGCCGGGAACGGGCGACCCCTACCGCCGGCGCGCGACACCGCCGATCGGACCGGGGCTCGCGGCCAATCCGGGTTTTGTGCTCGACGGGCGCAACAAGAAGAGCCTGGCGCTCGATCTTCGCGTGCCGGCAGGGCAGGCCGTGCTGCGCCACCTGGCAGGTGACGCCGATGTGTTCATCACCAACTATCCGCCGCCGGTGCGCCGCCGGCTCGCCATCACTTACGAAGATTTGGCGCCGCTCAACGAGCGGCTGATATATGCTTCGTTCAGCGGCTATGGCGAAACCGGCCCCGAGGCCGACAAGCCCGGGTTCGATGCGACCGCCTGGTGGGCGCGCTCGGGGCTGATGCATTTGGTGCGCGCCGGGGAGGACGTGGCACCGGCACGATCGTTGCCGGGCATGGGTGACCACCCCTCGGCGATGGCGACTTATGGCGCCATCGTCACGGCACTCTATCAGCGCGAGCGCACCGGCAAAGGCGGCTATGTCGGTTCGTCGTTGCTGGCCAACGGGCTCTGGGCGAACGGCTGTTCGGTGCAGGCGGCATTGTGCGGCGAGAAGGTGGTACCCCAGCCGCCGCGCGAGCGCGGGCTCAACGCGCTCAGGGTCCATTACCGCTGCGGCGACGGTCGCTGGCTGTTACTGTCGATCGCCGCCGACGAATGGCGCTGGGAAAAGCTGAAGGAATGTCTGGGGCTGAGCTTGCTGGATGATCCGCGCTTCGCCACGGTCGCGTCGCGCGAGGCGCATGCGCGCGAGTTGATCCAGATCCTCGACGGCATCTTCGCGACCAAGGATCAAGCCGAGTGGCGCGCGATCCTCGACGAAGCGGGCCTGATCTTCGGCATCGTCGCCGATATGGACGAGATCGCCGAGGATGCGCAGGTGCTCGCCAGCGAAGCGGTGGTGCCGTTTGCCGATGGCAGCTCGCTGACCGTCAACAGTCCGATCTGGATCAAGGGCCAGCAAAAGACGGCGCCGCGCCCTGCTCCCAGTGTCGGCGAGCATAGTGAAGAGGTACTGCGCGGCGCCGGCTACACTACGACCGAGATCGCTGCTTTGCGCGCCGAGGGCGTGATCGGCTGAAATTAACCGTCGATGACGGCGATCGCCTCGATCTCGATCATCGCGTCGGGGTCGGCGAGGCGGCTGATCTGGACCGTCGTGCTGGTCGGCGTGGCAGGGCCGAAAAAGCGCATCCGCATATCGGGGTGCTTGGCGAACTCCTCGTAATCGGTGACGTAGGTATTGGTCTTGGCAATGTCGGCCAAGGTGGCACCGGCGGCTTCGAGGCAGGTCTTGATGTTTTCGCCGACCTGCTCGATTTGGGCGCGCATATCGCCTTTGCCGACGCAAACCCCTTGCGCGTTGCGCGCCAGCTGGCCGGCGACGAAGATCATCTTGCCGGTGCCGCTGACGGTGACGACCTGGGTGTACCTTGCCTTGCCGTCGACCATGCGGACATGGATGCCCTGCGGCTGAATCTTCTCGCGCTTGATCGCCATCTTGTCCCCTTTCCCTATAATGTGGCCCCGATGATACGCCGCGCGCCTGCGCCGCGCCAATCGGAGCGAGGCCTCTCATGCCGCTGACCAATCTCCGCCACGGGATTTTTCTGCCGCCGTTCCATCCGAACGAGGAGAACCCGACCCAGTGCCTCGAGCGCGACCTCGAGCTGATGGCGTGGCTCGACAAGCTCGGCTTTCACGAGGCGTGGATCGGTGAGCACCATTCGGCCGGGTTCGAGATCATCAGCTCCCCTGAGATCTTCATCGCCTTCGCCGCCGAGCGCACCCGAAACATCCGTTTCGGGACCGGCGTCATCTCGCTGCCCTACCACCATCCGATGATGGTCGCCGACCGCATCGTCCAGCTCGACCACATGACCCGCGGCCGGGTCATGTTCGGCGCCGGGCCGGGCCTACTGGCGTCAGACGCGATCATGATGGGCATCGACCCGCTGACCCAGCGCGACCGCATGGCCGAGTCGATCGACGTGATCCTGCGTTTGTTCAAGGGTGAGGTCGTCACCGAGAAGACCGACTGGTACACGATGGAGGGCTGCCGGCTGCACCTTTTGCCCCATACCAAGCCCTACCCCGAGGTCGCGGTGGTCAGTGCGATTACCCCGTCGGGCGGGCGGCTCGCCGGCAAGTACGATCTCGGCATGATCTGCGTCGCCGCGACCAATCCTTTTGGCTTTGATGCGCTCGGTGCCAACTGGCAGATCGCCTGCGATGTCGCGGCCGAGCACGGGCGCTCAATGGACCCGAACCGGCTCCGCCTTGTCGGGCCAATGCACATCGCCGAGACCCGCGAGCAGGCGTACGCCAATGCCAAATTCGGTTTCGAGCGCTATCTCGGTTACCTCAACAACAACCAACCGCGCTTTATCGTGCCGGCGGGCACGGATTCGCTCGAATGGTTTACCGAGAACCGCTACGGCGTCTGCGGCACGCCCGACGACGCGATCGCGCTGATCGAACGGCTCTATGAGAAGCAGGGGACGTTCGGCGCCTTTCTGCAGCAAGCGCACAACTGGGCCGACTTTGAGGCGACCAAGCGGTCCTACGAGCTCTACGCCCGCTACGTGATGCCGCATTTCAACCACCTCAACGAGAGCCGCGCTGCCTCCTATCAGTGGTGCGGCGACAACCGCGCCGAATTCAGCGCCAAGCGCAACGCCGCCGCGAAAGCAATGTTCGACAAGCACGAAGCCGAACAATGGGCGGCCCGGGAAACCCCGCCGCCGCTCGGCCGTCCCGAACGCGGCCGAGAGGCCTGGTGAAGGAAGCACCTCACTAATCCATCGGCACGTTAAGCTTCTGTTTCGCAAATTCCAGTTAACGTTGCACTCGGGAGCGCGACGCGCCCATCCTCATCGCAGATGGGGGCGAGGTAGTCCTGCGGCACGAGGACCATGTGAGCACAGCCCTTTACGGTTTCTCCTGCGCACAGGCCGCGGATTCCAGTACGCAAGGCAGGTATATCAGTATTTCAACCTGCCTCCAGCCGCCGCTCGAAGTCCGATTCAATATTCACAGCTTTGGTAATAAACGACGCACGATTAGTGACGACGAAACAGACGATTGGGTACGAGCGGGAGGTTTGGACGCCTTCCTAGATTTTTGGCTGGTCGGATACGTCAGCTACCCTAATCCTTTTGTGCAGCAGACGATCGCGGTAAGAGTGAATCCGCTCTCGTCGCTTCCTCGATTTTCGATGTCTTCAGAAGGCTTGCTCGGAACAGGTACCTACTGCGATGCCCGCTTCTCAATCTCGCTCTATTTTCCGCTGGAGGTGTCGAGAGAGTTGTTGGCCCACGTCCAAGCGCGGGGACGCCGCCACCAATTGTCCAAGCCACTCGATGAATTGCTGCGACTGTGGAGTTCAAACAGAGAGGGATGGGAAGGCGAAGAGCTCCGACTCGACCTGGGCATAAAATTCCAGGATGCAGTAACCGGGTTCAATCCCGCCTTTGCCAACCTGCGCTTCGACTTGTGCGATATAAGGCCTGGCGGACAGCTAAATCAAGACAAAACCATCTACAACGTCTGCCGGATCTATGCGTAAGACGACGAGCTAATGAGGTTTCTCGGCAAGCTATTTTCGAAGCACCCCGAATCCCTGGTGGTCACAAGCGACAAGCAATTTACAGCCAATCTGTAGCCTTGCCGTCAGAGGAAGCTATTGAGCAAATGTCTCTGACGGAACTCCAATCCCTGATCGATCCCGAGGGCACAACGCTTCCCAAAACGGTGACTGTCGGCTTTCTCGGCGCAATGTACCGGCGTGCGATGGAAATCGCCTACCACAGTCATGGCACTTCGACTGAAGAGCGCAACCTTGCGGCAATCATCGCCAAGGCGACGCGAGAGGGCATGCTGAGTGCGGGCCAGAACGAGGATATAAGCCCCCTCAAAGCTGCCATCGAGGCGACGGAGTACAGAGCCAAGGCAACCGGCTTCGGCACTCTCCTTTGGCTCCTCGAAGAGCACCAGCTGCCGCCCGAAAAGACGATCGAATTCATAATGCAACCGGAACACGCGCACCTCTTGGGCGGCATGCTCGATACTTTAAAGCCTGACGTGCGCGCACGAATGCGCGATAGCCTAGTGGCCGAGTTACTCCGTGCTCGGCGGGTTCGAAACGGTGATAGCGCGGTCTTTTTCGCTCATGGCCTCGCTGCTGCAAATGAACCAGCGACGCTCGCTTTGTTCAGCCCAGCTGAACTCGTCGCCCTTCGAAATGCGCACAGAGATTACACCACGGCGCGCGCTGTACTCTCGGATCTTCGGCTTCTCCCGGCGCGACTCGCAGCTCGCGGCTTTGACCCCCAACCTCCCATCGCGCTATTGGCTGAGTGTGTCGGTCTCGAGCTGCATGCCGAGTGCTGGCATGCGAAGGAACGCGAACCCGCACTCGCCGATTTTCTGTCTCGTAGTAAGGAGCCGTGGAAAACGGCATTTACGATAACGATTTGGCTCCTCTGTTGCCATTTAGCCCTCGCTACCGTGAAGCAAGCCTATGGTGCTGAAGCAGAAGAGGCGCTCACAGGCGCGCTAGGCGAAGGACTAGAAAAATATAACTTTGCGAAAAGCTCTGAATTTAGCTGGGTTGAGAATTGGTCAGGGGGCATTGGGTTTCTAAAAGATTTTGGCGCTCTTGAGAAATCCGCGGAGAGGCAGTCTCAGAATGTCGATGCGGCCCTTCTGTTCAGCCAACTGAAATTGTTTCTCGGAGACCCTCCCGAGATTCCCGAACCCGAAAGGGATACGTTCTTAGCGTGGCTTGGCACCGCGTCAGGGTTCTTAAACCAAACGCGCGTCAGGTTCCTGAGCGGTCTACGATTTTCATTGCGAGGTCTCGCCGAAGGCTACGGTTTGCTCGGTCCCGACGCTCCGCTCGAGGCGATCGACGTCATGAACAAGGGTTTCGAGAATAGAGACCCCTCACTCTGGGAAGACATATCCTTGCTTCCGCCCTTCGATTATACCAGCTCCTGATCGGCCGCCAGAAACTAGCTCTAGCCCCTCGCGAGAAGCCCCGTTTCTGCGACAGCAACATGACGCGCGTAAAATCGATAGACCCACAGCGAGCTATCGGGCTCGTCCTCCTCGCGCGCGAGAGCGTATTCAAATATCGCCGGCCCGCCGATATTTCCAATTTGCATCCGCATCAGGAGCGGCGCAACGGCCTTCTGCCAATGGGCTCCATCGCGGATGGGATACGCCTCGACCGGGCTATCGACAGGAAGCGATTGCCCGAAATGGTAGAAGTAGAAGCCCCGAGTAATGCGCTCGATGGTTCGGTCGTGAGCTTCTGCATCGAAAGCACCCTCGGTCGCGGCACCTAAATAAAGCCCGCTCTCCGTGAAGATTGGCACCTCCTGCAAGCTCTCCCACAGGGCTTGAAGCTCGTGACGCCGTCGCCTAAGAGAACGGAACGTTTTCTGCCAGAGCGCCAACGAATTTGGCGACTTCTCAGAAGCCCGCATTCCCATGATATTGCGGAAGCCCTCATCGGACTGCGAGGCTCGGTTATTACAGTCTTCACACGCCGGAACCGTCACGAGGTCTGACAGGTGCAGCTCCACAAAAATCGCCTTCGGCGGCACGTGATCTCGCGTAGTCGCGGGCCTCCCACAGTAGACGCACGCGGGAGTTGGTAATAGGTTTCGCGCCTTTTTGGGTCGTTTCCGAGCTAGCATGGCTTCCTGCCGTGGCTGTCTGTGGTCCGCTTGATCGGCGAGCACCATTCGGCGGGGATTCGAGATTATCAGCGCTGCCCTCGACTTCCCGATCACCACAGTACGGTCTCGCGGCTGACGCCGCGGACATCGACCTCGACGTCGAGGCCAAGAACCGGCGGCCGGGCATAATGCCAGGTGAGGCCGGGTGCGGTCGCGCCGCGCTGCACGAACTCGTCGACGAAAGCCGGGTAGATGTCGAAGACGGTGTACAGCTGGGTCGCGGTGACGTCGGCCCACGAGCGGCCGAGCGCCGCCATGCGCCGCTCCATCGCGCCAAGCACGAAACGCGCCTTCTCGCGCAGCCCGTCAGCAGAGGTGTCGCCGTAACGGACGATCCGCTCGGCATAGGGGCCCGATGCGCCGTTGGCCTCACCACTACCGGCGGCGACAAAGTCGGTCCTGGCATAGCCCGCCTCGGCCGGCACCGTGTAGCAGAACGCGTGGAGCGACGGCGTCGCCGGCGGGTCGAACTCCGGGCACACATTCGAGCGCGCCACCGGGTTGACCTCATCGCGGAAGATCCCCCACCTTTCCAGCCGCTCTACGTAATGCCGGTTGAAGGTGACGAATCCGGCATCGGTGAATTGGGCTGGCGAGCGTAGCTCGCAAGCGCAGAATGCGCCGGGCGGCCGGCCGCGGTTTTTCAAATGGGCTTCGATCGCGTCAAACCCCTGCGCCAGCGGCAGCATTCGCGCGAGCCGGGCGCGCTCGATCGCAAAGCCCGGCTCCGCCGCGACACCGCCCGAATACTGAAACGCATGCGTGATAAAGCGGTAGCCGCCCGACTGAAACATCACGACATTTGCCATTATCCAATTCCCATTTCCGTCAAACGCAAACAACCTAATCATACGCTATGATCAGAAAAATCCGCCCGAGGAGCTTGAATGACCGAGAACCCGTTCTTCGAAACCTGGGGCACGCCGTTCGGGTTGCCGCCGTTCGATCGCATTCGCCCTGAACACTTCCGTCCGGCCTTTGATCGAGCCATGGCCGAACAGAATGCCGAGATCGCCGCGATAACCGGCTCGGCCGCGGCCCCGACCTTTGCCAATACGATTGAAGCCCTGGAGCGCAGTGGCCGGCTGCTCGACCGGGTGAGCCGGGTGTTTTTTAACCTCGATTCGAGCAATACAAGCGGCGCGCTCGAAGCCATCGCCCGCGGCTACGCGCCCAAACTCGCCCAGCATCAAATGCAAATTGCCCTCAATGAGGGTTTATTCGAGCGGATCGCCGAGCTTCATGCTCGACGGGAAACGCTTGGGCTAGACGCCGACCAGCTGCGGCTCCTTGAGCGTTACCATCTGCGCCTGGTGCGCAGCGGAGCATTGCTGCGTCCCGAACAGAAAGCGCGAATGGCGGCGATTGCCGAGCGATTGGCTATCCTGCACACGCTCTTTGGGCAGAATGTATTGCACGACGAGCGGGATTGGCAGCTGGTGCTCGACGAGGCCGACCTCGACGGACTGCCCGTCTTCGCCCGTGCCGCGGCAGCGCAGGCGGCCGAAGAGCGCGGGATCGCGGAGCGCTGGGTCGTGACTCTCGCGCGGTCCTCTGCGGAGCCGTTCCTGACCTTCTCGTCGCGCCGCGACCTGCGCCGAACATTGTGGGAAGCGTGGACCGCGCGCGGCGCTCATAAGGGCTCCAACGACAACGCGCCGCTCGTCCATGAGATCGTGGCCTTGCGAGCCGAGCAGGCGCGGCTCCTCGGCTATGAACATTTCGCCGCTTACCGGCTCGACGACTCGATGGCAGAGACCGTCGACGCGGTCGAAAACCTGCTGCTGCAGGTCTGGGGGCCGGCCAAAGCGAAGGCGCGCGCCGAGCTCGGCAAGCTCGAGAACATCGCGCGCGGCGAGGGATTGAACGAGCCGATCGAGCCGTGGGACTGGCGCTACTACGCCGAGAAGGTCCGGCAGGCGGAATACGACCTCGACGAAGCCGAGGTCAAGCCGTACTTCGTCCTCGATCATATGGTGCAAGCGGCATTCGACACCGCCGGTCGGCTGTTCGGGGTCACCTTCACCGAGCGCAGCGACGTTCCTGTCTATCATCCGGATGTGCGGGTCTGGGAGGTCCGCGACAGCGCTGGCGGTCATGTCGGCGTGTTCCTCCACGACAATTTCGCCCGCCCCGGCAAGCGCTCAGGCGCGTGGTCGAGCCGCTACCGCGATCAGGAAACCCTGGACGGCGCGGTTGCCTCAATCGTCGTCAACAACAACAATTTCGCAAAAGGCGAGCCGACCTTGTTGAGTTTCGACGACGCCAAGACCTTGTTTCACGAATTCGGCCATGGACTGCACAGTCTGTTGAGCCGGGTGCGCTACCGCTCGCAATCCGGCACCGCCGTGCGCCGCGATTTCGTCGAGTTCCCCTCGCAGATCTTCGAGCACTGGATGTCAGCGCCGGAGACATTGCGCAGCTACGCCCGACACTACCAGACTGGAGAACCGATCCCGGAAGAACTGCTGCGCCGGCTGCTCGCGGCGCGAACCGTCAACCAGGGTTTCGCGACCGTAGAGTACACGGGCTCCGCGCTGCTCGACCTCGAGCTCCACTGCGAACCGTCGCCGCAGACATTGGATCTCGTGCAGCTCGAATGCGAGTTCCTCGATCGGATTGGAATGGCGAAGGAGATCGGTCTGCGCCATCGCCCAGCGCACTTCCAGCATTTGTTCGCCGGCGGCGGCTATGCCGCCGGTTATTACGCCTATCTGTGGGCGGAGGTGCTGGAGGCCGACGGCTTTGCGGCCTTTGCCGAGGCCGGCAATGTCTTCGATCCCGAGCTCGCGGCGAGTCTCAAAACCATTTACAGCGCCGGAGACACACGCGACCCGATGGAGCTCTATCGCGCCTTTCGCGGTCGCGACCCAAAGATTGAGGCGCTGCTCGGGCAGCGCGGTCTGACCACGGCGAAGTAAAGCCCCCTCCCATTCCCTCCCCCGCGCGCGGGGGAGGGAATGGGGAAGGCGCAGTATTTGCCTAGGACTTGGGCTGCTTGACTACAACGTGATCCTTGATCTTGTCGTAGGTCGCTTCGGAAACCACGTGCCGCGAGACGAGCTGGTTCGTGTCGGCGTATGGCCGGCCGTGGATTATTTTTGCAGAATCACCGTCGCTGATCCCTGGCAATGCCTGCAGTTCCGCAGCCGTCGCAGTGTTGATGTCGACCAAACCCGCTTTTGGCACCGCCGCGGTGCTGCGCGATGCCGAGTCCGGGGCTTTTGGCACAGCGGGCATAGCCGGCGCCATTGCTCCTGCCGGCGGGGTGGGATTGGTCGTTGTCGTCGCCGGCTGAGCGAAAACCGGCGCAGCGACGGTCAACGCCAACAAGCCAATGGGCAGACGCGAAAGCTTCAACATCGATTGCTCCTAATATAGGCGGCATGTTCGCCGTCATGCCCAGAACGGACGACCGCAAATTCGCTTCCATCAAAATGCAAAATTTTTATGGTTTACTGCATATATAAATCTTGCTGACCGATCTAACTTTCCAACATTGCCAATCATCGGTCTAATTATTCATTGTGATGCCTTAATTACTGAACACGCGCATTACGTCCGAACGCACAAAACGGCTTCACGTCGGAGAAAATTCCAACAGCCGAAAAATTCGGCGACCACGCGCAGGTTGTTGCCGATTAACCCGGGGTCGCCCCTTGCGTATTGACATAGACCGCATAGAGCGATTGGCTGGCGGCCATGAAAAGTCGGTTTCGTTTGGGGCCACCAAAGCACACATTGGCGACGACCTCCGGCAAACGAATCCGGCCGATCAGCTTGCCCGCAGGGGTCCACACGGTCACGCCATTGTAACCGACGGCACGGCCGGCATTACTCGAACACCACAAATTGCCGTCGACGTCGCAGCGTGCGCCGTCCGGTCCGCATTTCACCCCGTCGACCATGAAGTCAGTGAAGAGCTTCTGATTCGAGACCTTGTTATCGGGTCCGACATCGAAGACGTGCATGTCGCCCTTACCGCCCGGCCCCGTGTCACCTGGGCCCTTGCCGGTGCTGATGACGTAGAGCTTCTTGTAGTCGGGCGAGAACAGCAGCCCATTCGGATCGGGGACCTGTTCCTCGGTGACGACGACGTCGAGCCGCCCGCTCGGATCGGCGCGGTAGACATTGGTCGGCAGCTCCCGCTTCCCGCCGGTGAACCCGGCCGGTCGGCCGAGCCGCGGATTGAGCTTTCCTGCTGGATTGCTTGGACCTCCCGCCGTATCGGGTGCGCCCTCGTAGAGCTGGCCGCCATAGGGCGGATCAGTGAACCAAATGCTGCCGTCCGGGTGGGGAACAACGTCATTGGGCGAGTTGAGGCGCTTACCGTTGTAGGAATCCGCGATCACCGTCGCCGAGCCATCGAGCTCGTAGCGCACGACGCGGCGCGACAGATGTTCGCAGGAGATCTGCCGGCCCTGGAAGTCGAAGGTGTTGCCGTTGCTATAGTTCGACGGCATGCGGAAGACGCTGACTTGGCCATTATCCTCCAGCCAGCGCAGCTGGCGATTATTCGGGATGTCGCTCCACATGAGATACCGGCCTTGAGCGTTCCACGCCGGCCCCTCGGACCACAGCGCACCGGTCCACAAGCGGGTGATCGCGCTGTTCGGCTGCGCGTATTGATTGAAGATCGGATCGACCGCGACGATGTCGGGGTCCCAGAAATAGGTGGTCGGCGCCCCGTTAGGGCCGAAATCGCGCGGCGGGCTGGTGATGGTGCTCGGCGGCACCGCCCGTTCGGCCTGCGCCATCGCAAGCCGAGACCCGGCAAAGGCGGCTCCGACGGCCATCGCGCCGACCAGCGTCCGCCGTGATACAAGGCTGCCCTCTCGCCCGCTCTCGTCCTGCCGTGTCATGGCGCTTCCTCCTCCAAAGTTAATGCCGATCGTCGGTTGATCCCGCCCTGCCAGCCTAAAGGTTAATCCATTCCTCGCATCGCATGCCATCCTCTCGACGCAGCCGAGCGGCTCGCGAGCACTAGCGTGGACAGCCGGGGTCGAGCGGCTGGAGATTGGGGGGCGGGCGGCGCGCCTGGGTTGCTTGCTCGAAGGCGTAGGCTAGGCGCAGAAGGGTTGGCTCGCTCCAGGCGCGGCCGGTGAAGGTTGCACCATAGGGATAGTCCGGTGTGTCCCTGTCGCGCACCCCGGCGACAAAACCGGCGGGGACCTGGACGCTCGGATAGCCGGCCTTGGCGGCGATCGCCGCACCGGCGGCGCCGGGGAACAGCACCGCGTCGAGCCGGTATCGGTCCATATAAGCGTCGAGCCCGAGTTCGCGCGAGGCGCGCAGATCCATTTGCCGCGCCGAAACATATTCCGATTCGCTGAGGTCGCCGCGCGTCGCCTCGGCGGCGAGGAATATGTCCTGGCCGAACCGCAATGCGCGGTCGGCATTGGCCGTGTTGAACGCGACGATGTCCGCCAGGCTCCGGATGTCGATGCCTGAGGCCCAGTCGCGCAGATAGAGGTTGAGGTCGTGCTTGAGCTCATAGACAAATACGATCGGCCGGCGCGCCGGCTGGTTCTTCGTCGGGCTTTCCGGGTTGCGGTTCAAAATCGCCATCTCGGTGCCCGGGCCCCCGATCCAGCCTTCGGTCGGGATGTTGGCGCGGACGATCGTCGCTCCTTGCGCCTCCAGCACGGCGATCGTATCGCGCATGACCGCGGCGGCGCGGGGCGGCAGCGGACCATAATAAAAATCGTTGCCGGGATCGGAAGAATCGCTCGGCACGCCAATGCGTGCCCCCATGAGCCCGTCCCTGTCGAGGACGCTCGTGTAGTCCGCCGGACGCTGGATGGGCTCTGTCGCCGGGTCCGTTGGATCGGCGGCGGCAAGCACGTTCAACAGGATCGCCGCGTCACGCACGGTGCGGGTCAACGGGCCCGCGGTGTCCTGGCTATGGGCGATCGGGATGATGCCCGCGCGGCTGATGAGCCCGACAGTCGGCTTGACTGTGACGACGCCGTTCTGGGTCGCTGGCGACAGCAGCGAGCCCGAGGTCTCGGTGCCGATTGCCGCCGCCGCCAACCCCGACGCCACGGCGACCGCCGACCCCGAGCTCGAACCGCCGGGCAGGACAATCGGCACGCGCTTGTCATCGAGCTCGAGCGCGTAGGGGTTCTTGACCTGGCCGCCCAGCGAGCTGTAGCCGGCGGGCATGTCGATTGCCAGGATGTTGGCAAATTCGGTCAAATTGGCCTTACCGAGGATCACCGCGCCGGCACCCCGCAGCCGCTCCACCACTGTCGCGTCCCGCTTTGCCCGGCCGTTGGCGAGCGCCAACGAGCCTGCCGTCGTATGCTGCCCGTCGGCTGTGGCGATGTTGTCCTTGACCAGGATCGGGATACCCTCGAGCGGGCGCCGCTGGGCAGGCTTGCTGCTATCGAGGGCGGTGGCGATCGCTGGTGCGTCGGGGTTTATCTCGCGCACTGCGTTGAGGCGCGGGCCGCTCCGGTCATAGGCCTCGATGCGCGCCAGATAGGCACTCACCAGTGCGGCGGCTGTTGTCCTGCCCGCGGCCAGCGCCTGCTGCAGATCGCCGATCGTCGCATTCTCGACGCACACCCTTTCCTCCACGGCTGCCTGTGCGTCGACGTTCAGCATCAAAAGCAGGAGAGAGGCAACAAGGATAAGCCGCCGGCCCCACGCACCCCCTGCAGCCGGGCGCAAAAAACGGGTGCTGACGACCGGCTCAGCTGGCCCGTTGGCCACCCATGGCCTGCTTGATCAAGCCGACGATCACCATCAAGATGCCCCCGCCGACGCCGCCGGAGACGATCTGACCGATAATCGATCCGATATCGAGGCCGCCCGCTCCCGCGGCCTCGGCTCCCGTTCCGCCGCCCACCAGCGCGCCAATGATCTGGGCTCCCACGCCACCGCCGATCACACCGGCAATCGAGTTGCCGACGGTCCCGAGGTTGTATTGCTTCAGTGCCGAGCCAGCAATGTTGCCGCCCACCGCACCCGAGATCAGCTGAATAATCAGTCCGATGATTCCGCCCCACATGTAGATTATCCTTCGTTGGCTCGCGTTTCGCGAGACTACGGCGCAAATTCGCTGCACCCGTAAGAACAGGTTAACAGAACCTGGGATTGAATAAAATGATTTGATTAAGGTGGCGCAACGCAGCAGTCGGGCCGGTCCCTCCCCTTGGCGGTTCTCCCGATAGCGCGGGTGGACGCGCACGTGCACCCCGAATCGTTCCAGCACGGCGAAAGTTCGCAATAATCGGCGTGATGCGATGGCGGTCTCTATTTTGGCGCCCAGCACGGGCTTCCCGCGGAGCTTGGCTGATGCTCGGCGGCGCCTTCGCCGCGTTCACCGTCAGCGCCGGGCTGATGCATTCCTACGCGATCTTTCTGGTGGCGTTCATCGAGGAGTTCCGTTGGAGCCGTGCTGAGACCTCGATCGCCTACTCGGTCTCGCAGCTCGTTGCCGGTGCGAGCTCATCCCTGGTCGGAGCGTTAGTCGATCGGCTCGGGCCCCGCCGCCTGCTGTTGCTCGGAGGGAGCCTGCTCGTTCTCGGCCTATTGGCCAGCGCATTCATTTCTGCGCTCTGGCAAATCATCCTGCTCTATGGGGTCGTGATGACGATCGGGGCCAACTGCCTCGGGCTGGTCGTCTTTGTACCACTGCTCTCGCGCCACTTCGTTCGGCGGCGCGGCATGGCGATCTCGATCGTGCAATCGGCCAACGGCTTCGGGCGCGCTGCGTCGGCGCCGCTCGTCCAATTGCTGATTTCGACGCTCGGCTGGCGCGAGACTTATTTGGCGCAGGCCGCGTTCATGGCCGCCGTCCTACCATTTCTCGCCTCGCTGTTTCGCCGCGCTGCCCGTTACCCGGTCACGACGGAAGGCGATCCACCGCCTCGCGGTTTGGCGCCGATCGGGCTTGCCGTCACCCGAATGGAGCTTGGGCGAGGCTGTGCGCACGCCCCATTTTTGGCTGCTCTTCGCGGTCTACCTGTTCACGGGACTCGGCAGTTTCCTCGTCTCGCTGCATCAGCTCGCGTTTGCCGTCGATCGCGGATTCGACAAGCTCTACGCCGCGGGCGTGCTCGGGCTGGGCAGCTTTCTCGCCATCGCCGGCACAATTTTCACCGGCACGCTCTCGGATTATATCGGGCGCGAGCTGTCGGCCATCCTGGCCTACGGCATTTCGATCCTCGGCGTGATCTGCGCCTTATTGATCACAGGACCCGACCAAGGCTGGCTATTGTGGCTGCACGCTTGCTTCTTCGGTCTGACCTGGGGCGCCCGGGGCCCCGCGATCACAGCAAAGACCGCCGACCTTTTTCCCGGCCGTCAGCTCGGGACCATCCTCGGCGTGATCACGATCGGCAGTGGCATCGGTTCCGCCGCCGGGTCATGGGCAGCGGGGTGGATCTTCGATCTCTCTGGGAGTTATCGGCTCGCCTTTATGCTGTCGATCGCCGCCTATCTCTGCGGCTGTATCGCTTTCTGGGCCTTGCGCCGACCCCCGACGCGGTAAGCTGCTTGGCGAGTGCGGGGGCCGACGGCAGAATTGCCGCGAGGCCGCCGATTTTCCGAATGGGGTAACAGCATGGCCGCGGATCTGATGGTGAAGAATGCCTGGTACGTGGCCGGGCTGGCGCACGAGTTCCCGGCACAACAACTGCAAGGCCAAGTCATTGCCGAAAAGCGGCCGGTGATGTGGCGCACCACGGCGGGAAGTGCGGTCGCTTTCGACGAGCGCTGCCGGCACAAGCGGATGCCGCTGTCACAGGGGCGGCTCGTCGAGGCGGCCTGCTCGAATGCGCCTATCACGGCTTGTGCTACGACGGGACGGGCCAATGCGTCAGAGTACCGTCGTATCCGGACGGTCACATTCCTAGGGAGGCTCGGCTGCATCCCTTCCCGGTCATCGAACAGGACGTCCTCGTCTGGATCTGGCCGGGAGACCCCGCTAAGAGGCTGACCGAAAATGAATTGAGTGATTTCAGTCAGTTGTGGCATGATAGTTGTAGCAAAGCAATCATCGAGGCACAAGATGTAGACCGAAATCACTCGACGGAAGTATGCGCGAGAGGGACAGCGCTACGCAAGCGATGTCACGGATGCGGAATGGAATACAACCTATACGATTAAGATTCGGACACTAAGGCTGCGGCGGTCCGGCCGCCGCGCATCCGGGAGATCGTCGATCCTGCTTGGGAGACTGGCGATACCGGGCCGATGCCGGTGCCCGCCAACACATTGCAGCTGATCGAGAACCTGCTCGACATCACGCATTTCTAGCCGCTGCACGACGGCAATATCGGCGATGTCGAAAACAGCCGCATACCGGTCGAGATCGAGGAAGGGACATCCGATGGCAACGCCTATGTCGGAACGACGCGCGCCGTCCGTGGCTACCGGCAGCCGCCCTACCTCGAGGATTATCTGGGCTACGATTTCGTCGATCGAGACCACACTCATTGCATGCTGAGCCCCGCGGTAACGCGCGTCGAGATGCGGGTGTGGCCGGCGGGCTGGCACGGCGATGCGAGCATCGAGCGTGGCTTGGTGATCGTCCACACTCAGTTCAACTACCCGGACGACGGGTACTTTGAGGTGTTCCTTCGCTCGGATACCGCGCTGCGTCGGGCGCAGCAAATCCTGACCCGTCTCGAGCGCGCAGAGAGAAACCCAAAGCCGCCCAACCCCCAGGCCGCGGGCGCGGCAGAGGTGCGGGACGATTTATTTAGACAGGTCTACCTCCGGCATGCGACGAAGTAACGGTAAAGTTGTACCCGTCCGGGCCCACAAGGTGAAAGGAGTCATGGATTCGGCCACTACTGATGTCGGAGGGTCGGAGGCCCTTGGTTGCATAGTCGCGGCGAGCCGACTCGATATCGTCCACCATCAGGTCGAAGGGTGCTGCGGCGCCGGCTTTCGGTGGTGCTTTCGACTTTCTCACGACGACATGTGTGCCGCCGCGGAGCTCGAGGACCGCCAGGTCGGCGTCGGCGAAAATCGGGCGTAAGCCGACGGATTCGAGCCACCGGGCCGCGCCGGCGATATCGGTCGTGGGAAGCCGGACGTGGCCCACCGCTACCGGCGGCCTCTGGTCGATAGTCTGCGACATGATTTCCCCATTTATTCGAGTGCAATCCAAGGCTGTTCTAGGCCGTCAACACCTCGAGCAGATGGCCGTTCGGATCACGGAAATAGAAACCGCGGCCGCCATGGCGGTGATTGATCTCCATGTTCTCCGCCGCCCGTGGACCGATGCCATAGGCCAGCCCTTCGCCGCGGACACGATCGAAGATCCCGTCAAACTCCGCTTCGCTCACCTTGAAGGCGTAGTGATGCCGTTCGAAGGTGTCCCAATTGTCAAAATCGATGGTCAACGCGTCGTTGACCCGCACAGGAGCGAAGTGCGAAACCGGGCCATTGTATTCCAGACCGAAAATGCGGGCGAAGAAGCGGGCCGATTCCTCCTTGTCGCGGGCGGGGACGATCGTGTGATCGAGAACGATGGTCATGGGCGCCTCCTGTGGTCTCTTGCCGAGAAATGAGCCCGATTGCCGCTGCTGACAAGCCTTACCGCCTCCCGCCAAGTGCCCGATTTTTCCGTCCCGCGAAATTTCCATTGTAATTCCGTTGTTACGGCAGCTTCAATTCGTTGATCCTCTGAAGAATTCGGTTGATCCGCAGCATAACGAATTTGCGGTGTAAGCCTCTGAAATAAGGTCCTATTTTATCGGGGGATCGAGGCCGTTTTGCGACGAAAACGCAATTTTCGCTGTATTTCGGGCAATTCTGGTCGCCTCCGCGGCGGGTACCCGATGGCCTAGTTATCCCGCGGACGGCATCGGGGAAGACCGCACGGGTGGGATTTATCGGATCGCCGCCGTTATGGCGGCGCCGAGGTCGGTGGTCCCGGCGTTGCCGCCGAGATCGGGGGTGCGAGTTCCGCCCTCGGCCAGCACCTCGGCGATCGCGCGCTCGACGGCGGCTGCCGCGGCACTTTCGCCGAAGTGATCGAGCATCATCGCGCCCGACCAGATCTGCCCGATCGGGTTGGCGATGCCGCGGCCGGCAATGTCTGGCGCCGAGCCGTGCACCGGCTCGAACATCGAAGGATATTCGCGCTCGGGGTTGATGTTGCCCGACGGGGCGATGCCGATCGAGCCGACCACCGCAGGGCCGAGATCGGAGAGGATGTCGCCGAACAAGTTCGAACCGACGACGACGTCGAACCAGTCGGGATGACGCACGAAATGCGCGGTCAGGATGTCGATGTGGTACTGGTCGGTCTTGACATCCGGATAGTCGCGCGCCACGGCGGCAAACCGCTCGTCGCAGAACGGCATCGTGTGAATAATGCCGTTCGACTTGGTCGCCGAGGTCACGTGCTTCTTGCGGGTGCGGGCGAGCTCGAAGGCGTAGCGCATGATCCGGTCGCACCCGCGTTTCGTGAAGACCGCCTCTTGCATCGCCATCTCGTACTCGCTGCCGGCATAGAGCCGACCGCCAATTTCGGAATATTCGCCTTCGTTGTTTTCGCGGACTACGTAAAAGTCGATGTCGCCCGGAGCGCGGTCGCGCAACGGCGACTCCACACCGGCGAGAAGCCGCGCCGGACGGAGATTGACGTATTGGTGGAATCCCCGTCGCAACGGGATCAAGAGCCCCCACAACGAGACGTGATCCGGCACATCGGGATGGCCGACGGCGCCGAGATAGAGGGCATCGTAGAGCCGCAGTCGCTCTAACCCATCCTCCGGCATCATCCGGCCCGTCTTGCTATAGCGCTCGCAGCTCCAGTCGAACTTGTTCCAGGCGAAGCCAAAACCATAAGCGCGCGCTGCCGCCTCCATCGCGGCGATCCCTTGCGGCATCACCTCATGCCCGATCCCGTCGCCGGCGATCACCGCAATCCGATAACTCTTTGCCATCAGCACCTCCGCCACACGTACGCAGCTTAACGCGCAAAGGGTCGGTTGGTCTAATGCGCGAAGCGTGCAGCAATGGTCAGAATGGCTCCGATCAATCCGACAACCGCAAAAATATCGAAGATCGATTGGCGCCGCGTCGGCCGCTGCACGATCTCCAGCCGCAACTCGACTATTTCGCGACGGACATCGGCAAATTCGGCCTTGGTCTCGGCCCGCAAGTCAGCGATTTGGGTCTTGGTCTCGGCCCGCAGGTCAGCGATTTGGGTTTTGGTCTCGGCCCGCAGGTCAGCGATCTCGGTTCCCACGCCAGCGATCTGGGTCCGGGTCTCGGCCCGCAGGCTGGTCAACTCCGCTTTGGTCGCCAATTCAGGCAGCCGGGCGGTGAGGAAGCCATACATCTCGTCGATGCGCGGGGCGAGGCGGTTTAAGATCGATCTGATTTCGCTGACGTCGGATTCCAGCCGGCCAACTCGCGCGTCCAGACCCGATTCGTGAGCAGGGCCTCCGGTATCAGCCATTCGATGCCGCACGGTCAGAACGCAGCGGGTGCGCGTGGTCGAGTGGCCCGTGGCCGCGGCCCAGCCCCGGCGCGCCGGCGATCGCGCGTTGGACGTAATTTCGGGCACGATCGACCGCGCTCGCAACGCCGAGACCTTGGGCGAGGCCGGCTGCGATCGCCGAGGCGAGAGTGCAGCCGGTGCCGTGTGTATGGCGGGTCGCTAACCTCGGGCTTTCCCAGACACTGACGCCGGCGGCGGTGACGAGGACATCCGATACGGTTTCTCCGGAGAGATGCCCGCCCTTGACCAGCGCCGCTCGGCAGCCGAGCCCGAGCAGGGTCTCGCCGGCGGCCCGCATCTCGGCGATGTTGCGGATTGTTACGCCGCACAAGATCTCGGCTTCGGGGAGGTTTGGCGTGACGATCTCGGCGCGCGCGATCAGTAGCCGCGTCAGCGCTTCGAGCGCGGCGGGATCGATTAAACGGGCGCCGCCTTTGGCGACCATCACCGGGTCGACGACGATCGGAATCGCAGCCGCGCGCTCCTGCAGCACCGCGACCGTCGCCTCGATTACCGCCGCATCATACAGCATGCCGGTCTTGATCACGTCGGCACCGATATCGTCGAGAACCACCTCGATCTGCCGGCGAATGAACTCCGGCGGTATCGGCAAGACGCCGAAGACGCCCTCGGTATTTTGCGCCGTCAGCGCGGTTATCGCGGTCGCGGCATAGCCGTCGAGCATCGATATTGTCTTGATGTCGGCCTGGATCCCGGCGCCGCCCCCCGAATCGGAACCGGCGATGATCAGCACCCTGCCGCGCACTATTCCGCCGCCTGGGCCGGGTCGAGCCGCATGGGCCTAGTCGGAGTGTTCTCGGTGCCGGTGCTGGCTGCGAGGATCGCGGCGCAGACCTCGTCGATCACCGCCGTAACCAGCTCCTCATCCTCGCCCTCGGCCATGATCCGAATCACCGGCTCGGTTCCCGATTTGCGGATCACCAGCCGCCCGGCGGTGCCGAGCCGGCTCTCGCCGCTGGCGATCTTTCGCCGGACCGTGGAGGATTCGAGCGGTTGCCCGTCACCAAAGCGCACGCTGCGCATCAGCTGCGGGACCGGCGTGAAGAGTTGGCAGACTTCGCTCGCGCGACGACTGGTTTCGACGATCGAGGCCAGCACCTGGAGGGCCGCAATCAAACCGTCTCCCGTCGTCGCGTAATCGGCGAGGATGATATGGCCGGACTGTTCGCCGCCGAGATTGCAGCCCAGCGCACGCATCTTTTCGACGACATAGCGGTCGCCGACGGTGGTGCGGTGAAGTCCGATATTCTGGCTGGCGAGAAAACGCTCGAAGCCGAGATTGGACATTACCGTCGCGACCAGCGCGCCGCCCGAGAGCCGCCCGCTGCGCGCGAGGCCGGTCGCGATCAGCGCCATCAGCTGATCGCCATCGAGGATGACGCCCCGTTCATCAGCGACAATCAGCCGGTCAGCGTCGCCATCGAGAGCAATCCCGATATCGGCCCGACGCGCCAACACCTCGCGCCGCATCTGCTCGGGTGCCAGCGCCCCGCACTCGCGGTTGATGTTGAGACCGTCGGGTGACACGCCGAGCGAGAAGACCTCGGCGCCGAGCTCCCAGAAGACCGTCGGGGCTACCTTGTACCCGGCGCCGTGGGCGCAATCGACGACGATGCGCAACCCATCGAGCCTCAGCCCGCGAGGAAAGCTTTGCTTGACGAACTCGATGTACCGCCCGCCGGCATCGTCGAGTCGTTTGACCCGCCCGAGCTCTGCAGGCGCCGCGCGCCGGATCGGTCCCCTATCTAGGTGGTCTTCGATCTTCAGCTCGAGTTCGTCCGACAGCTTGTATCCGTCGCGGCCGAACAGCTTGATGCCGTTATCCCCGTAAGGGTTGTGCGAAGCCGACAGAACCACGCCGATATCGGCGCGCAGGCTGCGCGTCAGCATGGCGATCGCAGGGGTCGGAAGCGGCCCGACCAGCACGACATCCAAGCCCATCGTTACAAAACCAGCGGTCAGCGCCGGTTCGAGCATGTAGCCCGACAGCCGCGTGTCTTTTCCGATCACGACAAGATGTTTGTGCGCACCGTTGTGAAAGCATTCGCCGACGGCCATCGCCACTTTCAGCGCCGTTTCCGGCGTCATCGGTTCGCTGTTAGCGGTCCCGCGGATCCCATCGGTGCCGAACAGCCTCCGCGTCATCGTACCCCCCGGTTGGTTGGCCCGAGGTTGTCAGGCGCCCGGTTGCGGCTCGGGTTCGAGACCGGTGGGTCGCCCGGAAGGCGGTACCGAGCTGCGCCTTCCCGGGCGGACCTCGTCGGTCGCAGGACCGGTCGAGGTTTCGCGCACGATCCGCTCGCCCCTGATAATCCGCCTGATCTCCTCGGCCGACAGCGTCTCGTATTCGAGCAAACCTTTGGCCAGCGCGTGCAGTTCGTCGAGATGCGCGGTCAGAATTTCTCGCGCTCGCTGCTCGCCCTCGTCGACTATACGGCGGATCTCTTCGTCTATGACCTTTGCCGTCGCGTCCGAGACGTTCTTGCGCTGGGTGACCGAGTGGCCGAGGAACACCTCCTCCTCGTTCTCGCTGTAGCGCAACGGCCCGAGCTTCTCGCTGAAACCGAACTCGGTGACCATCCGGCGCGCCAGATTGGTCGCCCGCCGGATATCGTCGGCGGCCCCCGTCGTGACCTTGTCCGGCCCAAAGATCAGCTCTTCGGCGACGCGACCACCGAATAGGCTCGCGACCATCGCTTTGATCTCGATCTTGGATTGGCTGTACTTGTCGCGCTCCGGCAGGAACATGGTGATGCCGAGCGCGCGGCCACGCGGGATGATCGTCACCTTGTGCAGCGGCTCGTGCCCTTCGGCATA
>Ga0306920_100001282_pt1 | contig 31043 bp, 29 predicted proteins | sample flu12Cox44000170_FD_204666 | JGI IMG/M metagenome (GOLD analysis project Ga0306920, IMG submission 204666) | Lab enrichment of tropical soil microbial communities from Luquillo Experimental Forest, Puerto Rico - flux4day.12C.oxic.44.000.170 (v2)... | ecosystem: Environmental > Terrestrial >...
GGTCGCGAACGCACGCCAGCAGACGTGGGGGCGAGGCACTCGAGCGGTTCCTGGCTCGAGACTGGCCGGCGCCGTCGACCGTCATCGACATCTACGGGTCCTGGCCTGCCGCTCACACAGACGCGTTCCCCGACGGCTGACGGACAGCGTCTGCCGGGGGCCATCGGCCGAGACGCCCGGTACCTACGAGTCGAGGTGCCCGGCCAGCTCTCGCAGCACAACCACGCTGCCGACCCCCAGGGGGCGGCGGTCGACGGCTGGCATGAGCTGTCCGTCGCCAACCCGACGTTCCTGCTCGAGCGCCTCGGCAGTGAGTGCACCGACCTTCAAGCCCTGCGCGAGCTGACCGTCCACCGGCTCGACGCGATCAAATTTCAGGACCCAGACCTCGAAGACCAGGCTGCCCGGTACCACCCCGGCCGGCACGTGCTCACTATCAACGACGACGTCGCGATCAGCGACCTAATCGCCCACTGGCAGGTCCGCTAACCGCGGCATCCCCCCGGCGCCCTCGCCGTGATCGACAGGCCCGTGCGCGAATGGTTCTAACCGGCCCCTGATGACTGAAGTAGACCGTTTCCCAGCATCAGCTGCGAAAAACGAGCCGCTCTTCAGCCGGCTCAGACGGGTGCCCCTGGTCAACGCGAGGCGACTCAGGTCCTCCGTCGTGGTTCGTTGTTCCCCAGCCGTTCCCCCGAGCTCCGGCTCGAGAGCCGGCATACACGCTGGTCAGCTTCGAACCGACAACCCTGTCCTTACCATGGAAGGGTACGGGTTTCACGAACGTTCACGGACGCCCTCAACCGGCCATGAAATCCCTGCAAATCCGACAATGTGGGATGTACGGGCGCGGTGCCCGATTTGCGCTCGTTCTCGATCTAGTGGACGCGGACTGGACGCGCTGCACTCCCCCGTCCGGCTTCCGAATCTCCAGGGCTGACACGGGTCCCCGCCCGGCCAGCGGCGACGGACCGCCGGGTCCGTCCGCAGAGGAAGCTAAACAAGGGACGTGCCCAGGTCAGCCGAGCCGATCGACGAGCTGGCGCGGCGTGACGACCTCGAACGAGAGCTGCTTCGGGTCGACCGCGAGCAAGTCGAGATCGCCGGTGACGATCGCGTCAGCGCCGCTGGCGGTCGCGAGCGCCACGAGGTAGTCGTCGTCGGGATCGCGGCAAACCGCCGCGTGAGGACCCGGCGGATCCGCCACTAGGGTCGACTGAGCGGCCAGGTCGCCGATGAACCGAAGCGACTCCTCGGAGGAGAGGTACCTGCGTAGTCGCGGTCGCGCCAGCACCATCGCGATCTCTCGCAGCAGCAGCGGCGAGATGATCAGCTCCAGGCGACCGTCAAGTGCCGCGTCGAGCTTCAGCACCGACGGTGCCTGCGGCGATCTCGCCAGCGCCGCGGACACGAGCACATTCGCGTCCGCGACGACGCGCATCAAGCCGCTTTATGGCGCTCAGCCCGGGCGGCCCGCAACTCCTCGCGCACAAGCGCCATCGCCTCGTCCTCGTCGAGGTCACTGCGCTCGCGGACACGGGCTATAAGCGAGCGCAGATCGTAGGCGCGGATCGCTCGGTCAACGATCTCGCCCTCGCTCAGGCGCGCCTCAGCCGCGTGCGCACGCAGGATCGCCGCGACCTCCGCGTCGAGATCGATGCTCATTTGCTCGCGGGTGGCCACAACAGCAAGGCTATCGGTCCGGCTCGCTGTCGCCCACTTCCGACGCCCCAAGCTCGCCGGCCCGAGGCGGGCGGCGGGGCTGCTCCTGCACGCCTGAAGCGACCGTCCTGGGGCCAGGGCACATATATTGCGTATAGGCACTTGAGACTGGTGTGACGAGCGTTTTATTCCATCGATCTGCGCAGAGGTGAAAGTGCCCGCACCATGCTCACCCGCTTCGCGACCGGTCGTCAACTGCGGTGTGGGTGGCCCTACGGGATCCGGTGGTTTACCACCCGAACGACGGATTGAGGTCCTCGAGCGCCCGTACGACGGCGAGGCGCAGCTCATCACTGGCGTGGCTGTCGTAGAGGGGGCTGGATCCATCGACCAGGAGCAGGCGAACCTGGGCGACCCGCGGGCGGCGAGCAGTCCGGGCGAGAGCAGACGCCCCGCGAGCTCTTCGAGCTCCTGGGCGGCCTCAAGCACCGCCTCGCGGTGCAGCGGAACCGTCACCCGTGATATCCGTCGTGGTCCGCGCGCTTGCTCGAGTACGTGACGGATTCGCTCCCCGAGCATCGTCCGGAACCCGCCGTGGCCGAGCGCTTCGGCGCGGAGCGCGAGCGGCGCGCTTGCGCTCGGCGCCACGCCGCGCGCGAGCTGGCCATCGAGCCGCGTGCGGCGCAGGCGGGCCATGAGCCTGTCGCGCCAGCTCGCGCGCCGTGCGACGACGACGTCGGCGGTGTCCACCGTGGGTCTGACCAGCACGATCGGAGCCATCACGCCACCACGGATGCCCTCGTCGCGCCCATGCGGCGAGCGCCGATCACGATTACACCGATCATCTTTTCTGCGCTTCGGGGTTGCATCACGGCGATCTTGAGCCAGGCGGGCCGCGCCTACAGCGGTAAATCCACGTCATCGCACGGGAAAGCGCCGACGGAGCTACGTAGTCGTGACTGGCCTTGCGAGTGCCGCCCGAGGGTGGGACCCTGTGGATGAGTGCCGCGCATGCTCTGCCCCAGAGTCGTCGGTAGAGCCGACGAGCTGTCTTGGCTATCGGCGGGGCTCGAGGAGTTGCGCGCAGGCCGCGGGCGATGCATGTTCCTGATCGGGGAGCCGGGGATCGGGAAATCGAGGCTCGCCGACGAAGCGATCGCCGGGGCCGAGAGACAAGGCAGCTGGGTGCTGTCAGGACGCGCCAGCGCGACGGGGCAGGTGGTGCCGTATCAGTCGTTGAGCGCGGCCGTGCTCAGCGGGCTTCGCTCGCGGCCGCTGCGCGACATCTCCCGGATCCATGGGGTCCGGGCCGGGCTGGCGACGCTGCTCCCTGGCTTCTTCGAGGGCCCAGCGGTCGATCCCTCACCGGGTCTGTTGGGGGAAACGGTGTTGAGGCTCGAATCGGCCGTGAGCGACGACAGCGGGGCGCTGTTCGTTTTGGAGGATCTGCATTGGGCATGCGGTGACACGCTCGCGGTCACCGAGTACCTGGCCGACAACGCGGCGGCCGAGCCCGTCCTGGTCCTCGCGACGTTGCGGCCTGAAGGCGCCGCGCTCGATCTGGTCGACGCGCTCGAGCGGCGCGGCAGCGCGACGTTCCGCACGCTCGAGACCTTGAGCGATGCGGACACGGCCGAGATGATCACGGCGTGCCTCGCCGGAGGCGAGCGCCCTCTGCCGGGGGCGCTCAAGGAGCTGATCGGCGATCGAGCCGAGGGTATGCCGTTCCTGGTCGAAGAGCTGCTCGCGGCCCTGGTCGGCCGGGGAAGCCTGGTCCCCTCGGCGTCGGGCTGGGTGCTGACCGGCGAGCTCGATCCGGTCGACGTCCCGCTCTCGTTCGCACAGACGGTGCACGAGCGACTGAGGGCGCTGCCCGAGGCCGCGTGTCGCGTGCTGGAGTTCGCGGCGATCCTCGGCCGTGACTTCGACTGGTCGCATCTCCCGGGGGTCGCCGCTGAGAGCGAGAGCGACGTGCTCGACGCGCTGGCACGCGCGGTGGAGCTCCAGCTGGTCGAGGAGGTCGGAGGCGACCGCGTCCGCTTCCACCATGCGCTGACCGTCGAGGCCATCCTGGCCGAGATGCTGCGTCCCGAGCGGCTGCGGCTGGCCGCCCGCGCGCTGGACAACCTCGTTGCGGATCCCGAGCGCGTCGCACCCGAGCTGCTCGAGGTCGCCGCCCACGTGGCTGCGCAAGCCGGTCGCGTCGTCGACGCCTCGCGGTACCTGACCGAGGAAGCGCGCAGATCGCTGGCGGGCGGGGCACTGGCGACCGCGATCGCGACCGCCCGCCGCGCGCGGTCGCTCGTGCCACCCGACACGCCGGAGGGGCTGGCCGCTGCGGAGGTGCTCGTGTCGACGCTCACGGCGGCCGGAAACCGCGCCGCCGTTGAAGACATCGGGCCCGGGCTGCTCGCCTCGCTCCGCACGCGCGGCGCCTCCGCGGAGCGCCAGGCGGCGCTGCGACTGCAGCTGGCCAAGGCGTCTCACGTGGCGCTGGATCTGGGACGAGCCCGGCAGCTCTGCGAGGAGGCGCTGGCCCTCGATCCGGCCGATGAGCGGCTGCGGATCGAACTCGATCTCATGCTCGCTGAGATCGCGTTCACCGAGCAACAGAACGCGGCCGCGGTGACCGGCGCGAGGGCGGTCCTTGCCGAGGCCGACGCGGCCGGCTTCGCGGATCTGGCGTGCGACGCGCTGGAGCTGATCGGTCGCGACCGGATGTTCATCGCGGTGGAGCTGCGCGAGGCCGAGCCGTACTTCGTGGAAGCGCTGCGGCGAGCCGAGGCCGCCGATCTACCGCTCACTCGGTTACGGGTCCTGCAGAGACTGGCGTTCCACGACCTTGCCCGCGGCGCCGGGCGCGCGCGGATGCAGGAGGGGCGCCAGCTCTCGCTCGAGTTCGGGGCGCTCGCCTCCCTGGTCGAGTTCGACCACATTCTGGCGACCGACTACCTCATCGCCGACGAGCTCGACGACGCCCGTTCATGCTGCGAGCGAGCGCTGCGCGAGGCGCACCGGTACGGGCTGGCCGAGCTCGAGGCGATCCTGCTCGGACTCCGGGCCACGATCACGGCCATGCGCTGGGACCGCGGTCAGGCCGAGCGCCAAGCGGCTGACGCCGCTGAGCGGGTGGAGCGGCTCCCCCTGCTGCGCTCCGCGGTCAGCGGTGCCGCGGTGGTCCTCGCCGCGCTGGGGGACGACGACCTGGCCGCCGCGGCTCAGCGCGTGATCGAGACGCGGGCGCAGCTGCCGGATCGGATGGTCTTCTGGCCGCCGTTCCTTGGCAGCTTCTACGGCGTGGCCGCAGTCGTCAAGGCCGCCGCCGGCGCCGGCGAGCTAGTCCAGGGGCGGGATTGGGTCCCAGCCGATGACGTCTACCAGCATTCGAGCTTCTGCGTGGCGCAGGCCATCGTCGCCGGGCGCGCCGGCGACGGCGAGCGGGCCGCCGCGCTCTTCGAGGACGGCGACGCGGGGCTCGCAGCGGTTCCGGCGGTTCGTGCGCTCTATCGCCGGTACGGCGGTGAAGCCGCCATCCGGGACGGCTGGGGGGACCCCGCCCCATGGCTCGCCGAGGCCGAGGTTTACCTCGAACGGCGCGGGAACGAGAAGCTGGCGCGCGCATGCCGGTCGCTGCTGCGGTTGGCCGGCACGTCGCCGCGGCGCCGGCGCGGCCCCGCAGCGGACCACCGTTACGCCGGGCTGGAGCTGACCACGCGGGAGGCAGACGTGCTCTCACTCCTGGCCGAGGGGCTCACCAACAAGGCAATCGCGGCCCGCTTATATCTGTCTCCCCGCACGGTCGAGAAGCACGTGGAGCGAATCCTGACCAAGACGGGCCAGGCGAACCGCACCGCGCTGGCCGCGTTCGCCGTCGAGCGCGACACCGACTCGCCGACTACGTAGCGGTCTCGCTCGCTACGTAGCAGCGCCGCCTCCCTCGATCGCAGCCGACGTAGTTCTACCGCTGTGCGGCCGCGGAACGGCCCGCAACATGTCGAGCCATGCCGTCCCAAGCGAAACGAGGAGTAACGATCATGCCCCGCCTTGCCCACCTCGATCCGGCGCCCGTCGCCGAGGCCGAGCCGACCGCGCCGATGGTGCGCATGCTGTGGAACCGGGTCACCGGCCGCGACGGTCGCGTCCGTCTCGTGTGCCAGTGGGTTCCCGCCGCCGCGTAAGCGGTGAAGTGACCCCGACGCTTGCCACCGTCTTGGCCCACGTCCACCTACGAAATCGAGAGCCATTCACATGAACCGCCTTTCCTACCCTGATCCGGCCGATGTCGCCGAGGCGATGCGCAAGTTCCCCGTCCCGTTTCGGCAGATGCGGATCGGGCGAATCGTGTCGCACGCGCCGACGGCCGTCGATGCCTACTACGCCACGTACGCGGCCGCGCTTCAGGACCTCGCGCTCGACGCCAAGCTCCGCGAGCTGGCGATCCTGCGGGTGGCCGAGCGTGCCGACGCCGAATATGTCTTGGTCCAGCACCGCCCGGTCGCACGAATGGCCGGCCTGACCGACGAGCAGATCGCGGCCGCCGGGGACGCCACTCTCGACAGCCCCGGCTTCACGTACCTGCAGAAGCTGGTGCTCGCATTCGTCGATGAAGTGACGGCCGCGCCGCACGTACCCGACGCCCTGTTCACGCGGATCGAAGGGGTGCTCACGCCGCGCGAGATCGTCGAGCTGCTACTGGTCATCGGCTGGTACTGGACCGCCTGCCGGCTGACGACGGCCTTGGAGATCGAGCCCGAGCATGCCTTCGGGCACGGCGTGCTCGCGATGCAACAGCTCGAGCAGGCCAAGCGCTGGGGCAAGCAGGTCGTCGAGAGCCCGTCCGACGACTACTCCGTGTACTGAGGACACGGCCATGTCCGCGGCACTGTCGATTCCAAATCTGACTCTCCCCGAGTTCGTGCTCGGCCGGGCCGGGCGCCTCGGACCGCACCGAGCGCTGGTCGAGGCCGACACGGGAAGGGAGATGAGCTACGCCGAACTGGACGACGCCGTGCGCGCGGTCGCCGGCGGGCTGTTCGACCACGATGTCCGCCAGGACGACGTGGTCGCGTTGTGCGCGCCGAACAGCATCGAGTTCGTGCTCGCGTGGTACGCGGCCTCGTCGATTGGTGCGATCGTCGCGGCGCTCAATCCGGCCTCGACCGCCGACGAGCTGACGCACCAGCTCCGGCAGGCCGGCGCGCGCTGGCTGGTCACGACGAGCGATCTCTACGAGGACAAGCTGCGCGACGTCGCCGAGGCGGCGGGCATCGCCGAGAGCTACCTGATCGGCGGGGCCGGCGAACGGACGGGAAAAGCGACCGGATTCGACGCGCTCCGCGACGGCGTCGATGCGGGCCCACCGCCGGTCATGGTCAGCCCGCGCGACCTGGCGTTTCTGCCGTTCTCGAGCGGCACGACTGGGCTGCCCAAGAGCGTGATGCTCACGCACCGCAACCTGGTGGCCAACCTGTGCCAGATGCGGCGCGCACACCGTCTGCGCGAGGACGACGTGGTGCTAGCGACCCTGCCGCTGTTTCACATCTTCGGCTTCCAGGTCACGCTTAACCTGTCGCTCGCGGCGGGCGCCACCGTCGTGATCCTGCCGCGATACGACCTCAAGGCGCTCCTGAACGCCATCCAGACCTACGGCGTCACCCGGGCCGAGGTTGTCCCGCCGATCGTGCTGGGGCTCGCGAACAGCGAGCTGGTCGACCGCTACTACCTCGCGAGCCTGCGCACCCTGACCGCCGGCGCGGCGCCGCTCACCGCCGAGCTCGCCGGCGCCTGCGCCGCGCGGATCGGCTGCCGCGTCAAACAGGGCTACGGGATGACCGAGCTCGGGGGCGCGTCGCATATCGCCCCCGACGACGGGCCCGATTGCCCCGACGGCATCGGCCCGGCGCTACCTGGCGTGGAGTGTCGCGTCGTCGACCCCGACGCGGGGAGCGACTCCGGCCGGGGTGAGCCGGGAGAGCCTTGGATCCGATCTGAGTCTGCGACGCGCGGCTACCTCGATGACCCGCAAGCGACCGCGACGCTGATCGACGCGGGCGGGTGGGTCCACACGGGCGACATCGTCACTGTCGACGGAGACGGCTGGTTTCGGGTCACCGACCGAATCAAGGAGCTGATCAAGTACAAGGGCTTCCAGGTTGCCCCAGCTGAGCTCGAGGGCATCCTGCTCTCCCATCCGGCGGTCGCCGACGTCGCGGTCGTCCGCAGCCTGGATGAGCATGCGGGCGAGGTGCCGAAGGCGTTCGTCGTCCGCCGCGGTCCGGTGGCCGCCGATGAGCTGATGGCGTGGGTGGCCCAGCGCGTGGCTCACTACAAGCGGATCCGCCGGGTCGAGTTCGTCGAGCGGATCCCGAAGGCGCCCTCGGGCAAGATCCTGCGCCGGCTGCTGGTCGAGCCAGAGCGCACGACGCGCGCGCTCGACGGTCCGGCCGCCCCCGCGGTCGCCGCGTAGGGACGAACGTGTGTCGTCTTCATCCTCCTCAACCTCACATTCTGAAACAGAAAGCCATGACCACAACCCACGAACCCAAGAGACACATGACGTAGTTCACGGCCTGGTGCGGGACGACGGTCGCGCCTTCACCAACTGGGGCCTCAGCCGCAGCACGACCCCGGCGGTGTACCTCGAGCCGCTCAGCTACGCGGACGTGCAGGCCGCCGTGCGCGACGATGCGGCGTTCCCATCGCCAATTCATCCCGTCGGGTCGATGCACTCCGTGACTTCGACGATCGTCAACGACGGCGGGACGCTGCTGTGCACCCGCAAGCTCGATGAGGTCGTCGGGCTCGAACGGGATGCGATGGGCCGGGAGGTCGTGAGAGTGCAGGCGGGCTGCCGGTTGAAGAAGCTCAACCGGTGGCTCCAGGCGCACGGCGTCGAGATACCCTTCCAGTCGGAGATTGGAGAGGCCACGGTCGGATCGCTCGCCACTGCCGACAGCAAGGAATCGTCGCTGGACGGCCCTGGATATTTCTCCGCCCATGTCGTCGAACTGACCTACGTGGACGAGCTCGGTGGGCTCTGCACGCTATCTGACCATCAGCACGGTGCGGGCTTCCACGAGTTCAAGTGCTCGTTTGGACTCTCGGGCATCGTGGTGGAGTGTCTGCTCGAGGTCCGCCCGGCGACGCTGTGCCGGTCCGACACCTCGATCGAGGCGTTCGACTCGCCCGAGGCGCTCGCGCGGGCGATCACGAGCGCGCGCGAGGAGAGCGACTCGCTGCTCGCCATCGTGCTCCTGCACCAGTTGGCGGCCTTCTTCGACCGGCGGCACAGGGCGGGACTGGGGGCGCTCACCCCGGCCTCGTCACAGCCGGCCTGCGAGGAGTACCGCGCGGCACTCCGGCTCGCCATTCAGCGCGGATTCGACGGTGTGGCCGTGCCTCAGCCAACCGGGCTCGTGTATTCGCGCGCCGACTTCGTCAACGAGTACTGGCACCCGACCGCCACCGAGAGCCGCATGGATTTCCAGTACTACGAGCACGACATCAGCCAGCTCACCAACGTACTGGTCGAATCGTTCCAGTTCACTAAAGCGTTCGAGGCACGAACCGGGTTCACGCCGGCGGGGTGGGCGACGTTTTTCGTCACGCGACCCCAGAAGGACCAGAAGCCTTTTGGGGTCTACTCGGGTGGACCGGGCGTTTCGTTCTCGTTCGACCCGTTCGGCTCGGACCCGAATGATCCGCTCTGGCAGGAATTCTCGCGCCAGTACAACCGACTCGCGATCCACACCCTGGGGGCGAACGCGTCGCCGACGCAGACGCAGTGGCTGCAGCGCGGTGACGTGACAATTCCGAGAAGGCTCACCCGTCCCCGGTTCACCACCGAGTACTACGAGCAGTTTCTCGACTAGGGCTCGAGACCGACGGGAAGTCCGACGCCCGTGGTAACCGACAGCAAGGCCGTCGCGTCGTCGAGGCCCAGGCGCTGCCCGCGCCCCACGGCCTCGGCGAACGCGGCCGCGCCGAGACTCGCCCTCAGGCGTTCGCCGAGCTCGGCCAGCCCGGGTAGAAGCAACTCGTCCTGGAAATCGAGGTGGCGCATGAGGCGGCGAGCCGCGCCCAGCAGCAGCGCCGCCCGCCCCGGCTCGCGTCGCTCGCACTCGATCGCCGCGGCGAGGTACAGCCGCGTGCCGAGGTCCGCCCACCGCTCCTGCTCGCGCAGCATCTCCACCGCGCGCGGGAGCAGCCGTCGAGCGGTCTCGATGTCTCCGTCGGCCAGCGCCAGCGACGTCTCCCCCATGAGATTGTCGGCCAGCGACATCTGATAGCCGCCCCGGACGGCGTCCTCCCCGGCCTCCGTGATGACCTCCCGAGCCGTAGCGAGCGACCGCCCGAGAGCCCAGGCGTAAGCGAGCCAGTATCCGCTCAAGGCCGCGTAATGGAAGTCTCCGGCACGTCTTGCGATGTCCCGCGCGCCGGCAGCGTCGGACCGGGCCTGGTCCGGCCGGCCGGCGGCCAGCGCAACCTGTGCCGAGCCCAGCCGGGCCATCACCTGCGCCACCGGGGTCGATAGACGGCCTTGCAGCGATCTGAGCTCCTCCGCGACCGCGGCCGCCTCTTCGGCTCGACCCGAGGACTGGCTGGTCAGCGCCAGTTGCGAGAGCGCCTCGGCCAGCAGGTCCGGATTGCGGGTGCGTCGGGCGATCGCCACCGCCTCGAGCGCGTGGAGCCGCTCATCCCCTCTGTCGCCGATGCTGTAGGCGAGGACCGACCAGCTCAGGTGCGCCGACACCAGTGTCGACGCGGCGACGTCCTCGCCGCGCTCGAGCGCCCGCTCCAACCACCGCTTCGCCACGTTCGAACGTCCGCGATGCGTCCAGTGGACCCCGAGCGTCGCCGCGAGTTCGGCCCCATCGGTCGGATCACCGCCCCCGCCCAGGCACCACCCGACCGCCGCCGTCAGATTGTCCTGCTCGGCGTCCAGCGTGGCCGCCCACGCCGCCTGCTCGGCGCCGCGCAGCTGCTCGGACGCGCGTCGGACAAGGCCGAGGAAAAAGCCAGCGTGGCGATCGAGCGTAGCCTCGTAGGCCTGCTCGGCCCGCAGCCGTTGCTCGGCGAACAAGCCAATCGACTCGAGCAGGCGGTAGCGATCGCCCCCGTCGCGCCGCTGAACGCTGACCACAGAGCGATCGACCAGCGCGGTCACCCGGTCGAGAGCGTCAAGCTCGTCTCCGATATCCGCACAGACCGCGGCCGCGGCCGCGAGGGTGAAGCCTCCGTGGAACACGGACAGACGCCTGAGCGTCGCCTGCTCTTCCGCGCTCAGCAGCGCGTAGCTCCACTCGATGGCCGTCTCGAGCGTCTGCTGGCGGCCGGACCCAGAGACATGATCGGGCCGGGCGAGAAGCCGCAGGCGGTCGTCCAGGTGCGCGAGCAGTGCGGAGGGCGAGATCGCACTGGTGCGCGCCGCGGCCAACTCGATGGCCAATGGGATCCCGTCCAGCCGTACGCAAACCTCCCGGATCGTGTCGAGCACGTCCAGGCTATCCGCCCACGACGCGCCGTGGCTGGCCGCGCGATCGAGGAACAGCGTCACGGCGGCCGGCGTCCGCGAACCGCCGGCACCGGTCGCCAGCGGCTCAAGGCGCTCCACGCGCTCGCCCGGGATCCCCAGCGGCTCCCGGCTGGTCGCGAGGACACGCAGCTCGGGGCAGTCGCGCAGCAGCCCTTCCCCTACCTGCGCCGCGGAGGCGAGCACGTGCTCGCAGTTGTCGAGCACCAGCAGCACGCGGCGCCGGCGCAGCGCGGTCGCTACCGCGTCCAGCGCCGGCGCGCCGGGCTGATCCGGGATCCCGGTCGCGACCAGGACCGCGCCGGCGACGTCGCCGTCTCGATCGAGTGCCGCGAGGTCAGCGAACCACACGCCATGGTCGTACGCGTCGAGGACGGTCCGCGCGACGCGCTGGGCGACCCGCGTCTTGCCCACGCCCCCCGGCCCGACCAACGTGACCAGCCGGTGCTCCGAGACGAGGCTCGCCGCGTGCTCGATGGCCGACTCACGGCCGATCAGGCTGGTCAGCTCCAGTGGGAGGTTGTTGGGCGGGGCGCTATCGACGCCGGCCGGCGGCGAGTCTGGCGCGGCGAGGTGCAGCTCACGCTCCTGGGCGAGGATCGCCCGCTCGAGGCGCTTCAGAGCCGGACTCGGCTCGATGCCGAGCTCCTCGACCAGCGTACTGCGTGCCGCCCGGTAGGCCTCGAGCGCTTCGGCCTGGCGGCCGGATCGATACAGCGCGACCATCAACTGACCGCGCAATCGCTCGCGAAAGGGATGCAGAGCGATCAGTCGCTCGAGCTCGGCCACCAACCCGAGATGTCGGCCGAGGGCCAGATCCGCGTCGACTCGGAGCTCGACCGCCTCCAGCCGCAGCTCTTCGAGCCGCGCCGCCTCACCCTGCGCAAACGACTCGTACCTGAAGTCGGCCAGGGGTGGGCCCCGCCACAGGCTCATCGCCTCGTCGAGCAGCTCTCTGGCCGCGGCCGGATCATCCGCTCCCATCGCGGAGTCCGCGCGGGCGAGGAGGCGCTCGAAACGAGCCGAGTCCAGAGCTCCGTCCTCGACTCGCAGCACGTACCCCGGCGGCTTGGTCAGGAGTGCCTCGTGCCCGAGCGGCTTGCGCAGGCGCGACACGTACACCTGAATCATGTTGGAGGCGCTCGCCGGGGCGGCGGCTCCCCACATCTCCTCGATCAGCTGCTCTCGCGAGACGACCGTCCCCGGGCGCAGCAGGAGCACCGCCAGGAGCTGCCGCTGACGGGCCGGCCCAAGGTCCACCGGGTCACCCTCGGACCGAACCTCGAGCGGTCCGAGCAGCTGAAACTCCACGGGTGGGCTCATGCGGGCAGCCTCGGGATGGTTATACGCGGTTGTTCAGCCACGGGCAAGCGCCGATTAAGCGCCGGGCCGCACGATGCGCCTCGCGATCAGCCATGAGCACCACGTTGCCAGCGACCGTCCACGCTCGACGACGCCGACTTCGGCCGCTCCGCGGGACGTGTCCCCGGCTTGTCGGCCGGGAGGCCGAGCGTTCGGTGATCGCTGCCGCGCTGGATGGCCTGAGCGAGCGCCGCGGGGCGTGCCTGATGATGGTCGGGGAGCCGGGGATCGGGAAGTCGCGACTCGTATCCGAGGCCATCGCCGAGGCGCAGCGGCGGGGCGCCTGGGTGCTTTCCGGGCGAGCCAGCCCGATCGGCGGCGCGGTTCCGTACGAATCCTTGACCGCCGCGCTGCTCCACGGACTGCGGTCGCGCCCCCTGCCCCAGGCGCCAGACCGGGATGCGCTGCGCGCCGGCCTAGCCACGCTGCTGCCCGGGTTCGTCGACGGGCCGGCCGTGGGCCAATCGCCGGTCCTGTTGGGCGAGACCGTGCTACGCCTGGCGCGGCTGGCGGGAGGCGTACGGGGGACCTTGATCGTCCTCGACGATCTGCACTGGGCGTGCGGCGATACGCTCGCGGTCGCCGAGTACCTCGCGGACAATGCCGCTCACGAGCCCGTGGTCGTCCTCGCCACCCTGCGTCCCGAGGGCGCCGCGCTCGCGCTGGCAGACGCCCTCGAACGCCGCCGCAGCGCCCAGGTACTCACGCTCGAACGCCTCGACAAACAGGCAGTCGGCGAGATGACTGCCGCGAGTCTGTCCGATCCGGACTGCGAGCCGCCCGAGGCGCTCATCGACCTGCTCTGCACCCGTGCCGAGGGCCTGCCGTTCCTGGTTGAAGAGCTGCTTTCGGGCCTGATCGACCGCGGGATGCTCGCCACGGGTGAGGGTGGATGGGAGCTCGCCGACGATTTGCCGGTGGAGGTTCCACTGTCGTTCTCGCAGATGGTGCGCGAGCGGTTGGCAGAGCTCTCGGCCGAGGCGAGGCGGATCCTCGAGACCGGTGCTGTGCTCGGGCGCGACTTCGACTGGACGGCGCTGCCGGGGCTCGTCGGTACGGATGAAGCCGAGGTCCTCAAGGCGCTATCGAGCGCGATCGAGCTCCACCTGGTCGAGGAGACGGGCGGCGACCGGTTCCGCTTCCGCCACGGGTTGACCGTGGAGGCAATCCTCGAGCAGATGCTCGCCTCCCAGCACTCGCGGCTGGCCGGGCGAACGCTCGACGCGCTCGTGGACGGCGCCGAGCCGGGCGGCGGTCGGCTCGAATTGCTGGCTCATCTCGCCGTTCAAGCCGGCCGCGACGCCGAGGCGGCGGGATACCTGATCGAAGAGGCGCGCCGGGCGCTGTCTGCCGGCGCCCTCGCCACGGCGATCGCAGACGCCCGTCGCGCCAGCCGCCTGGCGTCCTCGGGTCAGCCGGAGTCGCTCCTCGCGCGCAAGGTGCTGCTCTTCGCGCTCGGTCAGTCCGGCGACGCCGACGCGGTCGAGGCGGTCGGAGGCGCGCTCGTCGCCGAACTCGACACGGGCGGCGCCTCGGCGGATCGTCGAGCTGCCGTGCGACTGGTGTTGGCTCGGTCCGCCTACGCCGCGCTCGAACGCCGCCGAGCCCGGACGCTCTGCGTCGACGCCCTCGAGCTGCACCCGCGCGAGACCCATCTGACGGTCGCCCTGCAGCTGCTCCTGGCCGAGATCGCGCTGTCCGAAGACAAGTTCGACGAGGCTTTCACCGGCGCGCATCAAGCGCTGGCGGTGGCGGACGGGGCCGGGTTCGACGAGCTGGCCTGCGACGCGCTGCTGCTCCTCGGCCGCTACCGGCTGCTCGTGACCTTCGAGCTGCGCCGCGCCGAGGAGTGCTTCCGCGACGCGCTGAGACGTGCGGAGAGAGCCGGTTTGCCGCTGTACCGGCTACGGGTCATGCATCAGATGGCGTGGCTCGATCTCGGCGGCTCGGCCGACCCGATCCGGATCGAGGAGGCGCGGGGGCTGGCCGAGGAGCTCGGAGCGCTGGCGCTGGTTGCCGAGCTCGAGCAGGTCCTGGCCATGTCCCACCTCCTCAGCGATAGGCTCGACGCCGCGGCGCGGTGCGCGGAGCGAGCCCTCGAGTCGGCGCATCGCTACCGATTGGGCGAGCTCGCTGGGATCGTTTCCGGGATCCAGGCCGCGATCGAGGCAACCCGTGGACAGCGTGCGCAGGCAGAGCACCGAGTCGCCGCTGCGCTGGGGGCAGAAGGCCTTCCTCCAAGGTTGAGGGCCGCGGTCAGCGGGACCGGGCTCGTGCTGGCGGCGCTAGCCGACGATGACTTGTCCGGCGCCGAGCAGTCGGCTCTCGAGACGAGGGCACTGCTCCCCGCCGGCGAGATCCGGTTCCGGCCCGAGGTCCTGGGCATGTTCTACGGCTTGAACGCGGTGGTGCAGGCGGCGACGGGGGTCGGCGGGCTGCTCGAGGGGCCCGACTGGATCCAGACGGTCGCCGTATTCCCGCGCGCGAGCTTTTGCGTAGCGCGCGCGATCGTCGCGGGGAGGGCCGGCCACGGTCGCGATGCCGCGGCCCTGTTCGCCGCCGGCGACGATGCGCTGGCCAACTCGCCCTGGTTCCAGGCGCTCTACCGCCGCCATGCGGCGGAGGCCGCGCTGGCCGACGGGTGGGGCGCGCCGGCGGCGTGGCTCGCGGCGGCGGAGCGTTTCTTCGAGACCGCGGGCAGCCAGTCGCTCGCACGCGCGTGCCGATCGCTGCTGCGGCTCGCCGGGACCTCTCCGCGAAGGCGCCGGGGAGGGCGCGACGGCGGGACCGGGCTGACCACCCGCGAGGCGGACGTGCTGGCGCTGCTCGCCTCAGGGCTCACGAACAAGGCCATCGCCGCCCGGCTGTACCTCTCCCCGCGCACGGTCGAGAAGCACGTCGAGCGGATCCTGGCCAAGACCGGCCAGTCGAACCGCACCGCGCTGGCCGCCGCCGCTGCACACCTGTAGGCCCCACGAATCTCTCGCCGTACGTACTACGTAGTCGCGCCGGAGGGTGAGCTCCAACGAGACGTAGTTCTACCGCTGTGCGCTCGGGACGGCCGGCGCACTATGGGACGCGTCAGTTCCAACTGCACGGCCTCGACTGGAGTCAAACATGGAAGGGTTCGTTCACACCGGCGATGAGGTGAGTCTCCGCTACCCGGTGCACGGCGCCGGCCGACCAGTCAGCGGAGAGCTCTGCTCGACTGCCGCCGAGCGTCGCGACGTCCGCACCGTCTCGGGGCATGACATCAGTCTGGCCCGCAACAACTGGCTGCAGGTCGCCGATGCCGTCCGGTGGTCAGACACTTATGTCGGGCAGGCCGATCACCGTCGCGACAACGACGGGCTGCGACACAACTGCGGCTGACCGGTGGAGCGAACGCGACGACATCAACCATGGAAAGACCGCATCAGGCGTTTCAGAGCGACGACGGCGACATCGTGGCTGGTAGGAGACCGTGATCATGGGCGGGGATGCTGGGCGATGGCTTGCCCTCGGCGTCGGGATCGAAGGAGACGTGGCGACGATTCGGCTGCGACGTCCCCAACGGGCCAACGCCCTGAACGAGGCAACGATCACGGAGCTCGGCGAGTTCTTCGCCGAGCCCCCGGCCGGGGTTCGAGCCGCGGTGTTGCTCGCCGAGGGCGAACACTTTTGCGCCGGGCTCGACCTGGCTGAGCACCGGTCGCGCTCTCCCTTCGAGTCGATGGAGCATTCGCGACGTTGGCACGCGACGTTCGATCGGCTCGAACACGGCCGTGTCCCGGTGGTGGCCGCGCTCCAGGGCGCAGTCATCGGCGGTGGGCTCGAGCTTGCGCTGGCCGCGCACGTGCGGGTTGCGGGTCCATCCGCGTTCTACTCTCTGCCCGAGGGCCGGCTCGGCATCTTCGTCGGGGGCGGAGGCGCGGTCCGGATCGGCCGGTTGCTCGGGACCGATCGCATGCGGGAGATGATGCTCACCGGCCGGCGTCTCACCGCGGCGCAAGGTCAGCGCCTCGGGATCTCTCACGAGATGGTCCACACGGGCGAGGTTGGAGCGCGGGCCCATGATGTGGCGCGGCGAATCGCGGCCAACGCGCCGCTGACCAATCAGTTGATCCTCGCTGCCCTGCCGCGGGTGAGTGACATGTCCCGCGGTGACGGGCTCTGGGCCGAGGCCCTCACCACTGCGCTGACTCAGAGCACCGCGGACGCACAGGAAGGACTCCAGGCCTTTCTGAAAAAGCGCCCTCCAGTCTTCCGGGGCACCTGACTCGGGTCCGGGTGCGGTACGCGGTGGCGTCGCTCGCCACCACGTACGGCGACCGGTGCTCGGAGTGTTAGCTGACCGCGCCGGAAGGGCGCTCGCGCGGCGCGGTCACCCTGCCGCTCAGCGCGTTGTCGTCTCCGACGAGTTGCCGGCGGAAGGCCTCGAGCGTCGACAGCTGACGCCTGATCTCGCGCAGGCTGGTGTCGATCTCTTCCAGTGTGCCGTCGATTAGGCCTGACACGTGTTCCTCCTGTGAGATTGATCCTGTTCTCTGTTTGCGATGGGCCCGTGGGTACCGGGACCTCTCGGAGGAGGATGCAGCTAGGTGACGGGTCTTGCAGCGGTAGATCTACGTCACCTGAAGGCAGGCAGCCGGATGCCGCTACGTAGTCGCCTGCTCGGCGATGACCACGTACCTCGACGTCGGCCTCGTGGATCAAGTGACGTGGATCTACCGCTGTGCGTGCAGATGACCTCGGCCATGCTCCGGTCACTCAAGCAGTCACATCGATAGGAGCCACCTGATGTCACCTCACACCTACCGTATGCTGGTCGCCGCGCGGCTGGCCGAGCTGCGACGCCGGACCAACCGTCACCCCAACTATTACACCTGATCCCATCATCTGGCTCCGCCGCTCCGCCGGACGGCGGAGTCAGACTGCCACTGAAAGAGGAGAAGTCCAATGGACCATGCAATTGACAAGCCGCCCTCGCAGCGGCGCCAGCGAGGCACGCTGGCGATCGTGTGCCTCGCGACGATGATCTTGTGCCTGGACATCGCCGTCGCCAACTCCGCCCTGCCGTCGATCGCGCGTGATCTGCACGCGGGCCTCGGCGGAGTACAGTGGGTTGTGGACGCCTATACGCTCACCCTCGCCGCATTCGTACTCAGCGCCGGCTCGATCGCCGATCACCGCGGGCGCCGGCGGGTGTTCGTGACGGGCACGGTGCTGTTTACCGGGGCATCGCTCGCCTGCGCTGTGTCCGGCAGCATCCTGTTCCTCGACCTCGCCCGAGCGGTGCAGGGACTCGGCGCGGCGATGATGTTCGCCACCGCGCTGGCGATCCTTGCCCACGCGTTCCCGGCTCCGCGGGAGCGAGCTGGCGCGATGGCCGCCTTCGGGGCCTCGATCGGGGCCTCGTTCACGATCGGGTCGGTCGTCGGCGGCGGGCTCACCAGTTGGCTGGGGTGGCGTTCTGTGTTCTACGTCAACGTGCCGCTCGGGCTGATCGCGCTGATCGGCACGGTGGCGTGGGTCCGCGAATCGCGCGATCCGCACCCGCACAAGCTCGATCTCGCCGGGCAGGTTACCGCCGCCGCCGGGATGTTCCTGCTCGTGCTCGCGCTCGTGCGGGGCAACACCGACGGCTGGGGCAGCGCCCGGACGATCGCGGAGCTGGCGGGCGCCTTCGTGCTCGGCAGCGCTTTCTTGGCGATCGAGCAGCGCGCGGCATCGCCGATGCTGCCGCTGGAGATGTTCAAGCGCCGTGACTTCAGCGCAGCGCAGATCGCGGCTTTCGCGATCTCCTCGACGTTCTTCGCGATCTACCTGTACGTCACCCTGTACCTGCAGAACGTGCTGCACCTCTCGCCGATCGACGCGGGTCTGACCTACCTCCCGGGCACGACGCTCGTGTTCATCGCCTCCGCGGTCAGCGCCAAGCTCGCCGAGCGAATCAGCCCCGCGGCGTTGCTCGCGTCCGGCCTGACCATGGTCGCCGGCGGGCTCGCCCTCCTCACGATGACCGGCGCGCATTCGTCCTGGACGGTGACCCTCCCCGGCGTACTACTGGCCTCACTCGGGACCGGGATCTTCAATCCCACGCTCGCCCACCTCGCTCTCAGCGCGGGACCGCCTGAGCGCAGCGGTCTGCTCGCCGGGGTCAACGACGTGGCCCGGCAGGGCGGGATCGCCGTCGGCGTCGCCGCATTCGGAGCGCTCGTTCCGGCCGCGTCGGCGCTGGGTCAGGGGTCGCCCAGCGCATACGTCGCGGGGCTGCACCACGCGCTCATCGTGGGGGCGGTGATTGCCGCCGCCGGTGGGGCGATCACGCTGGCCCTGCTCCGGCCGCGCCGGAGTCGGAAGCCGACGCTCGACGTGATCCCCGGGCTGCCGCGACTCGGCGAGGCGGCCTGAGGCGCGTCGCCGGATGCCGAGGACGCTCATGCTGAATCCCGCCACCGTCCGGCGGCGCCGCCGGCCGCCCACGGCCCGGCGTGTCCGCTTGCCGGACGGTGCTCGGATCAGCATTCGTCCGATCCGAGCGGCGGACGCCGAGGCATTCGAACGGGCCTACGCACGCCTCAGCCACCGCTCGCGGGAGCGGCGCTACCTATCTCTTTCGCCCGAGCTCCGCCCGGCCGACGTGCGGTATCTGACCTCGGTCGATCAATACGAGCACGTCGCGCTTGTTGCCCTTGACCACTCGCGCGAGATCCTCGGCACCGCCCGTTACATACGGATTCCCGCCGGCCCAAGTGTCGCCGAGATGGCCATCGAAGTGATCGACGACTGGCAGCGCCGCGGCGTGGGACGCGCGCTGCTGCAGGCGCTCAGCCGACACGCACAGGACGCGGGTGTTGCGCGCTTCGTGGCGATCGTGTCGATGGAGAACGTTCCGATGCAGCGCATCATGGCGTGCGCCGGCGCCTCATCTCAGAAAGTCGACGGCGAGCTCGAGTACACCGTTGACGCTGGAGCGCTGTCGCCCGGTGACAGGCGGAGACAGCCCGGATCCACCCGCTCACCCGGGGCGGCACAGGGCTTCCATTTCTCCTTGGGACAAACCCCTGGAAAGCTGAGCCTCTGATTGCCGGCCAGTCGGCGACCGAACCTTGACGCCGGGCTGTCTGCCTGATTTTCCGACTGCGTCGACTTACCTGACCGGCGCCGTGCGTGCGAATCATCCGTCGACCCCCAGGTACTCGAGTGCCCGCGAGCGTGCCGTCAGTCAGCCGTGAATCTCCCACGAGCCATGTCCGTGTTGACACGAACTCGGCTTCAGTGCCCTCCCTGCTCCGGGCTGTCCGGACACTCGCCTTCGCCAGACGCCTCTCCGAACGTCGCGAGAACCTCCTCGATGTGGTGATCGAGTAATCGGTCATCCTCAGGAGCGGGTTGTTCAGGTTGGCCGTGTGGCCGTAGTCGACCGTCCGCGGCCGGTTTCGCGTTCCACACCAAACTCCACCTCCTCAGTCGTATTCGAGATGCTACCGACCCGTGACCCAACTCCGCGCGGCGAGGCCGATAAGCCGCTCGGACCCGCCCATCGCGCAACTCGGTCACCCGGCAGTACCTCGCGCGAGCCTCGGGACTGGTTAGCCCGGGCGCGCTGGGTAGTTGCTGAGCCGGGCGGTCTGGTGCGCTGCGACGTCGAGTAGCGCTCGGTCGTCCAGGCTGTCGCGTGGCATCAGCGCGATTCGGGAGGCGGTCCGTGCGAGGACGGTAACGCGCGCTTTGCTCTCGGGTGTGCGCAGGGCGGGGTCGAAGATGGCGCCGGGACCGACCTCGATCGCCGGCTGGCCGTCGATCTCGATCACGAGCACGCCATCGAGCAGTACGTGGACTTCGGAGTTGGTGATGGCAAGGTCGCGTAGCCGGCCGCCCGCGGGCAATCTTTGCTGGCGCCAAACGCCTGAGGTCAAGATCGAGTCCGCCAGAACCTGCTCGACCTCGGACCGAACGGCCCGTGCAACGGGTACTGGGTCGTGTGACCCGCTCCAGGGGCTGCAATCGTAGTCAGCGTGGCGAAGCCAATCGCGATACCGGATGAGCGCCGTCTTTTGCGTGAGCTGACCGTTGGTGTCGTAGAGGTAGTGGCGCGGGAACGGGCTGGCGTCGGCGATTCCGGCCTCTGAGGTGCCATTCGCGCGCATGGTGAGCCTCAGCGTGGACCATGCCAGCGGTGCACTGAGACGCCAGAACGGCGCGTGCGGCACGGCTCGGGGGACCGGCACCCCGGTTTGACCTCCGGCCGTGTGGGTGAACGTGACCTGGGTGTCGGACACGTCCGGCCGGCTCACCAGTTCGGGCATCGCCACGGCGGCGAAGGTCAGCCCGCGTGAGCGGAGTCGCAACGTGGTGGAGCCGAGCCTCCCGCGTCCGGACAGGTTGTAGTCGATGATCCGGCCGCGGTCGACTTCAACGCTCCCGTGGATCTCGTTCGCGAACCGGATGGCATCTTCGGCCAGCAGGGCATCGAGGTCGGGAGAGTTCGGCGGTGGAGGAGCGTCGTAATGGGCGACACCGAGGCGGAACGGGGCCTTGAAGGCGCCCTCGAGCGCCTCCGGCGGGATCCATGACAGACACATGGCCGAGGCTTGGAAGCGCATCGTGGGCTAGCTCAGGCGCCCCTGGGCATGGTGAACGACCGTGCCGCGACGATCGTGATGGCGGGCGTGAGCGCTTGCAGCTCGTCGATCGGAGCGGCGTGCGGCCGACCTTGAGGACGAGGTCGGCCAGTCACGGTTGCTCAGTCGGGAGCTCATCGGGCGCCGGTCCGCGCCAGGTGCTCTCCGAGAAAGCGAATCGCCATGCCGCCGTCACCGACCGCCGGGGCGATCATCCTCGTGGAGCCCGAGCGCACATCACCAACCGCGAACACCCCGGGCCGGCTCGTCTCGACCAGAAACGGTTTTCGATCGAGCGTCCGCCATTGATCTTCCTGGACGACCGCAGCGCCAAGCGCCGGGCCGGTAAGCACGCTGCCGTCCTCGTCGAGGACGAGCTCGCCGACGAGCCAGCTGGTCGGTGGCTCAGCGCCGATCAGCACGACCATCGCGCCGGCGGCGAGGCGGCGACGCTCGCCGGTGCTGGTCATCTCGACAGTCACGTCCTCCAGCCGCGCCTCGCCCCCCACGGCGCGCACCTCGTGACCGAGCAGCACCTCAACTGCCGGGTCGCGCGCCAACCGCTCACGCAGGTAGCCGGCCATCGCCACCAGCGCCGGTTCGCGAACGACCAGAAACACCCGGTGTCCTTCCTCGGACAGGGTGAGCGCCGCCTGACCGGCCGAGTTGGCGCCGCCCACCACGATCGCGATGGCGCCGGCGTCCATCTGGGCGCGGGCGACGTCGACCGCGTAAGCCACTCCGGCGCCCTCGAGCTCAGCGACCCCGGGCGCCTGCAGGCGGCGATAGCGGACCCCCAGGGCGAGGATCACGCCCCGGGCCGACAACTCGCCGCCATCCTCCAGGGCCACGACATGGAAGCCGTCGCGTTCCCGCAACCCCACAGCTCGGCAGGGGACGTGCATCGCGACGCCGAATTTTGTCGCCTGCAGCTGGGCGCGCTCGGCCAGCTCGGCGCCCGAAACGCCGGCCGGGAAGCCCAGATAGTTCTCAATTCGCGCCGACGTCGCCGCCTGTCCACCCAGCGCCACCGCATCGAGCAGCGCGGTCGACAGCCCGCCCGCGGACGCGTACACGCTCGCCGCCAGACCCCCGGGGCCACCGCCAACGACAACCACGTCGTACACCCGCGCTGCCGCCCGACTCTCTTGACGCACACCCGCGCCGCGGGCGAACTCGGCATTCGTCGGATTCACCAGGAACCGATCTGCACCCAGCAACACGACCGGCTCGGCCCCATCGCAGCCGAGCTCGGCAAGCCACGTCCGCGCGCGAGAATCATCGACATCAACCCACTGGTGCAACAAGCGGTTCCGCACCGCGAACTCGCGCAGCCGTTGCGTATCGCGGTCAAATCTTGAGCCGACGATCCGAACGCCCAGCTGCAGGCGCTCCAACGCCTGGCGGCGCCGAAACAGCGTCTGCAATACGAAATCGCCGAACGCGAGCTCTCGCCCCACCAATGCCCGAAACTCCTCCGCGGGAACCGCCAGCACCGACCCCGCCTCACGGACGATCCCCGTCGCCCCCGTCCCCTGCCCCGTGAACAAGTTGAGCTCCGCCATCAGGTCGCCCGGCGTCTGCCTGGCCAGCTCGCGGGCCTCGCCGCCACTGCCCACGATCACCGAAACGCTCCCCTCCAGCGCGACCATCACCTCATACCCCCGATCCCCCGGCCCGAACAACACCTCCCCGGCCGCGGTCGAGCGAACCCGCCCCAAGCGCGAGATCATCTCCACCTGGGCCTCGGTGAGCTTCGGAAACAGGGCCGAGTCGCCGTCATCAAGCAGCGGCGGCCCTATGATCGCGCCCTCACTCGGTCCCGCGGTCCCATCCACGACAAAGCCTCACGCCTCAGTTCACCACTCCCAGCCCCCGCGCGCAAGCCTCGGCGCTAGATAGCGCACGCGGCGACCCCAAGTCCCGGCATCCCCAGACCTAGCGCACCGGCATCCACCGCCGCGCCTGGACCGGAAGTGTGGACCCTCGCTTCGCCGGGGCGGTACGGGAGTCTCGGCCGATGGGGCAGCGTGCTGGTGATCGTCCGTAGGAGCGCTCCGACAACGGATCCGACGGGGTCCGGCTCGGACAAACCGGCAGTCCGCCGCCAGTTCATGCTGACGGCTGCTGGACGCGAAGCGCGTCAGCCGGCGTCTATCCGCGGCAACGGGCGACACAGCGCACCTACGGCGCGGTCACTGCCCAGGTGCCGTTGATGAGGACCTCGCCCGTGTATTGGGGGACGACTCTTGGGTCTTATCCTGCGTTGGTAACTGCTTAGTGCGGCGGTATCGGCGGCGGCCTGACGCTTCCGGTGGCGCGCACTGATGTGGGTCACGCGTGCAGGCGCGGCTGCGCGATGTCGGGATGCCCGCCGCTGTCGGGCCGAAGCGGTCTGGCTAGACGGCGGTCTCGGCGTGTGTGAGGCCCAGGTGGTGGGCGGCCGCGGCAGCGGCCGCGCGGTTGGGCACCGAGAGCTTGGTCAGAATGCGTGAGACGTGTTCGACTCGGTCGTTCGGTCGCACAGCATCAGCGCCTGTCCCTCCGCGGCCCAATACCAGCGCAAGCTGCTCGGACGCGGAATCGTCGGGCATCAGCTCCACGGCGCGCCGATACGCGAGCAGCGCCGCCTCGTCACGCCCGGCGACCCTTAGGTAGCGACGGCGTGAGTGAGACCTGCTCCGATCGAACGCGAGACGCTGGTGCGGTCAGCTTCTGCACTTGACAGCCTACCTACTAGTAGATAGGCTTGACCGCAAACAGTGGACCGGCTTGAAAGGAGCCAAATGTCACAGCCCACGCGTGTACTCATTCCGATGTCGTCCCACGATGACATGGGCGTCAGCGGTATCAAGACCGGCTCGTGGTTCGAGGAGGTGGCCACCCCGTACTATGAGTTTCTCGAGGCGGGCTACCAGGTGGTGTTCGCGTCCCCGAAGGGCGGCCGGGCCCCGATTGACGCCTTGAGCATGCAGGCGCCGTTCACGACGGCCAACACGGATCGCTTCCTGGACGACCCTGTGGGCATGCGCGCGATCGCCCACACCGCCCCGCTCGAGCGCCTCGACGGCGACGTCTTCGACGCGCTGTTCTTCCCCGGCGGCTACGGGCTGCTCTGGGATCTGGCCAGCGACTCCCAGGTGATTCGCCTGATCGAGCGGTTCGTGGCCCAGGACAAGCCGGTGGCGATGGTCTGCCACGCGCCCGGCATCCTGCGTGACGCGAAGGCCTCGAACGGCGCGCCGCTCGTGAAGGGCCACCGCATCACCGGGTTCACTAATGCCGAGGACGACGAGCTCGACCTCTCGCGCCACCTGCTCTTCTCGCTCGAGGACGAGCTCAAGGCCAAGGGAGCGGCGTACGTATGCAGCGACGTCAACTGGATCGCAAACGTCGTCGAGAGCGGCCCACTGCTGACCGGCCAGAACCCGGCCAGCGCGCCGCCGCTGGCCAAGGCGCTGACGCGACGGCTGGCCCCGGCCGGCTCGCGGGACACGTTGAGCGACACCGACGCGACGGCAGTCGGTGCAGCGGCCTGACTCGACCGTGACCCGGCTCCCACCCCGGCCCGCGACTCCGACGGGCCGGGGCGAGCCCACCACGATCCTCCTGAGCGTCCACCCGGCAATCTCCCAAAGGTCGGTGAGCTGACCGATCTGCCGGAGCTCACGCCAGTGGCGATGGCGCGCGGCCCGTGCGACGACACATCGCCTTCGATCAGCTGTGCCGGGCCATCGGTGCTCGTCACGGTTCGCAGATATGCGACACGGCAGGGGCGCTGGTCGGCGCCGGCCCCGACGGCAACATCTTGGGCGCGAAATATGGGTTGTGCCGATGTGGGATCTCGCGGACACGACGAGGATCAAGAGCCCATCGTAAACCCGCCCCCACCCAGAGGAGAGAACAGTGCACACCCGAACCGCCGACGACATCAGAAGAATTCCAATCGCGCACGCGCCCCATCGGGAGATGCCTTGCGGTCACACTGTGCATATCGGGAGCTGTCCCCAATGCCAGCGGGCCCAGCTCGCCCGGTGGGCTGAACAGCTGGCCGATGCTTCACGCAGGAACGGTGGTTCCAAGTGACGCAAGTCTCGCAACGGGCCCGGTTTGCCCGGGGCGCTCGGCGGCGCCGGGCGATGTCGTCGGAAACAGCGAGCGCGACGCCGGACAGGGAGATCCCCCGCCTGCGACGAGGTCACCACCAGACTGGGTCGGCCGTGACCTGTCCCTGAACATGATCCTCGATCAAGACCACGGGCCGCCCGAGGCGCCCGCCGGCGACGGCCGTCGGCTGGACCCGGAATCACTGGGACCGCACCTGGCGTCCCTGTACCGCGCCGCCTGTGGGCTGTGTGGGTCTCGCCAGGACGCAGAAGATCTCGTGCAGGACACTTACGAGAGGGTTCTGCGGCGCCCGCGTTTTGTGCGCCGAGACCAGGATCTGGCTTATCTCCTCCGCGCGCTCCGGAACACGTGGATCAGCTCCCGGCGGTCGGCCCGAACGCCGGCCGTCCCGGCCGGTGACCGGATCGACGAGATTCCGGCGTGGCGCGATCCGATCGGCCAGACCCTCGACGGCGCCGCCGTCTACGCGGCGCTTCAAGACATCAGCCAGCCGCTGCGTGAAGCGCTCGTGGCCGTCGACATCATCGGCCTTTCGTACCGTGAGGCCGCACGGGCCCTGGGCACCAAAGAAGGCACGATCATGAGCCGCCTTCACCGGGGTCGGGGACAGATCGTCACCCGGCTGGGCTGGGACAGCTGACGATCTTCCGCCGGGGTCGCGCGCCCTGGACAGTGTGGCGAACGGGTGGCGCCGGAACGCCCGGCCGCATCGACAGGACGTACGCCACACGGGATGGCGAGGTTGTGTGCCGACCGTCGATCGGGATCCTGCGCGCGCGGCCGCGCTGCCAACGCAGGCGCCCAGCTGGACATGTTCACTCCGCGCAAGCGAGTCCAACCCGCCGATGCGGTCGTCTCTGCCCATCACGCTGGCATCGCCAGCTTCGGCGGCTGGAACGGGCGGAAGCCGGGCACGTCCCGGACGATCGCCTTCGTTCCTCCGCTTAGGTCATTCACGGACGCGAGACGACTCACACGAGCGAGGTCACCTCGTCAGGAGCGAGGCTCCCAACATGCGACGGTGTGACCGTCCTCATGCCAACAAGCTGACGAGCTCGCGCGCGGTCCGCGCGAAACGCGCGCTGCCACCGTCGGTGCGTGCGACCAGAAGGGCCCCCTCGAGGCCCGCGAGAAACACGTCGGCTCGGCGCCGTGCGTCGGCCCCCGGCCGACGTTCGCCACCGAGCACGCGAGCGAGCCACTCGCGCTGGTCGTCGAAGAACCCGCGCACCTCACCCTGAACCGGAGCGGGAAGGGTCGCGTACTCCGCAGCGAGCATCCCACACAAGCAAATCCGCCCGTGATCCGAGAGCTGCCGAGCGTAGAGCTGCACATAGCGCTCCAACCGTGCAATCGGATCGTCCGTGTCGGACTCGATGTCAGCCAGCGCCTCGCCGAAAGCGCGTCGGTACCGGCTGGCCACCTCCTGACCGAGGTCCCCCTTCGCCGGGAAGTGGTGGTGCAGGCTCGAAGTACGGATGCCCACCAGATCGGCGATGTCGGCATACGAAAAGCCGTTGTACCCACGCGTCTGGACCACCGAAGTCGCGGCTTCGACGACCCGATCAGCGGTGGCGGAGTGCGCCTGCATACATTCAACCTATCAGAAGGTAGGGAGGGCACCTTCCCGCCACCGTCCACCGGAGCCTGGCGTCGCATCGATCGGCGGTGTTGCCTCTTCGCCAGGGGGCTGAGCAGGCGCGGGCCACGATCGAGAGCGCGCTCTCCCGACTCGACCGGTGCGGCCACTTCGTGGCCTAAACGTGCGGTTCGTCACCGCGGTCATGACATGTTCGCTCACTGTGGCCACGCCGCCGGCGCGGCCGACCGGGGGAACACCGTCGTCGGTTGCCTGACGTCGCGCAACGCTTCGCGCGCGCGCCATGCTCGCTCGGCGCGCTCAAGTCGCCGGCGGCGTCGGGACTCGGGGTCGCGGAAGAGCCGGGATCTCACCCGGCCGATCGAGGCAAACAGGTTCATGTTGTTGCTCCTTCAGGTTCGATGGATGGTGTTGGATCGGGAGGTGAAAGTCGGGAATCGGCCGAGCTCGGGACATCAGCGAGGAACTCCCGCAGCAGCTGGTTGAATTTGGCCGGGTTCTCGAGGGCGAGCAGATGCGAGCCGCCCTCGTCGGGCTCAAAGATCTCCAGGCGGGCGCCCGGGATCTTGCGCGCGATCCATTCGGCGGCGCTCCACGGCACGACGCTCGCGCGGCCGGCGACGACCAGCGTGGGAAGCTCGATCAGGCCGATCTGACGCCGCCAGTCCTGGTGGGCTTGGTTGCGCAACACGGCCGCGGCGAACGAGCCGTCCACGCGCAGCCCCCAGGCCACGACCCGCTCGGTCAGGGCGGGGGGCGCGGCCGGGGTGAGCATCCCCCCGACGATCGTGCGCACGGTCTGCTCGCGCGACTCGGGGTCGGCGAGGCTGTGGCACAGCGCGTGCAGCTCGCGGTCGGTGAAGATCGCCCCGGCCCGGCCGATCGTCCGCTCGTCCCACACGGGATCGACGAGCATTGCCGGCGCCTGGTCGACCAGGACCAGGCGCTCGAGGCGCGCGGCGCCGAACAGCTCGAGGTAGGCCCAGATCACCGAGCAGCCCATCGAATGCCCGACCAGCACCGCATCCGTGAGCGCGAGGCGCTCGAGCAGCTGCGCGAGGTCGTGGGCCAGGCGGTGAACCGTCCAGCCGCACGGGGCATCGTGGGAGCGACCGTGACCCCGCTGGTCGTAGGTCACCGTGCGGCACTCGCCGGCCAGCACCTGCGCCGCCGAGCGCCACTGCTCGGCCGCGCCCTGCCAGCCGTGGACGAACACCACCGGTCGGCCGGCGCCACGCTCGGTGTAACGGAGGCTGACGTGATCGTCGGTGTGAATGAACCCGTCCATGTTGTTTCCAATGTGGAGGCGGTTACGCCGCAGTTGCTGCGCTGGGCTGGTGCAGCACGAACTGCTGCTCGAACGTGAAACCGATCTCCAGCGCCTGCTTGACCGGGCAGGTTTCCGCGACCCGGCGCAGCCGGGCGACTTGATCCGGCGTCAGCCCGTCCGGCAGATTCACTGTCGTGTGGATGTGCCGGGGTATTGCCTGCGGGTCGTACTCGACGTCGACGGTGGCGTCAAGCGGCTGCCAATCGCGCGCCCGGGCGTACATTCCGATCATCGTCGAGATGCACGATGCGAGCATCGCGGGAAGCAGTTCGTGCGGCGCGGGGGCGCTGTCGGTGCCACCGAGCCGATTCGGCGTGTCGGTTGTGATCACGTGACGACCGTTGACGTCGATCGTGTGGTGCGGGCTGCCGTGGGTGGAACGTGCGCTTGCGGTCATTGACATGGTGGTCATCCTCACAATTTGGTGGGTGGCGGTGTCCATGGCCTTCCATGGCCAGCGGTGAGAACGATCATGGACTCCCGTTGCGGCGCGCACAGCGGTAGGACTACGCCATTTGAACCGCCGTTCAGAAGGGCCTGTACGTACCTGGACGCTGAGCACGGCGCCGGGGTATGGGTTCACAGCTGGGCCGCGGCGGCGAGCGCAGTGCGATTCGCGTGGCCGGTCTTGGCCAGGACTCGATCACGTGGTTCTCGACCGTGCGCGGCGACAGGTGCAGCCCGGCGGCGATCCGCTTGTTCGTCAGCCCCTCGGCGAGCGGGGAGTCAGTCTCCTCGCGGGCGCTCGCGATCGCGCGAGCCAGCGCATCGGGCGCGTCGAACGCCTCGATCGAGGTGTTGGACCGGCAAAGCGTCGCCGGGCGGACCTCGAGCAGGCACTCCACCACGTCCCCGATCTCGGACTGGAACGGGATCTCGAGCCCGCGGACTTGGAGCCATTGGTTGAGTCTCTTCAAACGGCAGCCGCCTGCACCCTCACCACCTGCCGTCCGACGAGATCGCGTTCGAGGGTGATGACCTCATCGAGCTTGCGGGTGTGCCGCAGCGTTCCGCCATCGTTGACCATGGTCGAGGTCACCGGATGCATCGAGCCGACGGGATGGATGGGGGACGGGAAGCCTTGCTAGTCTCCCACGGCGGCGGCGACGTACGCCGGACCGGGATGGGCAAGGCGACTCATGACAGAGAGTCTCTCTTCCGATTTGGGGAACGCGGCATTGGTCAGCGGAGTTGTTCGTGGACCCAGCCGCATTGCAGGCGCGCGCGGCCATCGCCGTCCCGGATCAGGCTCCAGAGCATCTGCATCGACGGCTTGCGCTTGAGCGACGGGTCCAGCGCCGTTGACTTCGTGGGTCGGTCGTGAGTCAGCATTAGGGCGCCACCTTTCATTGGTTTGAGTAGTCGGATGTGCGGCTGCGCGGCGGAGCATGCGCCGCCGCTAGCGGTCACACAGCGGTAGGACCGCGTCACCTCGGTGGCGCGGGTGCCGGAGCTAGTACGTGATCGGCGGCCGGTTACATACCGCCACTCCCACTACGAGGCCCGGAAGCGTTCTTCGTGCTTTCCGGCACCCAGCAGGCGCTGATCCAGGACGGCGAGGGCTTCCGCTGGCGAGACCTGCGCGCGGGTGACTACATCGACGTCACAGGCGGTGTGCCACACGCGTGCTGCAACACAAGCAACCCGCCGGCGATGGACCTGATCATCACGACCCCGCGCCTGGGACGGTTCTTCCAGGCAATGGGGACTCTGGTGGGCGGCCCGCGCAAACCCCCGCGCGCCGAGGACGTCGCCCGCCTGTCGGCGCTCGCAGCCAAATACGGCTACTGGAACGCCACCCCCGAGCAGAACGGCACCGTCGGGATCGAGCTGCCAGGCATCGGCAGGTAGCGGAATGTTCGGCACCAGCGCCCCGAGTCCGCCTGCCCAGCCAGAGGCCGGCGACCGCCCGGTGCGACTCTCGTTCCCCGCGGAGGGGTTGCCGCTCGACGGGCTCATCCTGCGGATACCCCGCGTGGACGACGTGCAGGCGGTCGCGCCGGCGTTCGCCGACTCGGAGTTGCGGGAGGCGGCGAACCTGCCCGCCTTTCGCCCCGACGACCTAGTCGAGCTCCTCCCGCAGATCGGCGAGCTGATCGCGAGCGGCCGCCTCGCCCCGCTCCTCGTGGCTGAGCCCCGAACCGGTGAGATTCTCGGCGGGGGCGCCCTTCACCACCTCGACGCCGAGCGCAGGATCATCGAGATCGGCTACTGGCTCTTCCCTCGCGCCCGCGGCCGCGGCGTCGCGACGAAGGTGGCGCGCGCGCTTGCCGAGCACGCCTTTGCTTTGGGTGTGCAGCGAGTCGTCGCGTACGTGAACGCGGGAAACCGGGACTCCGAACGGGTGCTCGAGCGGGCCGGCTTCACCCGCGAGGGCATCAGTCGTTCGATGCCCAAGCCCGACGGACGCCGGATCAACAAGACCGGCTACTCCCTCTTACCGGGCGAGTAGATCGCCACGGCGGCACATTGGCTGTGCTGCCGCTGCGGAACCTTCCGCACGGGTCGTACTGGCGTGTCGAGCCGCCGCGCCGAGGTCGTCGTCGCAGCGTGAGGGCGCGGCGTGCGATGTCGGTACGCCGCAGCTCGCCGGCAAGGCAGTGCTCGTGTCGCGAGGCGGCGGGTCGTTCCGCGGGTGTCGTGTGGTTCGCTGGCCCGCAGCCCGGCGTCAGGCGGCGGCGGCCCGCAGAAGCTCCCCGGCGCCGACGGCGAGTTCTCGAACAATGGTGGCGGCGGGTCGGAGTTGGGAAACGCTGCCTACGCCTTGTCCGGCGAATAGCGCCATCGCATCGATGCGTCCTGTCGCGCCGGCAACTGGAGCTG
>Ga0306920_100001284_pt1 | contig 31023 bp, 29 predicted proteins | sample flu12Cox44000170_FD_204666 | JGI IMG/M metagenome (GOLD analysis project Ga0306920, IMG submission 204666) | Lab enrichment of tropical soil microbial communities from Luquillo Experimental Forest, Puerto Rico - flux4day.12C.oxic.44.000.170 (v2)... | ecosystem: Environmental > Terrestrial >...
CAATCTGATTTTTCTGGTCGTCACGCTTCCATTGGCGCTCAAGATCGGCAGCCAATTCATGCCGCCGCTCTTTGAAGGCTCGGCCCTGTACATGCCTACCGCCTTGCCGGGGATCTCGATTGGCCAGGCTTCGCAACTGTTGCAGGAACAGGACCGCATCATTCGTACGTTTCCAGAAGTCGATACGGTGTTTGGAACCATTGGCAGGTCAGACAGCGCAACGGATAACGCGCCACTCGATATGTACGACACGACCATCATGCTCAAGCCACGGGAGAAATGGCGGCCCGGAATGACCTACGAAAAGTTGGTCCAGGAGATGGACGCCAAACTGCAATTCCCGGGTCTCTCAAATACATGGACCATGCCGATCGAAAACCGCTTGGATATGGAACTCACCGGAATCAAAACGCCGCTCGGCTTGAAGGTTCAGGGGCCCACGCTCGAAGGAATCCAACAGGCGGGCGCGCAGATCCAGCAGGCCCTTTCGACCCTTCCCGACGTTCGCTCCGTCTTCGCAGAACGCGTCTCGCAGGGGTTTTACGTCAACATCGAAGTGAACCGCGAGGAGGCCTCCCGTTACGGCTTGACCGTTGCCGATGTGCAGCAAGCGGTCAGCTACGGTATCGGCGGCGCCATGGTCACGGAAAATATCGAAGGCCGCCAGCGGTATCCGGTCAATGTCCGCTACAACCGAGACTTCCGGGACAATGTCGATGAGCTGCGCAGAGTTTTGATTGGCACCCCTGCTGGGGCCCAGATTCCGATCGAACAGGTGGCCCGAATCTCGTTCTCGCGAGGACCGTCCATGGTCCGCGACGAGGACGCGGCTCTCACCGGCTACGTCTATATCGATCTCAAGTCGAAGGACTACGGCGATTTCGTGCGCGCCGCAAACAACGCGTTCAAGCAACGACTCCATCTGCCGGCCGGATACACCTACAAATGGGTCGGCGAATATGAGTTCGAGTTGCGAGCGAAGGCGCGGTTAAAAGTGATCTTGCCCGTCGTTTTTTTCGTTATCTTCGTGCTCCTCTACATGGTTTTCCATTCCATCGCGGAATCGGCCGTTCTCATTTTCCCGACACTCTATGCGCTTACGGGGGGCCTGATTCTGCAGAAGCTCCTCGGCTACAACTTCAGCGTTGCCGTGTGGGTCGGCTACATCGCGCTGTTCGGTATCGCCGTCGAGACCGGCGTGGTCATGGTCGTTTATCTCCACGAAGCCTTGAACCGGCGACTCGCGAGCGGAAAACCGCTTCGGCACGAAGATATTGAGGAGGCCATTATCGAGGGCGCCGTCCACAGGCTCCGTCCAAAACTCATGACTGTATGCGTCGTCCTGGCCAGTCTGGTTCCCATCTTGTGGGAAACCGGAATCGGCTCGGACGTGATGAAGCCTATCGCTGCGCCCCTGGTGGGCGGCATGATTACGTCCACCATTCACGTGCTGATTCTCGTTCCCGTGTTCTTCGCGCTGATGAAGGAAAGCGCTCTGCGTCGCGGTACACTTCGCATGCAGGACGACGGTGCCGCAAAGGAGTGAGATCCCGGCGGCTCGATATTTTTGCGTTCCGAGTCGCTCCATGAAGAATCAAACGACCAGAGCCACAGAAAAGAAAAATAAAATGAAGCTCGTTGCAACTCGAGTTGGCAACATTAGGAGTCTCAAAATGGATCAAATGGCACATCAAGATCACATGCACATGCGCAACCAACATCTAGGTCACCGGCAAGCCCAGTCTGCAGGAGCGCACGATCGCCACGCGGGCCATTCGGTGGCGATGTTTCGTGACAAGTTTTGGCTGAGCTTCGCGCTAACTATTCCAGTGGTTTTCTTCTCGAGCGATGTCCAGCGCTGGTTTGGCTACACGGTGCCCTCTTTTCCCGGCTCAACGTTACTGGCACCGATTCTCGGAACGATTATTTTCTTTTACGGTGGTCTTGTCTTTATCCGCGGAGCGTGGAACGAGATTGCGGATCACAAGCCCGGCATGATGACCCTCATCAGCCTGGGGATCACGGTTGCTTTTGTTACGTCGCTGGCTGGAACGTTCGGCTTGTTCAAAATCGAAGTCTGGTGGGAACTCGCCACCCTGACAACGATCATGATCCTTGGTCATTGGCTCGAAATGCGAGCAGTTTCCCAGGCTCGTGGCGCGCTCAACGCGCTTGCCGCGTTGCTGCCAGACACGGCTGAGCGCGTGACGGGGCAGGAGACTCAGACGGTGCCCCTTTCGGACCTGAAGGTCGGCGACGTTGTCCTTTTGAGGCCCGGCACCAGGGTCCCGGCAGATGGGACAGTCATTGAGGGCGCTGCTGACGTTGACGAGTCAATGATCACCGGCGAATCCCGATCTGTCTCGAAAAGCTTTGGTGCACCAGTCGTTGCGGGCACGGTCGCGACCGGAGGAAGCCTGCGAGTTCGCGTCACAGCAGTTGGCGAGCAGACTGCTCTCTCCGGGATCATGCGGCTTGTTGCTGCAGCGCAAGCTTCCGGTTCTCGCACGCAAGCTATCGCCGACCGCGCTGCGGCAATACTCTTTTATATAGCCGTGGTGGCTGGCGCGGTCACGCTGACTTACTGGTGGTTCGCAGGAGACAAAGAACATGCTCTGACCCGGACAGCTACGGTTTTAATCATTGCTTGCCCGCACGCCCTCGGCCTTGCGATTCCGCTCGTAATTGCGATCTCGACCTCGCTCGGGGCGCAGAACGGCCTCCTTGTCAAAGATAGGCTTGCGCTCGAACGCGCTCGCGATCTGGATGTGGTCGTTTTCGATAAGACCGGGACACTGACGCGAGGCGCTCCAGCGTTGTCTGGCGTTGCCGTTGTGGCAGGCGTCCGCGAGGACGATTTGTTTTCGCGTGCCGCTGCCGTCGAGGGTGATTCGGAACATCCGCTCGCCAAAGTGATCGTTGCCGAGGCCAAACGCCGCCGTCTTCCTTCGTTGACCGCGAGCCAGTTCGAGGCGCTGCCCGGCCGCGGCGCACAAGCGATGGTAAACGGCGAAACCGTCGCGATCGGCGGCCCGCGCTTGTTGAGCGAGCGGAATGTGACCCCGCCAACGGAACTTGCAAACGTGACGGCGGCCTGGGCTGCCGAAGGCAAAACAGTGCTTTTCGTCATTTCACAAGATCGAGTAATCGGCGCCTTTGCAGTGGAAGACGAAATTCGACCGGAATCGAAAGAAGCAGTGGAAGAACTGCATCAGCTGGGAATGCGCGTCGCAATGATCACGGGTGATTCCAGGACCGTCGCGGAGTCCGTTGCGCGACGCCTTGGCATCGATGAAGCCGCCGCCGAAGTGCTTCCGGCCGACAAAGCATCCGCCATCGAGCGGTTTCAGGCAGGTGGCAGGCGCGTTGCGATGGTTGGAGACGGTGTCAATGACGCGCCCGCACTCGTCACCGCGAATGTCGGAATCGCTATTGGCGCAGGCACTGACGTTGCGGTGGAGTCGGCTGGAATCGTCCTCGTGCGCAGCGATCCGCGCGACGTGGTTGGAGCCATCGAACTTTCTCGTGCTGCCTACCGAAAGATGGTTCAGAACCTCGTTTGGGCCACGGCTTACAATTTGGTGGCGATCCCTGTCGCCGCCGGTCTGTTTCTCCGCTGGGGAGTTGACCTTCCCATGAGCGTGGGGGCCGTCGCAATGAGCTTGTCCACGCTCATCGTCGCCGTGAACGCGCAACTGTTGCGGGCCGTCAAGCTTGGGCGAGACGCTGTTCCCGAGACTGCGCCTACTCAAAAAGCAGCGACCGCTTCGGCTTGAACGTCGACATAAACTGGAAGCCAGGATGCTGCGCGTTGCGAGCTTAAACGAATCCAGCTTCTCATTTTGCGCCGCAATCATCGCATGTCTTCCCTTGTAGGCCCTCCGAATCCCTCTTTTGCGATAAGGGGAAACATACAATAAACGACCCGCAAGAAAAGCTTCCGATTCCCGAAATTAGACAAGTAATTTCCATTGGGCGGAGTAGCATGCGGATAGAATCAGTGACACTCAATCCAACCGCTTCGAGTACGCCCAGCGTCTATAAGGTTCGTGTACGGACAGTTCCTGCAGCGAACGATTTGTTCTACAAAACTCTCAAACTCTAATAGCCGTGGCTCATAGTACCGAGCCGCATGAAAGGGTTTCATGCACTGGTATAAGTACCAGTTGACAACGGAGCCTATGAAGCTGCTTGGGCGGAGCAGTTTTGTGGGTTCTCGACGACAACCTCTAGCTCCCAATGGTGGGAGCGTCCCCCGTCTTATGCTCCACGATTTGAAACAATAGGAATGCGTGTACCGCATCAGTGGTTTCGGGACTTGAGGTTTCGATGCGGATCTTCGCGCCATGGGGTATTTCAAAGATTGTGTAACGAATGTCGGACTTCAGGCGCGTCATTGTCGCCACGCCAGGTGGGTTGGTGTCGTGAATCAGCATTGGGGCATTGAAATTCCCTTTCGAGAACATCCCTACGATATGGTTTAAGTGGGCCCTAATCTGCTCGATGCTTTTCTTATCGTTGGAGTCATTTGCCGTCACCACTATCTCGCCGCCATCTTTGAGTAGGTGGAAATGATGGGTAGTTGCGTCATGGGAAAAGCCCATCACATGGTCGCCGCGCTGAACCACGCCGTCTTGGCGCGTGCTCTGTTCGGGCTGCGACACTTGTTGTCCGAGACAACGCGTGACCAGCATCAACAACAGAGCCAGGTTTCGCATTTTCGTGCTCCTTATTCTCTCTCGTGTGAGATTTTAATTAAGCTGGTCGACACCTGTCACTTGGTACTTGACGCTGCCCTGTCAGGATCAACAGACCCGAGTTTGAGATTCCATCAATCGTTGAGGCACACGTTGTCGCGAACGCAACCTCGTAGTGGCCATAGTCATGGAGCGCTTGATCGATTCGTTTTCGAAGTGACTACGACGGGACAATGAGAAGTTCACGCTGCGTTTCATGAGATCGGTGTCTGTATTTTCGACGTCCGCGGCTGACGACCTCAATACTGATAAGGGCGAGGTCGGTGGTTCAAGTCCACCCAGGCCCACCATAAATCAAAACCAGTGTTTACGCGGTGATTTCCACTTTTTCTGCTTAATGGACCCTCGCTGAAAAAACCATTTGCCAACTATTTGCCAACTTTCCGGGGGAGCAATCGCGGCGTTCTGTCCCTCGCGTTTGCCAACTCCATCCCAAAATAGGGAGACAGGGCTCAGAGTGAGAGCCCCTCACCACAGTAGGCTCTCTACATCGCAATAAGGACGAACCAGAACCACTGCAAGAACGCGCACCCGGACGCACCGAAAGCCACGGAGAGCTTTTCGTATCTTGTCAGCGGTTTGGGAACTTTCGGAATCGCCTGATGCGGCCCCCAGCTTCCCTCGAAGTCTGGGACGTCTTGTTCGAGCACGCACTGCCGGTTCGGTCCACCAGCCGCGCGACCCAGAGCCACCCAACACTTCGGGGCGGGATTGGCTCCCGCCCAAAATCGATGCCAACTCCGTGACGCGCTGCCGAGCAAGGTAGCCAAGCACCGGCCTTGACGTGCGTGCAGCTGGGTCGCGGCTGTCTCTCATTCTGCCACGTCCGTCGAAGAATGTAGTGCCCAGTGGCGGAGGGCACGCTCTTTCATGAGAGCAAAAAATACGGGCACGAGAATCAGGACGTGAATGGTCGAAGTGATCATGCCGCCCACGATAGGAGCTGCGATCGGCTTCATCACGTCGGAACCGATGCCAGATTCCCACAAGATGGGGATGAGGCTGGCGAGGACCGCCGTGACGGTCATAAGTTTAGGACGCAGACGCTAGGAAGGTACAGAGAAGGGGCTGCAGTGGAGGGGAGAAGAATCCTGCCGAGCGTCGACCAAATGGCCGTGCCTAGAGTTCACGACTTCGACGGCCAAAATCAAAATCGATGCTGCTCCTGGTGTGAAGCCGGGCTTGAAGGAGCGTTCTTTACTTCAGGCAACGGAGCTTCGGTAAAGGAACAACATGACGCCGTGCGTGCTGTCAACGCTGGTGCGGAAGGAGTACCCATAGCCATTCGGTCGCACTGAGATTGTGTTTGCGCCGATGAACAGTCAGTCGCCAAAGCCGATGCGAGCGCGCAATAGGGAGACGGGGCTCGGGCCAGCGATCGCCAGTCCGAGCGTGACAATGCAAATGAGAGATCGCTTCATACGTAGCTAGCCTAAGTTGCCTCCAGGCAATGATAACCTGAACAGCTGTTCCCTAGTATGTGAGACAGATCACAAAGGGAGCATGGCCAAGCATTGTGCTGCACCGCCCGGCGGAATGCGTGAAATCATATGGCCGTTAAGGAACGTATGTACAGTATGGAACAGGTTGTTTCGAGAGGAGTCAATCCAATGCAAGACGTTCAACGAAGCTATCTTCCTGCAGCCGGGCGCGACTGGGCCTTGCCGTTTTACGACCCATTCGTGAAGCTGCTGGGAGCCGACAGCGCAAGGAGAACCCTCCTCCAGCAAGCGAATCTTCACCCCGGCCATCGCGTTCTCGACATCGGCTGCGGGACAGGTACCTTCGTTGCGCTGATCAAGCGCGTCCATCCCGAAGTTTCCGTTGTGGGGCTCGATCCAGATCCGAAAGCGCTGGCCCGAGCCAAGAAGAAGGCAGCACGAGCAGGGGTTTCCATCCAATTTGATCAAGGCTTTTCCGATGAGCTGCCGTATGCCGACGCGTCCTTCGAGCGCGTATTCTCGTCCTTCATGTTTCATCATATCCACGCAGATCAGAGAGAAAAGACACTTCAGGAGGTGTACCGGATCCTCTCACCTGGAGGATCACTTCACTTGCTCGATTTCGAATCTTCTGACGAAGAAACACAGGGCGTGTTAGCACGCTGGCTTCACTCAAGTCACCGTCTGAAAGACAACTCAGAAATCAAAATCGTCGGGCTCATGAAAGGCGCTGGCTTCGCAAACGCAAAAAAAGTTGGGAGTGGAGCCCTCCTCTTGGGTCATTTGCGATTTGGTTATTACAGCGGATCTCGCGCCGGCGCGAACGTCAATTCATGATAAGTGCTGTCGCGACCGTCGTTGCTCTCATCATTTCACGGCGCCCAAGATAGGTCCATTTTATTGCGAACTTCGTCTCGCGAGTTCCCAATTGAGGCAGTTAGTCGTTGCCACCATATCCCCACACATTTTGCAGCGTAGCTCGCACCAGCTCACGCCGGTTGTTGAGACGTAACTTCGACAGGATATTTGAAAGATGGAACTTCACTGTGCTCACGCGGATTTGTAACAGGTCCGCGATCTCCTTGTTAGACAGTCGTCTGCGTGCGAGCTCGAGAACCTCATCTTCACGAGGAGTTGTTGTTTGTCGAGAACGACCATTCTTGCACAGCACGCGACTTACTTCGCGAAGGAACTCGGGAAACACCTCGGGCGGGATCCAGAGTTGATTAGAAGCAACACAGAATACCGCGCGGATGAGGGTGCTCGCCGCCTCTGTATGCGCAACATATCCATGGGCGCCCAAAATAAGAATTCGCACGATCTCTTCTTTTGACTTGTGGTGGTTAAGAACCAGGAACTTGGCATCTGGAGATTGAGCTCGGAGTTGTTTCAAACACTCGCACAAAGGCATTTCGAGCCCATATTGGTCGATGACGTAGATAATGTCTCGTCCATGCGGAGAAGAATACTTCGTGCGTGGCCGCAGATGTAGCACGTGGATTCCCGGGCTTTTGCTCAATAAGTGGGTTAGATAGGCTTCCGCTAGGTAGTTCTGCGCAACGGAACACACTCGAAGCGGCTGTCGTAATACCCCGCGGGACATGCTCAAAACCTCTTGGTTCGGCGCGGGTTGTCGGAGTGCTCAGTATCTGGGAATTTAAATGTGTATGTCTCTTTTGTCAAGAACCGCCAATAGTAACCAGTCATTTGGGGGGAGGGGAGCCTCTCCTCTTCGACTATTGCTCTGATTTTTGCTTGCCCCTAATATCTCGCCATTCTCTGCTTTTGGTTTAGCCTTAGGCGCCAGGTTTTCGTGAAAACTAATGATGTACGTGATTCGGTTGCCCTGTCCACTGTGGGATTTCCCCGAAGAAACCCTAGCGCGCGTTCCATGAGCCCGGAATTTGGCCTCTTAGTCGACGACCGAGCCCACATGACGGCGTGCTCGGATCGAGGTAAAAGCCATGGCAAATATTGAGTATTGGATACAACTGGAGAATCGGCCCTGGGATGTCTGTCCGAACAACATAGACCGGATGACGGGACAGAATCTAAAAGACCTCGAAGGCAAAGATCCGGCTACTACGTCTCTTAGCTCACCAGGATCGGGTGTCGTCCGGAGTAACGTCACAATGTACCGCCCGTTACGCAAGTCGGATTCTAGCGTTGACGATGCCTTGATTTTGCGCCGGTACAAGCCACCACAAAAACCCGATCAGAGTGACGCCTGGACGCAGCCTGATGATCGCAAGATCAACCCATGGGATCTGAATGAGCCGGACCCCACAGATAGCGGAACCATGGGAACCATTCCTGGACCAGTTATCGAATGCAACGTGGGTGACTCCGTAACTGTTCATTTCCGCAACATGGACATGAGGACCCAACTAGGCACCAAGACAATCTGTTTTCCGCTTCCCTTCGGAGGAGAGATCTGCATACCCATTCCGTTTCCGGTCCCCATCGCAATCGAGAAGCGTACGCACAGCTTACATCCACACGGATTTGTCTTTGAGCCGACGTCTGATGGGGCCTTCCCACTTTCTCCGCCGGACCCAGCGCAGCCGATCCCGGCGTCCGAGGCAGCTGCCTGGGCCGGTGTTCCAGGCTTCACTGGCTCGCTGAAGAAAGGAGATCGAGTTCCACCTGGAGGCACGTACACGTATACATGGAACACCTTCGGCTGGCCGACAACAGCGGGCGTCTGGCTCTACCACGACCACTCAATCTGCGACGAGGACAACGTAGAGCACGGCGCCATAGGAATCATATTCATACATAACCCGGCGGACACGCAGCAGGAAGTGGACATTCGAGCAGGCAATCCACAAGACCCCAGCCAGCTTGATCCAAACTTTCTACCAGGCGGATCGCCCAATGGCTCGCCCGTGCAACTCTTCTGCTTTCCACTGCCCTTCGAAACGCATGTTCTTCCGTTTGACCTCGAAGGACTGCCATCGATTGATCCGATGTCGATGGGAGGCGGAACGCAAGCCATGCCTGGAATGTCTCAAGCCAAGAAAACCAAGCGCGCAAAGTCTGAAGCAGACGCGGCAAGCCCCGAGATGGCCCGAACCATCCATAGGGATTCCTTCACACTTGAGCTCGACGAGAAAATGCTAGCGATTCGGCGATTCTGTATCCCGCGTTATCGCACACCACCAACAAAGGCCCTGTACTTACAACTGTTTCACAGTCTAGGCGACGCCGGAATGTGCATCAATGGACGCAAATATCTGGGAAACACTCCGACGATGGTAGCGGGCACCAGCACACGGATGAGATTTGGGGTCGTAGGGATGGGCAGCGATGTCCACACGTTCCACATACACGGCCATCGTTGGGTGATCCCTGGCCCGCATGGCAACACACCAGCCGCAACTCAAGGCAGCATCATGGACACGCCTGTGTCGCAGTTTGAAGATACACGCATTTTTGGTCCAGCAAATTCCTTCGTTTTCACGATTCAAGGGCAGGCGGGTAGCTTCATGCGAGCAGGAGGCCCGACGCAAAGTCAAGCCATCGGGGAGTGGCACATGCACTGCCACGTGCTTGCTCACATGATGACGGGAATGATGGGCTCGTTGTTGATCATCAATGGTGGCGAGTTGGCCTTCGGTCTCCCAGTGGGAGTGCCCTGCCCGATGGATATGGGTACGGGAGGAATGGGGGGTGGTCCGAAGACAGTCACCGTCCACATCGTGGATTTCACCTTTAATCCCGATCCCGTCACGATTAACGCCGGTGACAGCATTCTTTGGCAGTGGGACGCTGACAATCATTCGACAACATCCGACACGGGTATTTGGGACTCGGGTGTGTTTAACACTGGGCACACTTTCACTCGAGCGTTCCCGACCGCCGGTACCTTTCCGTACCACTGCAGCATTCACGGCAGCCCAGGCGCAGGAATGCATAGCACCGTGAATGTGGTTTGAGCGGCGAAGCCACGCGAAAAAGAGGGAAGCAAGGCCCGAGGGTCAACGAAGTCTGAGCGATCGTGGTTGTAATCGCGGCGAGGTACTGTCATGACAGTCCGTAACATCTATTTGAAGATCGAGAAGATTTTTGACTATTCGCCGGTCGAGCCCGACGATCACGTGTCGCCACCGATTCAGTACCGGCGCGACTGCATGCGGAACATGGGCCACGAGGACGGCACAATTCCCGCAGACGAGGTGGCCGCTCGACGGCTGACGGCACTGATCTACCGGGAATATCTCGACGCCCAGTACCTAGTTCCGAAGCCGGACAAGCTTATCGCGGCCGACATAAACGAGCCGGCGTTTACCCGCCGCGTTCCGGGTACGGTGATTTACGCAAAACCGGGGGACTGGCTGCGGATACATGTCAAAAACGCTGACAGCACGGCGCACAGCTTCCACCTTCACGGAGTGCGCTACGGGATTGATTCGGATGGCTCGTGGCCGTTTGGTACGCAAAGCGTCGACGGGCGCCGGTCTGATGAGATTTGTCCCGGTCAGACCTGGACGTACACCTACGAGGTGACAGAGGAGACGATCGGAGTTTGGCCGTTCCACGACCACTGCCGCAACATCGGTACGTATGTGAACTTGGGGCTGTTTGGAGGACTGGTCGTTCTGCCTGAGAAGGAGCACGAGCATCTACCGCACTTCCCTTACCCTGGTGATCTCGAGAAGCATTTGCTTGAAGTCGTGAAGAAGTTGGAAGGCAAGCCACTTCATTCGCACAAGAAGCAGCGCGCAGGCAGAGCGGCTTGCATGGGAGCGAAGGTGTCGATGACACCGTTGACGCGGATGACCGCTCCAATGCCGGGAGCCATGCCAGGAGCGATGCCGATGCCCGGCGGAGGGCAGATGCAGGGCCAAGGTCATGGCCTCGACCTTAGCGAAGTACCTCCCGAAGTCGTGTCTTACCTTGTTACGCTCGACGAATTAGCACACGCACCGCAGCCACTTCCGCTGCGTGAGCATGTGTTGCACGTGCCGCTCTTCTTTCACCAGATGAGTGGTTTTCGTGGGACACCTGTGTTCCAAAGCGCGCCCCTCAACCCCGGGGTGTCTTTTGCCTCGCCTGTATTCACGGTCGGGGCTACTTACCACTACATCTGTGGCATCCATGGCGCCTCGATGTCCGGCTCGGTGACGGTCCAGCCGGGTGGTCCGAGCACAGTGAACGTTGCGATCGTCGACTTCGCCTTCAATCCGGCGAACGTCACCGTCGGGATCGGAGGGCAAGTCACCTGGACAAACAATGGCCCCAGTCAGCACAGCGTCGTCGAGGCGGGCGGGGACAACCTCCCTTCCTATTGCTTTAACGGCCGCTGCTTCGTAGGCAATACACCGACAATCGTGGCGCATGCTGGGCAGCGAATCTGCTGGTACGTGTTCAATCTCGATCTCGGAATGAACTGGCATAACTTTCACCCCCACGCGCAGCGCTGGCGGTTCGCGAATCAGATGGTCGACGTGCGGAGTATTGGGCCCGCGGAGTCGTTCCTGGTCGAGACGGAGGCGCCGCCCGTGCTGTTACTGCCGGGCGAGTTCGAACACTGCGACCACCCGCACAAGGGCGCCAAGGAATACCGCTTGCGCGGTGACTTTCTGGTTCATTGCCACGTGGAGATGCATATGATGCAAGGCCTCGTTGCCCTCCTTCGTTCTCACCAGACAGTTTACCTGACCCCGCAGGAGGTACAGCAACTTGGGGCGCAGATCGGACTGGCGCTCGACCCAGGCGACAATTCCTGTCCAAACGTGCAGCTTGACCGTTGCGCAAACGCGATCGGTGGCCATTGGGAAGAACTCCCCGGCTTGCCCGAGATCACCTTTATGCACGTACTTTTGCTCGCGAACTCCTCCCGGGTGCTCTATTGGGGTTATGGGCAACGCGCCGACCAGTCGCGGCTCTGGGATCAGGTGACGGGTCTCTACACTCAGCCGACGAACCAACCAATCGCGCTCGCGGCTGATGAGAATCTATGGTCCGGGGCCCATGCGCACTTGAACGACGCAGCGGGAACGCTGCTGGTGCACAGTGGCTTCATGACGGGCGGAGGTGTCGACGCCAATACGGAGCGTCGGGCTTTTCTGTTCGACCCGACCACGAACACTTTCACGGCCGCTTCGAACCTCCACACTGGGCGATTTTACCCGACCACCGTCACGCTCGCCAATGGCACAGCGGTTACGCTCTTCGGGGAAGACCACGCCAACGCGCCCGGCACAGGGGTCCAGACGCTGGAGATTTTTACTCCGGGTGGCGCCGGGGCCTGGAGTGCGCCAAAGACAGTCCCGTTCAACTATTTCTATTATCCTTGGACATTCCTCCTCCCCGGTGGAGATCTTTTCATCGCTGGGCCGCAGAAGCCGGCCCGCCGGTTCGACCCAACGGCCACGCCGATCGTCGACAACCCGGCCGGGCAGTACAACCAGCTTTCGTCGCAGCGCGGCGTGAATATGGATGGTACTGCCGTTTTACTGCCGCTCAAGCCGCCGCACTACGAACCACGCATTCTGATATTGGGCGGCAGCGCGCCAGACGCGCAACAAACAGGGGAATGGATCGACCTGTCAGTGGTAAGCCCGCAGTGGCAGGCGCTCCCAAATCTCAATGTCACGCGCGACAAGGTAAATTCTGTTCTGCTTCCCGATGGCCGTGTGATGGTAGCCGGCGGTATCGAAACACTACCGGACGGAGGGCCGGTCGAGATTTTCGATCCGGAAGATCCCATGTCAGGATTCCAGCTTGGCCCGAACATGAAGCACATCCGCGGATACCATTCGGCAGCAATCCTCCTGCCAGACGGCAGTGTGATTATGGGTGGCGACCCGAATGGCGGCAGTACCCCGAACGAACGATATTCGCCCGCGTATTTCTTCAAGCCACGACCGACTATCACGAGTTCCCCCGCCATGGTGGCCCACGGAGCTGGTTTTTCCGTGCAGACACCTTCTCCGTCCGCGATAGCGGAGGTTGTGCTAATCAGGCCCGGTGCTGTTACACACGGCTTCAACCAGAACCAGCGGTACGTTGGCTGCGTAATCAACGGCACAACAGCTACTGCCGTTAACGCGACCGCGCCGCCGAACGGAACCATTGCGCCGCCCGGATACTACTTACTCTTCCTCGTGGACCAGGACCGGATACCCTCGGAGGCGAAATGGATTCGGCTGACGCCGTAAAAGCGTCTGGAGGGACGGTGACTCGGACAAGGGATCATCATTCATCTCGAATCAAGAAATAGGGTTCAAGGAGCAAGGGCATGCCGATCACCAAGATAAAGATCCATCCTGCCATCGGCATCGCCCGCCTAGGCAACAGCCCTACTGAGTTCTTCATCGGGCCCGAGTTGCGAGGAGATCGGAGGCCGCCGAAGGGAGGGTACAAAGACGCAAGCCACCGTATCAAGCGGCAAGCCGCGCGATTTCGGCTATTTGGCTACGATCAGAACGATGCCTTGGTGAAGGAAATTACGGCTTCAGATGCCACGATCGAGTGGACGGTGCACCTGGCCAACAAGAAGGCTGATTGGGTTCAATTTCAAGGCCCCGCAGCACAGACTGATCCCACCTTGCGACGAAATCCAAACGTTAAGAATCGCGCGAGCTTAATCATCGACCCTGGAGAACGATCTCTTCGTGGGCCGAAAAAAACCGCCCGTTTCGACACTGGAAAATTCTTCGGCAAGAAGGTGCCCTTAGGCGAGATAAGAACCGACGAGCACGGCCACTTACTCGTTTTGGGCGGGTTTGGTAAGTCGGATTCTCCAAAGCATTCCCGGATTAAACATTGGGCGAACAATGACGGATGGCACGACGACGTCTCTGACGGGCCTGTAACTGCGAACGTAACGCTGAGGGGTACGGACCAAACCGTCCAGGCTGCACCGGCGTGGGTGATCTGCGCTCCACCAAAGTTCGCGCCCCCCATCGATAGCATCATCACCCTGTACGACACCCTGTTTCAACGAGCTGTCGACAACGGATGGCTTTCGGAGCCTGATCCTCCTTCCTTCACAAACGATATTTATAACGTACTGATTCGCGCGATCCACACGAAGTGGGTGAGTGCCATGGCGGCTCCTCATCATGCCACGTTGTCCAGTGAGATTCCGCCCCCTGGCACGGCTGCAGATCGACAGGCGATTTTCGCGAGGCTTAGAGATCCCAATATTCCTCTCGCCCAACCGAGTGATGGCGACATGCCCATGATCTGGTCTGACATTTATGACACGGCTGGTCACGATTCCAGTCAGCCGCTTACGAAATCACAATACAACGCGCTGAAGAAGTGGTCGGACGGGAACTTTATAGACGACTGGGTCGGGCCGCCCGGTGTGGCGAGCGAAATCTCGGCCGAAGGATTGGACCGAGCTGCCTTGGAAGCTTGCGTGGGAGGCGCGTTTTATCCCGGCATTGAGGCCAGTTGGATGTTGCGCGACACGTTTGCCTTTTCGGAGCCGTTTCGACTGGATCAGACTTTTCTAAGTGCAGGGGATGTGACGAAGCAAATGGCCGTACCCTGGCAGACAGATTTCTACGACTGTGCGCTCGATGGAAACCTCGCATGGTGGCCCGCGACGCGTCCCGATGATGTTTTCCCGGAGAAACAGAAAAAGCAGGTTTCTTGGACTCGCGGGCTCGTTGGCAGTGGCAAAGATATGATTGCGCGCTGGCATAAGCTGGGTTTTGTGATTCAAGACCGTGACGTCTACGTGGAGAGGCGCAAGTAGGGACACAGGGTTCTCCCTATAGCGGAAGAGACAAAACTAAACGAAGGTGAATTTCGTTGGTCAGAAGCTTGGACGTTGCCATCCTCGGTGGCGGCCCCGCGGGCTGTGCAACTGCCATGGCGTTAGTTCGCGAAGGTTTTTCCACTGCGTTGATCGAGCGCACCAACTACCTCAATGTCCGTGTTGGGGAGACTCTTCCTCCTGAAGTTAAGGCGCCGCTGGGAAGCCTGGGGGTCTGGGAGCAGTTCATGCGAGATGCTCCGTGCACTTGCTCGGGAATCCGCCTCGCCTGGGGCAGGCCAGATATCCTTCAGAGTGATTCCATTTTCAATCCATTCGGAACTGGATGGCACATTGACCGAAGACGTTTTGACACCATGCTCGCGCGAAGGGCCGAGAAAGCCGGAACTCACATGTTCACGGTGGCATCAAAGATTGCCTGCCGTGAAGGCGCAAAAGGCGACTGGAAAATCCGCATAAGGCGTGACGGCAAGCAATTTGACATTCGTTCTAAATTCCTTGTTGACGCCACTGGGCGCGCATCTGTCCTCGCCCGCAAGAGTTCTGCCGCTAGAGTCTGTTACGATCGGCTCGTCGGCGTTGTTGTCTTTCTCTCGGCCACGGGGCGAGATCAGGTAAGCGATTGTACTTTTGTGGAATCGGTCGAGGACGGGTGGTGGTATTCCGCGCACCTACCAGATTCTCGCGTGGTGGTTGCCTATATGACCGATGCTGATCTGAATGAGAAGGGGTCCAACCGTTCGATTCAGCACTGGCGGGAACAGCTTTGCAGGACGACTCATACGCAGGCTTTTATCGACTATCACGTGCTGGATACCGGCCCCGTCGTTGTTTCAGCAAACAGCTCAAGATTGAGCCGATTCGGAGACAAAAACTGGTTGGCCGTGGGGGATGCGGCAGTAGCATTCGATCCCCTCTCTGGACAGGGCGTGTACCACGCACTGGAATCCGGAATTCGCGCGGCCAGAGCCATTCGAAACCTCTTCGGAGGCGACCTTACCGCGCTGCGGAGCTACGCCACCGAGACGGAAGAATCCTTCGATCAGTACCTTAATATACGGAACAAGTTCTATGGCTTGGAGACCCGGTGGCCACACTCCACCTTCTGGCGTCGGCGGTGCGGATTGGTTCGAACTTCTGCGAAGTGAAAACACTACGTGTCACAAAGAACTGTGCATCCCGAAAATCTCGAAATGCCCGAGCAGGTGAGAGTTATCCTTCCCGTGTATACTGAATTCTTGCTGATTGGGTGTGGCAATCAGCTTCTCAATTTCCCGAATCAGCTCCTCGTATTCCCGAGGACCACCGAGGCATCGCTCCCATACCTTGCGGATCGAAGTCGCGAGCCGCTGGAACCGTTCCTCGTGCGAGCAAGAGAGTCGAGGCTTGCAAGAAGTTGCAACGGTTCGGCACTGTGCCGCTAGGCAATTTGGATCGCCAGGGTATCGACCATCCACGCTTGACCTGAGTACGAAATGAACACGTCCGAGCCGACAGAGCCGTCGCTTAGAGTTACAGACCCTCATTTTGTTCTTATTGCTGCCTTTTGTCGCCTCGCGAAATCCCTAAGTCGTCCCGAGCAAATGGGATGGTTGGTAGGGGCATCACCGAAGTAGCCAAACGACCTGCCCTGCGTTCTCGTTAGCCGACCACTGATGAAGGATCGTCCGCACTCACCGCGCAAGAACGACTCATCGGGTAGGCGGCGAGTATCCGATCAGTTCTGTGGTGGTCATCCGCATTGGTTAAAGATGTTGCCCAGATGCTTCCGGAAGAGACACTCGGCGCACCGCCTCGCGAAGCCATGTGTGCCGCGGGTCCGTAGTGAGCCTCGGGTGCCAGACCATCAAGAAATGAAATGGACGCAACTCTTGTGGCGCTTTCACGAGCCGCAGGGTTGAATTCCTTTCCACCATTTGCCTCATGCCATTGGTCAGTGTGAGGACAAGTTCCGTGCCGGGAAGGCAACTAAGGGCCGCGCCAAAATAGGGCATGCGGACAGAGGAGCGGCGCTTTTCACCCAACGCAGCAAGCTGCTTGTCCGGGATGTTCTGCACGCTTAGAAAAGGGCTGACTATAAGGTGCTCCGCGGCCAGGTACAGCTTCAGTGTCAGGCGATCGCCAACGTCAAATCCGAGTAAGCGTACCAAGTGCAGTTCCAGAAAGACTGTCAGCACCAACTCCGACTCGGATGATCTGGAACAAGCGATCGCGAGGAACATTCTCGAGGCAATCGGCAGGGGACATGCAAAGAATATGACTGACATAACATCGAAGCCCGGCGACAAGCTTGATAACTGGAACGACAGCGGCCCATGGTACGAAGGCACTCACGGGGAGCGTATCGCGGTACGAGTCTCCAGTCTCGATACGAACGGCGCGTATGCGATCGTTGAATCCATTGCAGCTCCCGGTTGTGCCACACCGATGCATCTTTATCGCAATGAAGCAGAGCATTTTGTGATCATCGCGGGCAGCTACCGCATCGCGATCGGAGAGAAAATCTTCGAGGCGTCGGCCGGGCCTAGCATCACCCTGCCCAAGGGCGTCCCTCATAGCTGGCGCAATATCTCCCACGAGCCCGGGCGCATGGTAGTGATCCTCACTCCACGGGGATTCGAGCAAACCATCCGCGACAGCCCTCCCGAGAAGCTTGAAGAAGTGGCTGCGCGCTATGGCTGTTACATCGTTGGACCGCCTGTGAGCTCATAAGTCAGCTCGCACTTGCCTCTGCCGGGCTGGATCCGTAAACACCTGCAGCCTTCAACGGTCTACTTTTCTTAAAACTCTACGAAGCAACAAAAGGAGAAAGCATGCAAGACGCACAACCCGCACCTCAGGAACGGATTTTCCCGATCGTCATGGGCTTCTGGCAGGCACGAGCGCTTGCCGTCGCCACGGAACTAGGCTTGGCAGAACTTCTAGCCGAAGGACCACTTGATGTGGATCAGCTTGCGAGTCGAAGCCAGACCAACGCCTCGGCGCTCTTCCGCCTTCTGCGTGCTCTTGAGAGCATAGGATTTTTCACCCAAACTTCGCCGCGGGTCTTTTCCAATACCGCGACGAGCGATTGTCTACGCAAAGATGCACCCGGTTCACAGTGGCCCTTGGTGGTGCATGGTCTCTCGAAAGGTAGCGGTCCGTCTGAAGGATGGGATGAGTTGGAATACGCGGTGAAAACGGGAGGACCCTCTGTCAGGAAGACTTTTGGCTACGACTTTTGGGAACTGCTTCGGCGCAATCCGCAAGCCAGTGCCGCAATGAACGGGGCTATGCGTTCAGCCAGTGTTGCCATGACACCGGCCGTCACTGCCGCTTATAAGTGGAGCCAATTCCCGGTGATCGCCGATATCGGTGGCGGGATTGGTACGCAATTGGTCTCGATTCTGGACGCTTCTCCAAGTTCAAAGGGCATCCTGTTCGACAAACCGCATCGGAGAGCCGAGTCAATCTCCCATGATCGTATGGAAGCGATCAGCGGTGATTTCTACGAGTCTGTGCCGGCAGCCGCAGATGCTTACCTACTTCGTTGGATCCTCCATGACTGGGACGATGCTGCCGCGGCAGTGATCCTCGGATCTCTGCGCCGTTCTATGAAGCCAACTGCGCGTCTGATCGTGATCGAGTCTGTCATTCCAGAAGGGCCCGGAAACTTACGCAGGCAATAGCGAAGCGGCTGACCTTTTGGCCTTTGTAGAAGCAGAGCACTCCGCAGAACGTTACAGGTCTTGGCTCGAAAGTGACTTTGCGAAAATTTGGATCGCGGAAACAATTCCGGGACGTTCAGCGATTGGCTACGCAGTAGCCCTAGTCCCATCAGATGGCGGCTTCGGTGTCGAGATCAAGCGTCTTTACGTTGGATTGGGGCGTCTATTGATGAATGAGATTTTGGCAACTGCGCGTCACGGCGAGATCGCTGAATTATTCCTCAAAGTCCAGAAGGTCAATCAAAGTGCGGTGGATTTTTATTCCCGCAATGGGTTTCGTGTGGTTGGCGAGGAGAGTTTCCGAGTAGGAGCCCAGGATCATGAGGCTCTTGTGATGCGCCTCGCGTTAGGTACGCCTGCCGAGGGCGCATCGAGGCTGACCCGCTGCGGATGCGTGCGTCAGCGTTAACCCAACTCACGAATATGGTATCAGGAGCGATCACGGCGACAAGTCCTGGTGACATTGCAACCGATTCTGTGTCGGATTATGGGCAAACCGTAAGTTATCAGCTCGCCTATTGGATTAGTACCGACACACGCGCATCTCGTCAGTGCTTGACTTCCTTACGAGATGCCTCGTTACCTATCTTGATCGGCGAGAAGTAATGTGACCGCGCAAATTTCGGATCGCCAGCCCTTCGACCGTCTGACATACTTCAGACCTCGTACCTGGTGTGGGTGTCTCTTTGATTGCTTCTGATCTTACACTGTGCCGAAGAAGTGCTGCAGTTCCTCGAAGGTTTCCTCGGGACGTTCTTCCTGCAGGAAATGGCCGCAATCGAGACTGTGCCCCGTAACCGTTGAGGTCGCTTTCGCCCGCCAGGTCGCAAGGACGTCCCACAACTGCCCGACGGAGTTTTTTGCCCCCCAGAGGGCGTGGATCGGTGCCACGATCTTGTTGCCCGCACGGTCATCCGCTTCGTCCATCTCAAGACCGATATCCGCAGCCGCTCTGAAATCCTCGCATTGCGCGGAACGTGTAATTGATATGGCGATCTCCGTCGGTCGGGCGGCTCGAATCCCCGTATCCTCGCAAATCGGGTACGTAAACCGAGAACCGCTCGGCGAGTCTCGGCGCCACTTTGTGCCAGGTAACGTGGGTCTCGGGATATCCATGCAGTAGGAGCACTGGTGGTCCGTCGCCTTTGTGAAAAACAGGGATGGTCGCTCCGCTGGTGCGAACCTCAGTCTGCACAAAGCCGGGAAGAAGCTTCGCCGCGACGTCCTTCGAGGGCTTCGGCGGCAGTTCGGGCAAAGATACGGGTTTCATGGCGACAGTCTGCGTCGCTTGAATCTTGTCGGGAATGGTAGACGTTCCAATCAAGGCGGCAAGCGCTGAAAGTTTGAGCATCTCCCGACGGTTCATGGTTGTTGCTGAGTTTTGCTCGGGCATGAAACACCTCTCGCGACAGTCACTGCTTTGTGTCGATCAGATTCGTCCCGGAGAGATCATACGCTTTCTGGCTTAGACCATTTCTACCTGAAAAAAATAAAGCTCTCGGACAATTTCAGAGATTTTATCCAACCCATACTTTGATACGTCGTATGCGACTTGCGCTGCGTTTGGCAATGGCCGCTTTGTAAAACCTATTTACGCAGCGCGGTCACGGCAGCGTTCTAACAGGTTGTGCGAATCAGTACCGACAAACGCGCATGTCGTCAGTGCTTGATTCCCTGACGAGATGCGGACTTGACGGTACCTATCTCTATCACGACCTGGAAGTTCCTTTTTTTGCAGCATTTGCACAAGACTGGCGAGCTCACGCTCGATTAGATCTGCGCTTAAGGTGACCATAATCAACGCAACGTCGGCGACAACCACATACCAAGTTGTGGAGCGAGTCGGTGCCAGTGCTTATGCGGACATTCTCACTTTTCGGGGTTGCCGAACTGGACCCGTGCAGCTTTCCTTGTAATTTGGTTTTGGGTAAGATTGTCTTACCATGCAAACCAAGGTTTCAACGAAAGGGCAAGTTGTTGTCCCCAACCGTATCCGGCGAAAACTGAACCTCCAGCCAGGCGACTCGCTGGAGGCGAAACTCGAAGGCCAACGCATTGTCCTGACTCCGCGAAGATCCCGTCCGCGAAGCGCGCAGATCGTTCAGGATCCAGCGACCGGCCTGCCGGTTCTCAGCGCAGGCCCCAATGTACCCCCGCTAACCCGTGCACAGATCCGTGAGCTTCTCGATGAGTTCCCATGAAATATCTGCTCGACGTGAATTCGTTGCTTGCACTCGCCGTTCTGCACCATGAGTTCCATCCGCGGGTAGCAGCGTGGGTGGAGCGTCTCGCATCCAAGGGCGTTCCGGAACTCGCAACTTGCTCGATCACCGAGCTGGGATTTGCGCGCGTGCTCGGCCAGGCTCAACAATACGGCTCCTCGGTAACACAGGCGCGCGAGCTGTTGCTTGAGCTGAAGGATACCAAGAGAATTAACTGTGCCTTCATCCCGGATCACCACGACATCCGTCATCTCCCCAAATGGGTTAGAAGCCCAAAGCAAACTACTGACGGGCACCTTGTTGAACTCGCTAAGGCCAACGGGGCTGTTCTGGCAACACTGGACCGTCGGATCCCAGGAGTATTTGTCATTCCACAAAGTCGCCGCTCATAATCTAATTCTTCCGCGGAAGGCATACCGACCTCAATTCTGATAAGGGCGAGCTCGGTGGTTCAAGTCCACCCAGGCCCACCAAAAATCACCAGTATTTATGCGGGTATTTCGAATTTTGCTATCCGTCGCATTCACCCTCGAAAAGCTGTTTGCCAAAAATTTGCCAAAAATCCGGGCGAGCCCATCCAGACCCACGCGAGATGTTCCGCGCCTTCTTTGTCGCCGCCGAGCTTAGTGTTAGAAGTCTATGCACAACAGCAAGATCCACTGGCCCGGAAGTAGGGTACAAACCCCAGTCTTCACGCAAGTTGGAATATATCCGTCAGGAAAGCGGCACTTCCACAGATTGCGCGTTTTCCGGCCAAGTGGATTACTTCCGAGCTTGCCCGTCATCCTGCCACAATCCGGGGTTGAAGATTGCCGTCACCGAATCGCGTTCCACAAGCGGACTTGGCATTACCGATTCATGTGCCGGGCAGCCCAAATCTCGGAACGGCATGGAGGTGAGGAACAGGCCAAACGGGGCGAGTGGGTAAAACGCTACGGTTGCTGCAGGTAGGCGAGGAGTGCAACACCGCCACTCGAACCCAAGAACCTAAAATTCTCCTGGACAACTTGTCGAAGTCCGGTCTCGCCGCTCATTGTAATAGTGACGGGCGGGGCAACCAGCCCGGCTGACGCAGCGACACAAACCTATAGAGGAGATTCAGCATGCGCAAGCTCAAAATCATGGAACATATTTCGCTGGACGGCGTGATCCAGGTTTCCGACGGTCCGGGCGACGGCGACTTCCCATACGGCGACTGGACCGCGCCGTATCGCACTCCTGCTGGGCTAGAGAAAGTCCTTGCGAAGTACGGCGAGACCTGCGATCTGTTCCTTGGCCGCCGAACCTACGATCTGTGGTCGGGTTTCTGGCCGAAGGCACCGAAGAGTCCGATGGCGGACCGCCTGAATGCGGCGACGAAGTATGTCGCAACTCACAGGCCAGAGAGCCTAGTATGGGGCCCGTTCGAGGGCATTGGACCGGACCTAGTGGATAGCGTTCGTGGCATCAAGGCGAAGGACGGTGCGGACCTGATCCTCTCGGGAAGCTCGACGCTGACTTCGGCGCTGCTCGAGCATGGGCTGGCGGATGAGGTGGTTCTGCTGGTCAATCCTGTCCTGCTGGGCAAGGGAAAGCGCCTTTTTGCGGAGGGAACTCCGCCACGCGCATTGCGCTGAAAAGCACGCAAGCTTTGCCGTCGGGCATCGTCATCAATACCTTCAGCGCCGCTGGACCTTTGCAGAACCTGAGATAAGGAGTGTCTCAGATGCCTTTCATGATGATGATGTGATACCCAAAGATGGATCAGCCGCCCCGGATGCCTCTCCCAGCGCGGGAGCGATAGCGAAGATGCGCCCCGTCATCCTAGGTGCGGTTCACGGGCGATTCCGGCGTTGCCGAGCGAGTGGCTTATATCAGGCCTCGTCTATGACGTAGCGACTGGACTTGTTGAGGTCGTCGTGCCGGCAGCGCGGATCCGCGCCGCCGCCGCATAAATATCAATACATCATTTAAGAAACTTCAGCGGCTTCAACAGTGCCTGATTTAGCCCCGAGAAACGCGCATCTCGTCAGTGCTTGGTTTCCTTACGAGATGCCGACTTCACGTTACTGATAATCGCAACGGCCTTCGCGCCCAGCCGGTCGGCCCAAGTCAGGACGCGTAACACGCGTCTGCCAACCTTTACCGGATCGTCGAAAATCGCCAAACGCTGAAAGGCTACGAATCGCATCAACCGGTGATGCGCGTCGCGGCCCCGAAATCAAGGATCATGCGCGTCCGCCGGAGGATATCTTTTTTATCTTGCGGCGCTTGTCCTTTGGTGGTTCTGGGGCCGGTGGCGATCGACGACTATTTCAGGAAGAAGCAGTAGCGGCTTGCACGCCGGGTTGGATATGCCGTCAGCAGATGGTTCAATGAGAGACCTTTCGGACTAGGCGAGTAACAAAGCGGACGAGATCCCCTCTGTAGTGCAGCCTTTCGTAATCGACTGGACGGCCGCCTGTCGAGTAGGAAGTTCGTTCAATGCGAAAGATCGGGCTCCGTTGCTTGACTCTTAGTGCGGCTGCAACTTCGGCCTCAGCCGGTGCTGCGTCCAATTTGTACTCGGCCTCAATCAGTGGAACATCGTATTTGCGTTCAAGAAGCGAAAAGATAGGTTCGGCCTTCAGATTGTTAGTGATGATTTTCTTGCCGATCTCCAAAGGGAGGTAGGTCTCATCGAAGGAGAGGGGAATACCATCCGCCAGGCGTACGCGACGAATTCTGACGACGTGCTCACCCTTTGTCAGTGCGAGCTGACTCGCGACAGTCGCATCGGCATTCACAATTTCTTTACTGATCACGCGGGCCGTCGGCTTGCGGCCAAGAGCGTGCATATCCTCCACAAATCCGCTCAGTTCTGTAAGCTCCTGCGTGATCTTCGGCGCAGCAACGAATGTGCCTTTGCCGCGGCGAATCTCGACAAGGCCGCGGCTCACAAGATTCTGAATAGCCCGACGGACAGTAATGCGGCTGACCCCGAATCGCGAAATGAGGTTGTCCTCCGTTGGTAGTTGGTCGCCGACTCTCAGGTCTCCATCGGCGATCTCGCTGGCGAGGACCGTTTCGACGCGTGAGTAGAGAAGTGAATCCTGTGCGCTCGACATGAAGGCATTATAACGTCGTATTGTCATAGAGTTTACAAATTCTCGCGTTCCATAAAAAGAACTTTTCTAAAGTCTGTAACCCTTCACGACGTTATAACATCATAATGAATGGCAGCAGAGGATGCTCGAAGTCGCTCTATTTTGCTTCGCACGTCCCGAAGGGCCAGCGCGCGCTGTCTCAAAAATGATTTTCGTCGTCAGACAAGCGAGCATTCTTCGTCGTGGGTAAGGTGTCTTCATTCGACAACGACAGGATCGCTGGGTGGCCAATTTTCTGGGAAGTTTTGAAAGGCGTGGGTTAATGGCAACGAATCTATTTAGTCCGACGGACGACGGAGGAGCGGCGAGCCGATGCCGAGAGCCAGAAGAGGGGCAACTGCTGGCATTGGCCAAGAGCGGGCAAGCGGCGGCTTTCGCAGAGCTTTGCCGGGCTTATGCGAAGAAAATCCTGCGCGCTGCGTATCGCATTACCAAGAATCAGGAAGATGCGGAAGACGCGGTACAGGATTCCCTCTTGAAGGTGTTTCTGCATATGGAACATTTTGAGGGGCGGTCAAGCTTTTCGACATGGCTCACGAGAATCGCCATCAATTCTGCCCTCATGATTTTGCGGAGAAGGCTCAATGCCTCCGAAATTCCTGTGGAGGATTCAAGGGATTCCGAGGCCGTTGGCTGGTGTCAGGAAATCGAGGACAGCGGTCCGAATCCGGAAAAGCAATACCTGGCGCAAGAGCGCGAGCGACTGGTGCGAAGGGTGGTCCGAGGTCTGCGACCCAACATCCGCGGGGTTCTGGAAATGCAACACTTCCAAGATTATTCGATAGAGGAAATAGCGCGCGTTATGGGTATCTCGGTTGGCGCCGTCAAGGCACGGCTGTTTCACGCCAGGAAGGCCCTGCGCAGAGCTCCGAGCCTGAGAAACATCGCAGATAGCAAGTTCATAGCACGACAAACGGGATCGCGAACGGGAGACGCTTGAGATGGATAGCGGATTCGCGTTCTGGCTGTTCGCGGTATCACTGGGTGCCAGCGCACTCGGGGGGATGCTCGGTATGGCAGGCGGGCTTTTCATCGTGCCCATCCTCGCGATTTTCGGTCACGTCGACATTCACGTAGCGATCGCCGCGAGCACTGTCTCCGTGATCGCCTGCTCGTGCAGCAGCGCCGCGCCTTTTCTTCGAGGCCGCCTCACAAACATCCGACTTGCCATCACATTGGAAACCGCTACGACGCTCGGTGCATTGAGCGGAGTATTTTTGTTCGGCTTGATCCCAGTTTCGTATCTTTTTTTCCTCTTCGCCGCGATTCTGTTGCTGTCAGCGCAGCAGATGATGTCCCGCCGCGGCGATCCCCCCGGCGCTTCCACGGTAGCCGACACTGAGCGATGGACGGCTGTGCTGCGCCTGGATTCGAGCTATCCAGAGCGTGCCCTCGGACGGGACATTGCCTATCGCGTGCAGCGTTTGCCAATGGGCATGATGCTGATGTTCGGCGCTGGACTCATTTCCGCACTGTTGGGCATTGGCAGTGGCGTTCTCAAGATTCCAGCCATGGATACAGCTCTTCGTCTGCCCATCAAGGTTTCCTCGGCCACGTCCAATTTCATGATTTGCGTAACCGCCGCCGGGAGCGCGGGTGCTTATTTCATGCGCGGTGACATTGTTACCCCCGTCGCTGGGCCGGTTGCCCTTGGTTCGGTGGTAGGCGCGGTACTCGGTGCGCGGATTTTAATGCGCGCGTCGAATGCCAGTGTCCGTCTGCTGTTCGTGGTTGTTCTGGTTTCGTTCGCCGTACAGATGCTCCTGCAAGCTTTCGGTATCCGCCTCTTAAGAGGTTCGCTATGAATCGCGCCACGCCGGGATCTGCTCAGTTGGAATGGCTGTTGGCCGGCATGCTGCACTACGGTACCTCGTTGGCGTCCGCAGTCATTGGTCTCGGATTAGGGCTGGCGCTGATCGACTCACGGTTTAGCGTGCCTAAGCTGGCGATCCTGCGCGATATGCGCATCGTCAGCATCGGGATTGCGTTGTTCATCCTGCTGCCAGTCGTCCGCGTAATAGTGATGTTCATCGTTTATCTTCGGCAGCGCGATTATCGCTTGGCCGCCATCGCGCTGCTGGTACTCACGATCATTCTTCTGGGATTCACTGTGGGTTTGGCGGGCAGCAGGCACGGCGATCCGCCCACATCTCCGGCGCGGCTGGGAGCAGAAACTGTTCCATCTCAAACGATGCGAGCTATATCGCCGGAGTCAAATTCTTTCCTGACGGCCCCGCCGCATACGTTCGACCGTCAGGAGTCTTTTTCACGACAAAGTTAAGGAGAATCGAATATGAACGCTATCTTGAGTCCGACAGCTGATCTCAAGGAATCGTTGCAGGACATTGTGCTCGACTTGCCAGGTCGATTTCCGATTGCGCGCTGGGCCCCGATTCCGCTGCGCCTGATCGTTGGCTTTGGCTTCATGGAGCATGGTTTCGCCAAGCTGTCGCGGGGCCCCGACGCATTCGCCACTGTCCTGCACGCCCTAGCGGTACCTGCGCCGCATTTCATGGCCTGGGTCACCATATTGACGGAGCTGCTCGGCGGGTTGGCAATATTTCTGGGCGCCTTCGTGTCCCTGATTAGTTTGCCGCTGGCCTCGGTTTTGTTGGTGGCTATTTTTACTGTGCATTTGCCCTACGGGTTCAGCTCGATCAAGCTCATAGCCGTGACTCCAGCGGGTGCCCAGTTCGGGCCCGTCGGCTACGAATGCGATCTCCAATATCTGGCCTGCCTCGCCGCCCTTGTCTTAGGTGGTTCTGGACCGCTTGCAATAGATGGTCTCCTTAGAAAGTGGAGAAAGAACGGGCATTCATTCTTAGAACGATCTCATTGAGGGGTGCCGAGGTGTGCCTTGAAGCAAGCAATGAATCATCAGAATCGCGCCCAACTCGAAAGGAGAAGTACCTTGAACAAGAAACAAACGATCCGAATCGCTCGATTCACTCTCGCGGCTGCGGCCGCCCTCGCAATGACCGGCCATGTAGCAGCGATAAACCGTCCTGGGAAAGTCGTTCTCCTCAGACCTGCGGAGCTTCCCGAACTTGCACGGGTGACCGGCCAAGCGATGGTGCTTCATGCAGCAGGCAATGGCAGAACCTTTCTCTATGTCGAACAGAACGATGGCGCCCGTCTTGCCATCTTTGATGTGACCAACCTGGCCAAGATCAAACAGGAGCCCGCAGCACAACTTGACGCTCCTGGTTCGTTCGACTTTGTCTCCTCTCTTGGAGATTATGGAGAGCTCATCCGCTTCCGGGATGGTCAAGGCGAGGCCGTGTTAGACCTGCACAAGGCAAAGCTCCCGACCATTAAGGTCGTTCCAGGGCTGAAGTTCCATGGCTCGACCGAGCGTTTGATAGGTGATGGATTCACGATCACCAATCAAGCGAGTGTGCAGTCAGACGCAAACGCCCGGGACTACCAGATTTTCGCAACCGTGAATCCATATGAACCCGAGCGTGTGTATGACGTGAAGCAGGTTCGTCAGGAAATTACGAACGATGAGACCGGCACCACTTTCCTGCTTGGGGCAGATGGCTTGTACGTCATCAGGCGGCTGGCTGTGGAAGCGGAATACGAGATACATCAGCAGCAGATGAGCAACCCCGGGTAATTAGGTGCAGGATCTCGTGGACAATGACCGTGCAAAATCCTTCCGTGCCTGACGAACGTAGTGACGGAACGGGCTGCGCGATGACGCGGGCCTGCTTTCCCTTGACTAAACAATTGAGGAGAAACTTACGTTCATGAAAGACAAGGTAGTTTTCATCACAGGGGCAAAGGGGGGCCTAGGGTCCTTCATCACCCGGCGGTTCCTAGAGACCGGCGCAACCGTTGTAGGTGCGTCCCGAAGCATTTCCCAGCACGACTTTCCAGGACCCAATTTCAATGCGCTGGCGGTCGATTTCACCAAAGCGGCCGCGGTGAGCGGCGCGGTTCAGTTCGTGATCACGCGGTTCGGCAGACTCGATGTGCTTGTCCACCTGTTAGGTGGTTTTGTAGGTGGCCAAACCGTCGCAGAAACTGACGACGACGCCTGGGAACGAATGCGCGACCTAAACCTGACATCAGGATTTTACGTGCTGCGCGCGGCGATCCCGTATTTGCGACAATCCGGAAGAGGACGAATTGTGGCAATTGGGAGTCTGACCGCAGTCGAACCGCATTCGCGACTCGGGGCGTACGTCACGTTTAAGGCTGCCCTCACGATGTTGGTCCGGACGGTGGCGCTTGAAAATAAGGACGCGGGCTTGACTGCACATGTCGTTTCGCCGGGGACCATGGATACACCGGCAAACCGCGAGGCCATGCCCAATGCTGATTTCTCGAAATGGATTCAGCCTAAAGACGTTGTAAATTTGGTTCTCTCCCTCACTGCCGAGCGCGCCTCGCAGGTCACGGACGTAATTATTCCTGTCGGGGGCCGCAATGTATGAACGAATCGCAACCCTGTTGGTAGACGCCCTCTATCTTTACTGCAAAGCTGGGTTACTTTTCGCGATTGCCTTCGTGACGACCGGCGTGAAACGTATCGATTCGCAGGCAATTGGCAGCGGCGTTGGCTTTCGCGTTTTGATTTTCCCAGGTGCAGCAGCCCTCTGGCCCCTCCTACTTCGCCGGTGGATTTCTCGAACTGGTGAGCCCCCGGCAGAAAGGAATCCGCACCGATGATTCAGCCCCTCCGCAAAATTCACCGCCGCATCTTTTTCGTCCTTGCGTTGGTACTACCTGCTCTTCTTCTTAATGGCATTGTGTTCCGTTATTCATGGCCAACAGCAAACCGCTCGCCAAATGCCGCCGCACGCCCGCAACCTTCCGGAGCAACGCCATGAGCCATCAATATCATGCCATTGCCTGGAATCGGCGAAAACGCGTCTACGATATCGTGCTGGTCTCGCTTGTGACTCTCTACCTGACGCTGTTTATTGGAGTCAGCGCGTTTCTCTTTCCCTATGCTACGGCGAAAACCTTGACTATCCGCGCGGCTGGATCCGCCGCTTTCCTGCTTCTCCACATCGTCCTCTGTATCGGGCCGCTCTGCAGGCTGGACACGAAGTTTTTGCCTTTACTTTATAACCGCCGGCATCTCGGCGTTGTGACCTTTCTTCTGGGCGCGATCCACAGTGTGGTCGCAATCAGACAGTTCCACAGTCTCGGTGATAAGGACCCGCTCGTCAGTCTGTTGACTTCGAATCAACATTTCGGAAGCCTTCCGGATTTCCCATTTCAGCAGCTGGGCTTTCTAGCTCTCATGATTCTTTTTCTCATGGCGGCGACGAGTCATGACTTTTGGCTCAGGAACCTGACCCCGCCCGTGTGGAAAACTCTGCACATGCTCGTGTATGTGGCTTATGCCATGCTCGTTGCTCACGTCACTTTGGGCCTGCTGCAGTCCGAAACGAATCCACTGTTCGCAGTTGGCGCCGGCGTTGGGCTATTGACTGTCATCACGCTCCATGTGGCCGCTGCGCGACGGGAAGCCAAAGTGGATAGCAAGAAGCTCGGGCCCGCTGCGGATGGACTTGTATACGCCTGCGCGGTGAGTAAGATCCCAGAGAGGTGCGCCACAGTTGTGTCTGTCAATGGGGAGCGTGTTGCGATTTTCAAGTACGACGGGAAAATATCAGCGATTTCGAATGTCTGCCGGCACCAAAACGGTCCACTGGGTGAAGGCAGAATCATCGATGGCTGTGTGACCTGCCCGTGGCACGGGTATCAGTATTTGCCTCAGGACGGAGCTTCTCCCCCGCCCTTCACTGAAAAAATCTCCACGTTTCAAACGAGGATCGTTGATGGGCGCATTTGGATCGATCCCAGACCCAACCCGCCAGGCACTCGTGTCGAGCCCTCGCTAATCGGTGACTCAGAGGTGATGGCATGACCGAATTCTATGTGGGTTATCTTCCGAAAGCACCGTCCGGGATTGCCCGTAAGATGAAGATCGTCGTTGTCGTGCTATTCGCTGCGGCGACAACCTGCGCCATTGCGTTCGCCGCTCTTCAACGGACTTACGCACGATCGTTTTTCGAATCTGGGAAGGAACGCACGTTTGACGGGATCATCGAAGCAAGCCCATACCCGGCCCTACTTTCATCGCTGGACGCGGCGAATTCCAGTCCATTACGTTATCTGCTGGTAGCGAAGGGAAAGCACGGTGCTGATAGCCAAGCGGACGCCTACGTCGGCAAAAGGGTGCGGTTACGAGGAAGGCTGATTTACCGAGATGACCAAAAAATGATCGTGCTGTCTGGCGGTTCAATTGCTGTGCTCGATGACGCTCAGCAGAATCAAGTGGCACCAAAAAACTTGGGCGAATTTGACCTTGCTGGCGAGATTGTTGATAGCAAGTGCTATCTCGGCAATATGAATCCCGGTAACAGCAAGGTGCACCGCGACTGCGCGGTGCGTTGCTTGAGCGGCGGCATTCCCCCCGTCTTCGCCACGAATGACTTCAACGGATCTCCTGCAGTGCTACTGCTGGCCGGCCCGAATCAAAAGCGGTTGCCCAGGGAAGCCTTTCTCGATCGCATCGCTCAACCAATGCGGATTCATGGAAGGGTCGTGCAGATCGGCAATACATTGCTTCTGGAGAAGGAGTCGTCTGCCATTGCTTCTCACAGTTTTGGGCGTCCACCTGAGCAAGGGCGATAGGAGAGAGCACTCAACCGTTGACCTCGCGGCGCCGTCTACGCTGCGAGTCGGATCAGTTCCAACCTAAAAGCGAGCACTAAACAACTCGGATGGTTGCAGGCCTCTACAACCAAAACAAGTCTTCGAGTTGCCCGCCTTCGACAGCACCGACCGAACGCTTCGATAACGTGCTCGACTCCGGCCTGTTTCACGTTTTTTCCGACGTCGACCGCATTCGCTACGTGCGCGGGCTCGTGACCGTCCTCGATCTAGGCGCGCGTCTGTTCCTGCTTTGTTTCAGCGACGCCACCCCGGGAACGGAAGGACCGCGACGCGTCTCGCAGTCTGAGTTGCGCCATGCTTTTGCCGATGGTTGGGAAATCGAATCCCTCGAGCC
>Ga0306920_100001286_pt1 | contig 31009 bp, 28 predicted proteins | sample flu12Cox44000170_FD_204666 | JGI IMG/M metagenome (GOLD analysis project Ga0306920, IMG submission 204666) | Lab enrichment of tropical soil microbial communities from Luquillo Experimental Forest, Puerto Rico - flux4day.12C.oxic.44.000.170 (v2)... | ecosystem: Environmental > Terrestrial >...
GCCCAACGAGCCCGGCGAGGCGATCCTTCATCGTTTGCGGCAGCGCATCGTAGGCGGCGCGCATATCGGCGAACATCGTGCCGCCCTTGCTCGACGGGATTTCCAGCGCATGCAGCATCGCGAGCAGCGGCGGCACTTCCTCGTAAGTCGAGTCGGTATGCCAGTCTGTCGCTCGCTTAACCCCATACCAGTCGACATTCCCGTCCGCGTCGACATTGCGCAGCCATGACACCTCGGGATACTCCTCGTGGCGATAGCTGACGAGCGAATGGATGCGCGGCGTGCCGAACCGCCGTCCGAACGCGGCGATGTCGCCGGCGCCGAGCTTCTGGTTGCGGAAAACCAGCACCGGATGCTCGGCAAACGTCTGTTGGATCCAGACGAAGGTCGGGTCGTCGAGCTTGGACAGGTCGACGCCGACCGCCTCGGTGCCGAGAGCCTTGCCGAGTGGGCGCACTTCCGGTGTGGTCATCGGATGATCCTCCATCGCTGTTTGCATGGCAGTTTACGCTGGCGCCGGCGGCGCGTCTAATCACGCATACCAGCAGTGCCGCCGGAGCAGCGCCATGAAACCCAGTGACAGCCTCTATAAAACCGCCGGGGTCGATACCGCGGCGACACAGTCCGGGCTCCACAAGATCATCGAGCGCGTCAAGGCGACCTGGCCCCCCTCGGGCGAGCTCGGTGCCGTCCAGCTCGACATCGGATATTTTGCCAATGTCATCGATGTCGGCGGTATCGGCCTTGCGATTTCAACGGATGGCGTCGGGTCGAAGTCGGTTATCGCGCAGATGATGCGCCGCTACGACACGATCGGCATCGACTGCGTGGCGATGAATGTCAACGATCTGCTCTGCGTCGGTGCACGACCGATCTCGCTCGTCGATTACATCGCCGTCGAGGATTCCGACGCCGACATGCTCGGTGGGATCGCAATTGGCCTCTCGGCCGGTGCGAAGCAGGCGGGGGTTTCGATCTCCGGCGGCGAGATTTCGCCGCTGAAGGATGTGATGCGCGGCTTCGACCTGGTCGGAACGGCAATCGGCATTGTGCCGCTCGATCGCATCATTACCGGCCGCGACCTCGTGGCCGGCGACATCATCATCGGACTCGAGAGCAGCGGCATCCACAGCAACGGCTTGACCCTGGCGCGCCATGTCTTCTTCAAGCAGCGTAAACTATCGATCGATCACGTCTTTCCCGAGCTTGGCATTTCCTTAGGCGAAGAACTCCTACGCCCGACCCTGATCTATGTCCCGGAGATCCTAGAGATCATCAGCAAAATTCCGGCGGTAAAGGCGCTGATCAACATCACCGGCGACGGATTGCTCAATCTGCCTCGCGTCGATGCAAAGGTCGGCTTCACAATCGACGAGCTGCCGCCAGCGCCACCGATTTTCCAGCTCATTCAAAGACACGGAGGCGTCAGCGAGGCGGAAATGTATCAGGTCTACAATATGGGGATCGGCTTTTGTGTCATCGTCGCCGAGGCGGATTTGGATGCTGCGCTGTCTATCCTGCAGCGCAGCGGCCGGCGTGCTCAAATCATCGGTCGTGTAATCGAAGACGACACCAAAGGTGTCTATTTGCCGCGCCAGCGACTCGTCGGGCACGGCAAAGAATTCAATGTTTTAGACTGAGAATAGATGAAATCTGAATTTTAGCAGTTGCGGACGAGCCCTTCTGCCGATCCGCGCTCAAGCAGCACCAGCGAGCACGTCCCTCTGCTCGGCAAACACCGCCTTTACCCAATCGATGACCGCGCGCACGCAAGCGGAGCGACGCAGATCGCGGTGGACGATGATCCAGTATTCGGCCGCGATCTCGGGGATCGTCGGGGTCAGCCGCTCGAGCAGGGGATGGCCGTCGCCGACGTAGCAGGGCAATACGCCGCGGCCGGTACCGGCGCGGATCGCTTCCAAATGCATCAGCATCGATGAGGCGCGCAGCGCCACCGGCTTCCCCGTCTCTTCTAGCTGCCCCTGGACCCAGCGGGCCGGTGCATAGTGAGCTTGATCCTCGGTATAGGTAACCCACGCACCGGCATCGGCGCCGCGGCGCCGGTAGACCGCGCAGGCGAAGGTGCCGGCCTTGGAGATGTAGAAGTCGCCTCCTTCCGGCGGCTCGTGACGCAGCGCCATATCGGCTTGGCGTCGCACGAGGTTTGCCGCCTGTCGCAACTCGTCGACCAGCTCCAACGTGATGCCCGACGGCAGCGCCGTCGTGGTCTGTCCCGACAGGCAGCGAGCCAGGAACCCGGCGGCACACTCGCCGGTCGAGACCCGCACCGTGCCGCTCAGAACCGGAGAGGCCGCCGCCCGCCGCCGCTCCAAGGCCAGCACCGCACTCTCGATGCCTTCCGCCGCCGGGACCAGCTGCTCGCCGGCGGCGTTGAGGTGTAGGCCCTCGGGCAAGCGGTCGAACAAGGTCGGCCCGCCAAAAGTGGCCTCGAACGCAGCCAATCGGCGGGCGATGGTCGGTTGGCTCAGCCCGAGCGCCCGCCCGGCGGCGCGCATCGAGCCCTCGCGGACAACCGCGAGGAACACCCGGACATCGTCCCAATCCATCGCCCCGCAGCGCGATGGTGCCGGGCGGGTCTTCGGCTGATGCCCCGCTATCGCCGATCCGTCGAGTGCAGCCATCGAACGTTCCTTCATAGCCGGTGCGGTGAACGCGAAATTCTTGAGATCGGGCCATCGTCATTGCGAGCGCAGCGAAGCAATCTCGCGCCCGTCGTACTTGCCGAGATCGCTTCGTCGCTCCGCTCCTCGCAATGACACCCTATTTGTCGATCGGGATAGTTAGGCTCCACGTATCGACTTCGAGCGGTAATTCGTAGCATCAAAACAGGTGCCACGAGAACGTTCCAGTGGTCTTCGAAAATAGAGGACACTGCCGAACAAATTGTAGCGGTACGATCACCCAAACACGCTCACGATCGCCTTTCAGCTTAGGCAGCGCCTAAGGAGCATGGGCAATGGCAATCACCTATCGGCGTGCAAAGTTCGAAGATTTGGAGGAGGCCGAGCGCGTTGTCCAAGAAGCGGGCAACGAGTTGCGTATACGCCATGGCCGGCAGCCGTGGCCGGAGCCGCCTCCAATCGTATTTCCGAAATTCTGTCTCGCAGAGGACCCCCATGGGCTCTGGGTCGCAGAACATGGCGACACTATCGTTGGCTTCGGCTTCAGCTGGATGACGGAGAAGTTCTGGTTTTTGTCACAACTCTTTGTCAGGCCCAAAACGCAGGCAAAAGGCATTGGGCAGGCCCTTCTGTCGAAGACCCTAATGCAAGCCGAGCGCGGCGGGGCGACTAACCGCGCGTTGATCACCCCCGCATACAACCTCGTGTCAACCGGCCTCTACCTGAACAACGGTCTCTATCCGCGCGAGCCGCTCTACCGCATGGCCGCGCCGGGCCAGGCGGTCGCGCAGAAGCTTGCCAGTGTCGAGTATGACACAACGCCGATTGCGCCTTGGCCTGAGCCCGACGAGTGGATCAGCCGGATTGATCAGGAGCTGCTCGGGTTCCGCAGAGATTTGCATCACAAATTTCTGCTGGGCGGCGTCGCGGCGCGCGCGATTCGGATCGAGCGAGCCGGCAGCGTCGCCGGCTAAGCCTACACCTCCGCCGAGGGCCATGTCGGCCCGCTGGCGATCGCACCCGGCGCCGATGCGAAGGTGGTCGTGACAACGGCCCTGCGCTGTGCTCTGGAGAGCGGGCCGAGCCGAGCGTCGATGATCGTTCCGGGACGAGCCGATGTCGTCATGCAAGCAGTATTGGGGCTCGGGTTCCGTATCGAAGAACCCTATGTCCTGATGGCGTCGCGGCCTTTCGGCAATTGGTGCAACTATCTGCCACGCGCCCCGGGTTTCCTGTAGCCGTCAACCAATGGACAATGGAGAGCGAAATGGAAAGCAGAACGCCCATCATCGTCGATCTGAACGCGGAACTCGCGAAGCTGACGATGTTCCGTGGACTGACCCCGACAACAACGCGGGAGGAGCGACGGGGCAGCGCGACGTTACTGGGCCCGTATCGCGACGGTATCCTCTTCGCCGGTAAGAATGCGGGGACAAGCCATTGGGAAGACCATGCCGAGGACGAGCTGGTGCACGTCCTCGACGGCACGAAGATCCTCGACATCGTGTGCGATGACGGTCCGCCCAAGTCCTTCGAGGTTCGCGCCGGAATGATCGCTATCGTTCCGAAGGGCACGTGGCACCGGTTTCGCTCTGCGGAGGGCGGGACGACCTGGAGCGCGACGCTTCCAGGCGACCACATCGAGCTCGATGTCGACGACCCGCGGACCGCAGAGCCAAAGAGGGTCATGCCGAGCGGAACCCCCAGCATCATCGATCTCAACGCCGAACTCGCGAAGCTGACGATGTTCCGTGGACGGACTCCGCAATCGACGATGGCGGATCGCAAGGGCAGCGGCGGACGATTGGCTCCTTACCGCGACGGCGCCCTCTTCACCACCAAGTTCGCCGGGAAAGGTCATTGGGAATCCCATCTCACCGGCGACGAGCTAATCCACATCCTCGACGGCACTGCCACGCTGGAAATCATTTGCGATGACGGGCCGCCCAGGTCTTTCGCGCTCCGCGCGGGCATGATCGCTGTCAACCCGCAGGGTGCCTGGCACCGCTTTCACTCGTTGGAGGGTGTTACCTTGATGACCGCAACACCCTCTCCGAGCGAGGTCATCGATCTCGATGTCGAGGATCCGCGCACGGTCGCGCACAAGCCGGCATAAGAACAGAGGAGCGATTGGCGATGGGCGCGCAAGGCATCGTCGTACAGCCGGGGCAGGGCCCGGTGTTGAACTTCACGCCGGGGCGGTCGATCGTGCTCAAATTGCTGGGCGGAGAGACCGGCGACAGCATCATGATGTTCGAGGAAACCATTCCCGCCGGGACAAAGAGCACGTTCCACCTGCATCACGACAGCGACGAGGTGGCCTATGTCCTCAGCGGCGAGGTCACCTTCAAGATCGGCGACGAGGTCACGGTCGGCGGCCCCGGCACCTGTGCCTTCATGCCGCGCGACGTGCCGCACGCCTGGAAGAGTACCGGCGCAGAAACCGGACGGGTGCTGTTTCTCTATACCCCGGCCAAGGCGGGCGGGTTGTTGGAAGAGCAGCAGCGGACTGGCCGCAAATTGGCAGAGATAGGCGAACGCCACGGCTGGGAGGTTCTCGGACCGTCGCCGCTCTAAGATTCTGCTTCGAAGCGAAAGCGCTACTGGGGACCGCATACTGCGGTAGCGCAAATCGTCACTACTCTGCCACCGCGGCACGGCGCGCCCTCGCCTGGAAGTGCGGGATGACCTGCTCGCCAAAAAGGCGAAGGGTGTGGAGCACCTCCTCGTGCTGCGCCGGCCCGACGGCGCAGAGCAGAATGGCTTCCTCGATCCCCAGGGTCTCGTAGAGTTCGAGAAACCGGATGCAGTCGGCCGGCGTGCCGACGCAGAACTTTGTGCCCTCCTCGCGCACCTCCTGCGGCGTCGGCTCACCTGGATGCGGGCCGCCGGCCAGACGCCGGTCGCGCGCGTAATAGCCCTGGTAATCCGGCGGCACGGTGGCTGGATCATAGTCGCGCCACACCAGGCGGGCGCGCTCGCGTTGCTGCTCGATGTACCAGCCCACCAGCTCGGTGCCGCGCTGGGCGACGATTTGCGGGTCCTCGTGGCAATAGCCGGCCGTCATCAGCGCAGCGCGCGGATGGGCGGCTCTGCCGCCCGGCGCAGTGCGCAGCGCATCGCGATAGAGGGCCATCAGCTGCTGGACGCGCTCCGGGCCTCCTTCGCTGCCAAACAATCCGCCCATCCCGAGGCTGCCCGTCTGGCGCGCCGTCTCGTCGCTGCCGCACGCCGACCATAGCGGCGGGTGCGGCTGTTGCAGAGGCTTAGGCAAGACTTCGCGGCGCGGGATCTGGTAGTACTTCCCGTCGTAAGAGACCTCCTCCTGGGTCCAGATGCGCGGCAGCACGTCGGCAAACTCCTGCCACATGCCGCGGGTGTCCTGCAGGTCCGTTCCATACGGGGTGAGCTGGTAGGGATAGCCGGTCCGGCCGAGCCCGACATCGACGCGGCCGTGGCTTAAGATGTCGAGCGTTGCCATGCGCGCGGCCACATGCAACGGGTGGTGGATCGGGGCGAGCACCACCCCGATGCCGAGGCGGATCGTACTCGTGCGTTGGCTGACCGCCGCGAGGGTGAGGTCGGGAGCGCTGTTGTGCGACCACACCGGGCGAAAGTGATGCTCCGAAAACCATACGCTCTCGAAGCCCTGCTGCTCTGCGTATGGTATTTGCTCCAAGGCTTCATAGATGCGCTGCGCTTCGCTGGACGGAGTCCAGGGTTTGGGCACCTGAATCTGGTAGAACAGGCCAATTCTCATGGGACTGTCTCCTTGCCGGAGGCGGACCGAGGCGGACGAGCGCTGTTCCTCCAATTACACCCAATCGCGGAAACGCCTGACAGTGCAATTCCCGCGGGCCAGCTTTTCGCTGCAGCCGATGCTCGGCGATAATTCCCAAAGAACGGCGGTAACGACCGCATCCACCGGGTAGTAGAGACAGTATTGGCGGGGAGATCAAACCCCAGCGGCGGTGGCGCCTCGCGGCCAAGAGGTGCCGCGGTGGTATTCCGGCGCCAATCGTCCGAGCAGCTGCAACGCCCGCTCTTCCCGCCGGGCCCGGGCGTTTTCCTCCAACTCGTCGATCGACCGGGCGAGCATCGCGTAATCGGCCGTACGCGGCGCCGCCAGGCGGATCGCCGGATTGCCGGTCGGCACCAGCGGCTCGGCGGGGTGAAACAGCTCCTCGTGTAGTTTTTCGCCGGGCCGCAATCCGATGTACTCGATGCCGATATCGCGGCCGGGCCGCCATCCGGCCAGCCGGATCATCTGATCGGCGAGATCGACGATCCTGACCGGCTCGCCCATGTCGAGCACGAAGATCTTGCCGCGGCTATCGGGCACTCCGCTGTCGGGCCCCAGGGCCGAGGCCTGCAGTACCAGCTCGACCGCCTCGCGCACGGTCATGAAAAAGCGGGTGACCTCGGGATGGGTGACGGTCAGCGGCCCGCCGGCGGCGAGCTGGCGCTGGAACAACGGCACGACCGACCCGGTCGAGCCCAGCACATTGCCGAACCGGACGGTCACGTAGCGGGTTCCATGGCTCAAGGGCGAGCGGCGCCGCGCCTCGTGGAGGTCGAGCGCCTGGCAGAAGCTCTCGGCCACTCGCTTGGTGGCGCCCATCACGCTCGTCGGATTGACCGCCTTGTCAGTCGAGATCATCACGACAAGGACGCTGCCGAAGGCTCGCGCCGCCTCTGCGACATTGCGGCTGCCGACGACATTGGTCAGCACCCCTTCGATTGGATTGGCTTCGACCATCGGCAGGTGCTTCAACGCCGCTGCGTGAAAGACGATTTCAGGCTTCTCGGCGGCGGCGACCTCGTCGATTTGCGCACGGTCGCGCACATCGCGCAAAAGGGAAACGGGACTTAGCGTCGGGAAGCGCTCGCGCAATTCCGTCTCGATGCTGTAAAGAGCGAACTCGCTGTTGTCGAGCAGGACCAGCCGGCCGGGCGAGAGAGCTGCGATCTGCCGGGTCAGCTCCGCGCCGATCGTTCCCCCCGCCCCGGTGACGAGGATGCGGCGGCCGCGGATCAGCCGCGCCATGCCCTCGCGGTCGAGAACCGCCTGCGAACGGCCGAGCAGATCCTCGAGAGCGATTGGCTCGATGACGCGTCCCGGATTGTCGAGATTACGCTCGAAATCCGTTAGCCGAGGCAACCTCGCGAGAGGTATCGCCAACGCATCGGCGCGATCGAGCAGCCGCCGCACTTGATGGCCCGGCAGGTTTTGCGCCGTGATGATCAGCTTCTGCGGGCGCTTGCCGCGGCGATCGAGTTGCGCGACGACGGTTTCGAGCGCGTCGATCGTGCCGAGGATCGGGACTCGGTAGATCTCTCGCCCGACGCGCGAGGGCGTGTCGGCCAGAACCCCGACGACCCGATAGACCGCATGCGGGTCACGGCGCATCTCGCGGATGAAGGTGTCGGCTCCGTCCTTGGCGCTGATCAGCAGCACCGGGACGCTCTGGTGCTTCACGCGTTCGAGGACATGGTCGAGACCGCGATCCTTGAACAATCGGTAGGCCAGGCGCGGCGCGCCGAGCAGCGCAACCAGCACGAACCAGTCGATCAGCAGGGTCGAGCGGGGCAATGCTTCGAGCCGCGTCAAAACGAACATGACCGGCAAAAAGGCCAGTACCGTAAAGCTCACTGCACGCGCGATGTTGAACAAGTCCGGAAGGGAGGCGTAGCGCCAGATCCCGCGATAGAGCCCGGTCAACAGGAAAACGCTTGCGGCAATCAATGTGAAGCTGACGACGTAGGTGCCAGTCAGTCGGGGTTCGTAGTCGAGAACGCCGCCACCGAGGCGCAAGTACAGGGCGACGACCAGCGACACCGCCGCCATTGCGACATCATGCAGGAAGGCGAGAAGAGCACGCCGGTTATTCGGAAAAATTTTCACCATCCCCCGATAGCTGCCGCCCGTATACAGGAATCCCGACGCGTCGGAAACACTGCCGGACAGGCGAGTTCTGTTCCAGCCGAGCCGACCAGCGCCTAAGATGCGAGATGCGCAGCGAGCGCCTTTTTCAGCTCCTCGATCCCGAGGCGGCTGGTACGGCCCGGGCTTTTCGCGCCGTCCACCATGCGATGGTGGCGGCCGGAATCGGCATCATGATCGCCAATACAGAAGCTGACTGGCGGCTGGCCTGGTCCGTCGAGCTCGACATCGGGTTCTGGATCGTTTGCGCGTTTTTCGCAGCCGAGTATGTGCTGCGATTGGTCGCCGCATCGCGAGCTCCCGGAGCCGAACTCCGCGGCGAATGGCCGTCGCGGCTGGACTGGGCCGGCTCGATGAGTGGGGTCTGCGATCTGGTCGGAATCTTGCCGCCGGCGCTGGCGATCGTCTTCGGCCCCGACTTCGGAAGCCTTTTCGGCTTTGTTTGGGCCTTCAAGCTCGTCCGTTATGCGCCGGGGCTTGCCCTGTTGCAGCGGGTTATCAGCGACGCGCGGCGCGCACTGCTGTCGGTCCTGCTTGCCTTCTGCCTCGTCCTGCTCTGTGCTGCGAGCCTTGCTTACCTGATCGAACGCGGAGCGCAGCCGCAGGTCTTCGGCTCGATCCCTGCCGCGCTGTGGTGGGCGATCGTGACCCTGACAACTACGGGATATGGCGATGTGACGCCGCTGACCCCGCTCGGGCGAATGCTGGCGGGCATGGTCATGGTTAGCGGCATTCTCGTCTTTGCGCTGTGGGCCGGCATTCTCGCGACCGGGTTTGCCGAGGAGGTGCGCCGCCGCGAGTTCCTGCGCACCTGGGATCTCGTCGCCAAGGTGCCGTTCTTTCGGGACGTCGGCGCCGCGGTGATTGCCGACGTAGCGCGGCTGCTGCGCCCGCGGGACTATCCCGCCGGCGCCGTCATCGTGCGCCGCGGCGCGCCTGGCGATTGCATGTATTTTGTCGTGTCCGGAGAGGTCGAAGTGCAGGTGAGGCCCGAAGCGGTCATTCTCGGGCCCGGCGAGTTCTTCGGCGAAGTGGCGCTGCTCACCGGCGGTCCGCGCAACGCCACGATCGTCGCGGCACGGCAATGCACCTTGCTCATTCTCGATATCGTCGATTTTCGCGAGCTGCTCGGGCGCCAGCCGGACCTCGCCCAGGTCATCCACGAAGAGGCGGAACGTCGCCCCGGAGAAGTGGCTCGTAATAGCGGGCGGGAAACCCGGCGGCAGCACGCGCCTGGTGGTTGAAGGGAGGCTTCAGCTCGCCCTTGAAATGGCGCCGAACCCGTTCGCGGAACGCCTTCTCCGGGACCAGACCGCGAGCGCGGCAGAGCGCGTCGAACCAGCGTATTCCGGCTGCAACGTGAGTGATCTCGTCGCGATAGATGCGGCGCAGAACGGCAGCGCTTAGAGGATCGCCGACCCGCTCGAGGGTCGCGGCCATTTGCGGCGTTACGTCGAGACCGCGGGCTTCGAGAACCAGCGGTACGACGGCGAGCCGGGCCAGTAGATCACCGGCTGTTGCGGCAGCCGATTCCCACAGCCCGTCATGCGCCGGCAGATCGCCGTAGCGCCCTCCAAGACCGGCGAGCCGCTGCACTAACAGCTCGAAATGGACGGCCTCCCCCGCAGCCACGCCGACCCAATCGTCATAGAAGGCGCGGGGCAGCGTCTCGCGCACCGCGAAGCGGGCGACAATGTCCCAGGCGAGATCGATCGCGTTGAGCTCGATATGCGCGAGGGCATGAAGGAGCGCGATGCGACCCGCCGGTGAGCCGAAAGCTCGCCGCTTCGGCATCTCTTTTGGCGGGCGAAGCTGAGGCCGCTCGGGCCGCGCCGGGCGCAGCGGCGGCGCCGCTTCGCCCAGCCCGAGGCTTCCGGTGAACCAGATTTCTGCAAGCCGGCGGCTGGCCGAGGCCTTCGCCGCCGGATCTGCAGTTTCGAGGACGGCAACCGCCCCGGTGGTCAGGCTCGCCGGAGCGAAGGCGTCCTCGGCCAAGTGTGCGACCTTTCCTCGCGGCTAAGCATGCGGCTGATTTGTTATCGTGGCGGCCAGTTTCCTTAGTTGGGCAAGGCAGGCGGGGTAGTCCGCGGTGAAATCGCCGGCTTCCCACCATGCGCGCATCATATCGAGCAAGCGGCCTACATGCGGGCCGGGCGGGATCCCGAGGGCGGTGACATCCCGCCCGGCTAGGGGAAATACCGGGGGCGTCCAGTCGCAGGCGAGTGCGAGCAGTTTGGCGAGCCGGTCACGGCTCATCGCCCCTTCGGCCGCCAATAACAACGCGATATCGCGGTAACGCTCCGCGCCGAACCGATAGAGTGCGCGGCGCTGACCGGAAATGTCGTCTGCCGGATCGATTCCCCAGGGCGGCGCGAGACCCTGGAGCCGGTCACGCCAAGCGGTCGAGAAACGAAGCCGTTCCGCGAGCGCGACGGCTCCGGCCCCGTCGACATCGATCAGGGCCGCCAGACGCCGTAGCGGATCGGCCTCCGGGTCGATCGCGATCAAATGCTGCAGCCGATCGAGCCTACGCGGCTCCGGCAGGACCACCGAGAGAACGCCGTCGTCCATCATCATCCGCAACGCCCTGACCGGGTCGGCGGCCTCCAGCAGCCTAACGAGCTCCTGAGCCACGCGTTCGTTGGACAGATTGGGCAACAGATTTGCCATGGCGCGGCAGGCAACGCGCGCCTGCGGATCGCCTAGGCCGGCGCCAAAGCGCGCCTCGAACCGATAGTAGCGCAGGATACGGAGTACATCCTCGGCAATGCGCGTTGCGGGGTCGCCGACAAACCGAACTCGGTGCGCCCGCAAATCGGCGAGGCCGCCAACCGGATCATGCACCGTGCCGTCGCGATCGAGAAAGATCGCGTTAATGGTGAAGTCACGCCGCGCCGCGTCCGCCGGCCAGTCCGCATCGAAGGCGACGCGGGCGCGGCGCCCATAAGTCTCGACGTCACGCCGCAAAGTGGTGATCTCGAAATGCTGCGGCGGTGTACCGGCAATCGCGGTCACGGTGCCGTAGGCGATGCCGGTCGGCAGGGTTTTGATGCGCCGCCTCTCCAAAAGCTCGATCACCCGGTCGGGTGGCGCCGGAGTGGCGATATCGATGTCGGCCCTCGAACGTGACCCCGCGTTTGGCTCATCGAGCAGCGCATCGCGGACCGCGCCACCGACGAACCTGGCCTCCACCCCGCCTGCGGTGAGAGCATCCAGCACGTCCAGGGTTCCCGGCGCGGCCATCCAGGCCGGGGGCTCGATGCGTAAAGGGTTTTCGTTGCCGCTCATCGGTTCCCTTTGGGTTCCACGTGTCCCGGTATGATGCGGCCGCCTTCCCAGCGCGGCGGCACGTAGACCCCCTCTTGCGGCGAGCCGAAATGGACAGTCACGAAGAACAGCACGATCGCTAACAGCACGGCGCCGGCACCGGCGAGCCAGATCCAGGGCACTGCCGTCCACCGTACAGCGCTCCTGCCATGCTCTGCTCCGAATATGTTGACCCACAGCAAATACAGCGCGGTCGGCAGAAGCAATGGTAGAATGATCGTGAGGACGACCCGCAGCATGGCCTCCTCAGTCGGCGAGTACCTCGGCCAGATTGACCAGCATTCCGGCCGTTGCCCCCCAAATGTTTCGGCCTTTATACGGCAGCACGAAGAAAACGCGCGTTCGCTGTTCGAAATCGCGGGTCGTGCGGCGGTGATTTTTCGGGTCGACAACAAAAGAAAGGGGCACCTCGAACACCTCGGACACCTCGAAGGGGTCGATGGCGAGCGAAAACGGGACCTTGACGATGCCGACCACCGGAGTGATCTCAAAGCCGGTCCCGGTCACATAGGTGTCGAGCCGGCCGATCACCGTGACGTGGTCGCGCGTCAGCCCGACCTCCTCCTCCGTCTCGCGCAGCGCCGCCTCGGTTGCATCGGCGTCACTCTCCTCGATGCGCCCGCCGGGAAACGAGATTTGGCCCGCATGCGCCGTCAAATGGGGCGTGCGTTGCGTCAGCAGCACCGCCATACCCTCCTTGCGGTCAATGAGGGGGACCAGCACCGCAGCGGGCCGTAAGGCGGTGCTCGGCGGCGTCATGCCCGGGTTGAGGTCGTGGTCGCCGCGGGTCGCCTCTCTGAGCGAGGCGGCCTCGGCCGGATCGGCCGCTCCGCCGAAGCCCCGTCGCCCCGGCCGACCGAGCTGAAGGAAACGTCCGATAACCCGCTCTTGCGTGAAAGAATTTGTCGATGTCAATGAAAGCTGGCTCCTTCACCCCCAATCCGGTGCAGGCTCGCCCAGCGAAAAGAATGCCCCCCTGCTCCACACTCCGAATTGCGTGCGCTTCGCGACCTGTTCCTCCGTCCCGAGTTCGACAAGCTCGTAAAATACCGGGCGCGCAAGCCGGGCTTCGAGACCGTCGCGCACTAGAATATAGGGCGCGGGCTCGCCGTTCGCACCCGTCTCGACGCGCAGCGGGTTGTCGGGTCCCGCCGTCACAAATTCGTCCAGATTGGTGCGGAAGATCAGCTGTTGATCACGGGCCTCGCCCTCGGCCATCAGCGCGACAGCGAGGAAGGGCACATCTTCGACCTCGACGCGGCCGCGCTCGGCCGGGGTCACCAACCAATAGCGGCCATCCGCCTCCCGGCGCAGAACGGAGGCGAAAAGCTTGACGAGAGACAAGCGGCCAATGGGAGATCCGCGATAATGCCAGGTACCGTCGCGGGCGATCCGCATCTCAAGATCGCCGCAATCGATCGGTGGTCGTTTCCTGCTGGAGGCGGTCATCCCTTCGGAGGAATTGCCGGCGCCGAGGTTTTCGGTCAGCTTTGCGCTGGTGACACGGTTTGAAGAGGGATCGTTCTGCTTGAAATCCACTGCATCCATCAACGCCTCCTCCACTGATCTCGTCGCCGAGGTCGAGGCCTTGGGCAGGAGCCTCAGCCTGGTGCGTGAGCGCATCGGTGAAATCATCTTTGGTCAGCGCGAAGTCGTCGAGCAAGCCTTGATCACGCTGTTGTGCGGCGGACATACACTGTTGATCGGGGTGCCCGGTCTGGCCAAGACTCGGCTGGTCGAGACCTTGGGCACGATCCTCGGTCTCGAGGACAAACGCATCCAGTGCACGCCCGATCTGATGCCGGCCGACATTCTCGGCTCCGAGGTTCTCGAGGAAAGTGAGACCGGACGGCGCTCGTTCCGCTTCATCCCGGGTCCCGTCTTCTGCCAGCTTTTGATGGCAGACGAGATCAACCGTGCCAGCCCCCGCACGCAATCGGCGCTGTTGCAGGCGATGCAGGAGGGCCGCGTTTCGATCGCCGGCCAATATCATCCGCTGCCGCGGCCGTTCCATGTGCTCGCGACCCAGAACCCGCTCGAGCAGGAGGGCACGTATCCGCTGCCGGAAGCGCAGCTCGATCGCTTCCTTTTGCAGATCGATGTGGATTATCCCGACCTCGACGCAGAGCGGCAGATGCTGATCGCAACGACCGGCGTTCTCGAGGACCGCCCTCGGCCGGCGATGAATGTCGCCGAACTCATGGCGGCGCAACGCCTCGTGCGGCGCATCCCGGTCGGTGAGAGCGTCGTCGAGGCGATCCTCTCGCTGGTGCGCTCCGGCAGACCGGACGAGACGGCGATCGAGGGGGTCAGGCGCTTCGTGTCGTGGGGGCCGGGGCCCCGCGCCAGCCAGGCCTTGATGCTAGCCTGCCGCGCCCGGGCATTGATCGACGGCCGGTACAGCCCGTCGATCGACGACGTTCTCGCGTTGGCGCCGCCCGTCCTTCGGCACCGCATGGCAGTCAGCTTTGCCGGCCGCGCGGAGGGTGTCACGGTGGCCCGGATCATCGAGCAGATTTCGGCGCCACTCCATTGAGCCTCGGTCAAACGCTTGCCGGCGCCGGGTTTCTGTCGCGGAGCGCTACAGCGCCCGCCGAACTGCGCGACCGGGCGGAGCAGGCGGCGGCCGTGCTGCCGCCACTCCTGGTCGCAGCCGAGCGGGTCGCCGTTACCGTCGCTCAGGGCGTGCACGGTCGGAGGCGTGTCGGCCAGGGCGAGACCTTCTGGCAATTCCGCCAATATGAATCGGGCGATTCCGCGGCCCGCATAGACTGGCGGGAGAGCGCCAAGTCGCAACGGCTGTATGTCCGCGAAACCGAATGGGAAGCCGCGCAGAGCGTGTGGCTGTGGCGCGACGTTTCGCCGTCGATGAGTTACACCTCGGCGGATTACGTTTCGGGGGCCGAGTGGCCGACAAAGCGCGATCGGGCCGAGTTGCTTCTCGTTGCGCTGGCGAGCCTTCTCGTCCGCGGCGGCGAGCGCCTGACGGTGCTGGGCAGCGGCATGGCCCCAATGAGCGGCCGGATTGCGCTGTCGCGAGTCGTCGAGCTGATCGGCCGCGACCAGGCCGATGCGGCGAGCCTGCCTGCCTACGAACCGCTGCCTCGGGCGGGCCAGCTAGTGCTGATCGGGGACTTCCTCTCACCACCGGATGCCGTCAATGCCGTCATCTCCCGCTTTGCCGCGGCCGGGCTCAAGGGCCATCTATTGCAGGTCGTCGATCCGGCCGAGGAAGACCTGCCCTTCGACGGACGCGTGCGGTTTGAGGGTGTCGAGGAGCCCGAGCAGGTCGTGATCAGCCGAGTCGAAAACATTCGCCGCGATTATTCCGAGCGGTTCCGGGGTCACCGCGATGGGCTGGCCGCGATCGCCGCAACCATCGGCTGGACTTTCGGCTTTCACCGCACCGACCGCCCTCCGCACCTCGCCTTGCTGGCATTATACGCGGCACTGTCGGCCGACTGGCGGCGGTGAGACATAATGGACAAGACAACCCTCACCCCCCTCGCTGCGCTCGGCACCCACTCTCGCACTGGGGAGCGAGGAGACCCGGCCTATCGGGGCGGGGTGGGTAAGGGCACCGTTACCTCGGTCGTGCGCTGACACATGCTGGCGCTCGGTTCCCTCGCTTTTGTTTCGCCATGGCTGCTCGTGGCGTTGGCGGCGCTGCCGATCATCTGGTGGCTATTGCGGGTCACGCCGCCGGCGCCGCGCCGCATCGCCTTTCCGGCGATCCGGTTGCTGCTCGGATTGGTGCCGCGCGAGGAGACGCCGGCGCGGACCCCATTGTGGCTGATCTTGCTGCGCATGCTGCTGGCTGCGTTGGTGATCTTGGCGGTCGCACACCCGCTGCTCAATCCCCAAACGCGCCTGGCGTCAACGGGTCCCATCCTTGTCGTCGTCGATGACGGCTGGGCGGCGGCCGGTGATTGGCCGGCACGGCAAGCCGCGCTCGCGGAGCTGCTCGCTGAAGCCGAGCGCGAAGACCGTCAGGTGGTCCTGCTCACAACCGCTCCAACCGCGGTGGACGAACCGGCAGCGGCATTGCGCCCGGTGCGCGCCGCCGATGCGCGAGCGGCAGTTCTGGCGTTGCTGCCCAAGCCTTGGCCGGTCGACCGGCGCGCTGCACTGGGGCGACTCGAAGCTCTGTCACTGCCGGAGGCGAATTCCGCCATCTGGCTCAGTGACGGCCTCGCCGACGATAGTGGGGGCGAGAGATTAGCGGCTCACCTCGCGCAACGGGGCAGCCTGCGCTATTTGACTGCGCAACCCACCGACGCGCCGGTCATGCTGGCGGCCGGGGACACCCAGGCGAACGATGTCGAGGTCGTATTGCGGTCGTTGCCAGCAACGGCGCCGCGACTGTTTCAAGTGCGCGCGAGCGGCGATGACGGCCGCCTGCTTGCGCGCCAGGGGACGACAATCGACCCCGGGGCATCGAGTGCCGAGCTCCGTCTGGCGATGCCTGGCGAGCTGCGCAACCGGATTACGCGGATCGAGATCGAAGGCGATCAGTCTGCCGGGTCGGTGTTGCTGGTTGACGAGCGGTGGCGCCGGCGGCCGGTCGGTATCGTCGCGGCGCCAAACTCCAAAGGGCAGCCGTTGCTCGGTGAAAACTACTATCTCGAGCGCGCGCTCGGCCCATTTACCGAACTGCGGCGAGGCAGCGCTACCGATCTTCTGAAGCGCGAACTTGCCGTGCTGGTGTTCGCTGATACCGGACCGGATTCGCCGGCAGAAGAGACGGCGGTCGGCAAATGGATCGAGGCTGGGGGATTACTCCTGCGTTTCGCCGGACCGCATCTCGCCGAGCAAGGCGACCATCTGTTGCCAGTGCGGCTGCGGCACGGCGGCGGTCGCACGATCGGCGGTGCGCTGTCCTGGGAGCAGCCGGCAAAGCTCGCTCCGTTTGGCCCGGACAGTCCTTTTTCGGGTCTTGCCGTTCCGACCGACGTAACGGTGTCGCGGCAAGTGCTGGCAGAGCCGGATCTTGATCTCGCCAGCAAGACCTGGGCGCGGCTAGCCGACGGCACGCCGCTCGTCACCGGGGAGAAACACGGACGCGGGTGGATCGTGCTTGTCCACACGACGGCAAATGCCGACTGGTCGAACCTCGCCCTATCCGGCCTCTTTGTCGAAATGCTGCGGCGGGTCGAAGCGATGAGCCAGGGCGTGATGGAAGCTGGCGAGGAGGGGCTGGCGCCGATCGAGACGCTCGACGGGTTTGGCCGGCTCCAGCGAGCGCCGCCGACAGTTCGCCCGATTGCCGCCACCGAGATCGCGACCGCGACAGCGTCCCCGCGGCATCCCCCAGGGTTCTACGGCACCGTGGATGCCCGGCGTGCGCTCAACCTTTCGACTGGAATCCCAGCACTGAAAGCGATCAACGGGCTGCCGCCAGATACCATTCGCGAAACCCTCGCGACCGGTCGCGAGGTCGATTTGCGGCCCATCCTGCTGACCACGGCGCTGCTCCTCGCGCTCGCCGATCTGCTGATTGCCTATGGGCTGCGCGGACTGTTGTGGCGACGACCGGCACGTCTTGCAGCCGTCCTGCTCGCCGTGCTGCCGCTCGGCCTCGCTTCCGGGGCGCAGGCCGACGACGCCTTCGTGGTGCAGGCAACCTCGGAACTGCGGTTGGCCTACATTCGCACCGGAAACCAGGAAGTCGATGCGGTGAGCCGGGCCGGTCTTATTGGTCTAACGGCGACATTGAACCGGCGCACCGCGGTCGAAACCGCCGAACCGCTCGCGGTCGATATCGAGACCGACGAGCTAATCTTCTTTCCGCTGCTCTATTGGCCGGTTGTATCCACCCAGGCGGCGCCATCGCCTAGGGCGGTTGAACGGATCAACCGATACCTCGATACCGGTGGCACCATCCTGTTCGATACGCGCGATGCGAACGACCAGATGCCGGGCTCAATCGGCGGTGCGGATTCTTCGGCGCAGCGGCTTCGCCGGCTCGTGGCCGCAATCAAGATGCCGCCATTGGTGCCTATCCCACCAGATCACGTGCTGACCAAGTCGTTCTATCTGATGCACGACTTTCCGGGGCGCTGGAATGTCGGCACATTATGGGTTGAGCCAGTCGAGGACCGTGTCAATGACGGGGTTTCCAGCGTCGTCGTGGGTGCCAACGACTGGGCCGGCGCCTGGGCCGTTGATCCCCAGGGCCGCAGCGCGTTTGCAGTGGTTCCGGGCGGCGAGCCGCAGCGCGAAATGGCGATGCGCTTCGGCGTCAACCTCGTCATGTATGCGCTGACCGGCAATTACAAATCGGATCAGGTCCATGTGCCGGCCATCCTGGAGCGCCTGGGTCAATGACCGGCGGTCCATTTTCGCTTGCTGCCGCGCCGCTTCTGCCATGGCTGGCGATCGCCGCGCTCGGCGCTGCCGGCGTGCTCGTGCTCGCCTTTGGGATCCTGCGTGGTGCTCGCGGTGTGCTATGGCGAATGATGGCCGTCGCGATCCTGCTCGCGGCTCTCGTTAATCCGTCGGTTGTCGAGGAAAAGCGCGAGCCGCAGCGCGACACGGCGTTGATCGTCGTTGATGAATCGCCAAGCCAGCGGATCGGCGATCGCCGAAAGGTGACCGAGGAGGCGCTCGCGGCGCTGAGCGATCGCCTGGCGCGCGAACGCAACCTCGATGTCCGCGTGATCAGGGCGGGGAAGCCGCAGCCCGGAGCTGGCGAGGACGGAACGCGCCTGTTCACGGCCCTTAGCCGAGCCATGTCCGATGTGCCGAGACAGCGCCTCGCGGGGGTCGTCATGATCACTGACGGGCAGGTGCACGATGTCCCGGCGGGCGACGCCAAAGCCGCAGCCGAGACGATCGGCGGGCCGCTTCACGTTCTGCTATCGGGGCTGCCCGACGAAGGCGACCGGCGGCTCGTCGTCGCGCAAGCGCCAAGCTTTGGCCTAGTTGGTAAGGAATTGCAGCTGAAGATCCGGGTCGAGGACCTGCCGGAAAAAGCGCGAGACAAGCAGGAGAGTGCGCAGGGGCAGGCGGTCGTGACGTGGCGCAAGGACGGCGGCTCGCCGCGCCAGATAACCGTGCCAGTCGGTCGCGATGTTCCGCTGACACTGCCGATCGACCATGGCGGCCCCAATATCCTGGAGCTTGCGGTCGAGCCTGGCCAACGTGAGCTGACGCTCGACAATAACCGTGCGGTCGTCGTCGTCAACGGTGTACGCGACCGCTTGCGGGTGTTGCTCGTCTCGGGTGAGCCACATGCCGGCGAGCGGGTCTGGCGCAACATCCTCAAATCAGATCCCTCGGTCGATCTGGTGCATTTCACGATCCTGCGGCCGCCGGAAAAGCAAGACGGCACGCCGATCCGCGAATTGTCGCTGATCGCGTTTCCAATCCGCGAGCTCTTCGACGTCAGCCTCGATCAATTCGATCTGATCATCTTCGACCGCTACAGCCGCCGCGGCGTGATCCCGCAGGCCTATCTCGAAAACGTCGCGCGCTACGTGCGCAAGGGCGGTGCCTTTCTCGAGGCGGCCGGCCCGAGTTTCGGCACGCCATTGAGCCTGTCCCGCACCCCGCTCGGCTCGATCTTGCCGACCGAGCCGACCGGTAATGTCTACGAAGAAGGATACAAGCCGCAGCTGACCGATCTCGGCCGCCGCCACCCGGTGACGGAGGATCTCTCAGGGTCAGGCCGGCCGGGCGGCGAACCTTCTTGGGGGCGTTGGTTCCGGCAAGTAGATGCCCGTGTACAGCGCGGGGTTGCGGTGATGAACGGCGACCATGGCGGCCCGCTGCTGGTGCTCGACCGCGTCGGGGAGGGCCGGGTGGCGCAACTGCTGTCCGACCAGATGTGGTTCTGGGCCCGCGGTTTCGAGGGCGGCGGACCGCAGGGGGAGCTGCTGCGCCGCCTCGCCTATTGGCTGATGAAGGAGCCCGATCTCGAGGAGAACGATCTGCGCGCGATGGTCGAGGGGGATAGCCTGGTCGTCACCCGGCAGTCGCTCGAACCAGACGACCGTCCGGTCACCGTCGCGACGCCCGACGGCTCCAGCCGAACCCTGACTTTGAGCCCCGAGAGCGGCGGGCGCAGCTCCGGCCGGCTGCCGATCAGCGATATGGGGCTCTACCGGGTGACCGACGGAACCCGCACCGCGCTCGCTGCGGCGGGGCCGCTCAACCCGATCGAATTCGCCGATGTCCGCTCCACCCCCGAAAAGCTTGGCCCGATCGCGGCGGCGACGGGCGGCGGGGTTTTCTGGGCTGGTACGGGCAACATGCCGGAAATCCGCCGGGTCTCTCCCGATCGCACGGCCGCGGGGCGGAACTGGATGGGGTTTCGCGCCAATGGCGACTACACGGTGACCGGGTTCAGCGAAACCCCGCTGCTGCCCGGGATCGCAGCCTTGCTGCTGATCGCCGGCGGCTTGCTCGCGGCGTGGCGCCGTGAAGGAAGCTGATCGGGCTTCGTGCTGCGCCGGTTCTTCGCTCCGATCCACCTGGACGGGCTCAAATTTGTCGGCATCGGAACGCTCGCCACCTTGCTGCTCTTCCTGCTGTGGGGCCCGGCCGGCTGGGCCGCGGGGTTTGTGACCCTATGGATGGCCTATTTTTTCCGCGATCCGTGGCGGGTGACCCCGATACGGGAGGGTCTGCTGATAAGCCCGGCGGACGGCATCGTCGTGTCGATCGGCCCGGCAACGCCACCGCCCGAGCTGGTCATGGGCGATGAGGCAGTTGTCAGAATCGGGATTTTTCTCAACATCTTCGATGTGCATGTGACGCGCGGGCCGGTCGGTGGCAGGGTGGCCGCGATGCGCTACACGAAGGGGCGCTTTGTCAATGCCAGTCTCGACAAGGCGAGCGAGGACAATGAGCGGTTGGCGATTCGCATCGCGCCGCCGGATGGCCCCGATGTCGCCTTTGTGTTGATCGCCGGGCTCGTCGCGCGGCGCATCGTCTGCGATCTCTACGAAGGCCAGCAAATCGCCACCGGCCAACGGGTCGGCATCATCCGTTTCGGGTCGCGGGTCGACATCTACTGCCCGCCGCCTTATGTGCCGATGGTCGTGGCGGGGCAGCGCATGATCGGCGGCGAAACCGTGCTTGCCGATCGGCTCGCCGAGGAGCCAGCGCGGCAGGGAGTGGCTCATTGAAGCAGCCTTATGACGGGAGGAGAACCTTGGGAATGCGTTCGGGTAGAAACCGGCGATCACGGATGCGGATGCGCCGGCTCTCAGGCCTGTCGGTCAACCGCATGGTGCCGAACATCCTGACGTTGCTGGCGTTGTGCGCCGGCATGACCGCGATGCGCTTTGCCATGGGCGGGAATTTCCAGGCTGCGGTGTTTTCGATCATCGCCGCCGGTATTTTCGATGGGCTCGACGGTCGCATGGCGCGCCTCCTCAAAGCCACCTCCAGCTTTGGCGCCGAGCTCGACAGCCTGTCGGATTTCATCAGCTTCGGCGTGGCGCCGGCGGCAGTTCTGTACCTCTGGACCTTGTCGGAATTGCACGGTCTCGGCTGGGCGATCGCGCTGCTCTTTGCGGTGTGCTGCGCGCTGCGTCTGGCGCGCTTCAACACCGAGACTCCCGGTGTGATGCCGTCATATGCTGCGCCGTTTTTCACCGGCGCGCCGGCGCCGGCCGGAGCGGGCCTCGTCATGGTGCCGATGTTCCTCAGCTTCGAATGGGGCGACTGGCTGTTCCGCTCGCCCTATCTGAGCGCCGTCACGGTAACCGGCATTGCGCTCTTGATGATCAGCAAAGTGCCGACCGTCTCGCTGAAGCGCATCCGCATCCCCCATCATCTGGTGATCCCGACCTTGCTCGGTTTTGGTGTGGCGACCGCCTTCCTTACGACCGAGCCCTGGCTGACCTTGACCGTCGTCGGCATCGTCTATGTCAGCTCGGTCCCGTTCACCGTCTGCTCCTATTTCCGATTGAAGCGCGCGGCGCTGGCCCGCAAGACCGAACCCGCCGAGCCGCCCGCCGCCGCACCCCTCTCGACCCCCGCACCATTTCCGCTGGGCGAGACGACCCGGCCCACCAACGAATGGCGGCATTGAAGGATTATCGCCCGAGTAGTTAACCGCTAACCCGCCTTTGTCCTTGCGAGCCCCCGGGTCCGCGCTCTGCGCGGCCCGAGGACAAGCTCCGCGAAGCAATCCCGAGCCACTGAGCGCTTGCCGGATCGGGATTGCTTCGTCGCGCAAGGCGCTCCTCGCCGATTATGGGGCACCCCGACCGCCTCTTAATTCTGCTCGCGGGTTTCGCTGAAGCGGATTTTTGGCCACTCCTCGATTGTCGTGCGCAAATCCCAGGCGTTGCGGGCGAGAAAGACCGGCACGCCGTCATGGTCCTCGGCGCTGGCCGACGGGTTGCGGTTGCGGAAGCGCTCGAGCTCGGTGCGGTCGTCGGCGTCGAGCCAGCGCGCGGCCTGAAACGGCGCCCCGTCAAGGCGGGTCGGCAGGTCGTATTCGGCCGCGAGCCGCGCCGTCAATACGTCGAGCTGCAATGCGCCGACGACACCGACGATCCAATCGCCGCCATTGAGCGGCTTGAAGACGCGGGTCACGCCCTCCTCGGCCAATTGCTCGAGAGCGTGTTTCAAATGCTTCGACTTCATCGGATCCTCGACCCGCACCCGTTGTAGGATCTCCGGCGCAAAATTCGGAATGCCGGTGATGCGCACGGGCTCACCCTCGGTCAGGGTGTCGCCGATCCTGAGGCTCCCGTGATTGGGGATGCCGATGATGTCGCCGGGCCAGGCCTCCTCGGCGAGGTTGCGCTCGCGCGCGAGGAAAAACACCGGCGCCTGCACCGACATGACGCGCCCGGTGCGGATGTTCTTCAATTTCATGCCGCGCTGAAAGCGGCCCGAGGCGATCCGAACAAACGCGATGCGGTCGCGGTGCTGCGGGTCGATATTGGCCTGCACCTTGAAGACGAAACCAGCGACCCGCGGCTCCTCGGGCGAGATCGCGCGGGGCCCATTGGTCCTTAGGGCCGGCTGCGGGCGCGGCGCCGGGGCCAGCTCACCGACCCCGCGCAACAGTTCACGCACCCCGAAATTGTTGAGCGCACTGCCGAAATAAACCGGCGTCAGGTGGCCCGCGCGATAAGCCTCGAGGTCGAATGGCGGGCACAGCCCTTTCGCCATCTCGACCTCCTCGCGCAATTTGGCGAGCGCCTGCTTTGGCAAGAGGCGCGGCAGTTTCGGGTCGTCGAGGCCGTTGCAGCGGACGGGCTCGGTGACCCGGTCGTGGACCCCGCGCTCGAACAATAGGAGCGCATCGGCGAACAGATCATAGGTGCCGAGAAAGTCGCGCCCCATGCCGATCGGCCAGGAGGCCGGCGTCACGTCGAGCGCGAGGCCCTGCTCGATTTCGTCGAGGAGGTCGAACGGGTCGCGGCCCTCGCGGTCGAGCTTGTTGACAAAGGTGATGATCGGCACATCGCGCAAGCGGCACACCTCGAAGAGCTTCCTCGTCTGCTCCTCGATGCCCTTGGCGGCGTCGAGCACCATCACCGCGCTGTCGACCGCGGTCAGGGTGCGGTAGGTGTCTTCGCTGAAATCCTGGTGGCCCGGCGTGTCCAAGAGGTTGAAGGCGAGCCCCTCATGCTCGAAGCTCATAACGGCCGAGGAGACCGAGATGCCGCGCTCGCGCTCGACCGCCATCCAATCCGAGCGCACCCGCCGCCGCGCGCCGCGCGCCTTGACTTCGCCCGCCAGTTGGATCGCGCCGCCAAACAGCAGCAATTTCTCGGTCAATGTGGTCTTGCCGGCGTCCGGGTGCGAGATGATCGCAAAGGTCCGCCGGCGCAAAATCTCGTCGGTCAGGGTACTCATCGAGCTACGTCAGTTGTTGCGGCGACCGGCGATCACTCGCAGGCCGACCCGTCCACCCCGGATATGATGGCTGCCCGCAAGTTCGCCAACTGCCGAAATCTCCACTTTACTACAACCAGAATGGGAGAAGGTGCTGGCTGATTTTGCTGATATCTGCAGCGAATCTACAGCCACACTCCCGGTCAGGTTGTATCCCGTCATTCACGTCCCATTGCTTTCCAACCGGCATGATGGATCAGAAATGCGCCGTTAGAATGGCACCTGCACTCGATTATCGGGAGGCAGCGTGCGTGCCCCGATACTCGCTACCACTGTCACGCATCTGGCAACATTCAGTGCCATTAGTGGGGTGCCGACCGCGATCAGCGTGCGGTACGTGTTCTCGCCGCGCGCCTTGACCTCCCCGCCAATTAGATCGTGCCGCCAAACAGCAGCAATTTCTCGGTCAGTGTCGTCTTACCGGCGTCGGGGTGCGAGATGATCGCAAACGTCCGTCGGCGGAGCGTCTCGTCGGGAAGAGTCGGCGCTGTTACCCGACCACTGCCAAGACTTCTTCATGAGTCAGTCCCGGATATTGGTCGGTCAGCTCGGCCTCGGTCATGTCGTCGGCAAGAAATCGAGGATCAGCAAGACCTAAATCCGGGTGCGCCTTATGCAGGGTTAGCCACTGCAAATTCTGGGGTCTATCGAAATTCGCTCCAAAAAGAGGGTTCACGCTCGTGCCTCGCATGCCCTTGCGCAGCGGTTCTCGGCCGGTCGACGGGTGAATTTAGCACAGCTTCGACACACCTCGCCCAGCTTCTCCGGTTTTTCTCAGCCTTCGCGGAGTTTGGCTGCACTGGTGGCAAGATTTGTTGCTCATATGTGAGCTACCTCACACTGTCCGGCAATTCAAGCCGCGCATTGTTCAACGGGGAGCGCACAGCCCAATGACAGGGGACCAAACCATGCGGATATGCTCCAGCAACCGATAGCTTCTTTCTCCAAGACAGGACTTATAGCAGGAATTTATGGATTAGTTGCAAAGGTCAGGTCAATGAGGCCTTTCGCGTGGTTGCCGTTTACCTTGCTGGTCGGCTGCAGCTCACCCTATCAGTTCTCGAACGAGATCGGCTCTTTCAGCACAGGCGTAGATAACGTCGCCAGTGCCTATACCGCCGGATATTCTAGTCTTTTTAATGACCGTCTGACGTATCGAACGCTGATCTTCAACGATACCGCCGCAAAGCTCAAACTGGCGATTAGCTGCAGCCCTGCCGTACCGTCAAGCGAACTACCATGCGAATTCTATCCTCAAGGGGCACCCCAGCCCTCTCCGTCCGATCCTAAGCTGGAATCAGATCGACGGGGGATCTTGGACATCCTCAATGTGCTTACGAATTACGCGCATGCGCTTCAGGCCGTCACCAATGCGGCCGACCGTGCGGCTTTCGATTCGGCGGCTTCGCGACTGAACGCTTCGGTGACTGCTCTTCTCAGTAAAGCCCCGAACCCGGCCGTTGCTCCGGCGTTCAGCGCCGGCTTTAACATCTTCGCCTGGGCGCTTGGCCAAGCGCTCGACCAGCAGCGCTTCGACATCTTGAAGCAAGCCGTCAACCTAGCCAACGGGCCTCTCCAATGGGACGACCATAAAGGATTGGTCTGTCCCGAGCGATCGGTCTGCCCGGTGCGATCCGTCGCGAAAACGCTGGGCGGTCAGCTTGATGCAATTTGGGAAGCGCGCAAGCTCGTACTATATGATACGGTTAATGCGCTGATCAAACCGCTTGGACCCGGGTATAAGAACTACGCGGTGCGACTGGGCGCCGCCAACCAGACCAAGGCAGTGCTGGTCCAACTGGAACAGGCGCAACCCTCCCAAGTGACCGACGCGCTCATTAAGGCGCATAATGCGCTGCGAGACGGGGTTAATGATCCGGCACGGAGCTTTAGCGACTTCGCATCCGCGGTGGATAAGTTTGCTGGTCTGGCAGAGGCCTTGAAGAATGATTTGGCGACCCCCGCCAAGGCACCCTCATCAAACCCCGGGAGCTGAGCCATGGCGACAACCATCGACGACATTATTGCCGCAAGAAACGCAGCGGTGCACATCTTGGATCATGAGATTCAGGACGCTCTGGCGAAACAGAACGCGGCGACCAGCGAAGCCTCGGCGGACCGGTTCAACGGGCCAATTCATCAACTCATGGCACAGCGCGTCGCTATATTCGAGCAAGCCGCCGATGACATGCTGAACTCTAGTGAGCTGGCGTCTGCATTAAACACGCTGCGGAGCTTGACCAGCGACATGAATGCGGTGGCGGCCCGAATGGGATCGGTCGCCGGCTTTTTCAAAAATGTTGCTGATTTTCTCGATGCCGCATCGAAAGTGGCAGGCGTTTTGAAAGGTCCCGGAGGCTGACAACCCTTGCCGGTTTCAGGAAACATTACGGCGCGGTCAGGCTACGGCAGGTATCCTCGCCGAAATACCGGCAGTCTGAAATCCTGGTCGCTTGGCTCTCGCGCCAGTTGAAGGCAGGACTCTCGTGCTCGAAGCTCATCACCGCCGGTGGTCGATTCAAGGGGCCGCGGGTGTGAATGTGCACTGAACTCCGCCGCCGGAGCGGGCCGAGATTTCGGGTGGCGAGACGGTGCAGGCCAGGGAGGAAAGGCCGATCGTATAAGTGCCGGCGTAGCCGCCGGCCGGCACTCCCACCTCGCCGATTGTCGCGAAGAGCTCGTGGGCGGAGCGGCCAGAGAGCCTCACCGGTGTTGACCCGTACATTATGGTGCACGAATGGGAGGTTATGTCGACGTCGCTGGCCCGGCACTCGATGCTGTCTGCCGATACTGCTATGTTCTGCGCTGCGTCAGCCTTGCTGAGATCGCCCGAGGCCAGCCGGGAGAGCTCTTGTTTTGCATCGTCGCCGAGCGCCGGCGAATATTGGGCGACAAGCGCGGCGAGCATGAGACGGCTGCTGGGCCCGAGGTCGGCTGCCGAGGCCGGGCTGGCCGGCAGGAGCGCCAAGACAACAGCTGTCCTGATGGCGGCCCCATAACGTCGGGTGATGTGGTATGGTTCCAAATGGCGGGCCGGGAAATGTCTGGCCAACGGCTCTGCTATTTCGCGGAGCCCCCGGCGCGATAACATGAAGGGAACAGGAAACCAAGCCATGATCGACGCTGTCATCGACATCTCTCACCACAATGGAACAAGTCTGAATTTTGGCGCCGCGAAGACTGCCGGCATCCTCGGGGTGATCCACAAAGCCACGCAAGGTCTCTCCGGGGTCGATCCCAACTTCCAGAGCAACAGGACCAGCATTCGCAATGCGAACCTGCTGTTTGGCGCCTATCACTTCGGCGACGGCTCGGATGGCGGATCACAGGCAAGGCATTTTCTCGCGGTCACGCAATCGGGTCCAAACGATTTGATCGCGCTCGATCTCGAGAACAATCCCGCCGGTCCATCGATGACCCTCGAGGAAGCCCGCGCGTTTGCGACCGTGATTTTCGAAACGATCCACAAATGGCCAGTACTCTACAGCGGGCATTATCTCAAGGAAGCACTCCGCGGCAATCCGGACTCCGTACTCAATAATTGCCCCTTGTGGCTCGCGCAATATGGACCAACGGCCGTATTGCCGCCGGGTTGGGCGAAGTGGTCCTTGTGGCAGTACACAGACGGCGCGCAACCCGGATCGCAAGCGGTGCCTGGGATCGGGCATTGCGACCGCGATCGCTTCAATGGCGACGCGGCAGACCTCCCGACCTTTTGGGCCAGCGTATCGTTGTCGGCCTGAACGGCCTTCCGGGCGCCATTCTGCTCCTCGGCGCCCTTTATCCGCCGAAGTGCCGAAAATCATCGGCTATGTGAACCGGCTCACACTCGCCTGCGGGTTGCTCACGATATCTTGCTCGCACAGTTCGGCCTAGTGCATTCGAGCACTCGGTCGGGCGCGAAACGAACCGCCGTCGCGCGGTGCAGATCGAGGAGCACAAAATGACCGATTTCGCCAATGATCCGGAAGGGTTCGTCGCAGATGTGATCACCCCCGTTTTGACCGCTCTCGGCCTCGATCAGGATCGTCTCTCTGCAACGACGGAGCTTTTGCTCGGAACGGCGCTGCAGGAGAGCGGCCTCACCCATCGGGTGCAGCTCGGCGGCGGCCCGGCGCGCGGGCTCTTCCAGATGGAACCCAATACGCACGACGACATCTGGGCCAATTTTCTTAAATTCCGTCCCCCGCTGGCTCAGAAGGTCGCCAAGTTCATCGACGGCAAGACCCCAAACTCACAATTTCTGACCAATAACGACCTGTACGCCGCGGCAATGACGCGCGTCCATTATTTGCGGATGGGCCAGTTCGTCGGAAAGATGTCGATCCCACCAACGGGCGACATCGCGGGTATGGCGCATTATTGGAAGGAATTTTACAACACCGAGCAGGGCGCAGGGTCTCCCGCCCAGTTCGTCGCCAATTGGGAAAGCAAGCACGGCGCAGTGGTCTAGTCGCCGGCCACCGACGTCAAACTCCAGGGAGCAACGACGATGACAGATCGAGTGAAAGAGACGTGCGAGGCGTGTTTTGACGAGCATTCGAACGATTGTAGCGGGTTTGCCTGCGCCGTATCGAATAAGTTGGCAGTACCGCTGCATGGGCTGGCCAATCAGCTTGTCGACACGATCCGCGGCGGGAATGGCTGGCGGCCGCTGCGGGACGGGCGTGCAGCCGCCAAGAGCGCCGCCGCCGGCAAGCTCGTGATCGGCGGCCTGAAAGGATCGGAGCAGGCCAACCCCGATCCGCATGGGCATGTCGTGGTCGTGGTCGCCGGCCCCCTCGCGCGCGATACCTATCCGAGCGCCTATTGGGGAAGATTGGGCGGAGGCGGAGCCGAAGACCAGACGGTCAACTGGGCCTGGAGAACACAAGATCGAGATCGCGTCTCCTACGCCGAGCACGGCATCAAACCGGTGTAAACCCCCGTCAATCTAGTCGAAATCTGCGGTTTAAGGATCGCTCGGCAGGCTGGTTTCAGTCGGTTCGGTCGGCTCGCGATCATGCAATTCTGGCAACACCGGGGCGGCTGATCGGGCGGTCGGGCGTGCGAGGTACCGATCGGGTTGCGCATAGCATATAATCGCATCGGTTTTGGCGCTTGCGCCGGCGCGGCGCCAGTCGCCCGCGCCGAAGAGGCGACGCTATGAGCGATGCGGTGCGTAGAGTTTGGTCGGCCGGCCGGGTGGCGCTCGGCCGTTTGGGCGTGTTCGGGGGACGGCGGTCGTCCGAGAAGGGCCCGGCGGCGCCGAGCGGCCCGCGCGGAGGGCTCTTCCGCAAATATGTGCTGCTGATCGTCGGGCTGGTCAGCCTCGTGCTGCTCATCAACAGCGCGCTCGATTTCTGGTTCGCCTATGATGAAAACAAGGCGGCGCTGTATCGCATTCAGCAGGAGAAGGCCGCATCGGCGGCGCAGCGTATCGGGCAGTTTGTCGACGAAATCGAGCGTCAGCTCGGTTGGACGACAGCGCCGCAATGGGCCGCAAGCCCGCTCGAGCAGCGCCGTTTCGATTATGTGCGGCTGTTGCGCCAGGTCCCCGCGATAACCGAGCTGATCCAGCTCGACGACGACGGCAAGGAGCAGCTCAAAGTCTCCCGGCTGGCAATGGATGTCGTCGGCAGCGCGAAGGACTATTCGGCGTCGCCGAGCTTTGTCGAGGCGAAGCAGCACCATGTCTGGTTCAGCCCGGTCTATTTCCGCAAGGAATCGGAGCCGTACATGACGATGGCGCTGGCCCGCGCCGGCCGCAATGCCGGGGTCACGATCGCCGAGGTCAATCTGAAATTGATCTGGGATGTGATCACCGGTCTGAGGATCGGCCAGGGGGGCTACGCCTATGTCGTCGATCGTGAAGGCCGGCTGATCGCCCATCCCGATATCAGCCTCGTATTGCGCAACACCGATCTGTCGAACCTGCCGCAAGTCGCGGCGGCACTGGCCGAGGCCCCCTCCGTTCCTTCCGCCGCAAGCGGGGGAGGGTCAGGGTCGGGGCAACCGATCGACCAGGCGGTCGTGGTCGCAAAGGGCATCAACGGCGACCGGGTGCTGACCGCCCACGCCGCAATCCCCCCGCTCGGCTGGACCGTCTTTGTCGAATTGCCCTTGCGAGAGGCTCTGGCGCCGCTCTACGGCTCGGCGCTGCGCACTGCCGCGCTTCTCGCTCTAGCCCTCGTCCTGGCGACAGTGGCGGCGTTGCTGCTCGCGCGCCGCATGACCGTGCCGATCCGCCAATTGCGGTCGGGCGCGGCGCGCATCGGCGCCGGCGAGCTCGACCGCCGCATCGACATCCGCACCGGCGACGAATTGGAGGGCCTCGCCGGCGAGTTCAACCGCATGGCGACGGACCTGCAGAAATCCTATGCGGACCTCGAAAAGAAGGTCGAGGACCGCACATCCGAGCTCAAAGAGGCACTCGACCAGCAGACCGCGACCGCGGAGGTGCTGGGCGTCATCAATTCCTCGCCCGGCGATCTCGCGCCCGTGTTCGATGCGATGCTGGAGAAGGCGACTCGTCTCTGCGAGGCGCCATTCGGCACCCTTCGCACCTGGGACGGTGAGCATTTCCATGTTGGCGCGGTACACGGCACGCCGCAGTTCAGCGATTGGGTCAGGCAGCGTGGTGCTGTCCGGCCGGACGGTGACGATCCCCTGGGACAAATCGTAGCCGGCGAGCGAGTGGTCGGACTTTCCGACGCGACGGGTGTCGACGGTTATCAAGGGTCCGCGGGTTTTAGGGAAATGGTAGAAGCCAGCGGCATGCGGAGCGCGGTTGTGGTGGCGCTACGCAAAGACGATGCACTGCTCGGCGCGCTGAGCGTGTATCGCCAGGAGGTGCGACCGTTTGCCGACAAGCAAATCGCACTGTTGGAGAATTTCGCCGCACAGGCGGTAATTGCAATGGAGAACGCGCGGCTCTTGACCGAGACGCGCGAGGCGTTAGAGCAGCAGACCGCGACAGCGGAAGTATTGGGCGTCATCAACAGCTCTCCCGGCGACCTCGCCCCTGTGTTCGATGCGATGCTCGAAAAGGCGACGCGGCTGTGCGAGGCCGCGTATGGGATCATGCACACCTACGACGGCAAACGCTTTGATTCGGCGGCGTTTTACCGGGTACCCGTTGCCCTCGCTCACTGGCAAGAGCGCAACCCCATAGTATTCGGGCCTGGGACAGCGCCAGCTCGGATAGTCGGTGGCGAGGACGTCATCCACACGATCGATTTGATGAACTCAG
>Ga0306920_100001289_pt1 | contig 30976 bp, 28 predicted proteins | sample flu12Cox44000170_FD_204666 | JGI IMG/M metagenome (GOLD analysis project Ga0306920, IMG submission 204666) | Lab enrichment of tropical soil microbial communities from Luquillo Experimental Forest, Puerto Rico - flux4day.12C.oxic.44.000.170 (v2)... | ecosystem: Environmental > Terrestrial >...
GAGCAGTCAGTGTCGCTGCAGCAAAGCAACTAAAGAAAAGTATAAGTCTTGAATTACTCATACTTGGTCGGGGTTTCCAAATCATTAGACACCGCGTGCTCCAGAAAGTTTCGGTCTTTTTACGGCGCAACAAGAATAAGTCGGATGCATCTCAGCTTTCGCCAGTGTCAGTGATAGAGCCAAGAGCGACCAGTTCCACGCGCACGCGCACGCGAGGCAGGTCGGGGCTAAACGGGCGATCAGGCCCATGAGGCAAAGAGCCGGGCTCTGCGTTCTATCATCGGGCTGTGCACGGACAACTTTCTCTTGTTCTGTTCGGGGAACTAAAAATCGGCAAAAAAAGATTTGAACATTTTGTTTGCATTGGAAACTAAATATACTAAAATAGTTTCTATGGTATCGATGATGCACCCAACCACTAAGCCCAATCAACTCAGCGCAACCACCCCGGGCGTCCGGTCACGGATTGTGGCCGCCACCCGGGCCCACTTCCTCAGCCATGGCTTCCGCAGTGTGACCATGGACGACCTGGCCAAAGAGTTGGCTGTCAGCAAAAAAACGCTGTATGCCCATTTCCCTAGCAAGATCGCGTTGCTGGAGGCCGTGATCGACGAGAAATTTGGCGGCTTCGAAAGCAAACTTAAACACCTAAGCTGCGAACATCCGCACGATCTTTCAGCATTTGTTCACCAGCTACTCGCTTTTGCACAACAGGAGCTGGATGAACTTAAACCGTCGTTCATTCGCGATATGCGTCAGAAGGCGCCGCAAGTGTTCGAAAAGGTCCAGCGCCGTCGCGCCGAATTGATCGAACGGTATTTCGGAAAACTTTTCGTCGAGGGTCAGCGAACCGGAATGTTCCGCAAGGATGTCTCGGCCAGGTTCATGATCGAACTGCTGCTCAACGCGGTTCAGGCAATCGTGAACCCGGCGAAGGTGGAAGAACTCGGTTTAACTCCAAAAACTGCCTTCGAGTCGGTCATAAAGGTTGTGCTCGAAGGTGTTCTCACTCCCCAGGGGAGAAAAATATGATTACGAAAATACGACGATTAGCGGGCAGGACCGGAGCGGTGATTCTGCTCCTCTCCTTCAGCAGTTGTGGCGATCCGCCTAACAATCGTTTTCAGGGTTACGTCGAAGGTGAGTTTGTTTATGTCGCATCCCCGTTGGCCGGGACTTTGCAATCGTTGTACGTGCGACGTGGCGACCAAGTAAAACCAGGCGAAGCGCTCTTCGCGTTGGACGAAACACCCGAAAAAGCGACGCGCAAACAAATTGAGGCAGCGTTGGTGCTGTCAGAGGCCGAATACGCGCGCCAGGACCGACTCTTCCGTACCGGCGTCACTGCAACCCAAGATTTAGATCGGGCGCGTTCCACCCGCGATCAGGATCGCCAGCGACTTACTGATGCAGACTGGAGTTTCGTGCAAAAACGACAGTCAGCCCCCGAAGCAGGCTTAGTGTACGACACACTCTACCGACAAGGTGAATGGGTCGCCGCTGGCAAGCCGGTGATCGCGCTGTTGCCGCCGCAGAATATCAAGGTCCGGGCGTTTGTCCCGGAAACCCGCGTCGGGTCGCTTCACTATGGCGACCAGGTCAGGGTGGCGGTGGATGGCGTGAAGGATCCGTTCATCGGTAAGATCAGTTATATCTCACCGCGCGCCGAATACACACCTCCGGTTATCTACAGCCGGGAAACCCGCGACAAGCTCGTTTTCTTGGTCGAGGCGGTGTTTGATCCGGCAACCGCGGCCAAGCTGCATCCTGGTCAGCCAGTAGATCTGCAATTCGAACCCGCGTCATGAACGGGGAAAAAATCATCGATGTCCGCGGCATGACCAAACGCTTCGGAAACCGCACCGTGGTTGACAATGTAGGCCTAACGGTGCGCAAGGGCGAGATCTTCGGATTTCTCGGGCCTAACGGCAGTGGCAAGACCACGTTTCTGCGCATGCTGTGCGGATTGCTTCGCGCCGATGCTGGAAGCGGCAGCTGTCTCGGCCACGACGTCATTGCCGATAGCGAGACGATCAAGCGCGAAGTCGGCTATATGACGCAGCGATTCAGTTTTTGGGAGGACCTTAGCATTGAGGAGAATCTCGATTTTGCCGCGCGCATGTACGACGTGAAGCATCGCCGACAAACTGTTCGCGACAGTCTCGATCAGCTCGGCCTAACCACACGCAAAAATCAACTGGCGGGCCAGCTTTCGGGCGGCTGGAAACAACGGTTGGCGCTTGCCGCCTGTCTCATTCATAAGCCGAAGCTGCTCCTGCTCGACGAACCGACGGCGGGTGTTGATCCCAAAGCGCGCCGCGATTTCTGGGATGAAATTCATAGGCTGGCGGGCGAAGGCCTAACTGTGTTGATCACGACACATTACATGGATGAAGCTGAACGCTGTCATCGGCTGGCCTACATTGCCTATGGCAAACTGTTAACGCACGGAACGGTCGATGAAGTAATCGGACACGAGCACCTAACGACTTGGTCGGTAACCGGCCAGGATCTGGCCAGATTAAGCGAACAATTACGCGGGCGTGCGGGCATCGAGCAAACCGTGGCATTTGGCAACATGTTGCATGTGAGCGGGGGCGACGCCGGCGCACTGGAAAAAGGAATCGAGCCATTTCGAACCGATCAATACGAATGGCATCAACTCGATTCCGGTCTGGAGGATGTTTTCATACATCTGATGGACAAATCAAAGGACAACGCCTCGCCATGAAAACGTCGCGCACATTCTCGATGGGCCGATTTCGGGCTATGCTGGTGAAGGAATTTATCCAGATGCGTCGCGATCGATTGACCTTCGCGATGATGATTGGAATTCCGTTACTGCAATTGGTTCTGTTTGGTTACGCAATCAACGCAGATCCGAAACATTTGCCGGGAGCTGTTTTGGTAGCTGATCAGGGGCCACAGGGGCGCACCTTGTTCTCGGCCCTTCAAAACAGCGGCTATTATCAATTGGTTCGTCGGGTGAAGACAGAGGAAGAAGGCCGCGAACTGCTGGCGCGTGGTCAGGTGCAATTCGTGATTAATATTCCGGAAAATTTCAGCCGCGACTTCTTGCGAGGTGATCGGCCACAGGTTCTGGTCGAGGCCGATGCCACCGATCCGGGAACCACCGGTAATGCAATCGGATCGTTGTCGACCGCGCTAAACACTGCGCTCGAAAACGATTTGAAAGGCTCGCTCGAGTCACTCGCAATAAACGATGGTCCGATCGATTTGCGCGTGCACTCCCTCTACAATCCTGAAGTCATCACGCAGTACAATATTGTGCCAGGCCTGATGGGAGTAGTTCTTACTTTCACCATGATACTCGCTACCGGGCTGGCAATTACCCGCGAGCGGGAGCGAGGCACAATGGAAAATCTCCTTTCGATGCCGACCCGCCCGATGGAGGTGCTCGTCGGCAAACTCGTTCCCTACATTTTTGTCGGTTACATTCAGGTTGCTCTGATTCTATTGGCGTCGCGGTTTCTTTTTAACGTGCCGATGTTCGGCAGCGTGCTGTTGTTGCTCGTGGCCGCTGCGCTTTTCATCATCGCAAATCTTGCCATGGGAATCACGTTTTCCACGATTGCGCAGAATCAGCTTCAAGCGATGCAAATGACGTTCTTTTTCTTTTTGCCGTCGCTATTACTCTCCGGATTCGCTTTTCCATTTCGTGGAATGCCGGGTTGGGCGCAGAGCCTGGGCGAAATCCTGCCGCTCACTCATTTCAATCGGATCGTCCGTGGCATTCTGCTGAAAGGCAACGGAATCGGAAACACCGGAGGAGAACTTTGGCCGATCGCGCTTTTCACCGTCGCGATAATGTTCATCGCCATGAAGCGATATCGGCAAACTTTGGATTGAGAATGATTTGCTAGCCGAAAACCGTTTTCGTATGCTCTGGCGCGGATGTGATCCGTGAATCAAGCCAACGCTCAACGCCTAACTCATCGTGAAGTTTAAGAATCGACCGTCCCTTCACGGAAGCAGGTGACGGAATCTATTGATACTTGGCGAAGTAACGTCAGGTTGCCATCGTGACTCCACAGCTGAGTTCATCGTTAAAGAAAAAATTGAGGTGGGTCGCAAGGTCCGGTTTCTCGCTGCTTGTTTGCGGATCGTGCGGATGCGCCGCTCATCTGGCTACGATAAAAATCCAGCCGGCACCTGTTCCGGTGACGGCGGCCGGCGAACCACCCCTTGATTCGGCGACCAAGTTTCTGGCCGCAGCGGAGCACGAGCAACCTGTGTCCGCGCTAGGAGATGATCTGCTGGCCGGTAAACTCTGCTACCATGTCCTGGAGCGCCGCCCTAACGACGAATCAGCGCGAAACATTTATAATTTTGCGGCTGCCCGGGTCGTCGAGGACACTAAGCGCGCAGGTATTGAACCCTGGCGGCGATCGATAACGATCAATACCGAAGAGGGAAATTACCTTTTCAATTGTGCCAGGGCGGTCGACGCCGATCATGACCCCAGCCGATACAATCTGTTCCCAGTAGACACACTAAAGATCGGCGGGAAATTTTATGAAAAGCGCTCATGGGTCAGCGGTATCGGTGCCCCAGTGGTCGCGGTCGAGCGGTCGGAAACGCCGGAGTTTCGTGAGCTACATCGGATGCAATACATCTACGCACCGATCACTGCCGTCATTCGATTCTCGGGCCGTCAAGCCGAGCTCGAGTTCATCGATCCGCTAAAAACCGAACATTTCGCCATAAACAGGCACGCCTACCCTCTCGCGGCCGATTTTAGTGCTGCGACAGCGATGCTTATCGCAGGAACGCATCCGGAGAAATTGGGATTGTCCCGTGTGATCGATCCGGGAGCGTACGCAGACACAGCCAGACTTGAAATGCTGCAACAGTTCGACCACGACCGGACGCCGGTCGTTTTTGTTCATGGCTTACAGGAAACCCCAGCGAGCTGGGCTCCCATGATCAACACCTTGCGGGACGATCAGTGGATCCGTGAGCATTACCAGTTCTGGTTCTTCAGTTATCCGAGTGGTTATTCCTATCCCTATTCGGCGGCGCTCCTGCGTCGCGATCTTGAAGACGTCAAACGCAAGTGTGCTGCTCTAAACCGAGGGGCGGTTTTTATTGGTCACAGTATGGGCGGAATGATTTGCCGGCTACTGATCACTGACGCCGGAGACAAAATTTGGCGCGACTTGCTTGGCACTCCACCTGCGAAGACTCCGTTAACGCCCGAGACTCGGCGTTTCTTCGAACAATCGCTCGTTTTCAATCATCGACCGGAGGTAAAGCGGGTTATATTTATTTCGACTCCCCACCGTGGGAGCGATCTGGCCACCAGCCTGGTTGGCCGGCTGGGCGCTGGTTTGGTTAAAACCCCTCCCAAATTCAACGCGGCTTACGCTGAAGCGAAACCGCTGTTAGTCCCGGATCCCAATGCCACGACGTTCAAACACATGCCCAACAGCGTCGACACCCTGAAACCGAAGGACCGCTTCGTGCTCGCGGTGAACAAGCTGCCGATCACGCGGGGTATTCCTTATCATTCCATCATGGGAGACCGTGGCCGGGGCGACACACCTAACAGTTCCGACGGAGTTGTTCCCTACTGGAGCTCCCATCTCACCGGCGCACAATCGGAGTTGATCGTCAATTCAGATCACGGCGCGCAGTATAATCCGCAAGCGATTCAAGAAGTTGCGCGAATCTTACGGCTGAATCTGATCGGGCCGGAACGAAAACATGCGCGCACGGCAAAATATGACCGCACGCTAAATGGCTTTTGAGGAATTTACCGGATGACCAAGGCCCACCAGGATCTGCAGCTTCTGCCTGACCTGTCCTCGCGCGCGTGCGCGTACTTGTCGCAAGTAGCAGGTTCGCTCATAAAAGCACCGTCGGCGCCCGACTTCGCTTCGACGGCGGGCGTGTTTTCATGTTGGTTTGATCGGCCGTCCGTTAATGCCGATAGCTGCGATGGCGCTAACCCTATTGCAACCGGCAACGCTTCGGTTTTCGGCGCACGCGGGCCATAATGGTAACGCGGGCAGCGATTACCGCCACGTGTGCGCACCTCACCGGGAGCGAGCTGGATGAGCCCTAAAACCTCTAGGTTCACCAACCAACGCGCGATACTTGACCAATGTGCGTCGAGGAGCCGCCCTAGTTTGCGGGTAGGCAAGAAAAAAGGTCTGCCGCCCGTTATCTGGTCCATTTCCGCACACATCGCCGCAAGAAGCCTGACGCGCTCATCACTAAAGCCCGTCACTTCAGGCAATGGCATTCCTCTGGCCCGGTTGCATGCCAGTTCAATGGGGTCTTCGTCCAAGCCGACGCGGGCATAGTAACACGCTTCAAGGAACTCTGCCCAGTACTGGTCTCGTGTGTGTCGCCAAAACCGCCGAGAAACGAGGCACCAACGGTCGAAAATGAACTCCAGTTCTTGCTCAGTTACGGCTCGGCCAATTGCACTTTCAAAACTTATGCGTAGGCGTGCCAGCTTGAAAAGGCTATGATTGTTCTGGCGATAGTCTGTGGGTGCTACTTGAGAGATTAAATCTCCAGTCCTAAAAGCTTCTATTAAGCTATTACTAACACTAGCAGCGGACACACTTACGACTTCATTCTCTCTTACTCTTCTTACTCTCTTACTCTCTGTAGCATGAGGTGGTAAGATACACTCTGGCCAGATTATCGCATCGTAGGGGATCGTGATTGCTGGACTCTCAACCACAAACCGATAAACCATGCCCTCCGGATGCGTTCCGGTAATGATGGTTTGATTGCCATCCGCTCTCCATTCGCCAATATCATCTTCTGATGAGTTCTTTAGTTTCTGAGAAGCAGGGTAGCCCTCACTGCACCTCACCCAGATATTACATCCTCGGCTACCGTGCGTCCGCAGCGTGTTCCTGAGCGGAGGGTTTGCTTCTAGAAAAGCGTCGACAAAGCCGTCTTCATCGAAATCGATCGTCACAAGTCCACTTGAGACCTCGCCGAGAGCTATCCCAATGTTACCAGCCTTCTCTAGGTTGGCTAGATGGCTGTCTGCATCCATATCAGTAAGTTGAAGATGCTTCCATTTCCGACGGCCGCCCTTTGACCTAGCAGGCCAAGGCAGCAGTAGTGCGGGTCCTACAAGTTCAACTATATGAGAAATCCTACTGCTCGTTGTCATTGTGCTCATTGATTTAGGCGCTTGAATGGGCGGGTAGGGTCAATATAGCGGGTAGTTTGAACGCCGTTCATAAGTGCCTCAGCCCGAACGGGCGAAAAACCGGTTTTTCTGACATTAGAACGTCGTTTGGACTGACTTTTACGATTCGATGTTCTCTTTCGAGTGCTGGCGCAGGAGTCGCAGAACCGCTTAATACCGTGAACCTTTGCCCTGTGGCAATGCAAACACACTCTTTCGATGCGTTGATGGTTATCTCGAATTAAATGATAATCATAAACGAACCTTCCATCAGCAGGTGAGTTGATGATGTGCCAGATCACGCGATCACCCGGGTCGTGCTCAACCTTGTTCACAAGGTCGTAATTCGTCCCAGTGCTGGGCGGCGGATACGAAACGATCCGAGGTGGACGATGACAGGTCTTCCGGACACTGTTGGGATGCCGCTTCGTAATCGGCTTCAGGAGTATCATTGCTGCCCCCCGCTAGAAACCGGTCTAGCGCACAAACAGGGATAAGGATATGGCGCAAGGCACGGATAGGTTTGATGAGTCCACGCTTGATTAGGCGTCGAACTGATACAGGTGATACCCCTAGGTATTCGGCAGCTTGCTTCAGTTTGAGCGCCTGCGGGGTTATCTGGGGTCGGTTGAGGTTCTTAGGTATCATAACATAAGCTCCTTTTTTGACCGCACACATGGCAAGCCTTTATTTGTAATATTTTCAACACATAAGACATCTCGGATTACTGGGGCAACTGCTCGTTGCCTGCAGCCTTAGTAATCTCACGATAACTAAAGTCGCTTGCTTGAGTTGCTTCCTTAGTAGCTTTTATACTCATGGCAGATAAAACAAATGAGCCAGTGACTACTCAAATCACATGGCTCTTTCTCCTACGATGTAATATAGCACAACTTTGCGTTTCCAATAGCGTAAATCGTTATGAAATTGTAGGATGAAGCTGAACCTACATTCCTAGCCTTTGCAGGGACGACGACGCGTATTCTAACAGCACCGAACCTTAACCTTACGCCGTCCCCTTGCTTTCGAACGCTACCACGTTCGCCGGCTCCGCGTCAGTGATTAGCTGTGCCATGCGGTTTGAGTGGACGGGATTAACATGGCTGTAGGTGTCGAGAATCAATTTCCCACCGTCTTTATGCCCTTGCCATTCAGCGATAACCTTTACGTCTGCGCCTTTTTCGATTGCGCGAGTGACAAACATGCGCCTGAGTGAACGCTGACTAAAGGGTGGGAAACCCAATCGACGACATGCACCAGCGAGAGCCTTCTTTGCATCGCGAATCTTAAAGATCGCATCGCCATTTGATTTACCTTCGCACAGCCTTAGCAATAGTGGCCTAAGCTGCGGAAAGATCGGAATGGCAAAACCTGTCGATGTCTTGTGGCGGAATGTGATAACCTGACCAGCGTCAAAATCGATGTCCGAGCGTGTGAGGGAACCAGCCTCCGCCTGTCCAAGTCCTGCAAGCCCCAGAAACTCCAAGAAATCCGCGCTGTCCTGTACATCCGCATTGAATTGCTGCGCCCGCACATCGGCAATAATCGCTTTGAACTGATCATAAGTGGGAGCTAATCGGATGGGTTTCTCGCGCTTCCGGAACTTCAGGTGCGCACATGGACTTCGGACAATGCAATTGTCTCGCACCGCAAAGTCGAACAATTCTCGCAGCACAGTCACGAAGGCATTCTGGCTAGACGCGCCAAACTTGAACTGAGCGAGAAACAGGTCGGCCTGTGAGGGAATGATGTCACGCACTCGCTGAACTGCACCTCCCGGCCAACGGGCTTTGATCTGCTCAACGACGTGGGTTTTTTGCGCGAGGGTTTTCGGCTTGGCATTCTGCTTCGTTGCCAACCACCGCTCGCATAGTTGTGCCAACGTTAGGTTCCCTCGCGAGGGATCGAGCTGCCGCTCCTCTTCCCGTAAATCCCGGAGCTTGCGCACGGCAAGAGCGCGGTCAGTGGTCCCAAGTGAGCACCTGATCTCCTTGCCTCCCCTCTTGATACGGGCATAATACTTTTGGTTGCGTGAATATCGGTAAAGGCATTCTCCTACCTTCTGAAATGTTCCACCGTTGGATAATCCGTTTGCTTTCACCTAAACAATATAAGTGGATAAAGGCGGTGGATAAAGCACAAAATTGTAACATTTTTGGAAGGGGCGTTTTCATAGGTAAAAATGGGCGGTTAGCTCAGTGGTAGAGCGGCTGGTTTACACCCAGTAGGTCGGAGGTTCGAACCCTTCACCGCCCAGATTCCAGATTGGGGATTGCCAACACCGAAAGCCTTCGCGTGCTCGCGACTAGCGTCGGAGTTGCGGATTGCGGATTGAAAGGGGCGTCAAGCCGCCGCACTCCAAAGCCCGCTGCGCGCGCAAAAACTTTACGTTAAATCGTGATCCGACATAATGTTGTAGGGATTTAACGAATCAACGGCGCTGATTACTCCTTTCATCATTCTGACTTTGTCATTAATTCCTCATTCGACATTCGTGCTTCGGCATTCCGTGCTAATTCGTGTCAATTAGTGGTTATCCGACTCAACATTTCAGCCACTGCCGCCTCGCAGTGAATTTTTGTTGTGTTGAGACACACAATCCCCTTGTAGTCGGGATCGCATAGAATCAGCGGCAGCTCCGTTCCGGCGAGAATCACACCCTCGATATTGCTCTCTGTTTTCATGCGATCGATAATCGCTAACAAACCTGCGCGGGTCTCGGGCAGGAATTTCCCTGGAACCAGTTCGTTCATGTATTTATCATGAATGTAATCCTGCTCGTTGGGTTCCGGCACGAGGAGGTCGATGCCTTCGCGCGAGAAAACTTTCTCGTAAAAATTCGCCTGCATTGTGTAACGCGTCCCGAACAAAGCGAGTCGCTTCAGCTTCTGCGCTTTGGCAGCAGCGCACGTTGCTTCGACAATGCTGATCAGTGGAATCGGTGATTTTGGCGCGACGTCGTCGAACACGATGTGAGGCGTATTCGCTGAGATCAGACCGAAATCTGCGCCAACCTGCGCAAGTTTGCCGATTGCTTCGACCAAATAACCCGCCATGCCAGCGAGATCTTTCGCGTCCATGAAATCGAGGCCCTTCCGGAGATCAATACTGTTGATAATAAATTCCGGATAGCTCCCGTCACCGGTGCGCTCGCGATACAGCGCGATGATTTTTTGATAATAATCGATTGTGCTTTCCGGCCCAAGGCCACCAATGATTCCGAGAGTTTTCATTTGCTAACCACAAATCCGCCTTCGCCAAGGCTACGACGCGACAAGTAAACACGAATGAATACAAAAGACGACAAACAAACCTGCTCGCGAATCACACGAATAGAGGCACAAGCCCCCACAACGAAAAATCATTCGCGATAATTCGAGTTATTCGCGGGCGAATGTGCTTGGTCTTCGTGTTAATTCGTGTCCATTCGTGGTTAAATGAAAAGCAGATCGGCGCTTCAGTTCGTTCTCATCATTGGAATCGCAAATTTCTTCGCGGATTTCACCTATGAAGGCGCACGTGCGATCGTAGGGCCGTTCCTCGGCTCGTTAGGCGCGAGCGCGGCGATTGTGGGGTTTGTCGCAGGTTTCGGCGAGCTCATGGGCTATGGGCTGCGCTCGGTCTCCGGATACTTCGCGGATAAATCGCATCGGCATTGGACGTTCGCGTTTGTGGGATATGCGATCAACATGCTCGCTGTTCCTGCGCTCGCACTCGCAGGAAGATGGCCGTTTGCCTCTGGCCTCGTTGTAGCGGAGCGCATCGGTCGAGGCATTCGCAAACCGACCGTAGAAGCAATGCTTTCATACGCCGGCAGATCGATCGGTGCCGGATGGGTATTCGGCCTCAACGAAGCCCTCGATCAAGCCGGCGCGACGGTCGGTCCGTTACTCGTGGCGTTGATTCTTTATCTGAATGACGGCTTTCGGACTGGATTTGGAGTGCTACTCATTCCGGCTTTGCTTTGCCTCGCGATTTTGGTCACAGCGCGACTGCTGCATCCGCGTCCGCACGAACTGGAGGAAGGCGCTGGGCATACGCTTGCGACGACGAATCTGACACGCGCTTACTGGATTTACCTCGCCGCGGGCTCATTGATTGCTGCTGGTTTCGCGGATTTCGCGCTAATCGGTTTTCATTTTCACAAAGCGAACACGGTCCCCACAAATTTGATTCCCGTATTTTATGCAGTCGCGATGGCAAGCAGCGCGGTCGCTTCAATTCCGTTAGGACGATTGTTTGACAGGTTTGGTCCGAATGCTTCGATCTTCGCCTTTCTCATTTCCGCTGTGGCTGCGCCTTTTGTTTTTCTCGGCTCATTCGCGTGTGCACTGATTGGAATGATCTTTTGGGGAATCGGAATGAGCGCGCAGGGTTCTTTGTTTCAAGCGATGTTGACCGGCGTTATTCCACCACAGAAGCGAAGCACGGCGTTTGGGCTGTTTGATACCGGCTACGGGGTCGCATGGTTTGTCGGCAGCGCGGTAATGGGATTCCTTTACGATAAGTCAATCGTCGCGGTCGCGCTCTTTTCAGTCATTCTTCAGCTAGCGGCGATCCCTGTCCTGATTGTCGCGAACAAGAAACGCTAATCTTGGAGTGCGGCGATCCCGCGACTGCGGGACCGCTTTCAAAAGCGCGGACATGTCCGCGCACTCCAAACGGGCGGCGTTCGCAGTTGAACGCCACTAATCAATTCGAAGTCCAACACGTCATCAGATCTTTCATGGATCCATACGCAAAGCCAAAGGAGCGAAACGTCGGCGGACGGCGACCGAAGATCAGGCACGTGGCGCAATCAATCGAACCGTGGACGCGGCGGGAGCGCCAGGCGGAGAAGGAAGCGATAGAAGCAGAGCGGCGCGCGATTAAGAAAGCAGCGCGCCAGCATTTGAAACAGCAATTGTTAAAGGAACTGGAAGACAGTGAATGAAAGCCGCGACCATCGGCGGCGTTGTAGCCGCTTCGCTATGCGAAGCACGCCGCCCGCAGGGCGGCGGCTACATGCGAAGCGTCAATAATCCGTACGAACGCGCGATATGCTTTGCCTCTTCCCCATTTTACAGAGTCACGTTACGATTGCGCGGGTGAAGCCAGCTGACTTTTTCCTTATCGTATTGTTGTTGGTCGCGCCGGCTATCGCTGTGGCGCAGTCACCACCTCGCCGAAATCCCGATGTATCGAACAAGGCGTTGATCACGAAATCAACGCCCAGCATAAACGAGGATGCGTTCAAAGGTCAGGGCGCAGACGCGGCGGCGGCGGCCCTACACAAATTGGCGGACGATTATTATGCGTGGCGAAATGAAAATTATCCCGTCCGCAGCAGCGACGCTGGACTGCACACGTGGGACGATCGGTTGACGGATTATTCGCCTGCAAAGATCGCAGAGCGCGCGCAGCATGTGCATTCGCTGTTAGACAAGGTGCGCGCGATGAAGACCGACGCCTGGCCAAAAGACGCGCGTATCGACTGGATTCTTTTCCGCGCGCAACTTGAGAATGTCGATTTTGAAAATCGGATCCTGAAATTCGAGCAGACAAATCCACAGGTTTACGTCCGCGAATGCACGGACGCGATTTTTTCGCTGCTGAAAAAGGAATACGATACACCGCGAAAACGCGCGGTCGCCGCGACTGCGCGTCTCAAGCAAATGCCGGCGCTGTTGAAACAGGGTCTGAGTAATTTGCAGAAGCCGGTAAAACTTTATGCACAGCTTGCGATCCAATCGGCGCGCTCGATCGATCCGCTTTTGAACAAAAGCTTGATGGCACTCGACGTCGATCTTGCGCCTAACGAGCACGAAGACCTGGTGAAGACTCGCGATGTAGCGCTCGCCGCTTTGCATGGCTATGCCGACGACCTGGAAAAACGCCTGCCGAAAATGGTTGATTTCGCCCCGATGGGCGAAGCGAACTACAATTACTATCTCAAGCATGTCCTGCTTCTGCCACTCAGCGCCGCAGAGGTAGAGATGATTGGACGCACTGAGCTCGCGCGTTACCGCGCCATAGAGGCGCTTCTCCCTGATCCAAAACTAGCGGATCCTGATCCGAAACGCGCCGCGCAAATCCCGCCTGATCAGGACTCGTTCCTAAAAGCGTATGAGAGTCGCGAGGCAGAGATGATCAGGTTTCTGAAAGAGCATCATCTTGTCACGTTGCCAGATTATCTTGGCCCGTTTCAAATTCGACAGTTGCCGGACGCGTTCAAACCGACCAGCCCGGGTGGTTTCATGAATCCTCCCGGCGTTTACGACAAAGATCCGACGGGCTTTTACTTCATTCCGACCTACAACCCTGAGTCGAAAAATTTTTATATTCGCGCCGCGATCGAAGATCCGCGGCCGATCCTCGGGCACGAAGGCATCCCCGGACATTTTCTTCAGCTCTCAATCGCCAATCACTTGAGCGACGAGATCCGGCGTCAGCACGAAGACACTGTGTTTGTTGAAGGCTGGGCGCTTTATGGCGAAGAGATGCTGATGCGGACAGGCTTGTATCCAAATAACTCGCCGGCCCAAGGACAAATCCTGCGCTTGTCGCGCTATCGCGCCGCGCGGATTGGGGTCGACGTAAATCTGCACTCTGGTCGGTGGAGTTTCGAACAAGCAGTTAAATATTTCACGGACGCCGGCGGGCTGGATCGTGAAGCAGCCGAAGGCGAAGCTGCGGGCGCAGCTTCAGAACCGACTCAAAAAATCAGCTACATCATCGGCAAATGGCAGATCATGAATTTGCTCGGGCGTTACAAGGATCGACAAGGCGAAAATTTTCGCCTCGGCCAATTCCACGATGACCTGATCAAGAATGGCAGTCTGCCAGTCTCGGTGATCCAATGGATTTTACTCAATGATCCAGCCGCAGTGGAGCAGGCCAGGAAATGACGTTGTAGGGCGTCTGTGTCAGGCGCCGTAACGTTTTGTTGATCGAAATGATTTAGCGGTCATAGCTGATCAGCAGGATTCCAGTTATAGCCACGGGCCTGTGGCCCGTCCAAGCTTGCTTAACGTACGAGGACCGCCCACAGGGCGGTGGCTACAGCTGTTTCGACCACGTCAACGGGCGCGCTTCATGAGTTCGCGTAACCGATCGTGTGGCAGCGCTTCGACGCGATGATTATCGCGGCCGGTCATGGAGTGGTTATTAACCAGCGCATTTACGACCGCTTCTTCCGTGGCTTGCACAACGCCTGCGAAAAGCGGGTCCATCAGATCATTGGGAATCGTTTGCACATCGTGCGTGATTTGATCTGCTCTCGCGACGTTTGGATTTGCAGTTGAAAATGCGATGAACAAATCGCCCGAACTGTTCCCGGAAATTGTTCCCGTCCGCGCCAAACCGAGCGATACGCGACGGGCGAGCCGCTTCAATTGATTCGGCAACAGCGGCGCATCCGTAGCGACTACCGCGATACACGATCCGCTTTCTTCCTTGTAAACTTGGCCTGGAATCTTTTGACCAACGGGTACGCCCGCGATGACGAGCTGCGGACGGCGACCGAAGTTCGCCTGCAAAAATACGCCGACTGTGTATGCGCGAGATGCCTTCTGGCTGCCGGGGTCGCCGCCCCCGGCTACAGCTACAGAAACCACGCGGGAGGCGGTCCCGTTTCCGCCCTTGAACTCGTAGCAGATCATGCCGGTGCCCCCGCCGACACTCCCCTCTTCGATGGCGCCGCCGTGCGCACTATCGAGCGCGTGCCAGACATCTTCCGGTTTAACGTGAAAGCCATTTATATCATTAAGCCATCCGTCCCACGTTTCAGCGACGACCGGCAAGCTCCACAAAGTCTGGCTGTCAGTCCCCTGCTTAACTTGCCATGCAATGACCGCGTCGCGCGCTACGCCGACGCTGTGCGTGTTTGTAATAACAATTGGTCCTCCAAAACCGCTCTCATCGACCCATGCAGTGCCGGTCATCTCGCCGTTTCCGTTGAGGCTAAAAAAACCCGAGTAAACAGGATCGTTAAACGAAGCGTGACCGCGCGGCAGGATCACCGTAACGCCGGTGCGCACCGGCCCCTTGCCCACTTCAAGTTTTCCTTCGCCGCTAATTAACGTCGTGTAACCGATTTCTACACCAGGGACATCAGTAATCGCATTCAACTTTCCCGGCGTGCCTTCAAACGGAATCCGGAGATCGCGCGCACGAACGATCTTCGCGTGAATTGGCGGCGGTGATTTGATTGGTTCGCGTGCGGAGGAATCGAGCGCGAGGAGAAGCACCACTACCAACAAGAAGTTCAAGCCACGCCTTGATTTTGTGAACATCGAGGAAACGTCCAACCCGCTTACGCTGAAAGCTTCGGCGTGGCAAGCGCTCACTTGTCCCGCGGTAGTGAAACGAAGGCGGAACGTCTAACGTCCAACGCTCAATCAAAAGCAAAAAATCCTGTTTGATCCTCACTTCGTGTCAATTCCTGTCTATTCGTGGTCAAGAGATTTCTGTTTTGAGGCGTCAATCAACGCATTTAGATTGAGCGTGTGAGTTACGAGGTATTTGCCAGAAAATATCGGCCGCAGACTTTCGACGATCTGGTGGGGCAAGCGCATGTCTCGCGCACGCTTAAAAATGCGGTCGTACAGAACCGCCTGGCTCACGCGTATCTGTTCGTCGGGCCGCGGGGCATCGGCAAAACTTCGACTGCGCGAATTTTGGCAAAGTCGCTCAATTGCATCAACGGCCCGACGATCACGCCATGCGGAAAGTGCGATAACTGCCGGGAGATCACCGCGGGCAACAGCCTCGACGTGATCGAGATCGATGGCGCGAGCAACCGCGGTATCGATGACGTGCGCGAGTTGCGCGACAACGTGCGCTACGCGCCGGCGAAGGGCCGTTACAAGATCTATATCATCGACGAAGTGCACATGCTCACCAAGGAAGCGTTCAACGCATTGTTGAAAACGCTCGAAGAGCCGCCGCCACACGTGAAGTTCATTTTCGCCACGACGGAGCCCGACAAGGTTTTGCCGACAATCCTGTCACGTTGTCAGCGGTTCGATCTCCATCGCATCCCGCCAAATCTCATTGCGCAGCACCTCCAAGTCATCGCCGGAAAGGAAAATATTACGTTGGAGCCGGCGGCTGCACACGCGATCGCGCGCGGCGCAGAAGGCGGCCTTCGCGATGCAGAATCGATGCTCGATCAGCTGGTGGCATTTTGCGGGGAGAAAATCAGCGAGAACGATGTGCTCAATGTTTTCGGATTTACGAGCGAACAAACCGTGGCCGATCTGATAGGGCGAATTTTGCGCGGAGAAACGCCGGAGGCGATTGATCTGTTGCATCAGCAAAGCGAAAGCGGCAAGGACATGATGCGGCTCATGTCGGACCTGATCGCATACCTGCGCGATCTGCTCGTGTTCAAAGCCAAACCGGATGCGCTTACAGAGGACGTCGATCCTGACGTACAGAAGTCGCTTGCCGCACACTCGGACCTGATTTCCACGGATCGTTTGCTTGAGCTGATCGATCAGTTTGCCGCCGCCGAAGGCCGCATGAAATGGGCGCCGAACAAAAAGCTTCACTTCGAAGTGGCGATCATCAAGGCAATCCAGAGCCTTGGACAGGCAACGCTCGATGAGGTAATCGAAAAACTTGGCGAGCTTCGGAACGGTAGGGCGCGAGCGCCGAGCGCGCCGGCCGCCGAACCTGTAGCTGCGGGCAGTGACCGCGGCGGGAACAAACCCAAACCGCAAACAGCCGGGGTCAACGCACCCGGCTACAGCACACCCCGCGTCGAAGAAAAAGCTGCGACCGTCGATTCTGAGAAAATTTGGGCGCGCGTCGTCGCGAAAATTCCGGCAAAAGGTTTGTTGCGAACCTTGAGCGATCTGGTTCATCCGATCGGAATCGATGGCCGCAATTTTCTGCTGGGGCATTCGCCGGACGACAAAGCTCACGTTGAAGTGGTCGCCAGCGTGAACACTCGTCGGCAACTGGAAACGCTGCTCAAAGAAGCGACCGCCCGCGAATGGTCGGTGAAATTTGTGGCGAAAGACGGGATTCCATCAAGATCTGCTGACGCAGCGAAACCAGCGGAATCGTTCAAAGATGACCCTCTGATCCAGGAAGCCATCGAATTGTTCAACGCTCAGGTTAAATCCTGATCCTCCGATGTTATGAACCTAAACAAATTGATGAAGCAGGCTCAGAAGATGCAGGAGCAAATGACGAAAACGCAGGCTGAGCTTGAGAAAAAAACCATCGAAGTGAGCGCAGCTGGCGGCAAGATAAAGGTTATGGCGAACGGCGCGGGCGAAATCATCGCGATCAAGATCGAGAAGGAAGTTGTCGATCCGAACGACGTCGAATTTCTCGAGGAAATGGTATTAAGCGCCGTGAAACAGGCTATCGAACAGGGCAAGGCGCTTGCGCAGTCCGAGATGACGAAAATCACCGGCGGCCTTGGCGGTTTGTTGTAGAGGCGCTCCCCGCTACAATTTCAGCGAATTTGGCTGGCACCGAAATAAGGCTGCAGCTTCTTGGGAATTCGAATCGAACCATCGCGTTGCTGATAATTTTCGATCAACGCAGCGAACAGCCTCGGTAACGCCAGGCCCGACGCATTCAGTGTGTGACAGAACCGGTTTTTTCCATCGCGATTTTTGAACCGAAGCTGCATCCGGCGTGCCTGGAAATCTTCAAAATTTGAACAACTCGAAACCTCCAGAAATGCGTCCTGACCGGGCGACCAGACTTCGATGTCATAAGTCTTGGCCGAACCAAAGCCCAGATCGCCAGTGCAAAGCTCGACCACTCGGTAATGCAAGCCGAGCAGCTGCAAAACCCGTTCGGCGTCGTTAGCGAGCGATTCAAGTTCCTCGTATGATTTTTCGGGCGCGGTGATTTTCACCAATTCTACTTTGTCGAACTGGTGCACCCGAATAATCCCCCGTGTTTCTCGCCCCGCCGCACCGGCTTCCCGCCGGAAACATGGCGTATAGGCCACGAACTTTTTCGGAAGATCGGCTACGCTCAGGATCTCTTCGCGATGAAGATTTGTGAGCGGGACTTCCGCAGTAGGCGCAAGGAAAAGCTGGTTGTCCTCCAACCCATACATGTCGGCTTCGAACTTCGGGAGCTGCGATGTGCCGATCATGCAATCGCGCCGGACCAAAAACGGCGGACTGATCTCGACATAACCATGCTGGCGCGTATGCAGGTCGATCATGAAATTGATCAACGCACGCTCGAGCTTCGCGCCTGCGCCGACGAAACAAATGAAACCGCTCCCGCTGAGTTTTGCCGCCCGATCAAGGTCGAAAAGATTCAGTCTTGCGCCGAGCGCAACGTGATCGGCGGGCTGGGTCAATCGCGGTTTCTCGCCCCAGCTGCGCACGACCCGATTTGCGCTTGGGCCTTTGCCAATCGGAACGCTCTCATGGGGCAGGTTGGGAGTTTCCAAAAGCAAGTTGCGTTGAGCTTCGTCAAGCGCGCTCGCGCGCTGCGTGAGATCGGCAATTTGCTGGCCGATCTTGCGCACTTGCGCTTCAAGCTCGTCCGTCGCTTCGCCGCGCGATTTCTTGCGGCCAATCTCCTCGCTCAGGCGATTGCGCTCAGACTGTGATCGCTGCAGTTCCGTCTCGGTTTTGCGCCGCTCCGCATCGACTCGCAATACCTCATTAATCTTCGCTTCATCGCCGCCGCCGCGTGTGGCGAGGCGTTCACGGACGAAATCCGCCTTTTCGCGAATCAAACGAATATCGAGCATGGCGCGATTGTAGAGGCCGCCGTCCTCGGCGGCAAATGTCTAGGTAGGGGCGATTGACTCAATCGCCCAGGCGGTTCGGGTGAACCGCCCCTACCTCTGAACCGCCGTGACTGATTTCACGCTACACGCCATAATTCACGCGTGAACACGCTCGTAGAGCGCTATGCGCAAATGCGCGACATGACTCGCGTGCATGAACGCGCACTGTTCGCCTCGCCGCGCATTCCATCCGAGCTGGAGCTGCAAGCGCGCTGGTTTGCCGGAGACTTCGGCAAACATTTTGTCAGCATCGGCGGAGATAAGATCGACATTATCCAATTCGGCACTTGGAACCGCGAAGCCGGACCGGATTTTCGTGAAGCTGCAATTCGAATGAATGGCGGCGAACCCATTCCCGGCTGCATCGAGATCGATCTGCTGGACCGCAGCTGGGAAACCCACGGCCACGCGACTAATCCGGCTTTCGAAGCGACCGTGCTTCACGTGTTTGTCGAGCGAACCGACCGCGCATTTTTCACGCGCACACAATCGAACCGGAACGTAACGCAGGTGTGCATCGATCCCGTGACTCTGCCGGAGGCGTCTAATGCACACGTCCCGCTGGCGCGGCCGGGACGCTGCCAGGCGCCGCTCAAAGATTTGCCTGAGGAACGCGTTTACAGCGTTCTGGATGCCGCCGCGCAATTTCGTTTACGACAAAAAGCGAACCGGATTCGCAACAAGATCGACGCACATGGACGCGATGAAACGCTTTTTCAGGAGATCGCCGCTGCGCTTGGTTACAAGGAGAACAAGCTGCCGTTCACGCTTCTCGCACAACGCTTGCCGCTCCACTTCCTGCGTGAAAATGCTCGCGACTGCGAGGCATTACTCTTTGGCGGAGCCGGTTTCCTTGAAATGCCGGACCTCGATGCGTATAAAAAATCGCCGCGCGAATATGTGAGGCAGCTATGGGATAGCTGGTGGCCGCATCGGGACGAGTTGCAAAGGTTCATGTTGCCAGCCAACACCTGGCGGCTCAGTAGCACGCGTCCAGTTAATCATCCGCAGCGCCGGCTGGCCGCGCTGGCAATCCTCGCGCGCGATTGGTCGCGGCTTCAGCGTGCCTCAGGCAAGAATAGCGTGGCGGTCGCAAACGATTTCTTTCAGACGATCGAACATCCGTTTTGGAATTTTCATTACACGCTCACAGCCGCTGCATCGCCGAAGAGAATGGCACTCATCGGTGACTCGCGCGTCGCCGATATCCTGGCAAACGTGCTGTTTCCATTTTGGCTGGCACACGATGCCAACTCCTCAACTTCCCCAAGCACATCTCTGTGGGCGGAATACTCAAAGTTGCCGGCCCAATTATCGAATTAGACGGCTCGAAACCGCTACGACGCGTCTTTTCGGAAATGATTCGCGCGGGAAGGGATTTCTAGAAACCGTCGCGCACCAGCAGGGGCTGCTCCAGATCTACGAAGATTTCTGTATGCAGGATAATTCCGATTGCGCGCAATGTCCGTTCCTGGAACAGATGGCAAAGTGGAAGTGATTCGTTGAACAGTTGAAGCGTTCAAGGGTTGAAGCCTTTTCTGGTCTGTCATGTTGAGCGAAGCGAAACATCTCTGACTGTGGCTTTCGCGCTGCCAAAAAGAGTAGTTCAGAGATTCTTCGCCCGCTCAGAATGACAATGCTTGTTGTGGTTTAACCCATTAACTCTTCAACCGTTCAATTTTTAAACGATTTTACGTGCGCAATACGCAACTTGCGGTTAGCATTCGCCCCATGCGTCCTCTCCAGACACACGAACGCGCCTTCACGCTCATCGAGCTGCTGGTCGTAATCGCAATCATTGCGATTTTGGTCGGTCTGCTCTTTCCGGCTTTCAAAGCAGTTCAAAACCAGGCGAAACAAACACAGGCGAAAAATGATCTCACCCAAATTGTGAACGCGGTGAACGCGTTTTACACTGAGTATGGAAAGTATCCGCTTGTCACTGCTGATACCACCTATGGACCGGCAGCCAACCCAAACAACACGTTATTCGATGTGTTGCGTGCGATAGATACAACTAATAATCCGCGGCAGATTGTGTTCATTTCGCCACCAGATGTGAAAAATGACACGGTTGGTAACAGACGGTCAGGTGTGAGCCCTACAACCCACCAGTATTACGATCCGTGGGGCCAACCCTACAATGTGGAGATTGACGGAAGCTACGACAATCAGGTCGCGAATCCGTACACCGCTAACGCCGGGGCTACACCGAATCTATACATCGGCGCAATCGCGTGGTCTCTTGGTACGGACGGACAAGGGGCGACAGCAGCCGCGAGCGGTGATAAGAGCACGGGCGTCTACGCCGACGACGTGATTTCGTGGCAGTGATTGCAGTTCGCTGCCGTTTATCTCTGCTGTAGCCCCGAAAGCATTCCGGGCTGTCCCAGCGGAAACACGTTGCACCCCATTGTCCCCTGCGCTGAGGACAGGGCACACTACAGCCCCGCGTTCGAGAGGGTGGCAATTCGCGCTCGCGCTTTCTTTCGGTTGCAATCGGCAAGCGAAAATCTAAAATCGAAAATCGCATCGCGGGTGTAGTTCAATGGCAGAACGGCAGCTTCCCAAGCTGCACACGGGGGTTCGATTCCCCTCACCCGCTCATTTCTTTTTTCCATCGTGAATGACATGAACAAATGTCGCTGGACATTGTCAGATGTTCTGACTATAAGTTCTGACCAGCTATGGCATCAATCACAAAAGACGCGCATCAGCCTGCGAAAAGCCCCTTCTGGATTGCCTGTTTTAATGGCGTAGGAAGCGACGGAAAGGTTCGGCGGCTAAAAAAAAGCACAAAAACGACTGACCGGAAATTGGCCCAAAAATTGGCCGATGAATGGGAACAACTCGAAAAACTCGCAGGCAAGGGACGACTGACAGAGAGCCAATGCCGGAAAGTTATCGCTCAGATGTACGAGCGCACGGTGGGCGAACCGCTGCATTTTCGCACGACTCGCGAGCATCTGGACGAATGGGTAGAGAGCAAGAGAAACGAAACGGAACTGCGCACGTACTGGAAATATCGTCAGATTGTAGATGAGTTTCTGACGCACATTGGCGTAAAGGCTAATCGCCTCTTGCGGGAGATCACACCAACCGACATTCGCTCTTGGCGCGACGCATTGAAGCGCAAGGGGCTTGCTGCTCCAACCGTAAACGCCGCAATCAAGACTTTGCGGATGCCATTCAAAGCAGCTCACGACGCTGGCTACATCGAAATTAATCCATGCACAAAAAACTGTGTGCGCCCAGTAAAGGATGAGACCCGGAACGTTGAGAAAGACGTGTTCACGACTGATCAACTCGCAGCGCTGATCACCGCAGCGCCAACAGAGGATTGGAAAGGCGCGATTCTCTGCGGGTATTACACCGGTCTACGCTTGCGCGACGTTGCCGATTTACAGTGGAACACAATCAATTGGAAAGAGCAGAAAATCACGGTGACGACACGCAAAACGAGCACAGATGTCACCGTACCACTTCATCCCCAGTTCGCCTCCTGGTTACAGGAGCAAACGCGAGGCATCGGCAAAGCGCCCGTGTTTCCAACGCTCTCAGGCAGGTCCGGCAGTGGGAAAAGCGGATTGTCGATGGCGTTCAAGCGCATTATGGACCGCGCCGGAATCAAAGGCCGCTTGCTGCGCGAAGCGAACGGCGCTGGACGCTCGCAATCGAGCCTAAGCTTCCATTCGTTGCGCCACACCTTCAACGCCGCTTTGGCGAACGCAGGTGTAGCCGTGGAAATCCGGCAGAAGCTCACCGGGCACGCCAGCGCCGAAATGAACGCGGTCTATACGCATCACGAGCTGGCCCCGTTGCGGGCGGCGGTCGAGAAGCTTCCGGCTCTTGGCATCAAATGATCTTTTTCCGCTGCGCGCGCCTATGCAGCGATTGCCGGACGTGACCAGTCACTCGTGAAGGGCAAACAATGATGAAAGCGACAGCTCAGGATCGTAACCAGGTGAAGGAGCGGTTAGTTTTGCACCTTGATTACTTGAGGAAATGTTGCAAGCCGCAGGATAAGAACTGGCCACCCACATTCTGGCCAGATCGAAAATTCCTGCAATCGCTTGAAGACAATGTCATGTTTCTCATCGCGACCAAGCGCAAGAAGCAACCTTCGCCAGCGTGGAAAGGGTTCCAATTGCTGGATAAAGGGATGCCGTCGCTGCGGCTGGTGTTGCGCGTCGATAATTTAGTGAAACGCGCGCAGGATCGATTGGAGGAAGCTGGTGAGGCTCCGCTGACCAAGTTAGAGCGGCAAGCAGAGCACGGCGACGAGGACGCGCGAAAATTGCTCTGTGACATTGCAGCAATTAGGGATGATCAAGACGCTGCGAGAACGATAAACTGGACTCGACACGAAAGAGCGCTCGCGCAATTCTCCCGCACGCGCACCGTTGAACCTGCTTATGGTCGAAGTGCGCCGGTCGAATTTCGGTGCTATGCACGTGCACTTGAATTGACAGTGGATAATTACCGGCGCAAGCCTTTGCGGAATAAGTCATGGCCACTTATCGAATGGACTGCACGAATCGCGCATCCTGAAGCAAAGAACCTGTGCGCCCTTGACGACGTGGCGGCATGGGTCGTAGAGCAAGAAGAAGGAGTTTGGCGGGGAAAAAGCGCGTTGCGGAAGCGGGAAAAAACGCGTGAACGCGTGCGAAGGCATCGCGAGTGGTATAGAGGAAGTTGGGTTTGTCCCGGCGATTGGCTGAGGTTCCGGGACGCTACGCACTTCAAGAAGTTCTGGGGTCGGAAACACTTAATGCCGACAAAGTGCGGTGGCCTTAAGGACTCGGAGGAGCGTGACAGGATACTGAAATACGACCCTATCAAGACTGATTTGTCCTGTGGCCGCCGACTCGCGGATGGCTTCTATTACCACCGGACGCGCCATGTTGCCCGATGTCGTGATTGTCAAGAAGCAGAATGGTGGGCGCAAGGCTTCGATGTGTTCAACGGCTACCCGTATGGCAATTGGCAAGCTACCACTGCTGAACGGCTGGCCGAGCAAAAACGCGACGCGCTGGAACGGCTAGGGGGCGAACCGCGTTGGCTACAGACGCCCGAAGGACAGCAATGGATGCGGGAAGCGAATCGGCAATTTGTTGCCCGTTTAAAAGAAACAGCCCGGCAGCGAGGCTGGACGCAAGAGCAGCTGCGCGCAGAAGCAAAGGCTTACGGCCTTATTCGATAAGCTAAAAAGGATACGGGGGGGTCGGTGTCCTCGTGCCAAGCAAAATTCCTTACTAGAAAAGCGTTACTTCGAGAGACGTTGCCCCATAAGCATCGGCGTGACTGTTGCCGGATTCGCGTTACCTAGCGCAAAAGCAAGGCTCGGGCAGCTTTAAAAAAGACCAGTCTTGCTACGTTTCCAGGTGTTATGACAACAACTAACATCGGCGAGCAACCGACAATAACTGCTCCGCGAAGCGAAGGCGCGGATCGCCCTTCGCAATCCTGCCCTGAGTTTTTCCGACTGCCTAAGTCGGGCGGCGATCCATACTTTGGACTTGGGCGGAGCTACTACTACGAAGGCGAGAAGCTGGGTTACTGGAAACTCATTCGGATTCGCCAGCGCGGAAAACTGCGCGGAGTGACATTGGTTCCGTACGACGCTGTTGCGGCTTTCATCCGGAATCAGGGGAGAGCCGCAGCATGACCTCGCTTCTACCACAAGTCAGGGAATGGCTAAAAAAATGTAACGAGCGATTCGCGCGCCATAGCGGATCCCAGTTTTCCCCGCATGAACTCCCAGAGGGCCCCCCGTGCTTGGATAAAGCTGCCGTTCGGCAAGCCGCCAAGCGATGCAAGGACTGCGGGAAGCGCGAGGTGAGAGGGCGACGAAGATACTGTCCTAATTGCGCAAGGAACCACATTCGGGGCTCGAAGAAAGAGCACATGAGGCGGAAACGCGAGTTAGATGTGGAAAAACTCGCAAATTCGCCCATTGGCGCTGAGGCACTTACGAAGCCGAAAATGCAAGGCGGCTATGATGACCCTCAGACCGCCAAAACAGCCTCGAATTTTTCCACACAAAAGGAGGCCGCATGAATGGGAACGGCGACCTGCGCCAGAAAATTGATGACGCCAGACGGCGGCGGCTACCCATGCCTGAACTAATGGCAAAGCTAGGGCTGGCAGAACACGCGAAGAAAAGCGCCCGCTGCCCGCTTCCCGGCCACGACGACAGGCATCCGTCGTTTTCGGTGTTCGAAGGCAAGGATGGCTTCTGGTTCTGGAAGTGTCACGCCGGTTGCGGCGAGGGCGATGAAATCCTGTTTCTCAGCAAGCTGAAAGGTCTGTCGCTGACCAAGGCGATGAACCTCTATCTGGACATGGCCGATTTCCCTTCCAGCCGTCCTCCTAAGTGTCATGAATATCCTGAGCCTCGTGAGTGTCCTGCGTCTCGTAAGTCTCCTGAGTGTCATGAGTATCCTGAGTCTCTTGAGTCTCCTGTGTTTCCTGTGTCCAACGGACAAGGGCTTGATGGGGAAAAGGAGAAGGTGCTCAAGGCATTCGCCGCCCGCAACACTTGCACAGAGCGCAGCACCGCGAGGAAAAGACGTTGGCAGCTTGTGCGCGATTTGAGAGCGTTGGAGAAAGGAATTAGCCGGGCACTGGAGATCGCTGAGCTAGTGATAGCGTTCGACGAGTGGCATCGGCGTTCGCAGCCGTTTCTCGATCCCGCAAAGACGCGCGACGATTACTTAGCAGCCTTTCTCGCAGAGCTTCGAAAGGTGCGCGTGCCGATGGGCGAAGGTGCCACGCTCAACAAGGCGCTTGAAGCCGTTTCGAAACTTTCGGCTTTCGAGCTGCCAGTTGTACCCGCCTATTTAGGAGCGCCGGAGAGTTGGCGGAGGCTCACTGCACTGCACCGCGAGCTGTCACGTCTATGCTCGAACGGCAAATACTTTCTGAGCTATCGCGATGCCGCGAAAGTTTGTGATGGGTTGAGCCACCAACAGGCACACACTATTACGTTCGCGCTGGCAAGCGTTGGCGTGATCGAGATCGTCAGCAATGGCAAGGCCGGCTTGAACAGCCGAGAAGCCGCAAAGTTTCGGTATCTATTGTGGGAAACCGAAAGCGCGGAAGCAGATGACGACGAAATCCCTGTTTAGCCCTGACCTGCCTCGCGTGCGCGTGGAATGGTCTGACGCTCGATAACTGATTGGACTCCGAGGAAATGGGGCCGTTGGCTTCATCGGCTGGTTTAGGTCGTTTGCCGCTTGGAAATTGTGTGCCAGTGAGCCTGGCCACACTTCGGGCAGTAAAGATAACGACGCTCGCTGCCAGCGGCCTTCCAACGAACTCCGCCGAGTTCCCAGATCGACCGCTCGAAGCCGCAAGACGAACATCGCACAATCCAGGCGCGTGACTCGGCCTCTACGCTCGCGGCCCACTTTTTTGGAAGAACCGCTACAACCAATTTTTGTAACGAACTCATGAGGTTTTGCCGCAAAAGACTGCAGCAGGTCAACCGCGATTGTAAATTCTAAGCGACTTCACAAAGGTTTTGATTGTTTGGCCAGACCTAACCTCTCGCCGCGAATGTCATTACTAATATGAGAACTCTTGCGGCACACATCGACGAACAAATCCAAGCTAACAGGTGGGGACACGGCGCTGCTTACGAGGAGCAGTTGCAACGGCTTTGGTCGATGAACATGGACAATCGAAAGGCGGCAATCGAGCAATTTTCCAAGGAGTACGGATTCCGATTGATTTACTACAGGAGCGGAATCTGCGCGATTTTTGAAAAAGAGTCGCCCCGCCCCTGGTAAGATCAACGCCGACACGGCTGCTTTTGCCGTGGTGCCACACAAACGAGATTTATCATGAGGCTATGGCGACTTGCGGTACCACTCGTGGGTATTGCTCTGTCGGTATCGGCGGAGGATAATACGGTCAAAATGAAAAATGGAATTGTCAATGTCCCGAGCAATCACTCGGTCGATGAGACGGTGCAGAGGGTCAAGAGCATTCTGCAATCCAAAACAATCACTCTGTTTGCCCTAGTCGACCACAGCGGGGAAGCGGAAAAGGTGGGGTTGAAGATGCCACAGACCAAGCTGCTAATCTTTGGCAGTCCCAAAGCTGGCACACCTCTGATGCTAGCAGCTCCAAGTATTGCTATTGATCTCCCGTTGAAGATTTTGGTTTGGCAAGACCGACAGGGAAAGGTGTGGCTCTCGTATAACAGTCCGGAGTACTTAAGAGAGCGGCACGGTGTGCCAGCCGAGTTGCTGCCAAACATTGCCGTCGTGGAAACGTTGGCGGCCAACGCGGCAAAATAATAAATGCTTAGTCATAAACATTTTTATCGCAAGACCACCCTTTGAAATCGCCCTTGTGCTCGTGCGTCTCAATCACGTTGCCGTCCGCATCGTAAACGCGAATCACAGCATCGTCTGAGCGGCTGCTGTGCACTGCGTAGCCGACTACATTATCCGGCGTGTCATACCACAGCCGACCGAATGGCAGCGCACCGGAAATTAGATTGGCGCCGCGCTTATCTTTGCGGGGGCGGACTTCGTAAACGTGCATCGCGTTAAAAAACAGCTGCTTTTTAGAGCAGCAATTTTTGCAAAGCAAAAGCCAAGTTACGTGGAGCAGAAGATAGGTCGACGCCTTACTAAAGCCGACAAAGGAGGAAAGTATGGAATATCTGATTCTAGTTGCCGTCGTATCAATGATGGCGCTCTACGCGCTGATCATCGTCGGCTGCCTGAAACAGCCAGAATGGTAACAGCCAACTGCAAACGAGGAGGGTAATTAAGATGCAAACATTATCAACGCCACTTAACAGGGAAGAGAAACACGCGCATAATGAAATCGCAGCGGTACTCAGTATTGTGCCGGGGCTCGGTCACATCTACAAAGGCCACTATGAAATGGGTCTTTTTTTGATGTTTCTCGGCATGCCGATTGCCATATTCGTCGGCATCATATCTATCCTTGGTACTGCAGGTGTTGGCCTGCTATTTCCAATCGGATGCTGGGCAGCTCTTGCGTATGATGCCTACAGGAAGAAAGACAGGCGTCATCATCATCATTTGACGTCGGAAGCTGACGATGAGTCGCCGGATTAATTCGCTACAAAGTTCGGATAAAGTTTCCGGGGAAGCTATCTGCTTCCCTGACGGGAATGGAGCCGCTGCTCTCACAGCATCGGAAATTAGATCGACACCGCGATGATCTTTGCGCGGGCGGACTTCGTAAACGTGCATTTTCTTGAGTTTCAGGGTGAGGGCCGATGCCGGGCTTGTAGAGCGCACTGGTAATTTCTCGGAGTCAGCCAGAGTTTAGTGATCAACTGGAGTGTGTAAGATTTTTAATTTCCTAGCGGGATTGCGATATGCCTACTGATTCTGAGTTCGAGCTTCAACTGGAGATTGTTCACGTTCTGTTCATGGACGTAGTCGGCTACTCGAAATTGCTCCTCGACGAACAGCACGAAAGACTCCGAGCACTCAATGAAATCGTACGAAACACTGCACAGTTCCGGGCTTCGGACGCAAACGGCATGTTGGTGCGGATTCCCACAGGAGACGGGATGGCGCTGATTTTTCGCGACAGCGTAGAGGCTCCTGTTCGCTGCGCGGTTGAAATCAGCGAGGCAGTCAAAGCGCATCCTGAGATTCAGTTGCGGATGGGGATTCACAGCGGGCCAGTGAGTGAGGTCACGGATGTTAACGAGCGAACAAACATCGCCGGAGCCGGAATTGACATTGCTCAGCGGGTGATGGATTGCGGCGACACAGGACACATCCTCTTATCAAAGCATGCAGCGGAGGACCTTGTACCGCACCCGCGCTGGAACCTGTATCTCCACGATCTGGGCGAATGCGAAGTAAAACATGGCGCGCACGTCTCGGTGGTGAACTTCTATGACGATCAGTTCGGTAATGCGACCTTGCCGGGGAAATTCCAGACTGTGCAGAAGCGCCGGGCTCGGGTGCGCTGGGCAGCAGGGGCGGCAGCGTTGCTCACCCTCGCAATGATCGTTGGTGGCATCGTATTATTTTCCCGTTATGGCTTGCGATCCACGCTACCTGTGCCGGAAAAAAGCATTGCGGTTCTCCCGTTTGAAAATCTGAGCCACGATCCCGACAACGTCTATTTTGCCGAAGGTATCCAAGAGGAGATTCTGACGCGGCTTGCGCAAATCGCAGACCTGAAAGTGATTTCGCGGACATCGACACAGCAATTTCTGAGTAAGCCAGCCAATCTTTCTGAGATAGCGAAGCAGCTTGGCGTAGCGAACATCCTTGAAGGCAGCGTGCAGAGAGCGGGCGATCAAGTCCGTGTCAACGTGCAACTGATTAATGCGGCAACTGCCGCACATCTTTGGGCAGACACGTTTGACCGCAAACTCACCGATATCTTCGCGGTGGAAAGCGACATCGCGACAACGATCGCCGAAACGCTGCAGGCGAAACTCCCCGGCGCGGAGGAATCGCTGATCGCTAAACATCCAACCGAAAGCACGGAAGCACATGAGCTTTACCTAAAAGGCCGTTTCTTCTGGAATAAACGCACGTCAGAGAATTTCGAAAAGGCCATCACGTACTTCCAGCAGGCGATCGAGAAAGATACCAGTTACGCGCTCGCCTATTCAGGCATGGCGGATTGTTATGCTCTACTGGCGGACTACGGTGCAGCCGCTCCGGATGAGACGATGCCGAAAGCAAAGGCGGCAGCGCTGAAGGCCCTTCAGATTGATCCAAACCTCGCCGAGGCGCACGCCTCGCTCGCGGAGATCCTGCACGATTACGATTGGGATTATGCAGGGGCACTGCGAGAAATCGACCGTGCGATTGAATTGAACCCCAATTATGCGACTGCGCATCAGTGGCGTGCGGAGTTTCTCTCGGCTCAGGGAAGACACGAGGAGGCGATCGCTGAAGCGAAGCGAGCGCTTGAGCTCGATCCGCTCTCGAGCATCATAAATCGGATCTTAGGCGACGCGTATTTGCAAGCGCGCCGTTACGACGAGGCGATCACGCAGTCTCGCAAAGCCATAGAAATCGAGCCTAATTTTCCCAGTGCGCATCTGGTGCTGGGCCGTAGCTATAGGGCAAAAGGGCAATACTCGGAGGCAGTTGCCGAGTTTATAAAATTGGCCGAGCTCGTCGGCAGGGGCGAAGCAAGTCGGGAAATGCATGATGCGTATGCAAACGGCGGCTGGAACGGTTATCTCCGCTATGTCGCGGAGAACGGTACGACAAAAACGACCGCTGGCTACAGGCAGGCCTATGGTGTTGCGGCTTCGCTCGCAGGACTGGGTGAGAAGGACGAAGCGTTCGCCTGGCTCGAAAAAGCTTATCAGCAACGCGAGTACGAACTCACGCTTCTGAGAGTTAGCCCCGAGATGGACAATCTGCGCTCGGACCCCAGGTTTACTGATCTGCTGCGTCGTGTCGGGCTGGCACAATAGCGGATAAAGCTGTACTCCAATCCATACGTGTGGCGAAAAGAGTGTTACCACTCTTTGAAATCGCCCTTGTGCTCGTGCGTTTCGATCACGTTGCCAGCGTCAACGTAAACGCGAATCACGACGCCATGAGGTCTTCTCTAGCGCATCTGCGAAAGCGGAGGCACGTGGTATTGCGGCGCTTCCAAGATGGCTTCCTTGGTCACGTTCACAAATATCTTTTCTTCCTCGTAACTCATCCGGTCGATATGCTTCGGTGAAATTACGATCTCCTTGCCGGAATACCAATGGCCGGTCTCCACGACCAGGTGACAAATCGCCCAACTCTTGTCGTCCATCATGAAGTCAATGACGTGGCCGATCGCTCCCTCGCTGGTTTGGATGGGGTAGCCGTTCAGAGCCTGTGTGCTTTGCAGATGAGGATCGTTGCCTTGCTTGCTCGGCGTAAGATGCGGCAGCGGCGGAGCCTCGGGAAAACCGCCCGGGCCCCACATTTCGCCTTCGTCCCAGTCGGACGGTAATCCATAGTAATGATAAAGCGCCTCTTCGTATTGCCGCGAGACTGGCTCGTGCGACTCAATCGCGGGACTGT